>JAESGH010000083.1_pt1 | contig 335028 bp, 300 predicted proteins | sample 9269641 | NCBI WGS metagenome assembly JAESGH01 (sample SAMN14515345, study PRJNA621665) | algae metagenome | isolation source: Phormidium tanganyikae FI6-MK23 and co-occurring heterotrophs from granitic... | place: USA: Fort Irwin, California | collected 1998-05-24
GTCGACCGGCGCCATTCTACACGCCAGATCCAGCTTTGCAAGCCCTTCATTCAACTTAACTTATTGATTAACAAGCAGTTTTTGAAGCGCTTCATCGCTGAAGTGGCGCGCATTCTACCGCCAGCAGTATGCGCGTCAAGCTTATTTTGCAGTTTTGTTACTCGGCCTTGAGCGTGATGCGCGCAAAGGCCTTCTTGCCGGCCTGACAGACATGGGTCGAACCCACCTTGAACAGGAAAGTGCGGTCAACCACCTCACCATCGACGCGCACGCCACCCGAACCCAGCAGATCGCGAGCCACGGCAGCATTCTTAACCAGGCCTGCTTTATTAAGGACGGACGAGATCGGCATGTCTTCAACCGAAGCCAACTCAACCTCAGGCAGATCTTCCGGCAGCTCACCATCCTTCATGCGATTGCCAGCGGAACGGTGCGCATTGGCCGCAGCCTCTTCACCGTGAAAGCGCGCCACGAGCTCTTCGGCCAGCTTGATCTTGATGTCGCGAGGATTCGCCCCCTGCTCGACATCACGCTTGAACTGCTCGATCTCTTCCATGGAACGGAAGCTGAGCAGTTCGAAGTAACGCCACATCAGCGCATCAGGCATGGACACCAGCTTGTTGTACATCACGCCCGGTGCTTCCTGGATGCCGACGTAATTGCCCAGCGACTTGGACATCTTCTTCACGCCATCGAGACCTTCCAGCAACGGCATGGTGACGATGCACTGCGATTCCTGACCATAGGCGCGCTGCAACTCGCGCCCCATCAGCAGGTTGAATTTCTGGTCGGTACCGCCCAGCTCGACATCAGCCTTCAGCGCCACGGAGTCGTAGCCCTGCACCAGCGGGTAGAGAAACTCGTGAATGGCGATCGGCTGGTTGCCGGTGTAGCGCTTGTCGAAATCATCGCGCTCGAGCATGCGCGCCACGGTGTACTGCGAAGCCAGACGGATGAAGTCAGCGGGCTTGAGCTGATCCATCCAGGTGGAGTTGAACGCCACCTCGGTCTTGGCCGGATCGAGAATCTTGAACACCTGCTGTTTATAGGTCTCAGCATTATCCAGAACCTGCTCACGGGTCAGCGGCGGACGAGTAGCGCTCTTGCCGCTGGGGTCACCGATCATTCCGGTAAAGTCCCCGATCAGAAAGATCACCTGGTGACCGAGTTCCTGGAACTGGCGCAGCTTATTAATAAGAACGGTGTGACCGAGATGCAGATCCGGCGCGGTAGGGTCGAAACCCGCCTTGATCCGCAGCGGCTGACCACGCTTGAGCTTTTCGACCAGCTCAGCCTCAACCAGAACCTCTTCTGCACCGCGCTTGATCAGCGCCAGCTGCTCTTCGACCGACTTCATGACAGAACCCGCAACCACTGGAAATTGAAAGGGAACCAACCATACAAGATCGCGGACTAATTACAAGTTTTGCCCAGGGTAAGCGCCCTGAGCGTCCGTTCGGCATGTCAAGGGTTGCCCCAAGCCGATTTTGGTTATATTTTATACAGTTAATGCATATTCCAAGAAAACGCCTCACGCCATGACGCAAAATATTCCTAAAGCCCCGCCCTACCCTAAAAGCCATATCCTGGCTGCTAGCGGTGTAGCTGCGCTGCTGAGCCTGGCTCTGCTGGTGTTTCCTTCGCGTGAAGTCGAAGCGCAGAAAACCTTTCTCGACCTGGATCTCGGTAACGATACCGAGCAGGTGCTGCAGGAAAAGGACGACCTCCGAGCGGGACTGCCAGTGCCTGGCGCCGCTTCGCCCTTCGCCAAGATCGAGCAGAGCGGGACCACCGCAGACAACAGCGCAGAAGACGCTGACGAAGACCTCCTAGAAACAGCCGACACCACTCCTCCTTCCGACCCCAACCACCACAACATCACGGTCAGCAATGGCGATACGCTTTCTACCGTGTTCGCCAAGGTCGGCCTGAACGCCAATGATCTGCATGAAGCGCTCAATAGCAGCAAGGACGCCAAGCAGTTCAGCCGCCTTAAAGTGGGCCAGGTGCTGGACTTCGAACTGAACGAAGACGGCAAGCTGAAGAGTCTGCAGAGCAAGCTCAGCGATCTGGAAACCATTCGCCTCAGCCGTACCGACAAAGGCTTCGATTTCCAGCGCGATCAGGTCAAGCCTGAGGTGGTCACCGCATACAGCCGCGGCGTGATCAACAGCTCGCTGTTCCTTTCCGCCAAGCGTGCAGGCCTGTCACACAGCCTGACCATGGACCTGGCCAACGTGTTTGGCTACGACATCGATTTCGCCATGGATATTCGCGAAGGTGACGAGTTCGAGGTCATCTACGAAGAGAAAGTAGTGAACGGCAAGCGCGTTGGCACCGGCAACATTCTCTCGGCGCGCTTCACCAACCGCGGCAAGACCTATACCGCCGTGCGCTACACCAGCAAGCAAGGCACCACCAGCTACTACAATGCCGATGGCGAAAGCATGCGCAAGGCCTTCATCCGCACGCCGGTGGACTTCGCTCGTATCAGCTCGCGCTTCTCCACTGGTCGCAAGCACCCGATCCTGAACAAGATCCGCGCACACAAGGGTGTCGACTATGCTGCGCCACGTGGCACGCCGATCAAGGCTGCCGGTGACGGTCGCGTGACGCTGGCAGGTCGTAACGGTGGCTACGGCAATACCGTGATCATCCAGCACGGCCAGCGCTATCGCACCCTTTACGCACACATGCAGGGTTTTGCCAAAGGTGTGCGCAACGGTGCGAACGTCAAGCAAGGCCAGATCATCGGTTATATCGGTACTACCGGACTCTCCACCGGCCCGCACCTGCACTATGAGTTCCAGGTCAACGGCGTACACGTCGACCCGCTCAGCCAGAAGCTGCCGATGGCCGACCCGATTGCAGCGAGCGAGAAGCAGCGCTTCATGCAACTGAGCAAGCCGCTGATGGCACGCATGGACCAGGAAAAGGCCACCATGCTAGCCGCCAACCAGCAGTAAGCCGTGCCCCTCTATATTGGCGTGATGTCCGGCACCAGCCTGGATGGGCTGGACATCGCGCTGATCGATCAGGATCAGCGCCCTCACCTGCTTGCCACCCTCTATCGCTCCATGCCAGAACAGCTGCGTAGCGACCTGCTGGCGCTGTGCACCTCGGGCGATGATGAACTGGCGCGCGCGGCCATTGCAGAACAGCGCTGGGTCGAACTGGCCGCTGCCGCTATCAACGAACTCCTGCAGCAACAGAACCTGACCGCGCAACAGATTCGCGCCATCGGTAGCCATGGCCAGACAGTGCGCCATGAACCGGCGCGCGGCTTCACCATCCAAATCGGCAACCCGGCACTGCTGGCTGAGTTGACGGGCATTTGCGTGGTCGCCGATTTTCGCCGCCGCGATGTGGCTGCCGGTGGTCAAGGGGCTCCCCTGGTCCCGGCTTTCCACCATGATCTTTTCGGCAATAGCCAGCGGCAGGTCGCCGTGCTCAATGTCGGCGGTTTCAGTAATCTCAGCCTGCTTTCACCCGGCCAGGAGGTTCTGGGATTCGACAGCGGCCCTGGCAACGTTCTGCTCGACGCCTGGATTCAGCATTGCCAGGGCCTGGCCTATGACCGTGATGGTGCCTGGGGAGCCAGCGGTAACGTACACCCGGAGCTATTGAAACGGCTGCTGGGCGATCCCTTCTTCGCCACACAGGGACCGAAGAGTACCGGTCGCGAGCTGTTCAATCTCGACTGGTTGCTTGGCCATCTGCAAGCATTGCCACAGTTGGCCGGCGAAGACGTTCAGGCGACCCTGGTAGAACTCACCGCGCGCAGTGTCGTCAGCGCCTTGCGCAACGCGCAAGCCCACACGGACGTTCTGCTGGTGTGTGGTGGCGGCGCTCACAACGCTTGCTTGATGAAGCGCCTGAGAGAGATGCTGGCAGGAACCGAGGTCAGCAGCACCGCGACTGAGGGCGTAGATCCGGACTGGGTCGAAGCCATGGCCTTCGCCTGGCTGGCCCATTGCGCACTTGAAGGCATTGCTGGCAATCGCCCGAGCGTGACCGGCGCCAAAGGCTTGCGCGTGCTCGGCGCCATCTACCCGGCCTGAAAACGAAAACGCCGCGCATAGAGCGCGGCGTCTGTCATCAGGCGAAGCATTCAGATCGAGAAGGACGACCCGCAACCACAGGTGGTGGTGGCATTCGGGTTCTTGATCACGAAACGCGAACCTTCCAGCCCTTCCTGATAGTCGACCTCCGAACCTGCCAGATACTGGAAGCTCATGGCATCGACCACCAGACTCACGCCTTCACGCTCGACGATGGTGTCGTCCTCGGCCACGTCCTCATCGAAGGTAAAGCCGTACTGAAAGCCCGAGCAGCCGCCGCCCGTGACGAACACGCGCAGCTTCAAGCGCGGATTGCCCTCTTCATCGACCAGGTTCTTCACCTTGCTGGCCGCGCCTTGGGTAAAGTGCAAGGGGGCAGGGGTGAAGGTTTCGACGCTCATGCTGGACTCCCGGCGCCATGCGCCATACTGCTTTGGGCGTGCATTATCCGCTTGCCCGACGAAATTGGTCAACTATTGCTCGATTTCCAGCGTAGCGGGAAGCTCGAGTGGCCGCTCACCATCCTTGAGGTGGCAAAGGCGCCCCTCGATCTGCGCCCCCATGGCCATCTCCATCAGGCCGTAGTGCAGGTTACCGCGAACCCGGGAGCGTGAACCCAGCTCAAGATGGCCGCTGGCGAACACATCACCACTCACCTCTCCATCGATCACTATATGGGGTGCACGTATCTCACCTTCAACCAGACCGCCTGCACTCACGCGCACCAGCCCTTCGGTAGCCAACAGATTACCGGTGACCCGACCATCCACTTGCACCGCGCCCTGAAAGCGCATGTCGCCTACCAGCTCGGCGCCAGCGGCAATCAGACTGGTCTTACCGCTGAAGCGCTGCAAGTCGGGTTTGGTCTTGTCTTTACTCCACATGGGTGGCTATCGCTCCTGATTTTATCCATTCGAATGTACGGCTCAGCGGCTTGTCGCCCTCGACCTCCGCCTGAACCTTGACCTGACGCGGCTCAAAGCCCTCAGGTAGTTGTAGCTCGCCGAAACGACCCGCTTCGGGGAAGGACTGGAAGTGTTTGAAAGAGAAGGCAATGCTGCTCTCGCTGACCTCGTCGGACAGCGCCGCCAGCTCCAACGTGGCCGGCTTACCGTCCTGCAGTCCTTCGACCGTGATACGCAAACGCCCCTGCAATGCCTCATCACTGGCACCGACTCGGCTCATCAGCAATTTGTAGCGGAATCGCTGCGGCGCGTCCGTGGCTTGCAGCTCAAAGGCGCGAATGCGAATGCCTTCACGACGACTGGCAGGTGCCAACACGCCTTTATAGAAGGCCAGATCCTGCTGCTGCTTGAAGATCTGCTCCTCCAGCAGTTTGATGGTGCGGCGATTCTGCTCCATGGCCTGCTGAGTGACCTTGTCGCTACTGCCGACCACAGCCAGGCGCTGGCGCAACAGCTCCAGTTCCTGCTCCTGTTCGGCAACACGGGTCAGCAGTGCATGCGTATCCTCGGGCGTCTGCTGAGGCTGCACCTGTGGCCAGTACCATCCCAGGGCAAAGGCCGCCGGTACGGCGAGCACCAGCAGCAGTTGCAGCCAACGGCGTCTGCGCTCACGACGCGGATCGCTGAGGCGGACCTCCCAGCCCGGTATCACGGCAGCAGGGCCGCGTGCGACAGGCCGAGACGCTCGTCGAGACCGAAGAGAATGTTCATGTTCTGCACCGCCTGGCCGGAGGCCCCCTTGACCAGGTTGTCGATCACCGAGAGCACCACCACCAGGTCGCCGCCCTGAGGACGGTGCACGGCGATGCGGCAAACGTTGCCTCCACGCACACTGCGGGTTTCCGGATGGCTACCCGCGGGCATCACATCGACGAAAGGCTCGCCGGCGTAACGCTTCTCGAACAGTGCCTGCAGATCGACCGAGGTATCGGCCACGCGCGCATACAGGGTCGCGTGAATGCCACGAATCATCGGCGTCAGGTGTGGCACGAAGGTAAGGCCAACATCGCTACCTGCTGCCTGGCGCAGCCCCTGGCGAATTTCCGGCAGGTGGCGGTGGCCCTTGACTGAGTAGGCTTTCATGCTCTCGCCGGCCTCACAGAACAGTGAACCAACGCTGGCGCCACGACCGGCACCGCTGACACCGCTCTTGCAATCGGCGATCAGGCTGCTGGCATCCGCCAGCCCGGCTTCGAGCAACGGGATCAGCCCCAGCTGAGTAGCGGTCGGGTAGCAGCCGGGTACGGCGATCAGGCGCGCAGTCTTGATTGCCTCACGATTGACCTCGGGCAGACCATACACCGCCTCGCTCAGCAGCTCGGGGGCGCCGTGCGGCTGGCCGTACCACTTGGCCCACTCCTCGGCGTCCTGCAGACGGAAGTCCGCGGAGAGGTCGATCACTCGCGTGCCCGCAGCGAGCAACTCACCAGCCAGCGCATGGGCCACGCCGTGCGGGGTGGCGAAGAACACCACATCACAGGCGCCCAGGGTGGCGACATCCGGCACGCTGAACGCGAGTTCGGGGTAGTGGCCGCGCAGATTGGGGTACATCTCGTCGACGCGCAGGCCGGCCTCGGAACGGGAAGTGATCACGGTCACCTCTGCCTGCGGGTGTTGCGCCAGCAGACGCAGCAATTCGACACCGGTGTAGCCCGTGCCGCCGACGATACCGACCTTGATCATCACATGCCCCTTTGCAAAAGCCATTGGAAAGTTGCCGATGATAAAGCCGCATCGGCCAAGCTCCAACCGCGGAGGTGACGCAGACCGTCAGCTGCCTCTACTATCGAGGCCATTTTTCAGCGCGGGAAGCGAAAATGCTCTATCTCTGGCTCAAGGCTCTGCACATCATCGCCATGGTCTGCTGGTTCGCCGGCCTGTTCTATCTGCCGCGTCTGTTCGTCTATCACGCCATGAGCAGCGACGCCGCCAGCCACGAACGCTTCTGCATCATGGAGCGCAAGCTGTATCGCGGCATCATGATCCCCTCGATGATCGCCACGCTGGGCCTGGGCATCTGGTTACTCAGCCTCAATTCGGCTTACTACTTCACGCAAGGCTGGATGCACGCCAAGCTCACGCTGGTAGTGGCGCTGGTGATCTATCACCACCTCTGCGGCGCTCAGCTCAAGCGCTTTGCCCGCGGCGAGAACAGCCGTAGTCACGTGTTCTATCGTTGGTTCAATGAAGCGCCGGTGTTGGCCCTGCTGGGCATCGTAATCCTGGTCGTCGTCCGCCCCTTCTGAGGAGTTCGCCATGTCTCTGCCTGCCCTGCTCGATCAACGCCTGCACCTGCCTCTGGTAGCTGCGCCGATGTTTCTGGTGTCCAACCCGGCGCTGGTCAGTGCCTGCTGCAACAGCGGCATCGTCGGCAGCTTTCCGGCGCTGAACCAGCGCGAGAGCGCCGGTTTCGCCGCCTGGCTCGACGAGATCGAAGCCAGCCTGGCGAGCAACGCCGCGCCCTATGCCGTCAACCTGATCGTGCATAACAGCAACCCGCGCCTGCAGGCGGATCTGGCCATCTGCGTCGAACGCCGCGTGCCCATCGTCATCACCAGCCTGGGCGCGGTGAAGGAAGTGGTCGATGCCGTGCACAGCTACGGCGGCCTGGTGTTCCATGACGTGACCACCCGCCGCCATGCTGAAAAAGCTGCCCAGGCCGGCGTGGATGGCCTGATCGCCGTGGCAGCCGGCGCTGGCGGCCACGCCGGGACCTGGAGCCCCTTCGCCCTGCTGGCCGAGATTCGTCAGTTCTTCGACAAGACCGTGTTGCTGTCCGGCTGCCTCAACCACGGCCACGAAATTCTCGCCGCGCAGTTGCTCGGTGCCGACCTGGCCTATATGGGCACCCGATTCATCGCCACGACCGAGAACAATGCGTCGGCCGATTACAAGGCGATGATTCTCGAAGCGCGGGCCGCCGACATCATTCACACACCCGCCGTGTCCGGTGTACCGGCCAGCTTCATGCGCCAGAGCCTGGAACAGGCCGGCTACGACCTGAAACAGCTGCAGAACAAGGGCGATATCAACTACGGCGAGAAGCTCAAGCCGATGGATGACGAAGCCAAGGCCTGGAAAACCGTCTGGTCGGCCGGTCAGGGCGTCGGCGGCATCGACGACCTGCCGTCGGTGCAGGAGCTGGTGTCGCGACTCGACCACGAATATCGCGCCGCACTGACACGTAGCCAAGCGCTGGGGCAACGCTGGCCGCGATGAAGCGTCGCCACCTGCTGGGCCTGGGCGCGCTCGGTCTGCTCGGCGGCTGGGCGCTGCGCCCAACTGATCGAGGTCGCGAGCATGACGCCTACTTCGCCGAGCTCAACCGGCAGCTGCAGCGCGATGGCGAGGGCATCCCCACCCTGCTGCTCGACCTCGATCGGCTCGACGCCAACACCGATCTGCTGGCCGCAAGACTGGGCGGTCGCCTCCAGCTGCGCCTGGTGACCAAATCGCTGGCCAGCACCGGCCTGCTGGAATACCTGGCCAAGCGCCTGCAGACCCAGCGCTTCATGGTCTTTCATCAGCCGCAACTGAATCGCCTGGCCAGGAGCTTTCCCCAGGCCGACCTGCTGCTTGGCAAACCCATGCCGGTTGCCGCTGCGCTGAATTTCTATCGCCAGCTTGCGCACCACCTGGATTTCGATCCCGACCGCCAGGTGACCTGGCTGATCGACAGCCAGCAGCGCCTGATGCAATACGGTGAATTGGCCAAGGCGCTGGGGCGACCGCTGCGCATTGCGCTGGAAATCGACGTCGGCCTGGAGCGCGGCGGTTTCGCCACCCCGCAGGCGCTGGCTCAGGCGCTGCTGCAACTTCGTCAACTGCCGGCACTGCGTCTGCAGGGGCTGATGGGATATGACGCGCATGTCGCACACAGCCCGCCCTGGCAGAATCAGTTACGAGCATTCAGCGAGACCGATGAGCGCTATCGACTATTCATCAGCAGCGCTCAGGGGTTCAGCGATCTTTGGCCAACAAAGCCACTGCTCAACGGTGCCGGCAGCCTGACCTACCTGCTGCACAGCCAGCAGGAGACTTCGCTCAATGAAGTCGCCGTCGGTTCCGCCCTGCTCAAGCCCGCGGAGTTCGACACGCCACTGCTCAAGGAGCATCAGCCGGCCCTGTGGATCGCCAGCCCCGTACTCAAGGTGGTCGACGGCGCCCTGCCCTACCTGCAACCGCTGCAGCCTCTGATCAGCGCCTGGAACCCCAACCGAGAGAACGCCTACTACCTCTACGGCGGTCGCTGGCCGGCACAGCCCGTCTCACCGGCCGGGCTCGACTACGACGAACTCTACGGCCGTAGCGCCAATCAGGAGCGCCTAGTGGGTGGTAAAGGCACACGACTGACGAGCGACGATTGGGTATTTCTGCACCCCGCGATCAGCGAAGGTGTGCTGGGCGATTTCAGCGAAATACGTCTACTACGCCGCGGCCAGCTGGTCGGCCGCTGGAGCACAATAGGCGACAGCTGAAAAATAGCCATGAGCGGCGCTTCAGGCCGCTTGTATATTGGCCTCGCGGCACTCTAGGCTTATGCCTCGCTTGCTGCTCAACGGGCGCTTCGCTCCCCCACTTCCCGCCGACAAGGAAGCTCGCATGAATCAACCGCGTTACAAGATCGTGTTCGACGGCCAACTGATGCCCGAGGCATCGTTGGAAATGGTCAAGACAAACCTGGCCCGCCTGTTCAAGAGCGACCTTGCCCGTATCGACAGTCTGTTCAGCGGAACGCCGGTGGCGCTCAAGCGTGATCTGGGCGAAGGCGAGGCGGAACAGTACCTCAACGCTCTGCAGAAGGCAGGGGCCAAGGTGCGCAAGGAGCTGGATCAGGCCGCCAGCCTGAGTCTGGTGCCAACCGAAGCCGAAACAGAGCAGGCCGTGGACGCGGCCACGCCGCATATGACCTGCCCCAAATGCGGTCATGAGCAGGCCAAGGCGAGCGAGTGCTCCGCCTGCGGCATCATCATCGAGAAATACCTCGCGCGCCAGGCACAGCTGGCCGAAGCCGCTCCGGCCCCAGCCCCTGTCGCAGCGGCTGCATCGCCCTATGCACCGCCACAGGCAAATGTCGCCGAGCAATTGCCGCAGTACTCCGAACTCAAGGTCCTCGGCGTCAGCGGCCGGATCGGCCGCGTGCGTTATCTGGGCTGGCTGATGGCGATGACGCTGTGTTTCATCCCGATCATGTTGATCGGTACCGGCATTGCCGCGATGTCCTCGACCCTGGCCATGTTGGCGCTGGGCATCGTCAGTATTGCCGCGGTGGTGATCGGTATCTTCATCGGCGTACAGCGTCTGCATGACATCGGTTGGTCCGGCTGGCTGCTGCTGGTGCACCTGATCCCGGTGGTCGGCAGCGTGTTCGCCCTGCTGATGCTGATCATCCCGGGCACTCAAGGCGCCAACCGCTACGGCCCACCACCGCCCCCCAACAGCACTGCAGTCAAGGTACTGGCCTGGTTGTTCCTGCTGGTACCAGTGACCGGTATCGTCGCCGCCATCGCCATTCCCCAGTATCAGGGTTATGTCGAGCGTGCCGCCGAATATCAGGAGCAGTAATTCCCGACCATGCGCAGCTATGCATTGATCACCGGAGCGTCCAGCGGCATTGGCCTGGCCTTGGCCGAAGCCCTGGCACGCCGGGGGCGCAACCTGATCCTGGTGGCGCGCCGGCGTGATGCCCTGGAAAGCATCGCCTGCGAGTTGGCCCAGCGCTTCGGCGTCGAAGTGCTGTTTCGTCTATGCGACCTGAGCGAGCCGCTGCAATTGTCCGGCCTGCTGCTGGAGCTGGAAGAAGGCCAGTGGCATGTCGATCTGCTGGTGAACAACGCCGGCCTCGGCTGCGCCGGTCCGTTCCTGGAGCAAGACTGGAGTCGCGAGCTGGAGCAGTTGGAAGTCAACGTGCTGGCGCTGACCCGCCTGTGTCACGCACTTGGTCAGCGCATGGCCGAGCACGGCAGCGGGCAGATTCTCAACGTCGCCTCGGTCGCGGCCTTCCAGCCCGGCCCCTGGATGAGCAGCTACTACGCCAGCAAGGCCTATGTGCTGAACTTTTCCGAGGGGTTGCGCGAAGAGCTGAGAAGCCGCGGTGTGCGTGTGTCAGTACTTTGCCCCGGTCCGACCCACAGCGCCTTTTTCCGTGCAGCGCAGATGGACGTCACGCGGATTGCCGGCAGCAAGCTGATGATGAGCGCCGAGGAAGTGGCGCTGATCACCGTGCGTGCACTGGAAAAGAACCGCGCCATCATCATTCCCGGCTGGCGCAACCGCCTGCTGGCCCTGAGTCCACGCCTCGCGCCGCGCTGGCTGGTACGCAAACTCAGTGGTCGCCTGACCCGCCCCTTCACCGGCGCCTGATCAGCCGGCATTGACCGTGCGCCCATCGGCCCACTCTCGTAACGCCATCAAGCGCTCGGCCATTACCACCGACAGTGGCGCGGTGCTCTGCAGTGCGCGCAGCAGCAACCCCTGGTCGACCGCCTGCTGCTGCGCCTGACCAGCGTACAGCGCGCTGACCACTGCCTGCTCGATCTCGGCACCCGAGTAGCCCTCGCTGGCAGCAGCCAGCTGCGCGAGATCGAAGTTGCCTGGTTCCAGTTCACGACGTTGCAGGTGGATACGGAAGATGTCGGCCCGCACCTCGGCACTGGGCAGGTCGACGAAGAACAGCTCGTCGAAGCGCCCCTTGCGTACCAGTTCCGGCGGCAGACGGTCGATGGCATTGGCCGTGGCCACCACGAACACCGGTGCCTTGCGCTCGGCCATCCAGGTCAGCAGGGTGCCGAGCACGCGCTGGCTCACGCCACCGTCGTGGTCGCCACTGGCCAACCCCTTCTCCACCTCGTCCATCCACAGCACGCAGGGCGCCATCTGTTCGGCCAGACGTAGCGCCTCACGCAGATTACGCTCGGTCTCGCCGAAGAACTTGTTGTACAGGCAGGCGAAGTCCAGACGCAGCAGCGGCAAGCCCCAGAGTCCGGCAACCGCCTTGGCCGCCAGGCTCTTGCCGCCGCCCTGTACGCCGACCAGCATCACGCCTTTCGGTGCGTCCAGGAGCTTGCCTTCGAGAAAGCCGGCCTGACGTTCGGCCAGCCAGCGCTTGAGGTTGACCAACCCACCGACTTCGGCGAAGCGCGCAGTGTCGTATTCGAAGCTGAGCACACCCTCCAGATCCAGCAGTTGGAACTTGGTCTTGTTCAGCTCCGGGATGTCTTCCTGGGTGATCGCGCCGTCATCGCAGATCACGTTGCGCGCCAGCGCGCGTGCCTCGGCATGGCTGAGGCCGCGCAGGTTCTTCACCACCTGCTGCAAGGTGCGATTGTCGGTACGCACGCGTGCGCCGCGATTGCCTTCGCTCCAACGCGTCGCCTCGTCACGCACGATGCTCAGTAGCTCGTCTTCCGACGGCAGCGCGAGACTGAAACGAGCCGCGAAACGCTGTACTTCGGCAGGCAGCTTGAGCGCATGCGACACCAGCACCAGCGTCGGCTTGTGCGCGGCCTCGCTCATGGCGATTTCCTTGAGCAGGCGCACCAGCCTGGGGTTGTCATCGAGGAAGGGATGCAGGTCGCACATCACGTAGAGGTTCGGCTGCAGATCGGCCTTGATCATGCGTAGCGCCGCTTCGGGCTCGAGGGTCGGCGACTCGTCCACCGCTGCGCCGCCGAACCCCAGACGCTGCAGGCCCTCGGTCACCGACCAGGTATGCAGGCCGAGACCGCGCTTGATCGCCAAACCTGTCAGGGTTTCCAGCACGCGCAGCTCGTCCCAGGACTCGATCACCACCAGCTTGACCTTGGAATCCAGCACCAGTCCAAGATCATGAATATCGTTCTTCAACACCGACTCCTTGGGAGATTTGGCCAGCCAGGCACGCAGGGTTACCATCCGCGGTTTCACAGAATCGAGAACTTACAGCATGGACCGCCTGAACACGCAGATCGTCGCCGGAGGCATCACGCCGTGCAAGTGCTGAAAGCGCGTCGCATCACAGTATTCATGGCCATCGCAGCCGGCCTGCTGGTTAACCTGCCGGCCGCTGCTATCGAAACCATCAGCGACCCGTTGCCCGGCGGCGCTCAGGGCCCCGAAATGGTGGTGATTCCGGCTGGCGAGTTCCGCATTGGCGATGCCAGCGGTCGCGGCAATGACAACGAGCGCCCGCAACGATCGATTGCGCTCGATCAAGCCTTCGCCATCGGCCGCTACGAAGTCACCTTCGTCGACTGGCAGAAGTATGCCGACGCCAACGGACTGCCCATGCCTGACAACGAGGGTTGGGGCCTTTCGGCGCAGCGTCCGGTGATTCATGTGTCCTGGCGTGACGCTCACGCCTACACCCAGTGGTTGTCACGCGAGACGGGCGCGCGCTATCGCCTGCCGACCGAAGCCGAATGGGAGTATGCAGCGCGCGGAGGCAGTCAGAGCTACTACTGGTGGGGCGAGCAACTCGACAGCAGCGAGCAGGCGCCACGCGCCCACTGCCGTGGTTGCGCCAGCTCGCGCCTGTTGCGCAACAAGACGGCAGCCGTCGGCCAGTTCCCGGCCAATGGCTTCGGCTTGTATGACACCGCGGGCAACGTCTGGGAGTGGACGGCCTCGAACTTCACCCAGCGCTTCGACGGCAGCGAAACGCAGAGTGCCAGCCTGCTCGACAATAGCCCGCGCGTGGTGCGCGGCGGCGCCTGGAACAGCGGCCCGGTCTACCTGCGCAGCAGCATGCGCGACCTCAAGCAGCCGCATCATCGCGACTATGCGCTGGGGTTTCGCGTGCTGCGCGAGCTACCCTGAACGCGGACGACCTGGCGACTTTGCAGTAAACTAGCCCGGTTGTTACCTCTGGAGGTGCCCCATGGCCAGCGAACGCCAGTATTCCCCCGTCGACCGCCTGCTGCTGCAAGCCGATGCCGCGCTGCGCACGCTGCTGCCATTCAGCGGCGCGTCGAGTCGCCCCTCGCCTGCCATCGTGCAGAACGAGACCGAGCTGAGCAGTGAGGAGTCGCGCCACGTCGCCGGCCTGATGCGCATCAATCACACTGGTGAAGTCTGCGCCCAGGCGCTCTATCAGGGCCAGGCGCTGACCGCCAAGCTGCCGCAAGTGCGTAGCGCCATGGAGCATGCGGCCGATGAGGAAATCGACCACCTGGCCTGGTGCGAACAGCGCATTCGTGAGCTGGGCAGCCAGCCCAGCGTGCTCAACCCGCTGTTCTACGGTCTGTCCTTCGGTGTTGGCGCTGTTGCCGGACTGGTCAGTGATCGCGTCAGCCTGGGCTTCGTCGCCGCCACCGAAGATCAGGTGTGCAAACACCTGGACGAGCACCTGGAGCAACTGCCCGAGCATGATGCCAAGTCGCGCGCCATCCTCGAGCAGATGCGCATCGACGAACAGCAACATGCCAACAGTGCCCTGGCGGCGGGCGGCGTGCGCTTCCCGGCGCCGATCAAGTTCGGCATGACCTTGCTGTCGAAGGTGATGACCAAGAGCACCTACCGCGTCTGAAACGAACGAGGGCGCCATTGGCGCCCTCGTCATTTTCAGCGAACCTCAGCCCAGTTCGACGATTTCGTAATCGTGGCTGATATCGACGCCGGCACGACCCAGCATGATCGAGGCCGAGCAGTACTTCTCCGCCGACAGCTCCACCGCCCTTTTCACCTGAGCCTCTTTCAGTCCACGGCCCTTGACCACGAAGTGCAGGTGAATCTTGGTGAACACCTTGGGCTCCTCGCCTGCGCGTTCGGCGTCGAGGAAGACTTCGCAGCTTTCGACCGGCTGGCGGCCCTTGCGCAGAATGCTGACCACATCGAAGTTGCTGCAGCCACCGAGGCCGATCAGCAGCATCTCCATTGGTCGAACACCGAGATTACGACCACCGGCATCGGGCGGACCGTCCATCACCACGGCATGGCCACTACCGGACTCGCCGAGGAACAGAGCTTCACCGGCCCATTGCACACGCGCTTTCATCGATATTGGCTCCCAGAGTGGAAAGTTCGGCAGATTAACACAGGCAGGCTGCAATCCGATGTGCGCCGAATGCGCGAAAGTTCCGCATAGTTACGTTACCCAGGTCGCAAAAAACTACCTAGTCATAGTATGTCTGTTAAGCTGGCGTCGGAATGCTGGCACACTTGGCCGGATAACAAATAAGAAATTGCCGTTGGACAAAGGCCTTCACTTTTCATATTCGGGACTCGGGCATGGTTGCTATTACCCTTACACCAAAAATCAAGAACCTCGACAAGCTTCTTGCGCATTGTCATCGCCGTCGTTACACAGCCAAAAGCACCATCATCTACGCAGGTGATCGCTGCGAAACCTTGTTCTTCATCGTCAAGGGCTCGGTCACCATCCTGATCGAGGATGACGATGGCCGTGAAATGATCATCGCCTATCTCAACTCTGGCGACTTTTTCGGCGAGATGGGCCTGTTCGAGAAGGATGGCTCAGAGAAGGAACGCAGCGCCTGGGTTCGCGCCAAGACCGAATGCGAAGTCGCGGAAATCAGCTACGCCAAGTTCCGCGAACTGACCCAGCAAGATCCCGAAATCCTCTTCGCCCTCGGCAGCCAGATGGCCGAACGCCTGCGCAATACCACGCGCAAGGTCGGTGACCTGGCCTTCCTCGATGTCACTGGCCGTGTTGCGCGCACCCTGCTCGACCTGTGCAAGCAGCCGGATGCCATGACCCATCCGGACGGCATGCAGATCAAGATCACGCGTCAGGAAATCGGCCGCATCGTCGGCTGCTCACGTGAGATGGTCGGCCGAGTGCTCAAGTCCCTGGAAGAGCAGGGCCTGGTACACGTCAAAGGCAAGACCATGGTGGTCTTCGGCACACGCTGAACAGCCCCAGTAGAAAAAGCCGGCTTGATTGCCGGCTTTTTCATGCGCGTTATTCCGGGTCCGTGCCGATCACTGCTGGTCGCCCACGCTCGGGAAAGAACAGGCGCTGCAATTCGCTACCCGGACTTTCCGCCCGCATGAAAGCTTCACCGACCAGGAAGGCATAGACCTCGTTGATCTCCATCAGCTCGACATCGGCGCGATTGAGAATGCCGCTTTCGGTCACCACCAGGCGATCACGCGGAATACGCGGCAGCAGGTCGAGGGTGGTTTCCAGGCTGACATCGAAGGTGTGCAGGTTGCGGTTGTTGATCCCCACCAGTGGTGTGTCCAACGTATTCAGCGCCCGCTCCAGTTCGGCGCCGTCATGCACCTCGACCAGCACGTCGAGGCCGACATCCTTGGCCACCGAGGCCAGCTCGGCCATGCGCACGTCATCCAGGCAGGACACGATCAGCAGCACGCAGTCGGCACCGAGGGCGCGGGCTTCGACGATCTGGTACGGATCGACCATGAAGTCCTTGCGGATCACCGGCAGCGCACAGGCCGCGCGGGCCTGTTGCAGGTACTGGTCGGCACCCTGGAAGAAATCGATATCGGTCAACACCGACAGGCAGGTGGCGCCACCCGCTTCGTAACTGCGGGCGATATCGGCCGGGACGAAGTCGGCGCGCAGCACGCCCTTGCTCGGCGAGGCCTTCTTGATCTCGGCGATCACCGCCGGTTGCTTGCGCGCGGCCTGCTCGAGCAACGCGCGAGCAAAGCCACGCGGTGCGTCGGCACTGCGCGCAGCAGCCTCGACCTCGGCCAGGCTGACCTGAGCGCGACGGGCCGCGACTTCCTCGAACTTACGGGCGACGATCTTCTCCAGTACGGTTGGCACGCTCACCCTTCGTTCTCCTGTTTGAATACCGCGGTAAAGGACACCAGCTCTTCCAGCTTCTCACGCGCCAGGCCGGTGTGCAGGGCGTCATGCGCCAGCTGCATACCTTCGCGCAGGCTGCTGGCATGGTCAGCCGCGTAGAGCGCCGCGCCAGCATTGAGCACGATCATATCGGCGGCCTTCTGACCGTTGTCGGTCTTGCGCCGGCCGAGGGCATCATGGATCAGCGCCAGCGACTGCTCGGCGTTGTCGACGGTCAGGCCGATCAGGCTCTGACTCTTGATGCCGAAATCCTCAGGCTGGATGCGGTACTCGCTGACCTTGCCGTCCTTGAGCTCGGCAATGAAGGTCGGTGCGGCCAGGCTGATCTCGTCCAACCCATCCTGCGCGTGCACCACCAGTACGTGCTCGCTGCCTAGGCGCTGCAGCACTTCGGCCATCGGCCGGCACAGCGCCTGGCTGAACACGCCGATGACCTGATGCTTGGCGCCTGCCGGGTTGGTCATCGGGCCAAGCATGTTGAAGATGGTGCGCAGGCCCAGCTCGCGGCGCGGACCGATGGCGTGCTTCATCGCGCCGTGATGAGACGGCGCGAACATGAAACCGACGCCAACGCTCTCGACGCAGCGCGCGACCTGCTCCGGCTTGAGCCCCAGGTAGACGCCAGCGGCTTCCAGCAGATCGGCGCTGCCACTCTTGCCGGACACGGCGCGGTTGCCGTGCTTGGCCACCTTGCCACCGGCCGCGGCGACGACGAAGGCCGCGGCGGTGGAGACGTTGAAGATGTTCATGCCATCGCCACCGGTGCCGCAGGTGTCGACCAGCCGCTCGGCGTCGATCACCACCGGTGCCGCCAGCTCGCGCATGACGCTGGCGGCACCGACGATCTCGTCGATGGTCTCGCTCTTCATGCGCATGCCCATGAGGAAGGCGCCGATCTGCGCGTCGGTGCACTGACCGGTCATGATCTCGCGCATCACCGCCTGCATTTCCTCGGTGGTCAGATCGAGCTGGGCAACGATCCGGCCCAGGGCTTCCTTGATATTCATGCGCGCACGCCTCCGGTCTGCTTGAGGAAGTTGGCGAACAGTTCGTGGCCCTGCTCGGTGAGGATGGATTCGGGGTGAAACTGCACACCCTCGATGTTCAGGGTCTTGTGGCGCAGGCCCATGATCTCGTCGACCGAGCCGTCTTCATGCTGGGTCCAGGCGGTGATCTCCAGGCAATCCGGCAGGGTTTCGCGCTTGACCACCAGGGAATGATAGCGGGTCACGGTGAGCGGGTTGTTGAGGCCGGCGAACACGCCCTTGTCCTCATGGAACACCGGGCTGGTCTTGCCATGCATCACCTGGCGCGCACGCACCACATCACCACCGTAGGCCTGGCCGATGCTCTGGTGGCCAAGGCAGACACCGAGGATCGGCAGCTTGCCGGCGAAATGCAGGATGGCCTCGATGGACACCCCCGCCTCGGTCGGCGTGCAAGGGCCGGGCGAAACGACGATGCGCTCGGGCTGCAGAGCCTCGATCTCGGCGATGGTCAGTTCATCGTTACGAATCACGTGCACGTCGGCACCCAGCTCACCCAGGTACTGCACGACGTTGTAGGTGAAGGAGTCGTAGTTGTCGATCATCAAAAGCATGGTACGGCTCCTCTTATTCCTGGGCCTGGACGGCAGTCTGTTCGGCGAGCGCGACGGCGCGGAACATGGCGCGGCGCTTGTTCAGGGTTTCTTCCCACTCCAGCGCGGGCACCGAGTCGGCGACGATGCCGGCGCCGGCCTGCACGTGCAGCTCGCCGTCCTTGATCACCGCCGTGCGAATCGCAATCGCGGTGTCCATGTTGCCGTTCCAGGCGTAGTAGCCGACCGCGCCGCCGTAGACGCCGCGCTTGACCGGTTCCAGCTCGTCGATGATTTCCATGGCGCGAATCTTCGGCGCACCGGACAGGGTGCCGGCCGGCAGGATGGCGCGCAGGGCGTCCATCGAGGTCAGGCCCTTTTTCAGCTCGCCGGTGACGTTGGAAACGATGTGCATGACGTTGGAATAGCGCTCGATAACCATCTTCTCGGTCAGCTTCACCGAGCCGATTTCCGAGACACGGCCGGTGTCGTTACGGCCCAGGTCGATCAGCATCAGGTGTTCGGCGACTTCCTTGGCATCGGCCAGCAGGTCTTCTTCCAGCGCCAGGTCGGCCTCTTCGGTCGCACCGCGCGGGCGGGTGCCGGCGATGGGCCGCACGGTGACCAGGTTGTCCTCAACGCGCACCAGCACCTCGGGCGACGAACCCACCACGTGGAAGTCGCCGAAGTTGAAGAAGTACATGTAAGGCGTCGGGTTGATGCAGCGCAGCGCGCGATAAAGGTCAATCGGTGCAGCCTTGAACGGGATCGACATGCGCTGGGAAATCACCACCTGCATGCAGTCGCCAGCCAGGATGTAATCCTTGATGGCGCTGACCGAGCGTTCGTAATCCTCGCGGCTAAAGCTGGAGCGGAACGCGGGTTCCTCGCCTGCTGGCTTGTTCAGATCCACCCCCAGACGCGGGGTGAACGGCTGACGCAGCTTGTGCAGGATTTCCTGCAGTTGCGCCTGGCCACGCTCGAAGGCGTCCGCCTCGGCCGGATCGACCAGCACGATGGCGTGCATCTTGCCGGCCAGGTTGTCGAACACCACCACGGCATCGGAGACGTTGAGCAGAATGTCCGGCGTGCCCAGCGCGTCGGGATTCACCCCGGCAGCCAGCCTGGGTTCGACGTAACGCACGCTGTCATAGGCGAAGTAACCGACCAGGCCACCGTTGAAACGCGGCAGCCCGGCGATGGTCGGCACCTTGTAGCGTGCCTTGAACTGCTCGACGAAGGCCAGCGGATCGGCGCACTCATGACGCTCGACCTCGACGCCGTCGGTGGTGATCACGACCTCATGACCGTGCACACGCAGCACGGTGCGCGCCGGCAGGCCGATGATCGAGTAGCGACCCCACTTTTCGCCGCCCTGCACGGATTCGAGCAGGTAGGAGTTGGGTGCGTCGGCCAGTTTCAGGTAGATCGACAGCGGCGTGTCGAAGTCGGCGATGGTTTCGCAGGCAAGCGGAATGCGGTTGTAGCCTTCAGCGGCTAAACGCAGGAATTCTTCATGGGTCATGATCAGCCTCATGGCTCGGGGTAAACGGTCGGGTGCAAACGGGCCGCGCGGCGGCGGCAGGACGAGATCAGGCGCGCCAGCGCCAACGGGCCAGAGCCTTGATCACTTTCATCCAGAGTTTGCAGCTAACCACCACGGTGCGATCTCGACAGGCGGGGGAATAAGGAGAGCGGCCACGGTAGCGCAGCCGCTCGGGCTAAGCAACTATCAGAGCAACTCGGCCAGGCTACCGACCACCAGGCTTGGCCGCTCTTCAGCAATCGGCCGGCCGTGGTTGTAGCCGTAACTCACGGCGATGCAGGGCACCGCGGCAGCGCGCGCGGCCAGCACGTCGTTGCGCGAGTCGCCGATGAACAGCGACTGCGCCGCCTCCACCCCAGCCAGACGCATCACCTGCAGCAGCGCCGCCGGGTCAGGTTTCTGCTGCGGCAGGGTGTCGCCACCGATGATCCAGCGGAAGTAACCGCCGAGACCAACCTGTTCCAGCAACGGCGCGACAAAGCGCTCCGGCTTGTTGGTCACCACGGCGAGTTCGACGGCCGCCGTGCTCAGCGCTTCGAGCAGCTCATGTACGCCCGGGTAAAGTGCGGTCAGGTTGTGGCAGTCGGCGTAGATATCGAGAAAGCGCGCCAGTGCCTCTTCCGTCTCGGCCTCGCCCACTGCAGCGTGATCCAGGCCACCGGCCAGGGCGCGGCGCACCAGCACCCGCGCGCCATTGCCGACCCAGTCATGGACCTTTTCAACGCCAGCAGGTGCACGCCCCAGTTCGACCAGCATGCGGTCGACGGCTGCGGCCAGATCGGGCACCGAGTCGATCAGCGTGCCATCCAGGTCGAACATCACCAGGCGCGGCAGCTCACCGGCGCACAGCGCGCGCAGCGGTTTCATCCACGCACCTGGGCCAGTTCGGCGCGCATGGCATCGATCACCGCCCTGTAGTCCGGCTGGTTGAAGATCGCCGAGCCGGCGACAAAGGTGTCCGCGCCCGCCTCGGCGATCTCGCGGATGTTCTGCACATTGACGCCGCCGTCGATCTCCAGACGGATCTCGCGGCCGCTGGCGTCGATCAGCGCGCGGGCTTCACGCAGCTTGTCGAGGGTGCCGGGGATGAACTTCTGCCCGCCGAAACCGGGGTTGACGCTCATCAGCAGAATCATGTCGACCTTGTCCATCACGTACTTGAGCACGTCCAGCGGGGTGGCCGGATTGAACACCAGACCCGCCTTGGCGCCGCCGGCCTTGATCAGTTGCAGCGAGCGGTCGACGTGCTCGGAGGCTTCCGGGTGGAAAGTGATGTAGCTGGCGCCAGCGTCAATGAAGTCGCCAATGATGCGATCCACCGGCTTGACCATCAGGTGCGCGTCGATCGGCGCGGTGATGCCGTATTTGCGCAGCGCCGAGCAGACCATCGGGCCGATGGTCAGGTTGGGCACGTAGTGGTTGTCCATGACATCGAAGTGGACGATGTCCGCACCGGCGGCGAGTACGTTGTCCACTTCCTCACCCAGGCGGGCGAAGTCGGCGGAAAGGATCGACGGGGCGATGGCGAAGGGTTGCATGGCGCACCTCTAAGGGCTTGGGTCACGGTGGCGCGCATTGTAGCGGCTGTGGCGCCCTTGATCGACAAGCGCAGGAGACAGTGGGAGGCGCTTCAGCGGCGAGCTTCTGGCTTTTGTGCCAAGCCAATCGCGGCCAAAGCCCCTCCTACCATGAGCCGCCTGCCTCAGATACCGCCGAGGCAGAGGTACTTGATCTCCAGATACTCATCCAGGCCGTACTTGGAACCTTCACGACCGAGGCCAGAGGCTTTCATGCCACCGAATGGCGCCACTTCGTTGGAGATCAGCCCGGTATTGATACCGACCATCCCGTACTCCAGCGCTTCGGCTACGCGGAAGGTACGGCCCAGATCGCGGGTATAGAAGTAACCGGCTAGGCCGAACTCGGTGTCATTGGCCTGGCGCACTACCTCGGCTTCGTCGTTGAAGCGGAACAGTGGCGCCAGCGGGCCGAAGGTCTCCTCACGGGCCACACGCATATCAGGGGTGACGTCGGTGATGACCGTCGGCTCGAAAAAGTGCCCGCCCAGCTCATGCGCCTTGCCGCCCTGCAGCACCTTGGCGCCCTTCTCCAGCGCATCGGCCAGATGCGCCTGTACCTTGGCCACGGCATTGCCGTCGATCAACGGACCAATGACGACGCCTGTTTCATCACCCGGGCCAACCCGCAGTTTGGCCACGGCCGCGGCCAGCTTTTCGGCAAAGGCGTCGTAGACAGCCTCGTGTACATACAGGCGATTGGCACAGACGCAGGTCTGCCCAGCATTGCGGTACTTGGCCACCAGCGCACCTTCGACCGCTGCGTCGAGATCGGCATCCTCGAAGACGATGAACGGCGCATTGCCGCCCAGCTCCAGCGAGAGTTTCTTCAGGGTCGGCGCGCATTGCTCCATCAGCTTGATGCCGACGCCGGTGGAACCGGTGAACGACAGCTTGCGCACGATGGGGTTGGCACACAGCTCGGCGCCGACTTCGCGGGAGCGCTCGGCATCGGCCGGCAGTACGCTGAACAGCCCGGCCGGGATGCCCGCGCGTTCGGCCAGCACAGCCAGCGCCAGCGCACTGAACGGTGTCTGTGGCGCCGGCTTGAGCACCATGGCGCAGCCAGCGGCCAGTGCCGGACCGGCCTTGCGGGTGATCATCGCCGCCGGGAAGTTCCAGGGCGTGATCGCCGCGGTCACGCCAATGGGCTCCTTGGTCACGATCAGGCGCTTGTCCGGCTGATGGCCGGGAATGGTGTCGCCGTAGACGCGCTTGGCTTCCTCGGCGAACCATTCGATGAAGGATGCCGCGTAAAGCACCTCACCGCGCGCCTCGGTCAGCGGCTTACCCTGCTCGGCCGTCATGATCCGCGCCAGATCTTCCTGATTGACCAGCATCAGCTCGTACCATGTGCGCAGCCGCGCCGCGCGCTCCTTGGCCGTCAACGCACGCCAGGCGGGCTGGGCAGCCTGCGCCGCCTCGATGGCCTGACGGGTCTGCGCGCCACCGATGTTCGGCACCACGCCCAGCGACTCGCCATTGGCAGGGTTAAAGATTTCAGTCACATCGCCATTGCTGGCGTCGCACCATTGGCCGTCGATATAGGCCTGATGGCGCAGCAGATCGGGATCGTTCAGTTGCATGATTTTCTCCTGCTGCCGAGATCACCCCTCGGCTTAATTAGGGATTGCGAAGGCCTCACTCGGCGGGCGGCAGATCCTTGGTGAAGGTCTGGTCGTTCTCGCCGCGGAACATCCGTGCCCCATAGATCAGCGCGCACAGACCAACGCCAATGGCGAAGGCCCAGCCGGCGCCCTTGATCGCCAGCACCGCACCGATCACCCCGGCGATGCCCAGGTCACGCTGGCTGCGCGCCTCCATGATGCCCAGGCGCACACTGACGTAGCCCTGGATCAGCAGGGTCAGCGCCAGCGCAACACCGAGAATCGGCTGCACCAGCGTCACCACCGGCAACAGCAGCAGACCGGTGTTGGTGCCCCAGCGGAACGAGCCAACGCCGCCGTAAATCGATTTCATCGCCTTGGCGCCACCCTTGAAGCGTTCGGTGATCACCACCTGCATGGCCGACCATTGCGGGCCACACATGGCCACGTCCGGCCCGAATATGCTCATGAAGGCATTGCGCCCACCGAAGATCAGGTGCGAGCGGTTGGGGTTGAAGTCGACCTTCTCGTCACGCCGTACATGGTCGGCTTCGCCGAGGATCGCCCTGGCGCCGAGCACGTCGCCGAACACCACCAGATAGGCGGCGAACACGGTGGGAATGGCGGTGACGAACATCATCAGTGGCGGCATGCCGAGGCCGAACACGGTGTATTCGTTCCACAGGGTGACGAAGTCCGGCTGGCTGATGCCCCACTCGATGCTGGGCCAGGGTGCCTCGCCGAAAATCGGCGCGACGATCACCGCCAGCAGGATGATCGGGAAGATGCCCAGCTTGGCGAAGTTCCACCAGAAGCGGTTGCGCTTCTTCAGTTCCTGGAAATGGATGGAAAACACCAGGTAAAAGGCGATGCCGATGGCGATGGAAATGGTCCAGGGGAAGCTGTCGAAGCGACCGCCTTCCTTGAACACCGTCACCACCGCACTGAGGCCGGCGCCCATGATGATGCCGGCCTTGAGCGCCGAGGGCACCAATGACACCACCTTGCGTGCCATGCCCGTCATGCCGAGCCCTATCGAGAACACCCCGAGCATCAACTGGAAGGCAATCAGCGCATGCACCCGCTCCGGGCCCTCCGGAAACTGGCTGCAGTAGGCCATCAGCAGTGGGATCGCCGGGGTGATCCAGCCCGGAACGACCGGGTCGCCCAGCAGGTGGTGGGTCAGATACAGCAGGCCGTTGAGCATGACCACCGCCAGCGCCACCTCGAAGGGCATGCCGAGAAACTCGGTCATCAGCGGAATCGCCGCCAGGTCCACCGCACACATGAGCAGGCCCTGCATGTAGTCGGAGATCTCGAAGCGGTAATGAATGAAAGGCAGACGCACCTTGAATGGCCCCACCGGCCAGTAGGGGGCTTCCACACCAAGGTCTTGTTGATGCAGTTCGGACATTTGAGTCACCCAGCTTTATTAGAGTTGTATGTCAGCCGGCCCCAGCACCCTGGGGCCTTTCATCTTCGTTGCAGTAATCAGTAGGCAGCGCGGTAGATCTGCTCGATGTCGCCAGCCGTCAGGCGCCGCGGATTGTTGCGCATCAGGCGGTCGATCTTGCTCGCTTCCTCGGCCATGGCCGGGATGGCGTCTTCCGGCACGCCGAAGCTGCGCATGCCCTTGGGAATGTCGACGCTGGCGCACAGCTCGGCCATGGCCTCGACGGCCAGGTCGGCGGCGGCCTTGTCGCTCAGGCCATGCGTTTGCACACCGAGAGCAGCAGCGATCTCGGCCATGCGCTCGACGCAGGCCAGCTTGTTCCAGGCCATCACGTAGGGCAGCAGCAAGGCATTGCTGACGCCGTGAGCGATGTTGAAGCGACCGCCCAGCGGATAGGCCAGCGCATGCACGGCGCCCACGCCGGCATTGCCGAAGGCCATGCCAGCCATCAGGCTGGCGGTGGCCATGTCTTCGCGAGCGACCAGATCCGCCGGGTTGGCATAGGCCTTGGGCAGCGCCTTGGCGATCAGCTTGATGGCGCCAATGGCCAGGGCGTCGGTGATCGGCGAGGCGTTCACCGACAGGTAGGACTCCACCGCGTGCACCAATGCATCGACGCCACTGGCAGCGGTCACGCCGCGCGGGCAGGTCAGGGTCATCAGCGGGCTGACCAGGGCCACATCGGGCAACAGGTAGTCGCTGACGATGCCCTTTTTCAGTTGCGCCTGCTTGTCGGAGAGGATCGACACGTTGGTCACTTCCGAGCCGGTGCCGGCGGTGGTCGGGATGGCAATCAGCGGCGGCCCTTTGCGCTTGATCTGATCGACGCCGAACAACTCTTCCAATGCACCGCCATGACCGACGTAACCGGCCACGGCCTTGGCTATGTCGATGGCGCTGCCGCCACCGACACCGATCAGGCCATCGTGGCCGCCGTCGCGATAGACCTTGGCGCAGGCTTCGACGATGGCGATCTCCGGCTCCGGCTCGACACCGTCATAGATGCCATAGCGGCGCTCGCCGAGCTGTTTGAGGACATGCTCGACCGTACCGGACTTGATCAGGATGGCGTCGGTGACGATCAGCGGATTGGTGATATTCAGTCGAGGCAGTTCGAGCGCCAGTTGCTCCACGGCACCCTGGCCGGTCAGCAGCTTGTTGGCGATCTTGAATGCGGCAGTGTTCATCAGCAGGCCCCTTATGCGTTGTTGTGCTGAGCGGGTTCGGGGCTTGCCATAGCCATTCCTGTGCCAGCTCGCCGAAAGCGGCGTGGTAGAAGGCTTGCGTCGATTTGTCACAGCACGCTGCGGGCTGCGCTTGATCAGAAAATCAATCAGAAGAGCCTATTACGATCCATTTTCCAATCAACCCTGTTCCCAGCGCTTCATCTTCTGCACCAGCGTCGCCTGGCTCAGACCAAGCACCTTGGCTGCTTCGCGGGTGGTCTTGTGCTGTATCAGCGCACGGCGGATGAGGCGCCGTTCGAGGTTCTCCACCTGTCTGCGCAATGGCAGCAGATCGTCTTCGCCTGCGTCGCTGCGGGCGATGCGCATCTCCTCCGGCAGGTCGAACAGCTCGATGCGTTCGCCACTGCTGGTGACCACCAGGCGCTCGACCAGATTGATCAGCTCACGGATGTTGCCGGGCCAGGCGTAGTCAGTCAGTGCATCGAGCGCTTCGAGTTCCCAGCTCAGTGCGCGGCCATAACGCTGGTTGAACTCGGCCAGGTAGAAATCCAGCAGCGGCTGAATTTCCTCGGGGCGCTCGCGCAAGGCCGGGATATGGATCGGCACGACGTTGAGCCGGTAGTAGAGGTCAGCGCGAAAACGCCCGTCGGCGACCATCGTGCGCAGATCATGGTGGGTGGCGGTGATGATGCGCACGTCCACCTCCTTCAACTCCAGGCCACCGACCGGAATGAAGCGGCTCTCCTCGATCACCTTGAGCAGCTTGACCTGCAGCGGCAGCGGCAGATCGCCGATCTCGTCGAGAAAAACCGTGCCTTGGTGCGCCAGCTCCAGCAGACCGCGCTTGCCCTTGCTACCGGCACCGGTGAACGCGCCCGGCACATAGCCGAACAACTCGGCCTCGATCAGGTTCTCCGGCAGCGCACCGCAGTTCAGCGCCAGAAACGGCTGCGCCGCGCGCGGGCTGCTCTTGTGAATGTACTGGGCGATCAGGGTCTTGCCGACGCCGGTTTCACCCTGCAGCAGCACCTTCACGTCGCTGGCCGCGACCTGCCGTGCCTGCATGAAGACTCGCCCCGAAGCGGGCTTGTCGGCAACCGGGGAGGCATCGAGCAGATCGTCACGCTGCCCGGCATGCAGCTTGGCCGTGCTGTTGCGCAGCTGCTTGAGTTGCTGCAGCTCGTCGCGCTCGTGCTTCATGCGCAGCAGCTCGGTCATGTCGCGCACGGTACTGACCACGTAGCGCACGCGTCCATCGGCAGCGAAGATCGGCGTACCACTGACCAGCAAGCGTTTGCCCTGGCTGACGCTCTGCATCAGCGACAGCGCCTTGCCTTCCTTGAGCACGCGCAAGGACACCGACTGCGAGATCACGCCCTGCTCTACCAGCGCCTGCATGTGCTGGCCGACGACGTCCTCGGCACGCAGCCCGGTCAGGCGCTCATAGGCACTGTTGACCTTGAGGGTGATGCCATCGGCGTCGGTGATGTAGACGCCATCGTGCAACGCGTCGATCAGCTCACGAAAACCGGGATCATCGAAGTCCATCTGGCCGCCTTGTTGGGTCAGGAGAAACTGCACATTCTACGCCCGGAAACGAGCAAGGCCCCGCCGGTTTTCCCGGCGAGGCCCTGAACATGCAGCTACGGCGATTTATTCCGGCGCCGAAGTTCGCAGCTTCTCGCTACGCCCACGCAGCCACTCCAGAGTCAGCAGCAGCAGGACGGAGAAACCGATCAGCAGGGTCGCTGCGGCGGCGATGGTCGGCGACAGGTTCTCGCGGATGCCGCTGAACATCTGCCGCGGCAGGGTGGCCTGCTCGGGGCCGGCGAGGAACAGGGTCACCACCACTTCGTCGAACGAGGTGGCGAAGGCGAACAGCGCCCCGGAGATCACCCCAGGCGCGATCAGCGGCAGGGTCACCCGGCGAAACGCCGTCAGTGGCGAGGCGCCGAGGCTGGCGGCGGCGCGCACCAGGTTGTGGTTGAAGCCCTGCAGCGTGGCCGACACGGTGATGATCACGAACGGCACGCCGAGCACCGCGTGTACCAGGATCAGCGACAGGTAGCTGTTGCCCATGCCCAGCGGGGCGAAGAACAGGTAGCTGGCCACACCGATGATTACCACCGGCACGATCATCGGCGAGATCAGCAGGCTCATCACCAGCGCCTTGCCACGGAATTCGCCACGGGTCAGACCGATGGCCGCCAGGGTACCGAAGACCATGGCCAGCAGTGTGGCGGCCGGGGCGATGATCAGACTGTTCTTCAGCGAGCGCATCCAGTCGGCGGACATGAAGAAGTCCTCGTACCAGCGCAGCGAGAACCCCTGCAGCGGGTAGACCAGGAAGGTGCCGGAGTTGAACGACAGCGGCACGATCACCAGCACCGGCAGGATCAGGAACAGCAGCACCAGGCCGCAGAGAATGCGCAGGCCGTAGTACCAGAGACGCTCGACGGGTGACATGTAGGGGCTGAGCATAGCTGTGACTCCATTTAGCGTTTAGCTCCCCTCTACCGCGTGCGGGAGAGGGGTTGGGGGAGAGGGCGCTCTTTTTGCGCCCTCCTCCCAAGTTCGGTTACCGAGAAGCAGTGGTGCTGAAACAAGCACCCTCTCCCGCCCTTCGGGCACCCTCTCCCATCAATGGGAGAGGGTCATCAGATGGTCTGCTACGCAGACCGCTTTTATCCGAGCCTCAGCTTGCTGGCGCCGACCAGCCAGCTGTACACCACATAGAGCACCAGGGTCGCGGCCAGCAGCAGGCCGCCGAGGGCCGTGGCCATGCCCCAGTTGATGGTGGTGTTGGTATAGAAGGCGACGAAGTAGCTGATCATCTGGTCGTTCGGGCTGCCCAGCAGCGCCGGGGTGATGTAGTAGCCAATCGACAGGATGAACACCAGCAGGCAACCGGCGCCGACACCGGCCAGGGTCTGCGGGAAGTACACCCGCCAGAAGCTGGCGAACGGGTGGCAGCCGAGCGACACCGCCGCACGCATGTAGCTGGGCGAGATGCCCTTCATCACGCTGTAGATCGGCAGGATCATGAACGGCAGCATGATGTGGACCATGGCCACGTACACGCCGCTGCGGTTGAACACCAGTTGCAACGGCTGCTCGATGATGCCCAGCGATATCAGCGCGCTGTTGATCAACCCGCCCGACTGCAACAGCACGATCCAGGCCGCGACCCGCACCAGAATCGAGGTCCAGAACGGTAGCAGCACCAGAATCATCAGCAGGTTGCCCTGCCGCGTCGGCAGGTTGGCTAGCAGGTAGGCCAGCGGATAGGCCAGCACCAGGCAGATGGCGGTGATCACCAGGCTCATCCAGAAGGTACGGGCGAAGATATCCAGATAGATGGCCTGATCCGGCGTGGCCTTGGCCAGTTCGCCGAGGTCGTCGATACGGTGATCGAGCGCGGCCAGCAGGTAATAAGGGGTGACCGACGAGGCATTGCGGCGGATCACCTGCCAGTAGGCGGGATCACCCCAGCGCTCGTCCATATCGAGGAAGGCTTCCTGGTAGGACGCCGGCTCCTCGCGCAGCGGCAGCTTGCGTGCGGTCGCGCTGACCAGGCTACGGAAGCCCGCCAGCTCCATGTTCAAGCGCTTGGACAGATCGCCCAGGCTCTGGTTACGCCGCGCTTCGAGCATATCGCTGGCAATCGCCCGGTACACCGCCTCATCCGGCAGGCCACGGCCATCCCAGGCAGCAATCGCCTCGACGGTGCGCGGCAGGCTGCCGACCACTTCCGGGTTGTCCACACTGCGCAGCAGCAAGGCGCCGATGGGCAGCAGGAAGGTCAGCAGAAGGAACAGCAACAGCGGCAGGATCAGCGCCTTGGATTTCAGGCGATTGAAACGCTCGGCACGGGCCAGTCGCTGCTTCAGGCTCGGCCCGGGCAAATCATTGGCAGGCAGTACGGCGGCCATGGACAACTCCGCAAGCAAGAAAGAAATTCAGACGGCCCCGCCACGAGGCGGGGCCGGATAGGCGACTTAGCGCGCGGCCCAGGCGTTGAAACGCTGCTCCAGCTGCTCGCCGTAGTCAGCCCAGAAGGTCACGTCGATGGCCACCTGGTTGGCGATGTTTTCCGGCGTGGTCGGCATCAGGTTCAGACGCTCCGGCGCCAGCAGCTCGATGGCCTGCTTGTTGGCCGGGCCGTAGGCGATGTTCTCCGAGTAGATCTTCTGCGCCTCGGGCTTGACCGAGAAGGCGATGAATTCCTTGGCCAGTTCGGCATTCTTGGCGCCACGCGGGATGGCCCAGGAGTCGAAGTCGTAGATGCCGCCGTTCCACACCACCTGCAGGTTGCTCTCGCCCTGCACCGCCGCGATGCGGCCGTTGTACGCCGAGCTCATCACCACGTCGCCGGAGGCGAGGTACTGCGGCGGCTGAGCGCCAGCTTCCCACCACTGGATGTTCGGTTTGAGCTCATCGAGTTTCTTGAATGCGCGATCCTGACCTTCCTTGGTGGCCAGCACCTTGTACACGTCCTTGACCGGCACGCCGTCAGCCATCAGGGCGAATTCCAGGGTGTACTTGGCGCCCTTGCGCAGGCCGCGCTTGCCCGGGAATTTCGCCACGTCCCAGAAGTCGGCCCAACTGGTCGGCGCCGCGCTGAGTTTGTCGGCGTTGTAGGCCAGCACCGTGGACCAGACGAAGAAGCCGACACCGCACGGCTGGATGGCGCCGTCGATGAAGTTGGCTTCATCGCCGAACTGCGCCGGATCGAGCTCCTCGAACAGGCCTTCATCGCAACCACGGGCCAGCTCCGGCGACTCCACCTCGACCAGATCCCAGCTCACGCTGCGGGTGTCGACCATGGCTTTGACCTTGGCCATTTCACCGTTGTATTCGCCGCCCAGCACCTTGTTGCCGGTTTCCTTCTCGAAGGGTTCGTAGAACGCCTTGACCTGCGCCGCCTTGTTCGCGCCGCCGAAGGAAACCGCCGTCAGGTCCACCGCCAGTGCCGGCATGGCACAGCTAACGCCCAGGGCCAACGCCGCGAGCTTCAGGGATTTCGTCATTCTTATCAGCTCCTCTGTGTTACGGGGTAAAGGTGAAGCACTGCGCGAAAGGCTCACTCGACTTGGAGTGGATCCAGCGCGCGGACATGCTCGACAGACCAGCCGAGCGGAACCAGGTCACCAACCGCCAGCGCCGGATCGAGCTCGGCCACGGGTTGCTTGACGTAGAAATCGGTTTTGCCGCAGACCTCCAGGCGGATACGCACGTGATCGCCCAGGTAGATGAACTCGGCGATACGCCCGGAGAAACGGTTCGGGCAGGCTTCGCTGTGGCCGTTGAGGCGGATGCGCTCGGGGCGGATCGACAAGCTCACCGACTCGCCCACGGAACCGACGTTGACCGCCGTGGCGCGCACTTCTTCACCTCGCGCCAGGCGCACCACGCACTGCTCGCCATCGCGACTGACCAGCTCGCCAGTCAGACGATTGTTCTCGCCAATGAACTGGGCGACGAAGGTGTTGTGCGGCGCTTCATAGAGTTCGCGCGGCGGCGCGATCTGCTGGATCTCGCCCTGATGGAACACGGCTACGCGGTCGGACATGGTCAGCGCCTCGCCCTGATCATGGGTGACGTAGACCACGGTCACGCCCAGGCGCTGGTGCAGGTGCTTGATCTCCATCTGCATGTGTTCGCGCAGTTGCTTGTCCAGTGCGCCGAGGGGTTCGTCCATCAGCACCAGTTGCGGCTCGAACACCAGCGCACGGGCCAGGGCCACACGCTGCTGCTGACCACCGGAAAGCTGACCGGGGTAACGGTTGCGGAAAGTGTCGAGCTGCACCATCGACAGGGCGCGCTTGACCCGCTCGCTGATGTCGGTGCGCGACATGCCGCGCACGCTCAGCGGGAAGGCCAGGTTCTCGGCCACGGTCATGTGCGGGAACAGCGCGTAGTTCTGGAACACCATGCCGATGTCGCGTTTGTGCGGCGGCAGTTTGTTCAGCGAGCGGCCATCGAGGAGGATCTCGCCAGCGGTCGGCGTCTCGAAACCGGCCAGCATCATCAGGCTGGTGGTCTTGCCGGAACCGGACGGGCCGAGCAGGGTGAGAAACTCACCCTTGCGGATATCCAGGTTGAGGTCTTTGACGATCAGCGTTTCGCCGTCATAGCTCTTCTGTACACCACGGAAGCTCACCAGTACATCGTTTGCCATCACACCACACCCTTGTTCTTGTCTCAGGCCGATGAGCCAAGATTAGGTCGGCGCGGCAGGGTGAAAAATCGGGCGGGATGACAAGCTGATATCAGGCGCGAGGAGAATCTCGTGTAGGGATCGCCCTACAAATTCCGAGTGATTGCCTCGGTTTTCGAGCGCCCGACGAACCGTAGGAGCGGCTGGGCGGCATTGCGCTTCAGCCGCGATGAATTGCCTATGAGAGCTTCGCGGCTGAAGCCGCTCCTACGGACACTGGTCTCAGACCAAACGGTGCTCCATGGCATAGCGCACCAGATCGGCCACCGAATGGGCGCCGAGCTTCTGCATCAGGCGCGCCTTGTGCGTGCTCACGGTCTTGTTGCTGACCGCCAGGTGCAGGGCGATGTCGTTGACGCCCTCACCCCGCACCAGGCGCTCGAACACCGAGAACTCGCGCTCGGACAATTGCGCGTGGGGCGGGCGCGAGTCGGTCAGGCCAACCTCGAAGACCATGCGGTCGGCCAGCGCCGGGTCGATATATCGACCACCGCCGGCCACCTTGCGAATCGCAGTGATCAGCAGCGCCGGGTCGCTGTCCTTGGTCGCGTAACCGGCGGCGCCAACCTTGAGCGCGCGCGCCGCCATCTGCGCCTCGTCGTGCATCGACAGCACCAGAATCGCCGGGGCCTCGTTCAGCGCACGGATACGCGGAATGGCCTCCAGACCGTTGACACCGGGCATGGATATATCCAGCAGCACCACGTCGCAAGGCGTGCGGCGCAGCACCTCGATCAGCTGCTCGCCATTGCAGGCTTCGCCAGCCACCTCGAGATCACGCGCCATACCGATCAGTTGCTTGATGCCTTCCCGCACGATGGTGTGGTCTTCGGCCACCAGTACCCGAATCACGCTGCGATCTCCTCTTCCAGATTGATGCACGCGCACAGGGTAGTGCCCTCGCCCGGCTGACTGTCAATCTGCAGCTGGCCACCGAGCATGAGCATGCGCTCCTGCATGCCGACCAGGCCGAAGGATTGCCCGGGCTTGCGCAGCGCCGGATCGAAGCCCTTGCCATCGTCGACCACCGACAGACACAGGCTGCCGCCCTCCTGCCACAGACGCACCTCGACGCTATGCGCGCCAGCGTGGCGCATGACGTTGGTCAGCGCCTCCTGAAGAATGCGGAACATGCCGATGGCCTGGGCATCCGGCAGATGCGGCACGTGCTCCGGCACTTCGACCAGGCAAGGAATCTGCGTGCGCTCCTCGAAGCGCCGCACCTGCCACTCGATGGCCGAGGCAATGCCGGCATCGAGAATCGGCGGCCGCAGCGCCGTGGCCACATCACGCACCAGCTGGAACAACTGGGCGATCAGACGCTTCATGCTGGCCAGGCGCTCGTCCAGCTCGGGCATCTGCCCGGCGCAAACCAGCTCGCACATCGCCGTCTCCAGCTTGAGCACGGTCAGCACCTGGCCCAGCTCGTCATGCACTTCGCGGGCGATGCGCGCCTTCTCTTCCTCACGCACGCTTTCCAGGTGCGCCGACAGTTCGCGCAGACGCGCCCGCGAATCGGCCAGCGCCAGCTCGGCCAGCTTGTTCTCGGTGATATCCCAGAGGATGCCGTCCCACACCACTCGGCCATTGCCCAGCGGACGCGCGGTGGTACGAATGTCCGCCCACAGCACCTCCTGCTCGGCGGTGAGGATGCGCCCCTGCCAATACCAGTCGCTCTCGCCTTCCAGCGCCAGCGTCTGGCTGTTCAGATAGCTGCTCAGATCCTGCGGGTGCACCAGGCTGCGGATGCCGCGCTCCTCACGCTGCAGCTCCTGCGCCGGCCAGCCGACCATTTCCTGACTGGCCTCGCTGATGTAGGCAAAATTGACCACCGCTCCCGGCCCGGCGCGCTCCAGGCGAAACACCAGGCCAGGCACGTTGCCAGCGATGCCCTTGAAGCGCGCCTCGCTCTCCTCCAACGCGGCACGCGCACGGCGGCGCTCGGTAACGTCACTGAGAAACACCACCAGGTACTCGGCCTGGCGATAGCGTAGAAAACTCAGCGATACGTCAGCCGGCATGCGGCTGCCATCGGCGCGCAGGCAGTCGACTTCGAAGCTGGGTGAACCCTCGTCCTGCTCGCGCACGCGCTTCCACAGGTTGAGCCAGCGGTCCATATGCAGGCCGGGCTCCAACTGACTCAATGGCTTGTCCACCAGCTCACCAGGGGCGTAGCCGAGCATGCGTTCGGCAGCGCGGTTGGCGTAGCGCAGGTGACTGTCCCAGTTGACCCAGAGAATGCCCACCGTGCTGTGGTCGATGGAGAACTGACTCAGGCGCAATGCCTCGGCGGCCTGCTGGTGACGATCCAGCTCGCCACGTGCGCCCAGCAGCCCTCGCTCGAGCAAACGCGTCTGCTGTCGTTGCCGATACAGCGCGGTTGCCCCCAGCATCAGCAGCAGGCCGAAAAATAGCGCGAGCGTCTTCCAGAAGCCGACGAAATCGGTGGACTGCGGATAGCGCAAAGGCATCCAGGTGTCGCGCAATTCCTCCAGCTCGCGAGCCGGCAGTGCCTTCAGGGTCTGATCGACGATGCCGGACAACAGCGCTTGATCGCGGCGCGTGGCCAGGCGCAGGAGCTGCGGCAAACCGATATCGCCAACGATGCTCAGGCTGGAGAAACGTGATTCGCGCAGCAGCAGGCTGAGGCTCGCCTCGTCCAGCACCGCATAGCTGACCTCCTGATTCAGCACCAGCAACAGCGCCGAACGCTCCGAAGACGTCGCCCGCAGACGCAGGTTGGTATGAGTACGCTCCAGGTATTCGGCAGCCTGGCTCGGCGAGCGCAGGGCGACCATCTGCTCCAGCGGCAACTGATCGAGATCCACCGCACCATTGCCGCTGCGCTCGCCGACCACCAGGTGCGGCACGCGCAGGTAAGGCATGGAGTAATGCCAGATGCGCAGGCCGGCCGGCGTCTGCTGCAGGCCTGGCGCCAGATCCACCTCGCCCGCACTGGCGGCACGCTCCAGGGCCTCCAGATTCGGATACAGGCGCCAGTCAGGCGCGACGCCCATGCCTTCGAGCAGACGCTGCATCAGCTCGACATTGGCGCCCGTCAGCTGCCGGTTCTGGCCACGCAGAACCCAAGGTGCCTGCTGGATCAGGCCCACGCGCAGCACGGGATGCTCCTTGAGCCAGGCGCGCTGCTCGGCATCGAAAGCCGGGCGCAATGGCATGCGCGCGCTCTCCGCCCAAGCGGTGGAAACAGCCAGCATCAGCAGCAGGGCGAGGGAACGAAGAAGGGAATTCATGCACGGCGAATCCGGTGACGCGATCCCCTACCTTACTCCAGTCTTGCGCCAATCGCCTGACAAAAGCGGAGCCCGGCATTAGGCTCTGTAGCAGACGATCAGGAGCCTCATCGATGCGCCTTCATTCACTAGCACTGCTCGGTTTCTGCCTGCTCTCCTGTCCCGCCGCCTGGGCCGAGGAGCCGCCCGAGAATGCGCCGGCTGATAGCGCCGACGCCCCCGCGGCGAGCGAACGTCCTCTGTTGCCCGAACGCAGCGTCAGCGACGCGCAGACGCTGGAGCAACGTCTGGACAAACGTGAGCAGCAGATGCTGCAGGCCGGCGCCGAAAGTTTTCTCGCCCTGTGGCTGCCTGCCAACGTCGGCGAGCCCAGTGGTGCGGTGATTCTGCTGCCCGGTGATGTGGAAAACGCCGATGGCGCCGCCGCGATCGGCCCGCTGCGGCGCAAGCTGCCCGACGCCGGCTGGCACAGTCTGAGCCTGACGCTGCCGGACCCGGACGGTGACCCGCTGCCACTGCGCACTGCCGCCACTGCAACAGCGGCACCGCAAAGCGATGCCCCCACTACCGAGAGCGCCCCTGCCGCCGAAAGCCCGCCTGAAGCGGCCGTAGCCGAGGCTACACAACCAGCCGACAGCGGCGCGATCAGCCCAGAGCAAAGGCGTCAGGCGCATGTCGAGCGGGTGATGGCCCGCATCGATGCCGCCATCGCCTTCGCCAACCAGCAGCAGGCCAAGGAAATCGTCCTCCTAGGTCATGGCAGTGGCGCCTACTGGGCTGCGCGCTACCTGAGCGAGCGCCAGCCGGGCAACGTGCAGAATCTGCTGATGGTGGCAGCCGAACTACCTGCCGGCTTTGCGCCGCCACTGGATGAGATGGTCGCGCAGCTGGCCGTGGCCACTGGCGACTTCTTCTACAAGGACCAAGCCACCGAGCGCATGGCTGCGTTGAAACGCCTGCAGGCGAGCAAGCGAGCCAAGCTGCCCACCTACATACAGGTATCGATGAAAGCCCTGCCGGGTAACCTGGATGTTCAGCAAGAGCAGCTTTATCGCCGTCTACGTGGCTGGTTGACGCAGCATATTCGCACCGCAGGCAGCTAGCAGTCCGTTGAAACTACCTGCTAGCGAATGCCTCGGCGCTGGCGAATCAGCGCATAGGCCTGATGCAGTTGGCGCGTGGTGTCGGTGGCTTCACGAATGCGCTCAGACGAAGCGCCGGAGCCGGCCAGTTTGTCCGGGTGATGGCGGCTGAGCAGGCGCCGGTAGGCGCGCTTGATCTGCTCAGGCTCGCTGCCTTCATTCACACCCAACAGCCGCAGCGCCTCCTGGTAACTGCCGCCAGCCGGTGCCGGCTGCTGACTGCGACGCGGCGCGTATTCCTCGCCCAGGCTATCGAGCCGGGTGCTGTCCCAGCCGAGCCACTTGCCCCAGAGCAGAATCAGCTCATGCTCACTGGCCGATACCCGTCCATCGACCCAGGCCATGCGCCAGCAGGCCCGCAGCATGGCATCGGCGCGCTCACGCTGACGCTGCAGCGGCGCACGCAGGTTGTCACGCCCGGTCTTGCCACGGGCGAAGGCCTCGATGGCACGCCGCTGAGCCGCAGCGTCCAACCCCAGCCTTTGCATCTCCGAGCGAGCCTGCTGGATATGGCTTTGCACCACTCGGCCGTCACTCTTGGCCAGACGCCCCAGCATCAGAAACAGCAGGTCGTCATCCGACGGCGCCGCACGACCGCCCAGACGCTCGCGCAGATTGTCCCAGCCATGCAGGCGCAAACGACGATCCAGCACCTGCCCGAGCAGACCGCCCAGCAGAGCACCTGGGATGCTGGCCAGGGCGAGCCCGGCTGCTGCCCCGAGCAGGGTCGCAGGCCAGAGCACCTAGCGTGCCTCCTGCAGCAAGCGCTCGACTTCGGCCAGGCGCTCGTGCGTACCGACATCGACCCAGCAGCCGCCATAATGCTCGCCGCTGACCTGCCCGGCCGCCATCGCCTCACGCAGCAGCGGCGCCAGCTTGAAGGCGCCGGGTTGAGAAGAGCCGAACAGACGCGGATGCAGCACGGCAAGACCGCTATAGGTCAGCCGCTCACCCATCGTGCCGCTGTCCTGCACCTGACCCGCCGCCAGAACGAAGTCGCCCTGCGGGTGATGCGCCGGGTTATCCACCAGAACCAGATGCGCCAGACCGGCGAGCGGCTCGCGTAGCGCGGCGAAGGCGTAGTCGGTGAAGATATCGCCATTGACCACCAGAAACGGCTCAGCGCCCAGCAGCGGCAGCGCCTTGAAGATGCCACCACCCGTTTCCAGCGGCTCACCTTCGGGGGAATAGATGATACGCACACCGAAGCGCGAGCCATCGCCGAGGTAGTCCTCGATCTGCTGGCCTAGCCAGGCGTGGTTGATCACCAGCTCGGTGAAGCCGGCAGCAGCCAGGGCGCGGATGTGGTACTCGATCAACGGCACGCCCGCCACCTGCACCAGCGGTTTGGGCGTATGCAGCGTCAGAGGACGCATGCGCTCGCCCTTGCCCGCCGCGAGAATCATCGCCTTCATGCACGTGCCCCTTCGTCTTTCGCCAGGCTGGCGAACAGCTCACCCAACTCGGCGAGCTCCGGCCGACGCGCCAGCACAGCCTCTATATAAGAGAAGAAGCGCGGCACGTCGCCGAGGTATTTGGGCTTGCCATCGCGGTGGCAGATGCGCGCGAAGATGCCGATGACCTTGAGGTGGCGCTGCACGCCCATCAGGTCGCTGGCACGCAGAAAGTCTTCGAACGATGCCTGTAGCGGAATACCCGCCGCCTTGGCACGTTCCCAGTAGCCGTGCAGCCAGGCCTGCACGCGCGCCTCGGGCCAGCTGAGGAATGCATCCTTGAACAGGCAGGTGATGTCATAGGTGACCGGGCCGTTGACGGCATCCTGGAAGTCCAGCACGCCGGGGTTCGGTGCACTCTGCATCAGGTTGCGCGGCATGAAGTCGCGGTGCACCACCACCTTGGGCTGCGCCAGGGCGCTGTCGATCAACAGGCGGCTGATACGTTGCCACGCTGCTTCCTGCTCAGGTGTGAAGGTATGCCCCAGATGGCGTTGTACGTACCACTCGGGAAACAGCTGCAACTCACGACGCAGCAACGCCTCATCGTAATGCGGCAGATGGCTGTCGAGGGGCAAGCGCTGCTGCAGCAGCAAGGCCTCGATGGCATCGTCGAACAACTCGTCGGCATTGTATTCGTTTATCACGTCCAGATAGGTCTGGCGGCCCAGGTCATCGAGAATCAGGAAGCCCTGCTCGAGATCGGCAGCCAGCACCTGCGGCACATGCACACCGGCGCTGGACAGCAATGCCGCGATACGCACGAAGGGCTCGCAGTTTTCCTGAGGTGGCGGCGCATCCATCAGGATCAGGCTGCGCTCACCGGCCTGCCAACGAAAATAGCGGCGAAAGCTGGCGTCGCTGCTGGCGGGAGTGAGCTCGGCCTCGGGCACCACCCCCCATTCGCGTGCTGCGAAGAGGGGGGGCAGTTGCTCGGCGAGCCAGGTTTGCAGCTGTTGCAGTCGTACATCGTGTTCAGACATCAAGGGGTCTCCGACGGCGCTAGCCGTTGCGCGGGTCATGCTTTATTATCCAGCATCTTTTTCAGCCCATCGAGAGGCGTGCGGCCCCTGGGCCGATAGCGCGCAGGAAGCCCGGACTAACAAGATGGCAGTAAAATACCCCGCGTTCCGCAAGAAATTCCCGCTGCTGGTCACCGGCAGCCTTCTGGCCCTACAGCCCGCGTTCAGCCTACAGTCCTTTGCCGCCGAGCAATACGATTGCCAGGCGTCGCCCACGGGCGGTTGGGCCTGCGCGCCGAAATCAGCGGCTAGCGCCCTGCCTCCGCGCCCGGTGCACAGCCGTGATGCTGTCAGCAGCGGTGGTGCCAGCAGTGAGGCGGTAGCCAAGCAGGATGCCGCCCCGGTACTGGTCACCGAGAGCAAGGGCCGTGCCCTCGCCTCGCGCAGCCCCGATTACAGTCACTTGGACTGGGTCCCGCGCGATAAGTTGACTGCCGCGCAACTGGCCGAGGCCGGTCCTTACTGCGCAGGCGCCTACGTCGAGCCGCTGCGTCCGGGCATGGATGACACCACGCCGCTGGACGAGTCGCCGATGTACGTTTCCGCCAAGGCTTCGCGCTTCGAGCAGGAAAAGCAGATCGCCACCCTCGCCGGTGACGTCGTCCTGCGCCAGTCCGGCATGCAGGTCGAGGCCGACGAAGCAAGCTTGCACCAGACGGAAAACCGTGGCGAGCTGGTCGGCAACGTACGCCTGCGCGACAAGGGTATGCTGGTGGTCGGCGACCGCGCCGAACTGCAACTGGATAACGGCGAAGCCCGTATCGACAACGCCGAATACGTGATGCATCAGGCTCACGTGCGCGGCAGCGCGCTCTACGCCAAGCGCGAAGAGACCGCGATCATCCGCCTCAAGGATGGCACCTATACCCGTTGCGAACCGGGCGACAATGCCTGGCACCTGAAGGGTAACAACGTCACCCTGAACCCGGCGACCGGCTTCGGTACCGCGACCAACGTGACGCTGCGGGTCAAGGACATTCCGGTGTTCTACACCCCGTATATCTACTTCCCGATCGACGACCGTCGCCAGTCCGGCTTCCTGCCGCCGAGCATCGGCACGTCGAGCAGCAACGGTTTCTCGCTGCAAACGCCGTACTACTTCAACCTGGCGCCGAACTACGACGCCACGCTGTACCCGACCTACATGGCCAAACGCGGCCTGCTGATGGAAGGTGAGTTCCGTTACCTGACCGAGAGCAGCGAAGGCCAGGTCGGTGGCGCATGGCTGAACGACGACGAAGACGAGCGCAAACTGCAGTCCGAGTACGAAGATCAGCGCTGGATGTACAGCTGGCAGCACAAGCAGGGGCTGAACTCGCGCCTGCTCGCCGAAGTCGACTACACCGACATCAGCGACCCCTACTACTTCCAGGATCTCGATACCGATCTGGGCATCGACAAGCAAACCTACGTCGACCAGCGCGGTACGCTGACCTATCGCGGTGACAGCTATACCGCACGTCTGAACGTGCATGCATACGAACTGGCCAACATCACCGATGTGACGCCGTATGATCGTCTGCCGCAGATCACCCTGGACGGCAAACTGCCGTTCAATCCGGGCGGTCTGGACTTCACCTACGGCACCGAGTACGTGCGCTTCGATCGCAACCTGCGCTCGGGCTTCTTCGTCGACAAGGATGGCGTAACCGGTCGCCCGCAGGACCTCTGGTACGACGAACGCCTTACCGGTCTTAACCGCGCAGACGGCGAACGTCTGCACCTGGAGCCAGGTGTTGCCCTGCCGCTGAACTGGAGCTGGGGCTTCGTCAAGCCGCAGGTCAAGTACCTGCAGACGCAGTACCAGGTAAACCTGGATGGCAAGGGTAAATCTGAGCTAGCGACCAACGACCCAGAAAATCAATGGTTCGGCGTCGACTACAATCGCTCGCCCAACCGCGGCGTTGGCCTGTTCAGTGTCGACAGCGGCCTGTATTTCGACCGCAACACCCAACTGTTTGGCAAAGACGCCCGCCAGACCCTGGAACCGCGTGCCTTCTACCTCTATGTGCCGGAAGAAGACCAGACCGATATCCCGGTATTCGACACGGGCGAGCCGACGTTCAGCTACGCCTCGCTGTGGCGTGAAAACCGCTTCAGTGGCAAGGATCGCATCGGTGACGAGAACAAGCTGTCGCTGGGTGTGACCAGCCGCTGGATCGAGTCGAATGGCTTCGAGCGTCAGCGTTTCAGCATCGGCCAGGCCTTCTACTTCGAAGACCGCAAGGTACAGCTGCCGGGCATCGACTACCGGGCCCGCCAGGAAGCCACCGCCGACGTCTCGCCTTATGCGCTGGAGTACCTGTATCGCTTCAATCGCGACTGGCGCTTCTCCTCGACTTTCAACTGGGATCCGGACCAGCACGCCACCCGCTCGGGCAGCGCAATGTTCCATTACCAGCCGGAAGCCAATCCGAACAAGATCGTCAACTTCGGTTATCGCTATCGTAACGACACCGTGCGTTATGACCGTGACAGCGGTACCTGGACGACCAACCCGGACTACGGCAACGAGACCCTTGCCGACGGCTCGCCGAACCCCAACTACATCAAGAACTACTACAAGATCGACCAGCATGACTTCTCCGTCATCTGGCCGCTGGCTCCGCAGTGGAGCCTGATCTCGCGCTGGCAGTACGACTATGGCCGCAACCGTACCCTGGAAGCCTTCGGTGGTTTCGAATACGACAGCTGCTGCTGGAAGCTGCGCCTGATCAACCGCTACTGGATCGATTACGACGAAGTCAGCCTCGACCCATCGCGCAACGACGAGCCGGACCGCGGCATCTTCCTGCAGATCGTCCTCAAGGGCCTCGGCGGCGTCGTTGGCAACAAGGTGGAAACTTTCCTCGACCAAGGCATTCAAGGTTACCGTGAACGTGAAGACCAAGCTTTCTGATCGCCTGCGCCCCCTGCTATTGGGCGCAGCACTGCTGGCAGCAATGGCTCAGGCCCAGGTTCGCCCACTGGATCGCGTCGTGGCCATCGTCGACAACGACGTGGTCATGCAGAGCCAGCTCGACGCTCGCCTGCGTGAAGTGCAACAGACCATCGACAAGCGCGGTGGCGCCCTGCCTCCGGAGAACGTACTCAGCCAGCAGGTGCTCGAACGCCTGATCATCGAGAACATCCAGCTGCAGATTGGCGACCGCTCCGGCATTCGTATCACCGACGAAGAGCTGAACCAGGCCATGGGCACCATCGCCCAGCGCAACGGCATGAGCCTGGAGCAGTTCCGCGAAGCGCTGGCTCGTGATGGCCTGTCCTATGCCGATGCTCGTGATCAGGTGCGGCGCGAGATGATCATCAGCCGTGTGCGTCAGCGCCGCGTGGCCGAACGCATCCAGGTCACCGACCAGGAAGTGCAGAACTTCCTCGCCTCCGACCTGGGCAAGATGCAGCTGTCGGAAGAGTTCCGTCTGGCCAATATCCTGATTCCGGTTTCCGAGGGCGCGTCCTCCAGCGAAATCCAGGCCGCCGAGCGTCAGGCGCAGGAGGTGTATCAGCAGCTGCAGCAAGGCGCAGACTTCGCCCAACTGGCGATTTCCCGTTCGGCCAGTGAAACCGCGCTGGAAGGCGGCGAGATGGGCTGGCGTAAAGCCGGTCAGCTGCCGCCGCCGTTCGACAACATGATCAGCCAGCTGAATCCGGGCGAAGTCACCGAGCCGGTGCGCACACCGGGCGGTTTCATCATCCTCAAGCTGATCGAGAAGCGTGGCGGCGATACTCAGGTACGTGACGAAGTGCATGTTCGCCACATCCTGATCAAGCCCAGCGAGATTCGCAGCGAAGAAGAAACCCGTCGCCTGGTCGAGCGCCTGTATCAGCGCATCGTCGATGGCGAGGACTTCGCCGAACTGGCGAAGAGCTTCTCCGAAGATCCGGGCTCTGCACTCAATGGTGGCGATCTGAACTGGATCGACCCCAATGCACTGGTGCCCGAGTTCCGTGAAGTGATGAACAACACTGCCAGCGGCGAGCTGTCCAAGCCGTTCAAGAGTCCTTACGGCTGGCACGTGCTGCAGGTCATGGGCCGCCGCGCCACTGACAGCAGCGCGCAGTTCCGCGAGCAACAGGCCGCAAACCTGCTGCGTAACCGCAAGTACGACGAGGAGCTGCAGGCCTGGCTGCGCCAGATCCGCGACGAAGCCTACGTCGAGACCAAGCTGTAATAGCGGTATCGCTCCAAAAGCCCGGCCAAGTGCCGGGCTTTTTCGTTATTGGCCCGGCAGCGTAAACTGATGCCCCAGCCCGCACAGAGAGCGACCATGACTGCGCAGTACTGCTTTGCCCTCACACCTGGCGAGCCCGCCGGTATCGGTCCCGATCTCTGCCTGCTGCTGGCCCGGCAGGCGCAGCCAGCGCCTCTGGTCGCCATCGCCAGCCGCGAGTTATTGGCAGAACGCGCGAAGCAACTGGGGCTGAATATCGAATTGCTGACTGTCGGTCCGCAGCAATGGCCAGACAGCCCCGCAGCGGCTGGCAGCCTCTACGTCTGGGATACGCCCCTGGCGACACCAGCCATCCCCGGCAAACTGACGCCCGCCAACGCCGCCTACGTGCTGCAGACCCTCACCCGCGCTGGCCAAGGCTGCCTGGACGGAACATTTGCCGGGATGATCACGGCGCCCGTACACAAGGGCGTGATCAACGAAGCGGGTATCGCCTTCTCCGGTCACACCGAGTTTCTCGCCGAACTGACCCACACCCAGCAGGTGGTGATGATGCTGGCGACCCGCGGCTTGCGCGTTGCGCTGGTCACCACTCACCTGCCACTGAAGGATGTCGCGGCAGCCATCACCGCCGAACGCCTGGAGCGTGTGACCCGCATCCTGCATGCCGATCTGCAAAGCAAGTTCGGCATCGCCGAGCCACGCATCCTGGTGTGCGGGCTCAATCCGCACGCAGGCGAAGGCGGGCATCTGGGACGTGAGGAAATCGAGATCATCGAACCGACGCTGGAGCGTCTGCGCAGCGAAGGAATGAACCTGATCGGCCCGCTGCCGGCCGACACCCTGTTCACCCCCAAGTATCTCGAACATGCCGATGCCGTACTGGCCATGTACCACGACCAGGGCCTGCCAGTGCTCAAGTTCAAGGGTTTCGGTGCGGCGCTCAATGTCACGCTGGGCCTGCCGATCATCCGCACCTCGGTGGATCATGGCACTGCCCTGGATCTTGCCGGTACCGGCAAGGTGGACATCGGCAGCCTGCAGGTGGCACTGGAAACCGCCTACCAGATGGCCGCCAGCCGCCGGGAATGAACCACTGAGACCACGGCCCGCGCCCGCGGCGCCATTCGCTGGTAGACTGTGCGACTTTCTTTTTTGCATCCAGCCTCGAGCAAAACGCCTCGAGGCGCTGCGCGGAGCCGTACATGTCCGAATACCAACACCGCGCGCGCAAGCGCTTCGGCCAGAACTTCCTGCATGATGCCGGGGTGATCGACCGCATCCTGCGCGCCATTCGCGCCAAGGAAGACGAACGCCTGCTGGAAATCGGCCCAGGCCAGGGTGCCATTACCGAGGGTTTGCTCGACAGCGGTGCGCAGCTCGACGTGATCGAACTCGACCTCGATCTGATCCCCATCCTGCAAGGCAAGTTCGGCGACAATCCGCGCTTTCGGCTGAATCAGGGCGACGCGCTGAAATTCGACTTCGCCCGCCTCGAAGCGGCACCACGCAGCCTACGCGTGGTCGGCAATCTGCCCTACAACATCTCCACGCCGCTGATTTTCCATCTGCTGGACAACGCGCCACTGATTCGCGACATGCACTTCATGCTGCAGAAGGAAGTGGTCGAGCGCATGGCCGCCGGCCCGGGCGGTGGCGATTGGGGGCGGCTGTCGATCATGGTGCAATACCACTGCCGCGTAGAGCATCTGTTCAACGTCGGCCCCGGCGCCTTCAACCCGCCACCCAAGGTCGACTCGGCCATCGTCCGCCTGGTGCCACATGAAACCCTGCCGCACCCGGCCAAGGACCATCGCCTGCTCGAACGCGTCGTGCGTGAGGCCTTCAACCAGCGCCGCAAGACCCTGCGCAACACGCTCAAGCAATTGCTGCCCGCCGATGCCATCGAATCGGCAGGCGTCGACGGCAGCCTGCGCCCCGAACAGCTGGATCAGGCCGCCTTCGTCCGCCTGGCCGACCAGCTGGCCCTGCAGCCTTCGGCCGAGCAGGACTAAACTGCAATCACGCTCAACGGATCATGCGCATGTCCGACCCTCGCTATCAGATCGACGTCAGTGTCACCACCCGCTACCTGGCTGCGCAGTCGCAGCCGGAGCAGAACCGCTACGCCTTCTCCTACACCGTGACCATCGTCAATAACGGCGAGCTACCGGCCCAGCTGCTGTCGCGTCACTGGGTCATCACCGACGGCGACGGCCGCGTGCAGGAAGTGCGTGGTGCCGGGGTGATCGGCCAGCAGCCGCATATCGCTCCCGGCGCCAGCCACACCTACAGCAGCGGCACGGTAATGGCCACGCAGGTCGGCACCATGCAGGGCAGCTACCAGATGCTCGCCGAGGACGGCAAACGCTTCGACGCAACCATCGCGCCCTTCCGCCTGGCTGTGCCGGGGGCCCTTCACTGATGGCGGTGTATGCCGTCGGCGACCTGCAGGGTTGCCTCAAACCGCTCAAGTGCCTGCTCGAGCAAGTGTCCTTCAATCCCGCGCAAGACCAGCTGTGGCTGGTCGGCGATCTGGTCAACCGCGGCCCGCAGTCGCTGGAAACCCTGCGTTTTCTCTACTCCATTCGCCATGCGATCACCTGTGTACTGGGCAACCATGACCTGCACCTGCTGGCTGTCGCGCACAATATCGAGCGTCTGAAGAAGGGCGATACCCTGCGCGAGATTCTCGATGCGCCGGACCGCACTGATCTGCTCGATTGGCTGCGCATGCAGAAGCTGGTGCACCACGACGCCGAACGCAAGGTGACCCTGGTACATGCCGGCATCCCGCCGCAATGGACGCTGAGCAAGGCGCTGCGCCGCGCCGCCGAGGTCGAAGAGGCACTGCGTGACGATGCCCGTCTGCCGTTGTTTCTCGACGGCATGTACGGCAACGAGCCGGCCAAATGGAACAAGGAACTGCACGGCGTCACCCGCCTGCGGGTGATCACCAACTATTTCACCCGCATGCGCTTCTGCAAGGCCGACGGCACCTTGGACCTGAAGAGCAAGGAAGGCGTCGGCAGCGCACCGCCAGGCTTCGCCCCCTGGTTCAGCCACCCACAGCGCAAAATGCGCGGCGAGAAGATCATCTTCGGTCACTGGGCAGCGCTGGAAGGCAACTGCACGGAACCTGGCCTCTACGCGCTGGATACCGGCTGCGTCTGGGGCGGTGCGATGACCCTGCTCGACGTCGACAGCGGAGCACTGCACCGCTGCACCTGCCCCAAGGAATAAGCCAGCCTCCCATCCGGTAAAGGTCCCCGAACATGAGTGAATTCAAGCGTATTTCCCCCCAACAGGCGCAGGAGCTGCGCACCCAGGGCGCCGTCGTAGTCGATATTCGCGACCCGCAGAGCTTCGCCAATGGCCATATCAGCGGCTCGCGTCACCTGGACAACCACTCGCTGCATGATTTCATCAGCCACGCCGACCTCGACGCGCCATTGATCGTCTCCTGCTACCACGGCAACTCCAGCCAGGGCGCCGCAGCCTACCTGGCCGGTCAGGGTTTCTCCGAGGTGTACAGCCTCGACGGCGGTTTCGAGCTGTGGCGCGCCACCTACCCAAGCGAGACCGCGCAAAGTTCCGAAGAATAAATTTCTTCACGCGGCAGGCCGCGCCCGCTCTGGCCTGCCGCCACTTCCCGACGTACGGTAACATCCCGTTATCGTTGTCTCGCCCTTGACGCTCTGCAGAACGAACTATTCTGTTACTCAGGCCATCCCACTGAAGGTAGAGCCGGCAAACCGGCATCGGGCCATCGGTAACAACTTTTAGGTTTTGGGGGATTGTTCCCGACTTCTTCGGAGCCGGAGTTACCCAGCACCTGCACGCACGACCGATCCCGAGCCAGCTTTCAGCATCGAGCGAGGTGAAGTCATGAGCATTTTCAGTCACTTCCAACAACGTTTCGAGGCGACCCGCCAGGAGGATTACTCGCTGCAGGAGTACCTCGAACTGTGCAAACAGGATCGCAGCGCCTACGCCACTGCGGCCGAGCGCCTGCTGATGGCCATTGGCGAGCCGGAACTGCTGGACACTTCCAGCGATTCACGGCTGTCACGCATCTTCTCCAATAAGGTCATCCGCCGCTATCCGGCCTTCGCCGACTTCCATGGCATGGAAGAGTGCATCGATCAGATCGTCTCCTACTTCAGGCATGCCGCGCAGGGCCTGGAAGAGAAGAAGCAGATTCTCTATCTGCTCGGCCCGGTGGGCGGCGGTAAATCCTCGCTGGCGGAAAAGCTCAAGCAACTGATGGAGAAGGTGCCCTTCTACGCCATCAAGGGCTCACCGGTATTCGAGTCGCCCCTGGGGCTGTTCAACGCCACCGAAGACGGCGCCATCCTCGAAGAGGACTACGGCATCCCACGGCGCTACCTCAGCTCGATCATGTCGCCCTGGGCCACCAAGCGCCTGCAGGAGTTCGGCGGCGACATCAGCCAGTTCCGCGTGGTCAAACTGTACCCGTCGATCCTCAACCAGATCGCCGTGGCCAAGACCGAACCAGGCGATGAGAACAACCAGGACATCTCCGCCCTGGTCGGTAAGGTGGATATCCGCAAACTGGAGGAATACCCGCAGAACGACGCCGACGCCTACAGCTACTCGGGCGCGCTGTGCCGGGCCAACCAGGGCCTGATGGAATTCGTCGAGATGTTCAAGGCGCCGATCAAGGTCCTACACCCGCTGCTGACCGCCACCCAGGAAGGCAACTACAACAGCACCGAAGGCCTCGGCGCGATTCCCTACAGCGGCATCCTGCTGGCCCACTCCAACGAGTCCGAGTGGCACAGCTTCCGTAACAACAAGAACAACGAGGCCTTCATCGACCGTATCTATATCGTCAAGGTGCCCTACTGCCTGCGCGTGACCGACGAGATCAAGATCTACGACAAGCTGTTGATCAACAGCTCGCTGGCCAAGGCCCATTGCGCGCCGGACACCCTGAAGATGCTTGCCCAGTTCTCCACCCTGTCGCGCCTGAAGGAACCGGAGAACTCCAACATCTACTCGAAGATGCGCGTCTACGACGGCGAGAACCTCAAGGACACCGACCCGAAAGCCAAGTCGATTCAGGAGTATCGCGACAGCGCGGGTGTCGATGAGGGCATGAACGGCCTGTCGACCCGCTTCGCCTTCAAGATCCTGTCCAAGGTATTCAACTTCGATCCGCACGAGATCGCCGCCAACCCGGTACACCTGCTGTACGTGCTGGAGCAGCAGATCGAGCAGGAGCAATTCCCCGCCGAGGTGCGCGAGCGCTACCTGCGCTACATCAAGGAATACCTGGCGCCGCGCTACATCGAGTTCATCGGCAAGGAAATCCAGACCGCCTATCTGGAGTCCTACAGTGAATACGGGCAGAACATCTTCGACCGCTACGTGCTGTACGCCGATTTCTGGATTCAGGATCAGGAGTACCGCGACCCGGAGACCGGCGAGATTCTCAACCGCGTAGCGCTCAACGAGGAGTTGGAGAAGATCGAGAAACCGGCCGGCATCAGCAACCCGAAGGATTTCCGCAACGAGATCGTCAACTTCGTGCTGCGCGCCCGTGCCAACAACAACGGCAAGAACCCCACCTGGCTCAGCTACGAGAAGCTGCGCGTGGTGATCGAGAAGAAGATGTTCTCCAACACCGAGGATCTGCTCCCGGTCATCAGCTTCAACGCCAAGGGCAGCAAGGAGGATCAGCAGAAGCACAACGACTTCGTCAAACGCATGGTCGAGCGCGGCTACACCGAGAAGCAGGTTCGCCTGCTGTCGGAGTGGTACCTGCGGGTTCGCAAGTCTCAGTAAGCCCAATCCGGCGCGCGGCGCGTGCCGGGTCATTCGCTGCCTGCCTGTGGCTATGGGCAGGCTAGGGAGACGTCATGAGCTACGTGATCGACCGGCGCCTCAACGGCAAGAACAAGAGCACGGTTAACCGCCAGCGCTTCCTGCGGCGTTACCGTGAACACATCAAGAAGGCGGTGGAGGAAGCCGTCAGCCGGCGCTCCATCACCGACATGGAGCACGGCGAGCAGATCAGCATTCCGGGTCGCGATATCGATGAGCCGGTGCTGCATCATGGCCGCGGCGGCAAGCAGACCATCGTCCACCCCGGCAACAAGGAATTCACCGCCGGCGAGCGCATCCCCAGGCCGCAGGGTGGTGGCGGTGGGCGCGGCAGTGGCAAGGCGAGCAACTCCGGCGAAGGCATGGACGAGTTCGTGTTCCAGATCACCCAGGAGGAATTCCTCGACTTCATGTTCGAGGACCTGGAGTTGCCCAATCTGGTCAAGCGCCACCTGACCGGTGCAGAAACCTTCAAGACCGTGCGCGCCGGTATCAGCAACGAGGGCAACCCCTCGCGCATCAACATCGTGCGCACCCTGCGTTCGGCCCACGCACGGCGCATCGCCCTGTCTGGTTCCAGCCGCGCCAAATTGCGCGAAGCCAAAGCCGAACTGGAGCGATTACGCAGGGAAGAGCCGGACAACTTCGGCGATATCCAGGCCATTCAGGAGGAAATCGAACGCCTCAGCGCACGTATCCATCGTGTGCCGTTTCTCGACACCTTCGACCTCAAGTACAACCTGCTGACCAAGCAGCCCAACCCCAGCTCCAAGGCGGTGATGTTCTGTCTGATGGACGTCTCCGGCTCCATGACCCAGGCCACCAAGGACGTGGCCAAACGCTTCTTCATCCTCCTGTACCTGTTCCTCAAGCGCAATTACGACAAGATCGACGTGGTCTTCATCCGCCACCACACCAGTGCCAAGGAAGTGGACGAGGAGGAGTTCTTCTATTCCCGGGAAACCGGCGGCACCATCGTTTCCAGCGCCCTGAAGCTGATGCAGGAAGTCATGGCCGAGCGCTACCCAATCAACGAGTGGAACATCTATGCCGCCCAGGCGTCGGACGGCGACAACTGGAATGACGATTCACCGGTATGCAGGGATATATTGATCAACCAGATCATGCCGTTCGTGCAGTACTTCACCTACGTCGAGATCACCCCACGCGAACACCAGGCGTTGTGGTTCGAGTACGAACAAGTGGCCGAAGCCTTCGCCGAGAGCTTCGCCCAGCAGCAACTGGTGTCCGCCGCGGACATCTACCCGGTGTTCCGCGAACTGTTCCAGCGTCGCCTGGTGAGTTGAGGGCCAAGCCATGAATGCCAGCAGCAGAAAGCGCGAGCCGATCTCCACCGGATCGGAGTGGACCTTCGACCTGATCCGCCAGTACGACAAGGAAATCGCCCGCATTGCCGAGCGCTATGCGCTGGACACCTACCCCAACCAGATCGAGGTGATCACTGCCGAGCAGATGATGGATGCCTACGCCTCGGTGGGCATGCCGCTTGGCTACCACCACTGGTCATACGGCAAGCACTTCCTTTCCACCGAAAAAGGCTACAAGCGCGGGCAGATGGGCCTGGCCTACGAGATCGTGATCAACTCCGACCCTTGCATCGCCTACCTGATGGAGGAAAACACCATCTGCATGCAGGCACTGGTGATTGCCCACGCGTGCTACGGCCACAACAGTTTCTTCAAGGGCAACTACCTGTTCCGTACCTGGACGGACGCCAGCTCGATCATCGATTACCTGGTGTTCGCCAAGCAGTACATCATGCAGTGCGAGGAGCGCTACGGCATCGATGCCGTGGAGGAGTTGCTCGACTCCTGCCACGCGCTGATGAATTACGGCGTCGACCGTTACAAACGCCCCTACCCCATCTCCGCCGAGGAGGAGCGTCGGCGCCAGAAGGAACGCGAGGAACACCTGCAGAAGCAGATCAACGACCTGTGGCGCACCATTCCCAGGAATGCAGGCAAGGGCAGCGAAAAGGACAGCAAGCGCTTTCCCGCCGAACCGCAGGAAAACATCCTCTATTTTCTGGAAAAACACGCGCCCTTGCTGGAGCCCTGGCAGCGCGAAGTGATTCGCATCGTGCGCAAGATCGCCCAGTACTTCTACCCGCAGCGCCAGACTCAGGTGATGAACGAAGGCTGGGCGACCTTCTGGCACTACACCCTGATGAACGATCTGTACGACGAAGGCCTGGTCACCGACGGCTTCATGATGGAGTTCCTGCAGTCGCACACCAGCGTGGTCTACCAGCCGCCGTTCGACAGCCCCTACTACAGCGGTATCAATCCCTACGCCCTGGGTTTTGCCATGTACCGCGACATCCGCCGTATCTGCGAAAACCCCACCGAAGAGGACAAACGCTGGTTCCCGGATATCGCCGGCAGCGACTGGCTGACCACGCTCAAGTTCGCCATGAATAGCTTCAAGGACGAGAGCTTCATCCTGCAGTTCCTCTCGCCCAAGGTGATTCGCGACTTCAAGCTGTTCGGTATTCTCGACGACGACCAGAAGGACGAACTGCTGGTGCCGGCCATTCATGACGAACCGGGTTACCGCACCATCCGCGAACTACTCGCCGCGCAGTACAACCTGGGCAACCGCGAACCCAACGTGCAGATCTGGAACATCGACCGCCGCGGCGACCGCTCGCTGACCCTGCGCCATCAGCAGCACGACCGCAAACCGCTGGGCGACTCCACAGGCGAAGTGCTCAAGCATCTGCACCGGCTGTGGGGCTTCGACATTCACCTGGAGGTCTGCCAGGGCGACCAGTTGATCACCACCCAGCATGTACCACCACGCGGCAGCTCGGAGAACGACAGCGAATACCCGAGGCTGGACCTGATCATTCCGCCGATTTGATCGCCTGCGCGCTCGACACGTTCTTCGGTATCCTCTGCGCTCAGTGGAGGAACATACATGCAGATCTACAAAGTCGGCGGTGCCGTGCGCGATCGCCTGCTTGGCCGCCCCGTCAGTGAAGTGGACTGGGTCGTGGTCGGCGCCAGCGCCGAGCAGATGCTCGAACTCGGCTACCGCCCGGTGGGCGCCGACTTTCCGGTGTTCCTGCACCCGCAAACGGGCGAGGAATATGCTCTGGCCCGCACCGAGCGCAAGAGCGGGCGCGGCTATGGCGGTTTCACCTTCCACGCCAGCCCCGACGTCACCCTGGAACAGGACCTGATCCGCCGCGACCTCACCGTCAATGCCATGGCCGAGGACGACCAGGGTAACCTGATCGATCCCTATAACGGCCAGCAAGATCTTGCAGCCCGCATCCTGCGCCACGTTTCCCCGGCATTCGCCGAAGATCCGCTGCGCGTGCTGCGCGTGGCCCGCTTCGCCGCGCGCTATGCGCCACTCGGCTTCAGCGTCGCACCAGAAACCCTGGCGCTGATGCGTCAGTTGGCAGAGTCAGGCGAACTGGCCCACCTCACCGCCGAACGCAGCTGGAAGGAAATCTCCCGCGCCCTGATGGAGCCGCGCCCGGACGTGTTCGTCCAAGTGCTGCGCGACTGTGGCGCGCTGGCCGCCCTGCTGCCGGAAGTGGACGATCTGTTCGGTGTGCCACAACCGCAGGCACACCATCCGGAAATCGATACCGGCGAGCATGTGCTCAGCGTGCTGCGCCAGTGTGCGGAGCACGACCAGCCGCTGAACGTGCGCTGGGCCAGCTTGCTGCATGACGTCGGTAAAGGCCTGACGCCCGAGGATCAGTGGCCGCGGCATATCGCTCACGAGCAAAAGGGCCTGCGCCTGATCCAGGCGATCAACGAACGCTGCAAAGCGCCCCGTGACTGCGCCGAACTGGCAATGCTGGTCGGTGAGTTTCATACCCATGGCCACCGCGCGCTGGAGCTGCGCCCCTCGACGCTACTGGAACTGCTGCAACGCTTCGACGTGTTCCGCCGCCCGCAGCGCTTCGCCGAATTCGTTGCCGCCTGCGAGATGGATGCACGTGGTCGCCTGGGCCTGGAGCAACGCGAATACCCACAGGGCGCCTACCTGCTGGGCGCCGCCGAGGCAGCACGGCAGGTACCGGTCAAACCGTTGCTGGAGAAGGGATTCAAGGGTGCAGAGCTGGGCGAGGCGCTCAACCGCGAGCGTCTGCAGGCGCTCAAGGCCTACAAGGACCAATAGCCTTGTAGGAGCCGCGCCCCGCGGCGAATTGTGGCCAAGCCGCAAATCTTTCTGAACGGCCACAATCGCTTTCGCCCCGGGGCGGGGCTCCTACACCGATACGCGCGATCAAACAGAAATCAGCCGTAGCCCGGATGCAATCCGGGGCAATTCTGAGGCCGCCACCCGGATTGCATCCGGGCTACGCAGGGCGCGTCTGCAGCAACTCTACCGGCGTCAGCTCGGTGCCACGCCACTGGAAAGCCGCCGGCCATAACTGCTGATCGATCTGCGCCGAGGCCCACAGCTCGGCGAACGAGCGGCCAACAACCGGGTGCTGCAACTGCGGCGCCAACAGCGCCAGCGGCCAGAGCACGAAGGCGTTCTTGAGAATTTCCGCGCGCGGCAGGATCAGGCCGTTGAAGTTGCCGACCTGTTCGCCATACAGCAGCACGTCGATGTCCAGCGGCAAACCCTTGCGCTCCGGCGCGTAGCGGCCATTGTCGGCTTCGATGAATTTCAGCCGGCGGTCCAACTCCAGAAGCGGCAGTTCAGTCTCACCCACCACCACCAGATTGAAGAAGTTGCCGCTCTTGATGCCCACCGCATGGCTCTCGAACACCGGCGAGCAGCGCATGTCGCTGAGCAGCCCCGCCAACGCATCGAGACCTGCGGTGAGGTGAGCCTCGCGCTCGACATTGCTGCCGAGGCCGAGAAAGACCCGAGTCAGAGGCATCCGCGCTCGATCTCCACGCCCACGCCACCGCGAGCGGCTGGCACCGCGCCGGGCTTGGTCAGCTTCAGGCGCATCCAGGGAATGTTGAACTCTTCCATCAGGGTCTGCACCAGCCGTTCGGCGAAGGTTTCGACCAGGATGAACTGCGATTCGGCCGCGAAGGCCTGAATGCGCGTGGACACGCTGGCGTAGTCGAGCGCCAGGTTGAGGTCATCACCGGCGGCGGCTGGGCGGTTGTCCCAGGCCATCTGCAGGTCCAGGCGCAGGCACTGGCGAATCTCGCGCTCCCAATCGTAGGCGCCGATCACCGTGTCGACTTCCAGCCCCTCGATAAATACTCTGTCCACCCGCACTCTCCGCGCCACGACAAGGGCGCCGCACCTCGTTAGAATCGGGCCACCCCATGCCCTGGAATGGCCACCATGTTCTGGCTTCTGGCAATCCTTGCCTACCTGCTCGGTTCGCTGTCCTTCGCCATCCTGCTCAGCCGACTTGCAGGCGGTCCAGACCCGCGCGCCAGCGGCTCGGGCAACCCCGGCGCCACCAACATGCTGCGTGTGGCCGGCAAGAGGCTCGCCGTGATGACGCTGATCGGCGACCTGCTCAAGGGCCTGCTACCGATCCTGATCGCCAAGCTGTTCGGCCTCAGCCTGCACCAGCAGGCCTGGATCGGCCTGGCGGCCGTCGTCGGCCATCTTTACCCGCTGTACTTCCGCTTTCGAGGCGGCAAGGGCGTGGCCACTGCCGCCGGCATGCTGCTCGGCCTCTACCCACCGGCCGCATTGCTCGCCCTGGCGGCCTGGGCCCTGGTATTTCTGCTGACCCGCATCAGCTCGCTGGCCTCACTGATCGCCACACCGCTGACACTGCCGCTGCTGGCCTGGCAGCAACCGGCGGCCTTGCTGCCCGCCTGCGTATTGACCGGACTGATCGTCTGGCGTCACCGCAGCAATCTGCGTGATCTGTTCGCCGGCCGCGAGCGGCGCTTTTAAACAACCGATCGGACCGCAAATCGCGGCTGAAGCCGCTCCTACAGAGCCTGGACTCGTTAAATCGCCGGCAGCGACTCCATCGGCCAACGCGCCTGCACCTTGATCGCCAGATCCTCATGCTGCCCGGCCAGCAAGCGCTGGCACCCGGCGTAGGCGATCATCGCGCCGTTGTCGGTGCAGAAACGTGGCCGCGCGTAGAACACCTTGCCCTTCATCTCACCCAGCATGCGCTCCAGGTGCTCACGCAACGCCTTGTTGGCACTCACGCCACCAGCGATGACCAGGCTGTTCAGCCCGCTCTGCTTGAGCGCGCGCTTGCACTTGATGGTCAGAGTCTCGACCACCGCCTGCTGGAAGGCCAGCGCGATGTCGCGCCGGGCTTGGTCGAGGTCGTCACCGCTGTCGCGGCATTGCTGCCAGGTATTGAGCGCAAAGGTCTTGAGGCCGCTGAAACTGAAATCCAACCCCGGGCGATCGGTCATCGGCCGCGGGAAGACGAAGCGCCCCGGCGTGCCCTGCTCGGCCAGCTTGGCGATTTCCGGGCCGCCCGGATAATTCAGGCCCATCAGCTTGGCGGTCTTGTCGAAAGCTTCACCGGCAGCGTCGTCCAGCGACTCGCCCAGCAACTGGTACTGACCGATGCCATCGACTCGCACCAACTGGGTGTGGCCGCCGGACACCAACAAGGCGACGAACGGAAAGGCTGGCGGCTGCTCTTCCAGCATCGGTGCCAGCAAATGACCTTCCATATGGTGCACGCCGACGGCCGGCACCCCCCAGGCAAAGGCCAGCGCCTGCGCGCAGGAGGCACCGACCAGCAGCGCGCCGACCAGGCCGGGGCCTGCCGTGTAGGCCAGGGCGTCGATATCGCTGGCCTGCTTGCCCGCCTCATCCAGCACCTGGCGGATCAACGGCAGCATGCGCTTGACGTGATCGCGCGAGGCCAACTCCGGCACGACGCCGCCGTAGACGCGATGCAGGTCGATCTGGCTGAACAGGGCGTCGGCCAGCAGGCCGCGCTCACTGTCATAGAGCGCGACGCCGGTTTCATCGCAGGAGGTTTCCAATCCCAGTACGAGCATGGAGCTTGAGCCTTGATTTGCCGCGTGGAACAAAGGCGCGCATGATAAGCGCCGCCCGGCGGAGCGGCCAGCGCTTTTCGATCAGAGGCCTTTGCATTCCTCGGCTCGAGGGGGTAACATCCGCAACCCTTAAAAACCGACGCAACCTGAGCCATTTGCCGGGAGCGCGTCGAACACCGGTAATTAAACGAAGGTACGACCTGGATGCCAGCCGTCAAAGTTAAAGAGAACGAACCCTTCGACGTAGCCCTGCGTCGTTTCAAGCGCTCCTGCGAAAAAGCCGGCGTACTGGCTGAAGTCCGTAGCCGCGAATTCTACGAAAAGCCGACCGCTGAGCGTAAGCGCAAAGCCGCTGCCGCTGTTAAGCGTCACGCCAAGAAAGTGCAGCGCGAGCAGCGTCGCAGCGTTCGCCTGTACTAATACCGTACACGCAACGCTCGAATGCCCGGCCCTGGCCGGGCATTGCATTTGAAAGACTCCGCCTCGCACCTTAGCGAGTGAGCGGAGTTTTTGCTTTTCTACCCATCCGTTGTCCCGCGCTTGCGCCGGGCAGTATGCTGAGCGCCTATGGCCGGCCTGATCCCACAATCCTTCATCGATGACCTGCTCAACCGCACCGACATCGTCGATGTGGTGAGTTCGCGCATCCAGCTGAAGAAGACCGGCAAGAACTACAGCGCCTGCTGCCCATTCCACAAGGAAAAGACCCCCTCCTTCACCGTCAGCCCGGACAAGCAGTTCTACTACTGCTTCGGCTGCGGCGCCGGCGGCAACGCCCTCGGCTTCGTCATGGACCACGATCAACTGGAATTCCCCCAGGCGATCGAGGAGCTGGCCAAACGCGCCGGCATGGACGTGCCGCGCGAGGAAAGCGGCCGCGGACACAAACCCAGACAGCCGGTCGACTCACCGCTCTACCCGCTGCTCAATGCCGCCGCCGAGCACTATCGCCAGGCGCTGAAAAGCCATCCGCAGCGCAAGTACGCGGTGGACTACCTCAAGGGCCGCGGCCTGACCGGCGAAATCGCCCGTGACTTCGGCATCGGCTTCGCCCCGCCCGGCTGGGACAACCTGCTCAAGCAACTGGGCGCCGACGCCCTGCAGCAGAAGGTCATGATCGACGCCGGTCTGCTGATCGAGAACGCCGAGAACGGCAGGCGCTACGACCGCTTCCGCGACCGCATCATGTTCCCCATCCGCGACAGCCGCGGCCGGGTGATCGCCTTCGGCGGCCGGGTGCTGGGTGACGACAAGCCCAAGTACCTCAACTCGCCGGAAACCCCGGTGTTCCACAAGGGCCAGGAGCTCTACGGCCTCTACGAGGCGCGCAAGCACAACCGCGATCTCGACGAGATCATGGTGGTCGAAGGCTACATGGACGTCATCGCCCTGGCCCAGCTAGGCCTGCGCAATGCCGTGGCGACCCTGGGCACGGCCACCAGCGAAGAGCACCTCAAGCGCCTGTTCCGCATCGTGCCCAGCGTGTTGTTCTGCTTCGACGGCGATGCTGCCGGGCGCAACGCCGCCTGGCGCGCCCTGGAGTCCACCCTGTCGAGCCTGCAGGACGGTCGCCGCGCACGCTTTCTGTTCCTGCCCGACGGCGAAGACCCGGACACCCTGGTGCGCGCCGAGGGCACCGACGCCTTTCGCGCACGCATCAACCAGCACGCGCAACCGCTGGCCGACTACTTCTTCCAGCAGCTGTGCGAAGAAGCCGACCCGCGCTCACTGGAAGGCAAGGCACACCTGGTGACCCTGGCCGCGCCGTTGATCGACAAGATCCCCGGCAACAACCTGCGCGCCCTGATGCGTCAGCGCCTGAGCGAGATCACCGGCCTTTCCGGTGAAGCACTGAGCCAGGTCGCCAGTGCACCGCGCAGTCACACGCCAAGCACCACCAGCCAGGTGCCCAGCAGCGATTACCCGGATTACGGCGACATCCCCGACAGCGCCTACTACGACAACCTGCCGGACGTCGGCGGTTACGAGCAGCCCGCACCGCCCCAGCAGCACTACGAGCGCAGCAACGAAGGCGGTAAGGGCAGTTGGAAAAAAGATGGCGGCGGCAAGTGGAACAAGAAGGGCAAGGGCGATTTCGCCCCACGTGCCCCGCGCACTGCCGTGAGCGTCGAATCACCGCACCTGATCGCCCTGCGCACGTTGCTGCACCATCCGCACCTGGCGCAGAAGGTCGAAGATGTCAGCCATTTCGCCGACGAAGACGACACCTACGCTCAGCTTCTCGTGGCCTTGGTCGGTGCCCTGCAGAAAACGCCCAACCTGCGTTCGCTGCAACTGATCGCCCGCTGGCACGGCACCGAACAAGGTCGCCTGCTGCGGGCGCTGGCGGAGAAGGAATGGCTGATTCAGGGTGACAACCTTGAACAGCAGTTTTTCGACACCATTACTACACTTGCAAATAGTCAATCGCAGAGGCGGCGTGAAAAGGCGCTCCGCAGCATCATTCATAAAAGCCCCAGCGAGCTCACAGACGAGGAAAAGACATTGCTCAGAGAGCACTACAGCCTCACCTCCTCATCGAGCAGCAAGTCCCCAACTGGCGCCTAAAGCCAAAACCGAGGTATAATCCTCGGCTTGTTTTCAGCCCGCCAAGACCTTCAGTGGATAGGGTGTTATGTCCGTAAAAGCGCAGCAGCAATCTCGTATCAAAGAGTTGATCACCCTGGGTCGTGAGCAGAAGTATCTGACTTACGCAGAGGTCAACGACCACTTGCCTGAGGACATTTCAGATCCTGAGCAGGTGGAAGACATCATCCGCATGATCAATGACATGGGGATCCCGGTACACGAGAGTGCTCCGGATGCAGACGCCCTGATGCTGGCCGATGCCGACACCGACGAGGCTGCAGCCGAAGAAGCCGCTGCTGCCCTCGCCGCCGTCGAGACCGATATCGGCCGCACCACTGACCCGGTGCGCATGTACATGCGCGAAATGGGCACCGTGGAACTGCTGACCCGCGAAGGCGAGATCGAAATCGCCAAACGCATCGAGGAAGGCATCCGCGAAGTCATGAGCGCCATCGCTCACTTCCCCGGCACCGTCGACGGCATCCTCGCCGAGTACACCCGCGTCACCACCGAGGGCGGCCGCCTGGCCGAAGTCCTCAGTGGCTACATCGACCCGGATGACGGCAGCGTGCCTGACGAAGCCGCCGCCCCCGTTCCCGTCAAGGAAGGCGCCGCCGCTGAAGAAAGCGACGACGAAGAAGAAGACGAGAGCGGCGACGACGAGGAAGAAGAAGGCGATGGCGGCCCGGACCCGGAAGAAGCGGCTCGCCGTTTCACTGCCGTGGCCGAGCAGCAGGACAAAGTCCTCAAGGCGCTGAAGAAGCATGGTCGTGGCAGCAAGCAGGCCATCGAAGAGCTGGCCACCCTGGCCGAGCTGTTCATGCCGATCAAGCTGGTGCCCAAGCAGTACGACGCCCTGGTTACCAAGGTGCGCGACGCCCTCGACCGTCTGCGTGCGCAAGAACGCGCCATCATGCAGCTGTGCGTACGTGATGCGCGCATGCCGCGTGCCGACTTCCTGCGCCTGTTCCCGGGCAACGAAATCGACATGGATTGGGCCGCCGACCTGGCCAAGGGCAAGGCCAAGTACGCCGAAGCCCTGGGCAACCTGCAGGGCGACATCCAGCGCTGCCAGCAGAAGCTGGCCGACCTGGAAGCCGAGTGCAGCCTGACCCTGGCCGAGATCAAGGACATCAACCGTCGCATGTCCATCGGTGAAGCGAAAGCTCGCCGCGCCAAGAAGGAAATGGTCGAGGCCAACCTGCGTCTGGTCATCTCCATCGCCAAGAAGTACACCAACCGCGGCCTGCAGTTCCTCGACCTGATCCAGGAAGGCAACATCGGCCTGATGAAGGCGGTGGACAAGTTCGAATACCGTCGCGGCTACAAGTTCTCGACCTACGCCACCTGGTGGATTCGCCAGGCGATCACCCGCTCGATCGCCGACCAGGCGCGCACCATCCGTATCCCGGTGCACATGATCGAGACCATCAACAAGCTCAACCGCATCTCCCGTCAGATGCTCCAGGAAATGGGTCGCGAGCCCACTCCGGAAGAGCTGGGTGAGCGCATGGAAATGCCCGAGGACAAAATCCGCAAGGTATTGAAGATCGCCAAAGAGCCGATCTCCATGGAAACCCCGATCGGCGACGACGAAGATTCGCACCTGGGCGACTTCATCGAGGACAGCACCATGCAGTCCCCGATCGACGTAGCCACGGTCGAAAGCCTCAAGGAAGCCACTCGCGAAGTGCTGGCCGGCCTCACTGCCCGTGAAGCCAAGGTCCTGCGCATGCGCTTCGGTATCGACATGAACACCGACCACACCCTCGAGGAAGTCGGCAAGCAGTTCGATGTCACCCGTGAGCGTATCCGCCAGATCGAAGCCAAGGCGCTGCGCAAGCTGCGCCACCCGACGCGAAGCGAGCATCTGCGCTCCTTCCTCGACGAGTGATACCAGAACCCCCGGCCCAGGCCGGGGGTTTTGCTTTCTGGGCAGCGCGCCCAATCACTCGCCAGCCAAAGGCAGCGCAGACGCTGCAATCAAACTGCCATCCCGGCAATGGCCGATCTACACTACGACGATACTGATCGCGAAACGAGGCCGTTATGCCCCGCTTGCCGGCCATTGTGCTGTTGTGCCTGGCGTACTGGATGACCCCGGCCCTAGCCCTGACACTCAACGAGGACGAGCGCACCTGGCTGGCAGCCCACCCCGAACTACGCCTGGGTGTCGATGCATCCTGGCCACCTTTCGAGTTTCGTGACGAACAGGGTAACTATCACGGCCTGACCGCCGCCTATGTACGGCTGATCGAAGAGCGCCTTGACGTGGAGCTGCAGCCCGTCGAGCCCAGCAACTGGAGCGCGATACTGGAGCAGGCGCGCATGGGCCAGGTCGACCTGCTCCCCGGCGTGATGTCGACACCCGAACGCCAGGAATACCTGATCTTCACCCGCCCCTACCTGGACTTTCCCATCGTCATTCTCGCCCGCAACGGCGGGCCGCAGCCGAGAAAGCTCAATGAGCTGTACGGTTTGAAGATTGCCGTGGTGGCTGACTACGCACCGCACGAGCTGCTACGCCAGCAACACCCCGATCTCAACCTGCTGCCGCTGCGCAACGTCGCCGCCGCCCTGCAGGCGCTGGCGACCAACCAGGTCGATGCCATGGTCGGCGATCTTGCCTCCAGCGTCTGGAGCCTGCGCCAGCTCAAGCTCGACGGCGTCTATATCAGCGGCGAAACACCCTATCGCTATCAGTTGGCCATGGCCGCCCCACGTGGCCAGAGCATGCTGGTCGGCATCCTCGACAAACTCTTCGCCGAGCTCAGCGCCGAAGAAATCTCCGCCTTGCAGGAACCCTGGGTCGGCAGCGTGCTGGACAAACGCAACGTCTGGTACGAAACCCTGCTCTACGGCCTGCCCGCCCTGCTCGGCCTGCTGGCGGTCATCGCCATCATCCTGCGCATCAACCGCCGCCTGAAACGCGAGATGCGCAACCGCGAAGCGCTGGAGCAGGAACTGCGTAACCGCGAGCAGCACTTTCGCGACATGGTCGAAAGCCTCTCGGCCATCACCTGGGAGACCGAGTCCAGCGGGCTCACCTACACCTACGTCTCGCCCCATGCGGAAAAATTGCTGGGCTACCCCCTGCACGAATGGCTGGAGCCCGGCTTCTGGCAACGCCACCTGCACCCGGACGATCACCAGCGCACCCTGCGCACCTGCCTGGAACAATGCTCGACTGGCAACGACCACGCTCTGGAATACCGTCTGCTCGCCGCTGACGGGCGCACGGTGTGGGTGCGCGATATCGTCACCCTGCTGCAACGCGACGACCGCCAGGTGATTCGCGGCCTGATGGTCGACATCAGTGAAGCCAAGCAGACCGAGCAAGCCCTGCGCCTGTCGGAGCAGAAGTTCGCCTCGGTGTTCCAGCAATGCCCGGACATCCTGATCATTGCCCGGCGCGTCGACGGCGTGCTGCTGGAGGCCAACACCGCCTTCACCGAACAGACCGGCATCAGCGTCGAGCAAGCCATCGGCAAGACCGCCACCGAACTCGATCTGTGGGGCGTGCCTGGCATCGGCCCGAGCTTGCTGCTGCGTCTGCAGGACGAAAGCCTGCGCAACCTGGAAATGCTCTTCCGCCGCGCCGATGGCAGCCTGTTCACCGGCCTCATCTCGGCCAGCCAGTTCGTGCTCGACAACACCCCGGCACTGGTCGTGGTGGTGCGCGACATCAGCCAGCTCAAGAGCACCCAGCAGCAACTGCAGATATCTGAGGAGAAGTTCGCCAAGGCCTTCCACGCCTCGCCCGATGGTCTGCTGATCACCCGTCTGCGCGACGGCCTGCTGGTGGAGGCCAACGACGGTTTCAGCCGCATCACCGGCTACAGCCTCGACGAGATTGCCGAACAAAGCACCCTCAGCCTGGGCATCTGGGCCGACCCGAAAGATCGTGAACGCCTGGTACAACGCATTCGCGAGCAAGGCAGCGTGCGCGACCTGATCGCCCCGGTGCGCACCAAGAGCGGCCAGCTGCGCCTCTGCGAACTCTCCGCGCAGCCGCTGCCCATAGGCGGCGACGAATGCCTGCTGACCATCGCCCGCGACATCACCGAACGCGAGCAGATGCAGGAAGAACTGCAGCAAGCCGCCACCGTCTTCGAAAGCACCGCCGAAGGCGTGCTGATCACCGACCTCGAACAGCGCATCACCGCGGTCAACCGCGCCTTCACCCAGATCACCGGCTACAGCGAGGCCGAAGCTCTCGGCCAGCGCCCCAGCCTGCTCTCCTCCGGCCAGCACGACAACGCCTTCTACGCCGCCATGTGGCACAGCCTGGCGGCCAACGGCCACTGGCAGGGGGAAATCTGGAACCGGCGCAAGAACGGCGAGCTGTACCCCGAATGGCTGACCATCAGCGCTGTGCGCAACTGCGATAACCAGATCACCCACTTCGTCGGGGTATTCGCCGACATCTCCAGCCTCAAGCATGCCCAGGCACGCCTCGATCATCAGGCCCACCACGACCCGCTGACCGGCCTGCCCAACCGCCTGCTGTTCGAGAACCGCCTGCGCAGCGCCCTGGATGGCTCACGCGCCGACGACCAACTGGGCGCCGTGCTGTTTCTCGACCTCGACCGCTTCAAGCAGATCAACGACAGCCTCGGCCACCCGGTCGGTGACCAGTTGCTCAAGGCCATCGCCGCGCGCCTGAAACTGCAACTGCGCGATATCGACACCGTGGCCCGTCTCGGCGGCGACGAATTCATCATCCTGCTGCCCGGCCTGCACCAGCCGCAGGACGCCGAACAGGTCGCGCAGAAACTGCTCGAATGCTTCCGCGCACCGTTCCAGCTCGACAACCACGAGTTCTTCATCAGCGCCAGCATCGGCATCAGCCTCTATCCCAAGGACGGCCTCGACGTCGCCACCCTGGTCAAGAACGCCGACGCGGCCATGTACCAATCCAAGGCCAAGGGCCGTAACCGCAGCGAGCTCTATACCCGCTCGCTGACCTTCCAGGTCAACGAACGCATGGCCATGGAACAGGAACTGCGCCGCGCCCTGGAGCGCGACGAACTGTGCCTGTACTACCAGCCCAAGTTCTGCCTGCGCAGCCAGAGCCTGGTCGGTGCCGAAGCGCTGGTACGCTGGCCGCACCCGGTGTTCGGCGACATCCCGCCGGATCGCTTCATCCCGGTGGCCGAAGAAAGCGGGCTGATCCTGCCGCTGGGCGACTGGGTGCTGGAACAAGCCTGCCGCCAACTGCAGGACTGGCAGGAAAGCGGCCACGGCTTTGGCGCCCTCTCGGTCAACCTTGCCGGCGCCCAGCTGCATCAGCCCGGCCTGCTGCCGCGCATCAGCGCACTGCTGCAGCACTACAACCTGGCGCCGGAGCTGCTGCAACTGGAGATCACCGAGAACTTCATCATGAACCAGGCGGGCGAAGCGCTGGACATCCTCCACCGCCTCAAACAGCTCGGTGTACAGCTGGCCATCGACGACTTCGGCACCGGCTACTCCTCACTCAGCTACCTCAAGCGTCTGCCGCTGGACGTACTGAAGATCGACCAGTCCTTCGTCCGTGGCCTGCCGGACGACCCGCACGACCTGGCGATCACCCGCGCCATCATCGCCCTGGGCAACAGCATGCAACTGACGGTGATCGCCGAAGGCGTGGAGACCAAGGCCCAGGAACTCTGCCTGGCTGCCGAAGGCTGCCTGCAGATCCAGGGCTACGTGGTCAGTTGCCCGCTCTCGGCCGAGGCCTTCACCCGGAAATTTCTCCCACCAGGTCAAGCGGTTGGCGCTGGCGAGAGCGCGCCGGTATAATCCGCCGGCCTTCTGGGGGCCTATAGCTCAGTTGGTTAGAGCAGAGGACTCATAATCCTTTGGTCCACGGTTCGAGTCCGTGTGGGCCCACCACCTTCAAAGCCGCGTCCTGCGCGGCTTTTGTGTTTTTGCACACCTCAAATGGAACCACCCTCCTCACTCGCCGCTACGCCTCCACGCTCTGAGAAGCTGCGCAGCCATTGCCTACGAAAAATGTAGCCCAAGAGCTACAAGAAACGATTACCAGGCGTATCCTGTAGCCCACGAGACACAGTAATTGATTCAGGCTGCTTGTATAGCTGTAGCCCACGAGCTACATTTTTCGACAATACTTCGATTTTTGACGCCCAAGGGCTACAAATGACCTCTCTCTACGACGTTTCGGAAATGCTGAAACAGGCGCGCGGTGACGCGAAACTGAGCCAGGAAGCGCTGGCCAGTCGTGCCGGCGTCTCGCGCACCACCGTAGCCCGTATGGAAACCCTGGCCAAAGGCGATATGAGCGTCTCGGTGCTGGTTCGCCTGCTGGAGGCGGCAGGCTACGACCTGAAGCTGGTCAAAGCCGGGCATCAACGCACGGTTGAAGACATCCTCGACGAGCAACGCTCAGGGAGTGCTTGAGCATGATCCTCGACGTCCACGTCAGCTCACGGCGGGTGGCCAAGCTCTATCGGGAGCGCGATGAATATGTGCTGAAGTACCTGCCGGGCACAGTAGCGGAAGACTTCGTCAGCCTGACGATGCCGGTACGGGAAGAAGCATGGCGCTGGCCGCGCGATCTTTTCCCGTTCTTTCGGCAGAACCTGCCCGAGGGGTATCTGCTGGGCGTCATTCGCGAGGAATTTGGCCCGCTACTCGATGGTACCGATCTGTCACTGCTGGGCGTGGTGGGCGGCACCGGTATCGGCAGAGTCTCGGTCACGCCAGAGGGTGTTGAGCCCGGCGTCGAAATGGCGCCGCTGGAGATAGAACACCTGCTCAAAGCGGAAAACACCAGCGAGCGGTTCGCCGAACTGGTGCGGCGGTACGCTCGGGTCGCCGTATCGGGGGTCGTGCCAAAGTTCATTGCCACCGACGCCGTCGCCTCTCGGGAGCCGCTGGGCAAACCGACCCTGCGCACCGGCTTTCACATCATCAAGGGCTCTGACGAAACCACCCCATTTCTGGGCTTCAACGAGTTCTACACCATGCGCGTGCTGGAGCGACTGAATGTCGTGCCGGTCGCTGCCTGCCGCATGTCTGACGACGGCAAGGTCCTGGTAGTGGATCGCTTCGACGTGGACGAACACGGCATCCCCCGCTACGGCGTCGAAGATGCCTGCGGGCTGCTAGGTTTGCCGCCCCATGAAAAGTACGCGCCCACCACCGAGCGGGTGTGGAATGCCACACGCGCCTATATCCCCGCTGACCGCTTGCAAGCGCAGCGCGAGCACCTGGGCTGGCACCTGCTGACCAACTACGTGGTACGCAATGCCGACTGCCATGCGAAGAACATCGCGCTGTTCTACTCCTCCCGAGCGGATGTGGGCTTCACGCCGGTCTATGACCTGGTGACCACTCAGGCCTACCCGCGCTTCGCCAGCAACCCGCCTGGCCTGTCCGTTGGAGGCAGGCAAACCTGGACACCGGGTAGATCCCTGGAAACCTTCTTCAAGGCCGTGCTGGGCATTGCCCCTAGCAAATACGCAGCCATGCTCGAGCAACTCTGCGAATCCGCCGTAGAGGTCGGCAGCGAAGTGATCGAAGCTGCGAAGAACGAGCCCGCCTGGCGCGATGTAGCCAAGCATATGGTGCATGCGTGGAACGAAGGCATGGAAACAGTCCGCAGCCCCAAAGCCGCCCCGCACTTTCGTGGCCTCGATAGCGCCATCGAAGACGCCGGCTTCTCCGGCCCGCGCAAACCTGAGCGCAGCAGAGAAGTGATTGGCCGCTCCGAATTGCTGGCGAAGAAGCGCTAACCAGCAAGCGACACGACAGTCCAACGAACATCAGGTGAGAAGACAGTGAGCCAGATAGCCCTTATTCGGCTCACCAAATGAGCCGAATAGGCGCGCTAATCGGCTCATGAACAAAAACTCCTGTCAAATGACCCGGCCTGGATCGGGCAGCTGTCTTGTCGGCCGCGCTCAGCCCTGCGCAATGCCCCCAAACCTGGCGTAACCGCCCAACGGCCATAGGACAATGGTCGCGATCCCCGAGAAGGGTACCTCTAAAAACGTAGGCGAGGCAGTCAGCACAAGGCAAAAGCAGGCGAGGAACGGTCAGAGTCGCGGGCGACTGTACTTTTGTACATGAGCATTCCGAGCCTGCTTTTAGCGCAGTGATGACAACGCAGGTAGTTTTTAGGGGCTCCCTTGAGCCATTGAGAGCAATAAGCCATCATCCAGATCAGTGCCAGGCAACTGGATTTCGGCACGCCTGCTCGCTCGTACAACGAGCGCCACTCAAGCGGCTTTGCTCACGGAAGAAAATATGGACGTCGGCCTTATTCTTCGCCCGCTTATAGACAGCCTGTTCTGGCTGATCCCAGCGGCCCTGCTGATCGGCCTGCTCAAATCGCCCTGGGCCAAGGGGCAGATCGGTGAACTGCTGGTGCGCCTGTTCGCCCATTGGCAGCTGGACAAGCAAACCTACCGCCGCCTGCACAACATCACCCTGAACACGCCGGACGGCACCACGCAGATCGACCACGTATTCCTCTCGCCCTACGGCATCTTCGTGCTGGAAACGAAGAACATGAGCGGCTGGATCTTCGGCAGCGAGAAACAGGCGCAGTGGACGCAGAAGCTCTACAAACGCACCTTCAAATTCCAGAACCCGCTACGGCAGAACTACAAACACCTCAAAGCGCTGGAAGCCACCCTCGGCGTCAAGCCCGAGCACCTGCATTCGGTCATCACATTCGTCGGCGGCAGCACCTTCAAAACCGAAGTACCGGCCAACGTCACTCAAGGCATCGGCTTTATCCGCTATATCCAGTCATTCCAGCAGCCGATATTCAGCGAGGCTGAAGTCGACGCCATGCTGCATTCCCTGCAAACCGGCCGCCGCACACCGACCCTGGCTACGCACCGCGAGCATGTGCAAAACCTCAAGCGCCGGAGTGATCCGACAGCCGAACGGCAATGCCCTAAGTGCGGCAGCGCGCTATTGATACGCACCGTGAAATCGGGACCGAAGGCGGGGCAGCAGTTTTGGTGATGCTCGGGTTTTCCGAAGTGCAGGACGATGCAGAGCCTTTAACACCATCTAGCGATACGCAGGACGCTCATCATGCAATCAATCAGAAATTGGCTTCTGGCTATTGCCACTACGACGCTCGGTATTGGCACGTACGCAGCGGAGGATGGCTACAGCACGGCCTATACCGCGTGCATGGATGAGTCCGGTGGCGTGACGGCGAATATGCTCGATTGCATAGGTACCGAGATCAAGCAGCAGGATGCCCGTCTCAACCAGAATTACAAAGTAGCCACACAAGCCTTAATGCCATCCCAACAAACACATTTACGCGATGCGCAACGGCTCTGGATCAAGTTCCGAGATAGCAACTGTGCCTTACTGGGCAACCTGACCGGCGGCACCATCGACGGCCTCAACCAGGCATCGTGCTTTCTGGATATGACCAAGAAGCGGGCAGATGATCTCGCCTGGCTTGCAGGACATGGCCTTTAACTGGACAACAGCCATCAAAACACCTCCCTTTTTCAGGGGGGCCGGATGATGCAGAGCTTACTAGGTGCATGGGACAAGAAATCGTGGTTTGCCCCCAAATACTCGATAAGATTGAGATCAAAAAATGATAGTTGGACTATTAGTCAGAAATTTTAAAACCTATCAAGCTATCAACTATATAAAGCTTTCTAACGGAAAACTATTTAGTGCTTTGGTAGGGGAGAATGGCGCAGGAAAAAGCTCCGTTCTTGAAGCATTGAATAGCTTTTTTAATGGCGCCGACTGGAACTATCATCACTCACTCACAAAAGGCTTCACGGAAAGGGAGCCGTTCATATGCCCAATATTCCTCATAAAGAAAGACACACTCCCTTCCTTGGGTGAGTTTCAGTGGCTCCTAGAAAAAATAAGCGAACTCACCTGGTCATCAACAGTTCTTGACTTCAACCCTTCATACAAAAGTCATGCTGAATTGTTTTGCGAGCACCGCGAGGACTTGACATCCGAAGGATTTAATAACAAAACTCATTATCTAATCCCATTTGGCATAAAGAAGGACCAAAAAAATGCATTGCCAAACGTTTTCTTCCCGATGTTCGAAACGGTATCTTCTTACAACTCACTAATTAAAAACTACGCCAGCTCGGGAGAGGCCATAACCCTTCTACAGCAAAGGATCACAGAATACTATAAGTATATCTACTTACCTGCCGACATAGATTTCATAGAATACACAAAAATAGAAGGCAAAACGATACAAGCCCTACTTGGGCAAAAGCTAGATACTATTGTAAGGGCATTCATCAAGCGGGAAGACGTCCGAACTATCAACTCGCAGCTTAACGAATTCCTAGGATCGATATCAGAAAAACTAGAAGTCTATGAATATAGAAAACCCGCCCAAAAGCAGAATCTTGTCAACCAATCGCATTTAACTGAAAAAGTTATTGAAGCTTTTTTTTGAATCCAAAGTACTCAATAGAAAAGATGGACGAGAGCGCACTCCAGTAGGAGACCTAAGTTCAGGCGAAAAGCGCCAGGCCTTAGTCGATGTCGCCAAGGCCTTTCTCTTGGCAAATGCTGCTCCAAGCCACCAACAAATAATACTTGCCATTGATGAACCAGAGTTATCGTTGCATGTATCCTCATGCTTCGGACAATTTGAAAAGCTGAGAGAAATCGCCGAATCTAGAATTCAGATCCTTATCACCACACATTGGTATGGTTTCATGCCAATAATTTCAAATGGCGTTGCCGTTTACTGCCCCAAGAACGATCAACCTCCGTTGCTTTTGGATCTCAGGTGCTTCAGGGAAGACATTAAGAAACTTAGGTCTGACACCAGAGGAGAGCTGCCAGTTGAGTTAGAATTAAAAGGTATAAATGATCTTGTTCAATCCATAATTGCATCCATCACAACATCTGCCTATAAATGGATTATTTGCGAAGGGTCTGCAGATCGAATTTACCTAAGCCACTATATAAAAAGCCCCGGACTATTCACCGTACCGGTCGGTGGTTCTCCAGCAGTAAAGAAAATATATAACTATCTATATCTTGCCCTAGAGGATGCAAGAGACGATATAAAAGGAAAAGTTTTTTGCCTTATCGACACCGACAAAAAATTTGAGTCCTTTGACGGCAAAGACTCCTTAGCAGGAATACAGATACGCAGAATAAAAAACGACGAAGACAGTTTTCGCACCGCTCTATTAAAAACCAGTGACAATAATGCATCACCTCCAACAGTAATAGAAGATACGCTTAGCCCCACAAGCTTTATATCTGCAATCGATAGCTTTAGGTCTCATAAGCTTTATGGCGAACTAATTGCACAGTTACCCGAAAAGCTGACATCAGAAAACAACGAGTGGCCATCTGGCTTTGCTTTAAATCTGAATTTCACTGACCGAAGAGCAATGGAACATTTATTCGAAGCAGATGGATTTAAGGTTAAATTTGCGCTGAGGTACACCGAGCTAGATGACCCGTCAAAAAAACCAGAATGGATAAGGGAAATTGAAGCTTTCCTTGCAACAACCAAGGCTAAGCCTCCTAAACCGAACAAGCGAACACAAAGGTAGTAGGTTCAACAATCGGCTGCAGCGTCTCTCAAATTGGTTGTTTGGCTTATGAGTATCAAAATCGGGGACAGATTTATTTTCCTATACAGTGGTGCACCGCGCTCTGGGTGCACCACCACCCGTCGCCTTAGTTCTTACACCTCGTCCCCACCACTACTGCCAGGCAACTCATCCTCAAAGCGCTGCACAAAGCTGCTCAAACTAATGCCCAGCACCTGACAGATATCCCGTAGTTGGATCAGATCCAACCGGCGCAGCCCGCGTTCTACGTCGCTGACAAACGACTGTGGGCGGTCGAGCGCTTTGGCGAAGTCGCCCTGGGTCAGCCCTGCCTCGACCCGACACTGTTTGAGCAATTTCAAGAAAACCAGGTTTTCGTCTCGATAAACCGACTTTTCCACAGGAGGCGCATCCGTCCGTTGACAGGACAGTCACGGTATATCTACTCTCCAGATATCTGATTTTCAGATATTGAAAGCTAAGCAGCCGGGAGGCCTTATGGAAGATGCCTTTATCCCCATCGTACTGATGCGTCATAACCGTCCGTTGCGCGGGGTGATGATCGACCGCCAGCCGTGGGTCTGTGCCTGGGAGTTTGCGCGGTTGCTGGGCCATCGCCACCCGGAGCGCATCTGTCGGCTGATGGATGCCGACCAGGTGCGGACGGTGCACTTCCAGCTGGCCAGTGGGCAGCTGGAGACGGTGGAGGTGCTCAGTGAGTCGGGCATTTACAGGGCGTTATGGCGCTTCTCGCATCCGGAGAACCGTCATCTGCGGCGCTGGCTTAGCCATGTGGCCTTGCCGGCGCTGCGCGACAGTGCGGTACGGGCCGATCATGAGCCATCCCGCTGTCTGATGGCCTGGGACAATCAGCAGGTCAATCTCCTGGAGTGGCAGGGTGAGCTGTGGATCGCCCTGGGCGAGTTGCCGCGCTTCCATCGGCAGCCTCACCCGACACCGCACGAGCCCCAATCGTGGTTGGCGCGCTGGTGGCGTGGCCGTTTTCGAATCGGAGCGGCACGCTGATAGCAGAGCAAGTGGTGACAGAGCACACCTGATCGCGGCCGTCAGCATGGCAGGTATGAAGTAGCCCGTTGCCGGCACCTGCCATGTAAATGCCACATTTTTCCCTGAACCTTTGCCCTTATTGCCCGGTCGGCTTTAAGTACCGTCGCGCTCCGCGGCGCCAGCAAAGGATGCGTGTTATGCGAGACCGCACCAGCAGGATCGCCGTTTCACCGCCACACCTCGAACAGCTATGGCAGCGCTACCAGCGGGTGCGCGCTGCCAGTGAGCGGCTTTGCGAGCCGCTGGAAGCTGAAGACTATGTGATCCAGAGCATGCCGGATGTCAGCCCGCCGAAATGGCATCTGGCGCATGTCACCTGGTTCTTCGAGGCCTTCGTGCTGCAGCCCTTTCTGCCGGGCTATCGCCCGCTGGATGAGCGCTACGACCACCTGTTCAATTCCTACTACAAGACCCACGGCACGCCCTTCGAGCGGGCGCGGCGCGGGTTGTTGTCGCGGCCGACGGTAAGCGAGGTGTACGCCTATCGCAGCCATGTCGATCTGGCCATGGCGCAGTTGCTCCAATCAGGCAGCAAACTTGCCGACGAGGTGCTGCAGCGGGTCGAGCTGGGGCTGGAGCACGAGCAGCAGCATCAGGAGCTGCTGTTGATGGATATCAAGCACATCCTGGCGCAGAACCCGTTGCGCCCGGTTTACCGCCACGACCTCAAGCCGGGCGGCGCGGCGGCCGGCGAAATGCGCTGGATCGAATTTCCCGCCGGGCTGCGCCATGTCGGCCATACCGGCGATGGCTTTGCCTTTGACTGCGAGCGACCGCGACACCGGGTGTTCGTCGAGGCCTTTCAGCTCGCCAGCCGACCGGTGAGCAATGGCGAATATCTGCAGTTCATCCGCGATGGCGGTTATTGCAGCACGGCGTTGTGGCTGGCGGACGGCTGGGACCATATCCAGCGCGCCGGCTGGCAGGCACCGCTGTACTGGCTGCGCGAGGGCGACGACTGGCTGGAGCTGACCCTGGGCGGCCCGCGCGAGCTGGATCTGCATGCGCCGATCTGCCACCTGAGCTACTTCGAGGCCGAGGCCTTCGCCACCTGGGCGCAGGCGCGTTTGCCACGCGAAGAGGAATGGGAGGTTGCCGCGCAGGACGAACCGCTATGGGGCAACTTCGTCGAAAACGATCACCTGCAGCCGGTGGCTGCGGGCGCGGGTGATGGCCTGCAGCAGCTCTATGGCGATGTCTGGGAATGGACGGCCAGCGCCTACCGGCCCTACCCCGGCTTTCGGCCGCTGGGCGGCAGCCTGGGTGAGTACAACGGCAAGTTCATGTCCGGGCAGATGGTGCTGCGTGGCGGCAGCTGCGCCACGCCTGAAGACCACGTGCGCCCCACCTATCGCAACTTCTTCTACCCCACGATGCGCTGGCAGTTCTCCGGCCTGCGCCTGGCCAAGGAGCTCTGAGCATGGCATTGGCAATCCGTACCCACGAACAGTCGATCAGCCCGGAACTGGAGTCGCTGCGCGAGGAAGCACTGCGTGGCTTCGCGGCCAGCCCGAAGGCGATGTCACCGAAGTTCTTCTACGATCATCGCGGCTCGCAGCTGTTCGAGCTGATCTGCCTGCAGCCGGAGTACTACCCGACGCGTACCGAGGAAACCATTCTGCGCCTGGCGGCCAACGATATCGCCGAGCTGGCCGGGCGCAACGCCAGCCTGGTGGAGCTGGGCAGCGGCGCCAGCCGCAAGATCCGCCTGTTGCTCGAAGCCCTGCGCCCGGCGCGTTACCTGGGCATCGATATCTCCCGCGAGTTTCTGCATAGCAGCACCCGTCGCCTGGCGGCCGACTATCGCTGGCTCGACGTGCACGCGCTGTGCGCCGACTTCAGCCAGCCCTTGAAGCTGCCCGCCGAAGCGCTGGGGCAACGTCCACTGGCGTTCTTCCCCGGCTCCAGCATCGGCAATTTCGACCCGCTTGAGGCCCGCGCCTTTTTGCGCAACCTGCATCAGACACTGCCGGCAGGCAGTGGCTTGCTGATCGGCGTGGATCTGGTCAAGGACCGCCAGGTGCTGGAGCGCGCCTACAACGATGCGGCCGGGATGACTGCGCTGTTCAACCTCAACCTGCTCGAGCGCATTCGCAACGAGCTGCACAGCGACATCGACCCGCGCCGCTTCCAGCATAGGGCCTTCTACAACGAAGCCGAGTCGCGCATCGAGATGCATCTGGTCAGCCGGCAGGCGCAGCGAGTGCGCATCGAGGATCGCGTGTTCGACTTCGCCGCTGGCGAGACTCTGCACACGGAGAACTCCTACAAGTACACGCCGAGCGGCTTTCGTGATCTGGCGGGCGCATGCGGCTTCGCCTCGGTCGCCATGTGGCGCGACCCGGCGCAATTGTTCAGCGTGCACTTTTTGCGGCGGGAATGAGGGGGCTTCGCCAGGGGCGAGATAAGCAAATTGCTGCGTGATCTTCTGCCCTCTCCCCCACCCTGTGCCCCAGCCCTTCGCAGAGCTCAGGTCGCGACAGCGGGCGAAGCAGTGCTTCGCTGTTTCCGCTGTCGCGCCGCAAGCGGGTGAGGGGAGCAAAGCGCTTTCGACATTAGTAGGCGAGCGCGCTCGGGACAGGCCTCAGCGTTTGGCGATGATGTACACCGCGTGGACGATGCCGGGGATGTAGCCGAGCAGGGTGAGCAGGATGTTCAGCCAGAACGCGCCGCCGAAACCGACCTGGAGAAACACGCCCAGCGGCGGTAGCAGGATGGCGATGAGGATGCGGATAAGGTCCATGCGGTACTCCTTTACATTCCATAAGGGGTATCTGAACAGACTGCGGCTGGCGCCTTGCAGTTCACTCGGGTCGACCAAGCCAGCGGCAATACTGAGAACCAGACGCTGGCGCCGCCAGGGATATGACCTTAGTCTGGCGCCAGGATGGAAGCGCCCAGTATGTCCGAACAATCACCACAAGAACGCATCATCGTCGCCGACGATCATCCGGTTTTCCGCGATGGCCTGTGTCGTATCGCCCAGCGCGTCTTCCCCCAGGCGTGCGTTGTGGAAGCCGGAGACATGGATGAAGTGCTGAGCCTGGCGCAAGCCGGCACGGCGCCGAGCCTGTTCATGCTCGACCTGCTGTTCCCCGGCCAGTCGCCGCAGGCCATCAGCGCGCTGCGTCAGACGTTTGCGCGCAGCTCGATCGTGATCGTGTCGATGGTCGACAACCGCGAGTTGATCGATGAAGTGATGAGCGCAGGTGCGGACGGTTTCATCGGCAAGGCGACGCCGCCGGATGAAATCGCCGATGCCTTGCTGGCCGTGCGCGCCGGCGAGTTCGTCCTGACCCTGGGACCCGCCGGCGTGCCGGCCTTCGCCGAGGATCGTCATCTGCTGGAGCAACTGACGCCACGTCAGCAGGAGGTCTTGCGGCTGGTGGTGCGCGGCCTGTCGAACAAGGAAATCGCCCGCGAGCTGGCGATCTCGCCCTTTACCGTACGCATCCATGTGTCCTCGCTGCTGCGCACGCTGGACGTCGGCACTCGTGCCGCAGCCGCCGCCAAGGGGGCCAAGGCCGGGCTGGTGTAAGCATCACGCGGTCTTGAGCTTGAGCTTCAAGGCTACCAGCAGCGAACGCAGCTCGGCGGGCTGCACCGGTTTCGACAGGATCGGAATTTCGCTGTCGCCCACCTGCTCCTGCACACGACGCACGTCGTGCCCGGTCATGATGATCGCCGGCACCTTGCGTCCACTGCTGCGCCGCACGTGCTGGATGCAGTCGGCCCCCGACGCTTCGGTGCCGAGGTCGAAGTCCGTCACCACCAGATCGAACTGCGCAGAGGCATCAGGCAGCGTGCTGAAGGTAGCGACTTCGCAACCCCACTTCTGCAGCAAGGTGGCGGTGGCCAGCAGTACATTCTGGTCATCCTCGATCAGGCACACGCGCAAGCCATCGAGCATGCGCGGCGCCTGCAGGCTGCTGCCCTTGGCTGAAGACATCGCGCGCGGCGCCTCGACGCGCTGCAGGCCGTCGATCACCGCCCGCGTGCCGCGAGCCTCCACGGAGTGAATGCTCACGCGCATGTCCATCAGCGCGCCCAGGCGTCTGACGATGGCCAGGCCCAGGCCCATTCCCTCGACGTCGCTGTCTCGCTCCTGGCGCACGCGATAGAACTCTTCGAAGACGCTGTCGAGATGGCCGGCGGCGATGCCGCGCCCCTTGTCGTAGATCTCGATGGCAACGCCTGGCCCACGTCGGCGGCAGGCGATCAACAGCGGTTTGCCCGGCGCGTATTTCAGGGCATTGGACAGCAGGTTCTGCAGCATGGTGGTGAGCAGCACCGGGTCGGCCCGCACGTGCAGCGGCGGGCAACGCAGGCGCATCTCGACCCCGGCCCAGCGCGCCGCCTCGGCATTCTGCTGGATGAGTTGCTGCAGCAGGCTGCGCAGCTCCAGCGACTCCAGTTGCGGCACCACTTTGCCGCTGTCGAGCGAGTACATATCGAGAATCGTGCGGAACAGGCGTGCGACGCTGTGCAGTGATTTGTCGATGTTCTCCACCAGGCGCCGCTGCTCGGTGCCCAGGCTGCTGTCGCGCAGGCAGGCGGTGAACAGGCTGATGGAATGAATGGGTTGGCGCAGGTCGTGGCTGGCCTGGGCGAGAAACTGCGACTTGGCCCGGTTGGCAGCCTGCTCGGCCTCGGCCGCCTGGCGCGAACGCTTGAGCAAGGCATGCATGTAGGCCGGCGCCAGCAGGGTGGTGAGCAGCAGTGTGACGATCAGGTAGGGCTGCGATTGCCAGTGCGCCGACAGGCTGGCGGCCACGCTCAGCGACAGCAGCGCCATCAGTGTGGCCAGCAGCAGGTAGCCGGAACCGTAGCGCAAGCCATAACCGATGGTGACCCACAGCAGAATCGCATAGACCGGCAGCATGGCCGCGCCGCCAAGCGCCATGGTCACCGCGATACCGGCGTAGTCGGTGAGCATGGTGATCAGCCGGCGCCCGCGATGGTTGCCCGGACGCCGCCGGATATCGAACCAGATCAGCGTGGCGACGACACTGAAGACGCACTCCAGGACGAAGATCTTCCATACCAGCGCCGGGTTAATCAGCGACAGATGGTAGAGGATCACGATGTAGCAGGCCGCGACCGACATGAAGATCATCCGCACCCCGGCCTGGGCGCGTTCGGTGTCATACGCGGCGGAGACAGTCCCGGACATGACGTTTCCCTGCTGATTACAGCTCATGTTGTGGTGTCGGCACCTTAGGCCGGAGCCTGCGGCCGGCGCAAGGAACTGGTTGGCAGGCAAAGAGGCACTAGTACACCCGTACTATTTCGTGCGCCCCCACCCATTCCTAGAATCCGGGCAACGCCTCGGCACTGGGTCGGGGCCCGGTCATAGAAGGGAATGTCTGATGAACATCAAAGGAACCCTGGGCGTCCTCATGAGCGCCACCGTGCTGGCCTCGCTGAGCGGCTGCCTGGCGCAGAACACGCAAACTCAGGGGCTGCAGAATACCCAGCTGGCCAACGATCCATGTGCGCCGAGCGCGACCAGCAACCTGATCGCCACCGGACGCAGCTTGCTGGATATGGCCAATACCGTGCTGGAGACGCAGCAGAGCTTCAATGGCAACACCGCGACCTATGCCAAGCGTATGGAAGTTGCGGAGAACGCGCAGAAGGTCAACCAGGGCCACAACGTGCTGAATAACGTGGAGAACCTGGCGGGTGCCGGCCAGCAGCCCTGCGTGCCCGCTGCACCTGCCAACGCAGCACGCTAGCCAGCCCTCACAGGCGCACGTCGAATTTGTCCAATAGCAGCTCGGTCGGTATGTCGGCGCTGACCAGCTGGTTGCGTCCGCGCTGCTTGCCGCTGTACAGGCGGCGGTCAGCGGCGCGGTAGAGCTCGGCGGCGCTGCGGCCGTCCACGGGCCAGGTGGCCAGGCCGAAGGTGGCGGACAGCGCGATCGGCTCACCGTCGTACTCAAGCGGCTGTTCGGCGATCTGCTTGCGCAGTTTTTCCACTAGCGGGTCGGCGCCGGTGCTGTCGGTATGACGTAGCAGCAGGCCGAACTCCTCCCCTCCCAGGCGACCGAGAAAGTCGGTCACGCGCAGGCGCTGCTGTAGGATCTGACAGATGTGCTGCAGCGCCATGTCGCCCGCCTCGTGCCCCCACTGGTCGTTGACCTGCTTGAAGTGGTCGACGTCGAGCAGCACCAGTACCAGATGCCCGTTGCTGCGTTCGGCCTCCTGAATGCTGCGTTGCAGGGCGTGCTGGAAGCTGCCGCGGCTGGCCACGCCGGTCAGTGAATCGGTCTGCGCCAGGCGCTGCAGCTCCTCGTAGGCCTGCATGCGCAAGCCATCGTAGATATGCACGAATACCAGGATCAGCACACCACACAGGGCGGCGTTGCCCAGGTCGATCAGGCCGTGTGTGTCCAGGGTCAGGTGATTGTCGGTGAAGTACAGCAAAAGCCCGGCGCACATGAACGGCGCGGTGAGCAGGAAGGCGCGCTGCTTGCCCAGCAGCAGGTAGGCCAGCAGCGGGATCATGTACAGCCAGACGAACGCCGCCGCTGAGGCGTCCGGCATGACGATGATGTAGAGGATGAAGCAGAAGGTCGGGATCAGGTACAGGTAGATCCACAGGTACAGATGGCGAGCGCGTTCGATGCGCCAGGCGCCGAACAGCAGCAAGGCGGTGCACAGCACTTCGAGGATGGCGAAGGGGTAGTTGCCGGCCAGGGCCTGCAGCACGGCGAAGCCGCCCAGGGTCAGGCCGGTGGCGAGCAGGATGGTGCGCATCAGCTTGCGTTTGCCCGACTCGCGCAGCCCTTCGCAATGCCCTGCGCCTACATCCCTGTGATCGTTATAGTTGCCGTCACTCATCTTGGTGCCCAGCGCTGCCGCCCTCAGCGGTGCGCAGCCCCCCGCTGCGCACCATCTGGCAACTATAGACGGCCTGGCCTGTTTTACACCGCATAACCCAGCACGCGCGGCAGCCACAGGGCGATTTCCGGGAAGATCGCCACCAGCAGCAGGGCGCTGGACATCACCACGACGAACAGCGCCGCCCAGCCGACGGTCTGTTCCAGGCGTATCTTGGCCACTTCCGCCGTGACCATCAGGTTGATCGCCACCGGCGGGGTGAACTGGCCGATGGCGATGTTCATCGCCAGCAGGATGCCGAACCACACCGGGTTCCAGCCGAAGTGCTGCATCACCGGAATCAGGATCGGCATCAGGATCAGGTAGATGGAGATGGCATCGAGCAGCATGCCGGCCAGCAGCACCGCGAGCATCACCAGCGCCAGCAGCACCCAGCCGTTGTCCGACAGCGAGATCAGCCATTCGGCCAGATGGCGGAAGGTACCGAGCATGGTGCCGGCCCAGGCGAAGATGCCAGCCAGGGCGATGATCAGCATGACCACACCGGAGATCACCCCGGCTTCGCCACACAGACGCCAGAGGCTGCGCCAGTCCAGTTCGCGGGTGACGAACAGGCCGATCAGCACGCCGTAGGTCACGCCGACCACGGCGGCTTCAGTGGGGGTGAACAGGCCGCTGCGCAGGCCGCCGAGAATCAGCACCGGGGCGAACAGCGCTGGCAGCGCCTGCTTGAAGCTTTCCCCGAGCGGTGGCCGCTCACTTGATTCCGGCGACTCCCAGCCGTAGTGACGCGACAGCAGCCAGGCCGGTACCAGCAGCACCAGGCCGACCAGAATGCCGGGGAACAGGCCGGCGGCGAACAGCGCACGCAGGTCCACGCCCGGCACCACGATGGAGTAGAGAATCAGCGCGATGGACGGCGGAATCAGGATCGCCGTCGAAGCCGAAGCGGCGATCAGCGTAGCCGAGAAGGGTTTGGGATACCCCGCCTTGGTCATGCTCGGCAGCATCACCATGGCCACGGCGGCGGCATCGGCCGGGCCGGAGCCACTCATGCCGCCCATGATCAGGCACACCAGCACCGCGACCATGGCCAGGCCGCCATGACGCGGGCCGATCACCGCCTGGGCGAAGCGCACCAGCCGCAGCGCGACACCGGCTTTCTCGAACACCAGGCCGGTGAGGATGAACAGCGGAATGGCGATCAGCGGGTACTTGGCCACGCCGTTGTAGGTGTTGGTGCCGAGGGTAGCGAGCATGTCCGGCGACAGCCCGGCGATGATGCCGATCGCGCCGGACAGGCCGAGGGCGAAGGCCACCGGCACACCGAGTGCCAGCAGCACGGCGAAACTGAGGATCAGCCAGAGATCAGGGCTCATCACTGATTCTCCCGCGCAGGCGATCGACGGTCATCTGAGTTAGGCGCACGAACACCAGCAGCGCCAGGACCGGCAGCCAGATCACGTACCACCAGTTGGGCAGGCCGAGGCCGGGCGACTCGGAATCCCACTGGAATTCCTCCCAGGCGAACTGGCCGCCATACCAGCACACCAGCCCCAGCACCAAAACGCCGGCCAGCCACTGCAACAGGATCAGCGGCGTGCGCAGGCGCGGGAACAGGCGCTCGAGCAGGCCGATACGAATGTGTCGGTTGCTGCGCATGGCCACCGAAGCACCGGCGAAGGTGAGGATGACCAGCAGGAACACCGAGATTTCCTCGGTGAAGGCAAAGGATGCATCGGTGAAATAACGCACCACGACGTTGGCCAGGCTGATCAGGCTGATGATCACCAGGGCCAGGGTGGCGAGCACGCGCTCCAGCGGCGCGTCGACTTGCTTGCTCATAAGAACCTCGAACGACCGGAGCAAGGCGCGCCAGTGGTGACACCCCTGCCCTCTCCCCCGGTCCCTCTCCCGCATGCGGGAGAGGGGAGCAGAGCGGGCTGCGGGACATCCACCACTACGCCCCGTAGTGTGGGCTTGCGGTCAGATAAAACGAATCAGGGCTGGGCCACGGCCTTGCGCGCGGCATCCATCAGCGCATCGCCGATACGCGGTGCCCATTTCTCATGCACGCTGGCGGTGGCTTCGACGAAGGCCGCGCGCTCGGTGTCGCTCAGTTCGATCACTTCCACGCCGCGCTCACGCACGTCGACCAGGCGCTGCGCCTGAGCGCCGCGCGACAGCTCGATCTCCCACTTGCCGGCGTCGATGGCGGCCTGGCTGAGCAGCTCGCGATCCTCCTCGGGCAGGGATTTCCATACGCGCTGGTTAACGGCGAACACCAGCGGGTCGGCCATGTAGTCCCACAGGGTCAGGTACTTCTGGCCCACCTGGTCGACACGCGCCACGTCGAAGACCGACAGCGGGTTTTCCTGGCCGTCCACCGCGCCGGTGGTCAGTGCCGGCTTGGCATCGGCCCAGCTCATCTGCGTCGGGTTGGCGCCAAGGGCGGTGAAGGTGTCCTGGAACAGCGGCGAGCCAACCACGCGGATCTTCAGGCCCGTCATATCGGCCGGGCTGCGCACCGGCTTGGCCGAGTTGGACAGCTGGCGGAAGCCGTTCTCGCCCCAGGCCAGCGGCACGATGCCGCGCTGTTCGATGGCGGCGAAGGCCAGCTTGCCGGCTTCGCCCTGGGTGATGGCGTCGAGGTCGGCATCGTTCTTCATCAAAAACGGCAGGGAGAACAGGTTGAGTTCCGGCACCTGTGGCGACCAGTTGATGGTCGAGCCCACGGCCATGTCGATCAGGCCCGAGCGCATGGCGGAGAATTCCTTGGTCTGGTCGCCGGCGACCAGTTGCGCATTGGGGTACACGCGCAGGGTGATGCGCCCCTCGGAGCGCTCGTTGACCAGGTCGGCCCACTTCTGCGCGGCCTGGCCCCAGGGGAAGGCATCCGACAGTACGGTGGAAACGGAGTATTCACGCGCCTGCGCGGTGGCGCACAGGGCGGTCAGCGCAGCGCCAGCGGCGAGCGCGGAGAAGAGTCGCTTGAGTTTCATCGGGGCGTCCTTGTATGGATCTTGATCATTGTCGTTGTGGCACCGGCAAAGCGGTGCGGATCCAGCGGCGAGCGGATGGCTCGCCTGGCGCGCCTGGTCGGCACGCGAAAGGGACACGGCAGGTGTCACGGCTGCCGGGCAGGCCTTGTGGGCGATCGGCAGGTGCCGGCGGGTTACGCGCGGCCGCCCAACTATTCCAGAAGCGCGCAGCGAATGCCATTGTCTGATGACTGTTGACGTTGCCCGGCCTGATCGGCGCTGCCCATAATCACCGGCATCTCATTTTCGGACACTCCCCATGGCCATTTCCCGCGACGACCTCGACCAGCACGGCCTGATCATCGGCGTGTCGCCCGAACGCTTTCGCGCGGTGGCCATGCCGCTGCTGTTCGATCACCTCGATGCGCAGTGCGAGGGCACCATCGCGGTCAATCGCCAGGCGCGTATCGTCTGGATCAACGACAAGTACGCGCAGAAGGTCGGCATCGCCGATGCGCGCACGGCACTGGGCAAGGAGATCGAGGAAGTGCTGCCGGCCAGCCGCCTGCGCGAGGTGGTGGAAAGCGGCCAGCCGAGCATGCTCGACCTGATGGCCTTCGGCAGCGAGCACTTCGTGGTCACCCGCATACCGCTGCGCGACGAGGACGGCACCCTAGTCGGGGCCCTGGGCTTCGTGCTGTTCGACCGCGCCCGCCACCTCAAACCGCTGATGGCCAAGTACGCCAACCTGCAGACGCAACTGCTCGCCACCCAGCACGAGCTGGCCAAGGCACGCCGTGCGCGCTACACCATCGCCGGCTTCATCGGCGCCAGCAGTGCGGCCAGCGAGGTAAAGCGCCAGGCCCGCCGTGCTGCGCAGCTCGACTCCACCGTGCTGATTCGCGGCGAAACCGGCACTGGCAAGGAGCTGCTGGCGCAGGGTATCCATAACCTGTCGCCGCGCGCCAACGGGCCATTCGTCGCCGTCAACGTCGCGGCGATTCCGGAGACCCTGGTCGAGGCCGAGCTGTTCGGCACCGCACCCGGCGCCTTTACCGGCGCAGACCGTAAGGCGCGCATCGGCAAGTTCGAAGTGGCCAACGGCGGTACGCTGTTTCTCGACGAGATCGGCGATCTGCCGCTGCCGTTGCAGGCCAAGCTGCTGCGCGTGCTGCAGGAGCAGGAGGTGGAGCCGCTCGGCTCCAATCAGGTCAAACCGCTCAACGTGCGGGTGATCGCCGCGACCCATATCGACCTGGAAGCCAAGGTGGCCGCCGGACAGTTTCGTGATGATCTTTACTACCGTCTCAACGTGCTGGCCCTGCGCGTGCCGCCGCTGCGCGAACGCGCCAGCGACATCCCCGCATTGATCGAGCATCTGCTCGACGACCTGGCCAACCGCTCCGGCCTGGCGCCCATGGAGCTGAGCGACGATGCCCTGGCCGTGCTCTGCGCACAGCCGTGGAAGGGCAACGTGCGCGAGCTGCGCAACCTGCTGGAGCGGGCGCAGTTGGCGGTCGATGGGCGACTGGATGGCGAAGTTTTACGTGGTTTGCTGGTCGATCCGGTGGCGCCGAGTGCGCCTATGCCCGTTGCGCCGGCAATGGCGAGTACAGCGCAGACCCTGGCCGAACAGTTGGTGCAGGCCGAGCGCCAGGCGCTGCAGGCGGCACTGGCAGCAACCGATGGCAATCGCCAATTGGCCGCCGAGCGCCTGGGCATTTCCCGCGCCGGGCTCTACGCCAAGCTGGCGCAGCATGGGCTGGGACGGCGGGGCTGAGCGCTGGTCGCTGGTCGCTGGTCGTAGGAGCGGCTTCAGCCGCGATTGTCACCGAATCGGAAATCGCTTCGCGGCTAAAGCCGCTCCTACGGAAACCGTTGCCGTCCGCAAGTTTGTAGCCCGGATGAAATCCGGGGATCAGGCGCCGCAAAAGCCCCGGATTGCATCCGGGCTACCCGTGCCAACCCTTGCGTAGGAGCCGGCTTGCCGGCGATGTGCCACCCGCAACGCTTCCCCACAACAGTCGCGGCTAAAGCCCCTCCCACAAAAGCGTGGCGGGCCGCAATTGCGTAGCCCGGATGAAATCCGGGGGCCTGCCCTTTATGCAATCAACAATTGGCGGGTTGCACCCGCCCTACATCGCCAGTAGGGCGGGTGAAACCCGCCGGATGGGAACCGGGCGAGCGCAATTATGAAAACCATCAATGTCCAATTTCCTGGACTAAAAATCAGCGGACCATCCAAAAACCTGGACTAAATCCATAAATATGGACACCCACGATCCTCGCCCGCTCGACTCAAATCGCGCACTCAAGCCTGAAACCCTCGTTGCAGAGGCCTTCAACCCCTATCGACCAAAGTCTCACCCCACCCTGGCACGACTCTGGCTCTATATCCGGCAAAGGCGCGCTGCCGCATCCGCGCCTTCCCGATAAAACGGCCTCGAGCCGCTAGAACAACAACAAAAGGAACCACCCATGGGTACCCTCGGTATTCTGATTTCCCTCGCATTGTTGATGTACCTCGCCTATCGCGGCATCAACGTCCTGATCCTCGCTCCACTGCTGGCCCTGCTGGCGTTGCTGTTCGCCGGCGACATCGCTCTGCTGCTGCCCACCTACACCCAGGTGTTCATGAAGGCCATGGGCGGCTACGTGATCCAGTTCTTCCCGCTGTTCCTGCTGGGTGCACTATTCGGCAAGTTGATGGACGACTCGGGATCAGCGCGCGCTATCGCCCATGGCATCGTCGCCAAGGTCGGCAGCGAGCGCGCGATCCTGGCCATCGTGCTGGCCTGCGGCATCCTCACTTACGGTGGCGTGTCGCTGTTCGTGGTGGCCTTCGCCGTGTATCCGATTGGCGCCGCGCTGTTCCGCGAGGCGGGCATTCCCAAGCGCCTGATCCCGGGCGCCATCGCCCTCGGCTCGTTCACCTTCACCATGACCGCGCTGCCCGGTACACCGGCTATCCAGAACGCCATCCCCAACCCCTTCTTCGGCACCGACGCCTTTGCCGCGCCAGGTCTGGGCGTCATCGCCGGCCTGATCATGTTCGGCCTCGGCACCTGGTGGCTCACCGCGCAGTCGCGCAAGCTGATGGCCGCGGGTGAAGGCTATGGTGAACACCGCGACGACCCGGTCGTCGAAGAGCGCCGCGACATTCCCGGCTTCTGGCTGGCGCTGCTGCCGATCTTCGTGGTGATCGCGCTGAACTTCCTGATGGCCAAGCAGATTCTGCCGGCCGTCGACACCAGCTACCTGGCCAAGCCGGAATACGGCGGTCTGCAGGATGCCAAGTCGCTGATCGGCATCTGGTCGATCATCGTCGCCCTCGGCGCCGCCATCGTGCTGCTGATCGCCATGCACTGGAAGCGCTGGATGGACCTGAAGAAGAGCGTCAACGACGGCGCCTTCGGCTCCATGCTGCCGATCCTCAACACCGCCGCCGAGGTGGGTTACGGCACGGTGATCGCCTCCCTGGCCGGCTTCGTCATCATCCGTGACCTGGTACTGGGCGTCTCCAGCAACCCGCTGATCTCCGAAGCGGTGGCAGTGAACATCCTCGCCGGCATCACCGGTTCCGCCTCCGGCGGTATGTCCATCGCCCTGAAGACCCTCGGCGCGCAGTACCTGGAAATGGCCAACGCCGCCGGCATCAGCCCCGAGCTGCTGCACCGCGTCGCCGCCATGGCCTCGGGCTGCATGGACACCCTGCCGCACAACGGCGCGGTGATCTCGCTGCTGGCGATCTGCAAGCTCACCCACCGCGAGTCGTACAAGTTCATCTTCGTCAACACCGTGGCCTTCCCACTGGTGGCGTTGGTTGTGGTGATCACCCTGGGCACCCTGTTTGGAAGCTTCTGACGAGCATGGCGCCCTCGGGCGCCGTGCTGTCCGTATGCCGTGTTGTTCAATCGCTTTCGAGTACCCGCAATGAGCAAGATCATGACCGCCGCCGAAGCCGTGGCGCGCATCCCGGACAACGCCAACCTGGCCACCGGCGGCTTCGTCGGCATCGGCTTCGCCGAGCAGATCGCCATCGCTCTGGAGCAGCGCTTCCTCGCTGAACAGGCGCCGCGCGATCTGACCCTGGTGTATGCCGCCGGCCAAGGCGACGGCAAGGGTCGCGGCCTCAACCACCTGGCCCACGAGGGTCTGGTGCGCCGGGTGATCGGCGGGCACTGGGGCCTGGTGCCGGGGTTGCAGAAGCTGGCGGTGGACAACCGCATCGAGGCCTACAACCTGCCGCAGGGGGTGATCTCCCAGCTGTTTCGCGATATCGCCGCCGGCAAGCCGGGACAGCTGTCGCGGGTAGGCCTGGGCACCTACGTCGACCCGCGCCACGGTGGCGGCAAGCTCAATGCGCGCACCACTGCCGATCTGGTGCGGTTGATGCCCATCGATGGCGAGGACTACCTGTTCTACCCGACCTTCCCGATCAACGTCGGCATCGTTCGCGCCACCAGCGCCGACCCTGACGGCAACCTCAGTTTCGAGCGCGAGGCGCTGACCATCGAGAGCCTGGCCATCGCCATGGCCGCGCGCAATAGCGGCGGCCTGGTGATCGCCCAGGTCGAGCGGGTGGTCGAGCGCGGCTCGCTCAACCCACGGCAGGTGAAGATTCCCGGCATCCTGGTGGATTGCGTGGTGGTGGCCGAGCCGGCCAATCACCAGCAGACCTTCGCCACCGCCTACAACCCCGCCTTCGCCGCCGAGACCCGCGTCCCCGTGGACAGCCTGACGCCGATGCCGCTGGACGTGCGCAAGCTGATCGCCCGTCGCGCGGCGCTGGAGCTGAAAGCGGACGCGGTGGTGAATCTCGGCATCGGCATGCCCGAGGGCGTGGCGGCGGTAGCTGCCGAAGAAGGCGTGATCGAGCGCCTGACGCTGACCGCCGAGCCCGGCGTGATCGGCGGCGTGCCGGCCTCGGGCCTGGACTTCGGCGCAGCGAGCAACCACAGCGCCCTGCTCGATCAGCCCTACCAGTTCGACTTCTACGATGGCGGCGGTCTGGATATCGCCTTCCTCGGCCTGGCCCAGGCCGATGCGGCAGGCAACCTCAACGTGTCCAAGTTCGGCAGTCGCCTTGCGGGAGCTGGCGGTTTCATCAACATCAGCCAGAACGCCAAGCAGGTGGTATTCGTCGGCACCTTCAGTGCCGGCAAACAGGATATCCGCATCGAAGACGGCCAGTTGCGCATCGTCCAGGACGGCGAGCTGCGCAAGTTCGTTGCCGAGGTGGAACACCGCACCTTCGCCGGCCGCCTGGCCGCCGAGCGCGGCCAGCCGGTGCTCTACGTCACCGAGCGCTGCGTGCTGCGCCTGACTACCGAAGGGCTGGAGCTGATCGAAGTGGCGCCGGGCGTGGATATCCAGCGCGACATCCTCGCGCGCATGGACTTCGCCCCCATCGTGCGCCAGCCGAAGCTGATGGATGCGCGGCTGTTCCGGCCCGAGCCCATCGGCCTGGCGCAATGTCTGGACTGATGCCTGGACACTCTTTGAGCGTGAACTCACGGGCCTGAACAGGCCCGTTTTTTTGCCAGAAACTTATCGCGAATCGTAGGGTGGACCACGCTTCACCGGTCCACCATAGGTAAACGACGCGAATACCCCGGGTGGAAATGAACAGCGATTTCCACCCTAGGTCCTTTCACCCAGCTTATGCCGCGCGGCATACAGGCAGATCATCTCCATCGCCAGGGTGGCGCCGGCCAGCGCGGTAACCTCGGCGTTGTCGTAGGGCGGTGCCACTTCCACCACGTCCATGCCGACCAGGTTGATACCGCGTAGACCGCGCAGGATCTCCAGCGCTTGATGGCTGGAAAGGCCGCCGCACACCGGTGTGCCGGTGCCGGGGGCGAAGGCCGGGTCGAGGCAGTCGATGTCGAAGGTCAGGTACACCGGATGCTCGCCCACCCGCGCGCGGATGCGCTCGGCGATCTGCTCCGGAGTGCTGCGGTGCACCTCGCGGGCATCGAGCACCTGAAAGCCCATCACGTCGTCGTTGGTGGTGCGCAAGCCGACCTGCACCGAGCACGCCGGGTCGACCAGGCCTTCACGCGCGGCGTGATAGAACATGGTGCCGTGGTCGATACGCTTACCCTCCTCGTCCGGCCAGGTGTCGCTGTGCGCGTCGAAGTGGATCAGCGCCAGCGTGCCGTGCTTCCTGGCATGCGCCTTGAGCAGCGGGTAGCTGATGAAGTGATCGCCGCCCAGGGTCAGCAAAGCGCTGCCGGCCTCGAGAATGCGCGTGGCGTGCGCCTCGATCAGCGCCGGGGTGTCCTGCGGCGTGCCGTGGTCGAAATAGCAGTCGCCGTAGTCGACGCAGGCGAGCAGGTCGAAGGGGTCGAACTCCCAGGGAAAATGCCGCGCCCAGGCCGACTGGATCGACGCGGCGCGGATCGCCCGCGGGCCGAAGCGGCTGCCGGGCCGGTTGGTGGTGGCGGTGTCGAACGGTACGCCGCTGATGGCCAGGTCCACGCCGGTGAGGTCACGGCTGTAGCGCCGGCGCATGAAGCTGGTGATGCCGGCGTAGGTGGGCTCGGCGGCGGTGCCGTAGAGGCTGGCGCGGGTGATGGCCTGGTCGTTGTCGAAGGCTTGATCCATGGTCGGGTACTCGTTTCGGTGATGTTCGCGAGCAGAGCTCGCTCCTACAGACTCAGTACTGGCTGCGGAAGGCCGTCCACAGGCGGGTGCGCTGACGCTGTTCGCGCAGGCTCAGCACTTCTTCGGCGAACAGGCGCTCGCGCACGGCTTCGGGTGGGTAGATATCCGGGTCGCCGCTCACCGCCTCATCCAGCAACGGCGTGGCCGCGTGGTTGGCGTTGGCGAAGAACAGTTCGTTGGTCAGCTCGGCGATGGCCTCGGGTTGCAGCATGAAGTCGATGAACGCACGGGCGTTGCCCGGATGCGGCGCGTCGGCGGGAATGGCCATGGTGTCGAACCAGATCAGCGTGCCTTCGCGCGGAATGCGGTAGAGCACCTCGAACGGCTGCCCGGCCTCGACAGCACGCGCAGCGGCCGTGCCGGCGTCACCGGTGTAGGTCAGCGCCAGGCAGGTCTCGCCCTTGGCCAGGTCGTCGATCTGCCGGGCATTGCCGATGTAGCGCAGGTTCGGTTGCAGCGCCGCGAGCAAGGCGCTGGCCGCCTCCAGGTCAGCGGCCTTGGCACTGTAGGGCGGCTTGCCCAGATAATTGAGGGCGATGGCGATCACCTCCTGCGGCGAGTCGAGCACGGAGATGCCGCAGTCCTTCAGTTTGCTGGCGTACTCGGGCTTGAACAGCAGGTCGAGGCTGTCCAGCGCCACACCGGGTAGGCGCTGTTCGACGGCCTGCTTGTTGATCGCCAGGCCCACGGTGCCCCAGGTGTAGGGCACACCGTACTGGTTGCCGGGGTCGACGCTGGCCAGCTTGGCCAGCAGTTCGGGGTCGAGGTTGCTGGCGTTTTTCAGCGCCCCCACTGGTTGCAGCGCCTTGGCCTGGATCGCCCGCGACAGGCCGCTGGAAGCGGGAAAGACCACGTCATAACCACTGCCCCCGGTCATCAACTTGCTCTCCAGCACATCGGTGCTGTCGAAGGTGTCGTATTTGACCCGGATGCCGGTTTCGGCCTGAAAGCGCGCGAGCCCCTGCGGCGCCACGTAGTCGGCCCAGTTGTACAGATTGAGCTGTTTCGGCTCGGCCATCAGCGGTGTGGCGATAGCCAGGAGCAGCAAGCTTGCAGCAAGACGCATGGTGGGTTCCTCGGGCAGATGCGGTTGGCCGTGCCTCTCTGCTGGAGGCTAGGCATGTCGGCATCCTGCACCCGGCGTTGCTTCGGATAAATTCGAAGTGTTCTACTCCAACATCGACAGCCATCAATGTATGGAGCACACATGCTCAGCCAACTGCGCGACCTCGACCTGCAACTGCTGCGGCTGTTCGTCACCGTGGTGGAGAGCGGCGGCTTCAGCGCCGCGCAGGGTGAGCTGGGCATCGGCCAGTCGACCATCAGCACACAGATGGCCAAGCTGGAAACCCGCCTGGGCTTTCGCCTGTGCGAGCGCGGCAAGGCCGGCTTTCGCCTGACACCCAAGGGCGAGCAGGTGCTGGCTGCCACACGCAAGCTGTTCGCCGCCATCGAGACCTTCAAGGGCGAAGCCCAGGGCATGGCCGACAAGCTGCTCGGCGAGCTGCGCATCGGTCTATCGGAGGCGCTATCGGACGAGGTGATCGAGCGTATCGGCAAGGCCGTCGGACGTTTTCGCCAGCGCAACCAGGCGGTGCAGATCGAACTGCTCAGCGCCATGCCCGCCGAGCTGGAGCGACGCCTGCTGCAGGATCAGCTGCAACTGGCCATCGGCTATTTTTCCGGCAGCCAGACGGCGCTGGACTACCAGCCGCTGTTCGACGAGCGCCAGCGCCTGTACTGCGGCCGCCAGCATCCTCTGTTCGACCGGGAGACGCCGAGCGCCGCTGACCTGCAGGCCTGCGACCGCGTGGTGCATCCCTATCGCTTCATCGCAGCCGACGAACCCTGGCAAGGCGGCAGCAGCAGCGCGCGCTGCGAACAGGTCGAAGGTAGCCTGGCGTTCATCCTCTCCGGTGCTCACCTGGGCTATCTGCCCGAGCACATCGCCCAGCCCTGGGTAGAGCGTGGCGGCTTGCGCGCGCTGCCCGGCAAGTGGGATTTCACCGTGCAGTTTCGTCTGGCCAGCCATCGTGGCCATCCCGCCAGCGAGGCGCAGAAGGCCTTCGCCGACGATCTGCTGGACGCGTTCGGCGAGTGATGAGACGCGTGCCCTGCACCTGCTGAAACATCCGGGGTCTATAGTGGTTGTTCCTTCCTCACCACACCCTCTGGAGTACACATGAGCAAGACCTACAACGTCGCCGTGCTGGTCGGTAGCCTGCGCAAAGCCTCCATCAATCGCAAACTGGCGCTGGCGCTGGCCGATCTGGCGCCGGCCTCGCTGAATCTGGAAATCCTCGAGATCGGCGACCTGCCGCTGTACAACGAAGACGCCGACGGTGATACCGCTCCGGCCTCCTACGCGCCGTTTCGCAGCAAGCTCAAGGCGGCCGACGCGGTGCTGTTCATCACCCCCGAATACAACCGCTCGATCCCGGCGCCGATGAAGAACGCCATCGATGTCGGCTCACGCCCGTATGGCCAGAGCGGCTTCAGCGGTAAACCAGGCGCCGTGCTCAGTGCCTCGCCGGGCGCCGTTGGTGGCTTTGGTGCCAACCATCACCTGCGCCAGTGCCTGGTGTTCCTCGACGTGCATGTGCTGCAGCAGCCGGAGGCTTATCTCGGTGGCGCCGGCAACTTCTTCGACGAGAACGGCGTACTCAGCGACGGCATCAAGCCGTTCCTGCAGAAATTCATCGACGCCTATGCCGCCTGGGTAGCCAAGCAGGCCTGATACCTCGCGCCGTCCACTGGGCGGCGCTCCACTATGCCGATATGCCCTCATCTGCGGCCTGAATGACACTGGCAGCTAGACCGACCGGTCTACATAATCCAGGCCATGACCAAGACTACTCGCGACAAACTGATCGACGCCATGATCGATGCCCTGCAACGCAAGGGTCTGCATGGCGTTGGTTTGAACGAACTGCTGGCCGCCGCCGATGCGCCCAAAGGCAGCCTTTATCACCACTTCCCGAACGGCAAGACCGAACTGGCCGTGGCCGCCATCGAGCGTGTCGGCCAACGCGCCGAGCAGGCGTTCGCTGCGCTCTTCGAGCGCCAGTCCGATCCACTCGATGCGCTGACTATCTGGCTGCAGGGCGCGCTTGGCCAGTTGCAGGAAAGCGCCTTCGAGCGCGGCTGCCCGCTGGCCACCGTGGCCCTGGAAAGCGGCCCGCAAGATCATGAAATTCGTGCAGCCCTGGCCAATGCCTTCGCCGCCATTCGCCAGGCACTGCAGCAGCAGTTGCAACGTCATGGTTACCCACAGCCAGAAGGGCTCGCGGCCCTATTCGTCGCGCTCTACGAAGGCGGTCTGCTGCAAGCGCGAGTCGCCGGCAGCAGCGAGCCGCTGAAACAGGCCGTCGCCACTCTGCTCCACCTGACCCGCCAGCACCGCACGGAGTCCCCGCCAGCATGAACACAACCATTCGCCGCGAACCCCTGCCCCTGCTCGCACTCGACGACTACCAACTGGCCGCCACGCGCTATCACGCCGAGCGACCGCAGGCACAGTTGCTGATCGCTGGCGCCACCGGGGTGCCGCAAGGTTTCTATCGCCGTTTTGCCGAACACGCCGCCAGCCGTGGTTTCAACACCATGACCCTGGACTACCGCGGCATCGGCCAGTCCAAGCCAGACAGCCTGCGTGGTTTCGAGATGGAGTATCTGGACTGGGCCCATCTCGACCTGGCCGCGGCGGTGGATCAACACCGGCACGCCGAGCGCCCGCTGTTCATGATCGGTCATTCGTTCGGCGGTCACGCCTTTGGCCTGCTGCCCAATCATGATCAGGTCGCCGGCTTCTACACCTTCGGTACCGGCGCCGGTTGGCACGGCTGGATGCCCAGGGCCGAGCAGGTGCGGGTGCTGGCCATGTGGCGCCTGATAGGCCCGCTGATGACGCGCTACAAGGGCTACCTGGCCTGGAGCAAACTGGGCATGGGCGAGGATCTGCCGCTGGGTGTGTACCGTCAGTGGAAACGCTGGTGCAGCTTCCCGCGCTACTTCTTCGACGACCCGCAGATGCCGGGGCTGGCCGAGCGCTTCGCCCAGGTGAAGACACCGATGGTGGCGCTCAACAGCCTGGACGATCTTTGGGCACCGCCGGCCTCGCGCGATGCCTTCATGGCCGCCTATGTGAATGCGCCCTACCAGGCGCGCACGCTCGACTCGCAGGCTGAGGGCCTGGGCGCTATCGGTCATATGGGTTATTTCCGCCCTGCGGCGCAGCGTCTGTGGGACGAGACGCTGGATTGGTTCGAGCAATTGCGCGTCGAACAACGAGCAGCTTGAGCAGGCCGCTGAAAATCTCTGGGCCAGAAAAAAGAAAACCCCGCGATTGCGGGGCCTTGCAGACTGTTGTCCTGACATCCTTGATCTGCTCACCATCCTGGCGGCTGTCCAGCGTGTCCCTGTTCGTCTAGGCGCTTCCTGCGCTGAATCCATATGCAGCAGAGTACGCTCGTACCTGATCGACCGACAGTGGCGAAAATCGTGACATCGTGTAAGCCATGGCTTACACGAGTTCTCCCTCTGTCAGCCGTCTGACTTTGCCCGGTCCACTCCAGGTTGGGAGAAAGCATTTGGCCATGTTTTTTGTGACGTACGTCTTGCTAGACTGCATCTTGTCCTACAAAAACAACAGACTCCGACAACGGCGGTCACTGGGGCTAGAGTATGCGCGCAGTCACCTTGCTTCTTGGTTGCCTGGCAACCTGCATCAGCAGCTTCTCCCTGGCCAATGGCCAGACCCAACTGGGCGACGCCAAACAGGCCATCGATCAGGCGTTCTGGCAGGATCTTTACGGTAATGGCGGCACCACGCTCTATTGCGGCCAGACCTTCGCCCGCGAAAGCGGCACCCTCACTGCCAGCCCGATCTACAGCAGCAAGCAGCTCAAGAGCGCGATGCGCTGCGTCACCGACCGCCAATGCACCATCATGAACCCGCGCTATCCGTACATCGTCGCCGACCTGCACAACTACTACCCGGCGCTGAGCCGCGTGGAGCTGGCACGACGCAATGCCCAGTTCGCCGAACTGGCCGATGACGTGCCGAGCAAGTTCGCCGATATCGGCTGCGACCTGAAAACCAGCTTCCAGCTGGTGGAGCCACGTGACGAAGCCAAGGGCAATATCGCCCGGGCGATCTTCTACATGCACATCGAATACGGGTTGCCCATCGTCGGCCTGGTGCCAATGTACAAGGCCTGGCACCGCATGGACCCGCCGGATGCCGAAGAAAAGGCACGCAACGACAAGATTGAGGTGCTGCAGGGCACGCGCAATCGCTTTATCGACGATCCGGCGCTAGTGGATCAGTTGATCAGCGACTGACCCCGAACGCAGTGGCAGGGGCTTTAGCTGCGACGGGAACGCTGCTAATCGCCGGCAAGCCGGCTCCTACGGTTTGTGGAAAGCCTACGCTCTGCGTTTGTGCAGCGAGCGCAGTTTGTAGCGGTCACCGGGATGGATCAGCCGTGCATAGCTGATCAGGTGATCGTCCGACCAGGTGCGGCGGATCACGCTCAGGCAGGGCATGGCCGGGTCGATCTGCAGCAGCTCGGCCGTGCGCGCATCCACCAGTACCGCTTCGACCACATGCTCGACATCCGAGATCGGGCAGCTGGCGACCAGCACCTCGTTGGGCGTCACCTGGGTGAAGTCGCTCTGCAGGTAGTGCGGCACCCAGCGCGGGTTGACGAAGCGGTCCTCGAGCTGGATCGGCAGACCGTCCTGCAGGTGCACGAGGATGCTGTGAAACACCTCGCCGCCCAGGCGCAGCCCCAGACGCAGGGCCACTTCGTCATCGGCGGCGATGGCCTCGCAGCGCACCACTTCGTTGCTGTAGGCATGGCCGCGGCCGCGCACTTCGCTGGCGATGTTCATCACCTCGTGCAGCGGCGACTCGGCCTTGCGGTCGGTGACGAAGGTGCCGAGCCCGGCCTGACGCACCAGATAACCCTTCTGCACCAGATTCTGGATCGCCTTATTGGCGGTCATGCGGCTGACGGAGAAATCCCGCGCCAGCTGTTCCTCGGGTGGAATCTGGTGGTTGACCGGGTAGACGCCGCCGTGAATGCGCTCGAGGAGAAAATCCTCGATGGCCTTGTAGCGCGGGGTGGGACTGGTCACGGCTGCTCCTTGGATATGCCCGGTGCGCGGATGATACATCAGCCATACGAGTGATCTCGTAGGAGCCCCGCCTCTGGGCGAAAGCGGTCGCGGCCACTGCGCAAGACCTGCGGCGTAACCACCATTCGCCGCGGGGCGCGGCTCCTACACAAAGACCGTAGCCCGGATGAAATCCGGGGCCTGATATCAAGGCCTCGGATCGCATCCGCGCAACGCGATCACCCCACCGAAGGCAGCATGCCGGCCGGCAGCAGCGGCGTCAGCACGCGCTCGGCGAGCAGAGCATCGGCGGCGGCGATGTCCGGGGCGAAGAAGCGGTCCTCGACGTAATACGGCACCTTGGCGCGCAGCGCCTGACGCGCCTGTTCCAACGCTGGGGTGCTCTTCAGCCCTTCACGGAAGTCCAGGCCCTGGCAGGCGCCGAGCCATTCCACGGCCAGCACGCCACGGGTGTTGGCGGCCATGTCCCACAAGCGTTTGCCGGCAGCCGGTGCCATGGAAACGTGGTCTTCCTGGTTGGCCGACGTCGGCAGACTGTCGACGCTGTGCGGGTGGGACAGTGCCTTGTTCTCGCTGGCCAGGGCCGCAGCGGTGACCTGGGCGATCATGAAGCCGGAGTTGACCCCGCCGTTGGCCACCAGGAACGGCGGCAGTTGCGACATGTGCTTGTCCATCATCAGCGAGACGCGGCGCTCGGACAGCGAGCCGATCTCGGCGATGGCCAGGGCGATATTGTCGGCGGCCATGGCCACGGGTTCTGCGTGGAAGTTGCCACCGGAAATAACCTCGCCTTCGGCGGCGAACACCAGCGGGTTGTCGGATACCGCGTTGGCCTCGACGCCGAGCACCTCGGCGGCCTGACGCAGCTGGGTCAGGCAGGCGCCCATGACCTGCGGCTGGCAACGCAGCGAGTACGGGTCCTGCACCTTGTCGCAGGCGGCGTGGGAGCGGCCAATCTCGCTACTGTCGCCAAGCAGGTGACGGAAGGCAGCCGCCGCGTCGATCTGCCCGCGCTGGCCACGGGCGGCATGGATGCGTGCATCGAAGGGCGAGCGCGAACCCAGCAGCGCCTCGACGCTCAGCGCGCCGCAGACGCTGGCGGCGGCGTACAGGTCCTCGGCCTCGAACAGCCCGCGCAGGGCGTAGGCGGTGGACACCTGGGTGCCGTTGAGCAGGGCCAGGCCCTCCTTGGCGGCCAGGGTCATCGGCTCCAGGCCGGCGATGGCCAATGCCTCGGTGGCCGGCAGCCATTGGCCCTTGTGGCGCGCCTGGCTTTCGCCGAGCAGCACCAGCGACATATGCGCCAGCGGCGCCAGGTCACCGGAAGCGCCGACCGAGCCTTTCAGCGGAATGTGCGGGTAGACCTCGGCGTTGACCAGGGCGATCAGCGCGTCGATCACCTGGCGGCGGATGCCGGAGAAACCGCGCGCCAGGCTGTTGATCTTCAGCAGCATGATCAGGCGCACCATGGCGTCATCCAGCGGCTGACCCATGCCGGCGGCGTGGGACAGCACCAGCGAACGCTGCAGCTTTTCCAGGTCGTCGTTGGCGATGCGGGTCGAGGCCAGCAGGCCGAAACCGGTGTTGATGCCGTAGGCGGTGCGGCCCTCGGCGATGATCTGGTTGACGCAGGCGACGCTGGCGTCGATGGCCTTATGGGCGCTGGCGTCCAGGGTCAGGTGCACGGGGGCCTGGTAGGCGGCGCGCAGGTCGGCCAGGGTCAGTTGGCCGGGTTTCAGGTTAAGCGTATTCATGGAATCTCTTTCCTCAGCCGATCATCGGCAGGTTCAGGCCCTGCTCGCGGGCGCAATCGATGGCGATCTGGTAACCGGCATCGGCGTGACGCATCACGCCGGTGCCCGGGTCGTTGGTCAGCACGCGGGCGATACGCGCGGCGGCTTCGTCGGTGCCATCGCAGACGATGACCATACCCGAATGCTGGGAGAAGCCCATGCCCACGCCACCGCCATGGTGCAGCGAGACCCAGGTGGCGCCGCTGGCGGTGTTGAGCAGGGCGTTGAGCAGCGGCCAGTCGGACACGGCGTCGGAGCCGTCTTGCATCGCCTCGGTCTCGCGGTTGGGGCTGGACACCGAGCCGCTGTCCAGGTGGTCGCGGCCGATGACGATGGGCGCACTCAGCTCACCCGAACGCACCATCTCGTTGAAGGCCAGGCCGAGCTTGGCGCGCAGACCCAGGCCGACCCAGCAGATACGCGCCGGCAGGCCCTGGAAGCTGATGCGCTGGCGGGCCATGTCCAGCCAGCGGTGCAGGTGGGCGTCATCCGGGATCAGTTCCTTGACCTTGGCGTCGGTCTTGTAGATGTCCTCGGGGTTGCCGGACAGCGCCGCCCAGCGGAACGGGCCGATGCCGCGGCAGAACAATGGGCGGATGTAAGCCGGGACGAAACCGGGGAAGTCGAAGGCATTGCTCACGCCCTCTTCCTTGGCCATCTGGCGGATGTTGTTGCCGTAGTCGAAGGTCGGCACGCCCATCTTCTGAAAGTCGAGCATGGCCTGCACGTGCACGGCCATGGACTGCTTGGCGGCCTTGACCACGCCAGCCGGGTCGGTGGCTGCACGATCCTTGTACTCGGCCCAGCTCCAGCCGATCGGCAGGTAGCCGTTGAGCGGATCGTGGGCGCTGGTCTGGTCGGTGACCATGTCCGGGCGCACGCCACGGCGTACCAGTTCCGGCAGGATCTCGGCAGCGTTGCCCAGCAGGGCGACGGAGATGGCCTTGCCTTCAGCGGTGTACTTGGCGATGCGCGCCAGGGCGTCGTCCAGATCGGTGGCCTGCTCGTCGACGTAACGGCTGCGCAGGCGAAAATCGATGCTGGTCTGCTGGCATTCGATGTTCAGCGAGCAGGCGCCAGCCAGGGTGGCGGCCAGCGGCTGGGCGCCGCCCATGCCACCCAGGCCTGCGGTCAGCACCCAGCGGCCCTTGAGGTTGCCGGCGTAGTGCTGGCGACCGGCTTCGACGAAGGTTTCGTAGGTGCCCTGGACGATGCCCTGGCTGCCGATGTAGATCCAGCTGCCGGCGGTCATCTGCCCGTACATGGCCAGGCCCTTGGCATCCAGCTCGTTGAAGTGCTCCCAGCTCGCCCAGTGCGGCACCAGGTTGGAATTGGCGATCAGCACGCGCGGTGCGTTGCTGTGGGTCTTGAACACGCCGACCGGCTTGCCGGATTGCACCAGCAGGGTCTCGTCGTCATTCAGGTTGGTCAGGCTCTCGACGATCTTGTCATAGCACTCCCAGTTGCGTGCGGCGCGGCCGATGCCGCCATACACCACCAGCTCCTTGGGATTCTCGGCCACGTCCGGGTCGAGGTTGTTCATCAGCATGCGCAGCGGCGCTTCGGTCAGCCAGCTCTTGGCGGTGAGCGTGGTGCCACGCGGGGCGCGGATTTCGGTGTCGCGGAACTTGGTCATGTTGCGGGCTCCTGTGGGAACGGGTCAGTGGTGGGCGGTCAGAGCCAGCCCAGAAATTGGGCGAGGTAGGCCAGGGGGATGGCCAACAGCAGGCTGAGCAGGGTGCGCTGCAGCCAGATCAGCAGCAGATGGCCCAGGCTCAGGGGAATCCGCGTGGCCAGCACGCAGGGAATCGAGGCAGACAGAAACAGCACGCTGCTGACCGAAACGATGGCGGTGACGAACTTGACCAGCACGTCGGCATCCTTGAGCAGCATCGCCGGCAGGAACATTTCCGCCAGGCCGGCGGAGATGGCGCGGGCCACCTGCATCGGCTCGTCCAGGCCGAACAGCCAGGTCAGCGGGTAGAGCAGCACGCCGAGGGCATCGAACAGCGGCGTGTACTTGGCGGCGAGCAAGCCGAGCAGGCCGACGGCGAGAATGCTCGGCAGGATGGCGGCGGTCATGCGCAGGCCATCGACGAAGGTTTCGCGCAGCGCTAAGCCCAGCGATGGCGCATTGCTGGCCTGCTGCATGCCGGCGCGCCAGGCACTGCCCAGGCGGCTTTCACCGGGTTGCAGCTGCGCCTCGGGCGTAGATTCGGACGGCAGGCGCGACAGCGGGTAGATGCGCGCGCTGATCGCGGTGACGGCGAAGGTCACCGCCATGGCGCCCCAGAAATACAGGTTCCACTGACCCATCAGGCCCAGGGTCTTGGCGATGATCACCATGAACGGCGCCGAGACAGTGGAGAAGCCGGTGGCGATGATCGCCGCCTCGCGCACGCTGTAATGGCCCTGCTGGTACATGCGGTCGGTGATCAACAGGCCCACCGAGTAGCTGCCGACGAAGGACGCCACGGCGTCGATGGCCGACTTGCCCGGTGTGCGCCAGATCGGCCGCATCACCGGCTGCATCAGCACGCCGATCAGCTCCAGCAGGCCGAAGCCGATCAGGAACACCAGCGCCAGCGAACCCAGCGGCACGATTAGCGCCAGGCTGAGCACCAGCTTCTCGAACAGAAACGGCAGCATGTCCGGCTGGTACAGCGCCTGCGGGCCGAGCTGCAGCAGATAGGCGGCGCCGATCAGCAGGCCGAACACCTTGAGCACGCTGAACACCGTGTGGGTCAGGCTGCGCCGCCAACTGCCGTCGAGCCAGGGAGCGACCGCGCCGTAGAGCATGAACAGCAACGCCACGCCGACCACCAGCGGCCGCGCGTGCAGTTGCAGGGCGCTGGCGGCGTGGTCGAGGAGGATGGTCGAGCGCCCGGCGATCTCGAACGGCACGAAGAACAGCAACAGGCCGATCAGGCTGTAGCCCAGCAGGCGCGCCAATGCGCGCGAGCGCGACACGCCAGCGCTCAAAGGCAGGGACTCAGACATGACGCGGCTCCTGGCCGCAGCGGGCGGTAATGAACATCGGGGTTTCCTCTTAGTTGTTGTTGTGCGGGAAAGCGTCGAGCTCAGAGGCTGAGCAGATGAATCAGCCGCGCCGCCACCTTGGCGGTACGGTTGTCGATGTCGTATTCCGGGTTGATCTCGGCCAGGTCGGCCAGGCGCAGCTTGCCGCTGGCCTTGAGCCGTTCGAGCAGCGGCTCCAGCAGCTCCAGGCGCACGCCACGGGCGGCCGGCGCGCTGACGCCAGGCGCTTCGCAAGCCGGCAGCACGTCGATATCGATGGTCAGGTAGAGCGCGTCGCACTCGGCGGCGAAGGCGTCCAGCTCGGCACCGATGGCATAGAGGGTCGACTCGCGAATCTGGTGATCCTCGCGCACCAGCACGTCCAGCTCGGCGGCGCGGGCGAACAGCGCGCGGGTGTTGCTGGCGCGGCTGACGCCCAGGCAGGCGTAGCGGAACGGCCAGCCGCGTGCGGCACACTGCTCGGCGATCTGTGCGAAGGGCGTGCCGGAGGAATGCACATGGGCCGGGTCGCGCAGGTCGAAATGGGCGTCGAAATTGATGATGCCGATGCGTGGGGTGGCTTGGCCGCTCATGTGCTCGGCCAGACCCGACCAGCTACCGAAGGCGACTTCATGCCCACCACCGATCACCAGCGGCAGATGGCCGGCGTCCAGCAGCGCGCAGACGTTATGGCCAAGGCGCGCCTGCGCCGCTTCCAGGTCGCCGTCCTCGCAGGTCACGTCACCGGCGTCATAGGCCGGCGCCTGACGATGCCAGGCCAGGTTGGCCAGCGCCTTGCGTACGCTTTGCGGCGCAGCGGCAGCACCGACGCGGCCATGGTTACGGCGCACGCCCTCGTCGCAGGCGAACCCCAGCAGGGCCAGGCCCGGCTGGCTGTCTTCGGCGAGTGCGCGGATGCGCTGGTGCCAGCGCGCGCTGTCGGTTTCCGGGTCGGTACGACCGCTCCAGGCAGCCATGCTGTGACGATCAGCGAGCATGAGTAATGGCTCCGTTGAAAACGCGCTGACGCAGGCGCCCGGCCTGCACCGCGTAGGCCAGTTCGGCCGGTTGCTGGATATCCCACAGGCACAGATCCGCTGGCGCGCCGACCGCGATGCGGCCGAGGTCGGGCAGGCCGAGGGCGCGGGCGCCATGGGCGGTCATGCCGGCCAGGGCTTCGCGCGGGGTCAGGCGAAACAGGGTGCAGGCCAGGTTGGCCATCAGCGTCGGCATGCAGATCGGCGAGGTGCCGGGGTTGGCATCGCTGGCCACGGCCATCGGCACGCCGTACTGGCGCAGCAACTCAATGGGCGGCAGCTGGGTTTCGCGCAGCACGTGAAAGGCGCCAGGCAGCAACACGGCGACGGTGCCGGCTTCGGCCATGGCGCGCACGCCGGGCTCATCCAGGTATTCGATATGGTCGACAGACAGCGCACCGTAACGTGCGGCCAGGGCGCTGCCGCCCAGATTGGACAGCTGCTCGGCATGGGCCTTGATCGCCAGACCATGGGCCTGAGCGGCCTGGTAGATACGTTCGCACTGCGCCGGGGAAAAGCCGATGCCTTCGCAGAACACGTCCACCGCATCGGCCAGGCCTTCCGCTGCGGCGGCCGGAATCATCTCGTCGCAGACCAGGCTTACGTAGTCGTCGGCGCGGCCGGCGTATTCCGGCGGCAGCGCGTGGGCGCCGAGCAGCGTGGTGAGCACGCGCACCGGGCGCAGCTGGCCGAGGCGACGGGCCACGCGCAGCATCTTCAACTCACTTTCGACGGTCAGGCCGTAACCGGACTTGATCTCCACCGTGGTCACGCCATCGGCCAGCAGCGCATCGAGGCGCGGCAGGCTGGCGGCGATCAGCTCGTCCTCGCTGGCCGCGCGAGTGGCGCGCACGCTGCTGAGGATGCCGCCGCCGTTGCGGGCGATGGTTTCGTAGCTGACGCCTTCCAGGCGCTGCTCGAACTCTCCAGCGCGGTTGCCGGCATAAACCAGATGGGTGTGGCAATCGACCAGGCCTGGGGTCATCACGCCGCCACGCCCAGCTTCGACTGCACCCTGAGCCAGCGCCTCGTCGAAGGTGCGTGACGGCCAAAGACCGGCAATGCGACCGTCCTCGACCAGTACGTTCATCGCCTCGTCCAGCTGCGCCAGGCCATCGAAGACCTGCACATCGCGCCAGAGCTGTTTCGAGGTGGAATGCATCGGCATGGGATTCTCCCGGCTTGTTTTGTATATACAATATGAGTGGATCGAATCGGCGTCAAGCTGTCAGCAACGGCCTGACCTTATGATCACAAGACCTGGCAAGACGGCTTGATACCCTGAATAGAGCGTTACCGGCCTCTATTTGGAGACATCTTCGCCGACCCTGTGATCGGAACCGTTTGTCGCCTAGCCTTTATGTATATACATTTGGAGAGATAATGCCCTGCACCCTGCTCGACCCCACAACTGCCCGCGCAATGCCCTGGAAGAACGGTGGCGGCTCCACCGTGGAATTGGCTATTTCGCCAGCGGGTGCCGGCCTGGAGGATTTCGCCTGGCGCATCAGCACTGCGCAGGTGGCGGTGGATGGTGCCTTTTCCAGCTTCCCGGGCATCGACCGCAGCTTGGCCGTGCTCGCCGGTAACGGCGTGTGCCTGCAACGCGCCGACGGGCAGCGCGAAATGCTGCTCAGCGGTGGCGCCATAGCCGTGTTCGGCGGTGAAGAAGCGATCAGCGCCCATCTGCTGGACGGCCCGATCACCGATCTCAACCTGATGACGCGACGCGGCGTCTGGAAGCATGAGTTGCAGTTGCTTGAGTGGCAGGGCGAACAGGCGCTGCAGAACGATGCCGAGATTTTGCTGCTGTGGAATGCCGCGCCCGAAGCTCTGCACTATCAACTGCCAGAGGGCGGTCAGCAGGTGCTGGCAGCACACAGTGGTGTGCTGCTGGAGAACGAGCAAGGGCGTCTCACACTAGAAAGTGATCAGCCATCGCTACTCTACGTTGGCCGAATGAGCAGAGGCTGAGCACCAGAAGAACTGCTGGGCGCCAAAAGCGACGTCCACACGATGCCAATGCGCCATCGCGTCGGTATCTGACCGCTGACCGTCGCTCTCACCCATTACCTCCCCCCTCACCTCCGTACCCTCCCCGGGTTCGCCGAATGCGAACTCGGGGGATTCGCTGCTTCACGGCCAGCACATCGGCCCTTTCAACACTCTCGCCTACCAAGGGAGGACGCGACACCCCTTTCTCTGCCGCCAACGATGTCTAAAAACATACGGAGAGCAAGCCATGTCATTTCGCAGAAAAACACTACTGGCCCTGGCCATCAGCACCGCAACGGGGGCACCACTGGCCTTGGCCAGTCAGGCCGAAAGCCAGGGTTTCATCGAAGACAGCCACCTGAAGTTCATGACCCGCAACCTCTACTGGAATCACGACCGCCATGGCGGCGCTGATGACCGGCGCGAATGGGGCCAAGGTTTTCGCCTCGACTACACCTCCGGCTATACCCAGGGCACCCTTGGCTTCGGCGTCGACCTAAGCGCCTATTCGGCGATCAAGCTCGATGGTGGTCGTGGATACTCTGGGCAGGCGGGCGTACTGGTACCGGATGGCGAAGGCACCAAGGACGCAGCAGGCTCTGCCGGCGCCTCGGTGAAGATGCGCCTGTCCAACACCGAACTGCGTTATGGCAACAACCTGCGTCCTTACAACCCGGTTTTCGCACCGGCCGATGCGCGCCTGGTTCCGGGCACCGCTACCGGATTCTGGCTGACCAGTTCAGAGTGGGCAGGCCTGGACCTCGAAGCCGGACACATGACCGCCTCCAAGGACTTCAACAGCACAAACAACGACGATGATTTCTACGCATCCTACGCTGGCGTCAGCACGAATACCGTGGACTTCGTCGGCGGCAACTACGCCATCACCGACAACCTCAGCGTCAGCCTCTATGGCTCGGAGTACAAGGACATCTGGCGTCAGTACTACGCCAACACCAACTACACCTACTCGCTGAGTGACGATCAGAGTCTGAACTTCGACTTCAACATCTATCGCTCGAATGACGAAGGTCGCAAGCTGGCCGGCGAGATCGGCGTCACCGCCTGGTCGTTCGCCGCCGCTTACACCGTCGGCGCGCACACCTTCAAGGTTACTCACCAACGCATCAATGGCGACCAGCCATTCGACTACCTGGGCATGGGGCCAGGCACTTTCCATGATTCCATCTACCTGGCCAACTCCTCGCAACTGGTGGATTTCAACGGCCCGAACGAACGCTCCTGGGGTCTGTTCTACGACCTCAACATGGCCAGCTATGGCGTGCCCGGTCTGACCTTCCACGCCCGCTACATCCGTGGTACCGACGTCGATGGCAGCAAGATGGATCCGAGCAGCCCCTACGCCTATTACGCTGACAGCGAAGACCACTGGGAACGTGATCTCGCCGTGGGCTATGTGGTGCAGAGTGGCCCGGCCAAGGACCTGTCCTTCAAGTTGCGTCAGGCCACCCACCGTATCGGCAACGGCAAGTCCGACGTGTCCTCAGATCAGGTTCGCCTGATCATCGAGTTCCCGTACGAGATTTTCTGACCCTGTAAATGCACAAGCCCCGGCACTCAGGCCGGGGCTTGCGTACGCACCACACAGGATCAGAACTGCGCAGCATCCAACAGATACAGCGACTCGCTACCGGCCTTGATCGACGCACTCAGCGAGTGAATGCGCGGCAGCAGGCGGGCGAAGTAGAAGCGCGCGGTACCCAGCTTGCTGGCGTAGAACTCGTCCTGCCCTTCCTTGCCCAGCGCGGCACGCGCCATCAAGGCCCACATGTAGGCATAGGCGGTGTAGCCGAACACGTGCAGGTACTCCACCGAGGCCGCACCGATCTCGTTGGGGTTGCCCTTGGCACGGTCCAGTACCCAGGCGGTCAGCTCATCCAGGTTCTGCACAGCCGCCGCTAGCGGCTTGGTGAACTCGTCGAGATTGGCATCGGCCGAAGCGACGAAGGCCTTGATCTCGTCGGCCAGATGCTTGTAGAAGCTGCCGCCGCTGCCAACGATCTTGCGCCCCATCAGGTCCAGCGACTGGATGCCGTTGGTGCCTTCGTAGATCTGGGTGATGCGGCAGTCACGCACCAGCTGCTCCTGGCCCCATTCGCGAATGAAGCCGTGGCCGCCGAAGATCTGCTGGCCATGCACCGTGGTTTCCAGCGCCATGTCGGTGAGGAAGGCCTTGGCCACCGGCGTCAGCAGGGCGACCAGCTCGTCGGCGCGCTTGGCGGTGTCCTTGTCCTCACTGTACTTGGCGGTATCGAGCTGCATGGCGACGTAGCTGGAGAAGGCGCGACCACCCTCGTTCAGCGCCTTCATGGTCAGCAGCATGCGGCGCACGTCCGGATGCACGATGATCGGGTCGGCGGCTTTGTCCTTGGCCACCGGGCCGGTCGGCGCGCGGCTCTGAATACGCTCGCGGGCGTATTCGATGGCGCTCTGGTAGCTGCGCTCGCCCAGGGCCAGGCCCTGGATGCCAACGCCCAGGCGCTCGTAGTTCATCATGGTGAACATGGCATTGAGGCCCTTGTTCACTTCGCCGACCAGGTAACCGGTGGCGCCGTCGAAGTTCATCACGCAGGTGGCCGAAGCCTTGATGCCCATCTTGTGCTCGATGGAGCCACAGCCCAGCGCGTTCTTCTCACCCAGTGAACCGTCGGCATTGACCATCACTTTAGGCACGATGAACAGCGAAATGCCTTTCGGGCCCGCCGGCGCGTCCGGCAGCTTGGCCAGCACCAGATGGATGATGTTTTCGGTCAGGTCGTGCTCACCACCGGTGATGAAGATCTTGGTGCCGCTGATCTTGTAGCTGCCATCTGCCTGGGGTTCGGCCTTGGTGCGGATGATGCCCAGGTCGGTGCCGGCGTGCGGCTCGGTCAGGCACATGGAACCGGCCCAGACGCCAGCGTACATGTTCGGCAGGTACTGCGCCTTCAACTCTTCACTGGCGTGGTTGAGAATCGACAGGCAGGCGCCGGCGGTGAGCATCGGGTACAGACCGAAGGACAGGTTGGCCGAGTTGACCATCTCCTCGACTTGAGCGCCGATCACCTTGGGCATGCCCATGCCGCCGAACTCCGGCGAACCGCCAACACCGACCCAGCCACCCTCGGCGTAAGTCTGGTAGGCCTCGGGGAAACCGGCCGGGGTTTTCACCGCGCCGTTGTTCCAGGAGCAGCCCTCTTCGTCACCGCTACGGTTCAGCGGGGCGATGCTGCCGGCGGTGACTTTGCCAGCTTCTTCCAGGATGGCACTGGCGGTATCGGCATCGACCACCTCGGCCAGGGCCGGCAGCTCGGCCCAGAGCTTGGAGACTTCGAATACTTCATTGAGCACGAAGCGCATGTCGCGCAGGGGGGCTTTGTAATCGGCCATGACACATCCTCGAAAACGGACTTACGTGAGAGGGCCGAGTTTACTTGAACAACTTTATAGACACATAGGGTCTTGTTGTGACCAGCAATTCACATCTGGTCACTAACTATCTGATTGACTGAGGGCAAGGAAAACCCCTGCTGACCGCTCGTCTGCCAGTGCAGCTATTCGCGCCCGGAGGCCAGCTTCACAGCCCCGCGACGCTGGCCGGCGCTACGGATGCAATTGCGCCCCGCGGCCTTGGCGCTGTACAGCGCCTTGTCCGCCTCCTTGATCACTTCCTGCGGCGTGCGTTGCTCGGCCTGACGCTCGGCGACGCCCATGCTCACGGTCACCGACACCTCGCTGGCTGCCTTGCCAGCCCGGCGCTGCTTGCCTTCACGGTCATCACGCGGGCGGTTTTGCGGGTCGCGCAGTTGCATGCGGTACTGCTCGATGGCCATACGCACTGCCTCGATGTGCGGTAGGGATTGCTCCACGCTCTTGCCGGGAAACAGCAAGGTGAACTCCTCACCACCATAGCGGTAGGCCTTGCCGCCACCGCCAACCTTGCGCAGCTGACCGGCGACCAGGCGCAGCACCTGGTCGCCGACATCATGGCCGTGGGTATCGTTGAATTTCTTGAAGTGATCGACGTCGACCATGGCGATCACATAATCACGCCCCAGGCGCTGCAGGCGCTCGTTGAGCGCCCGCCGCCCAGGCAGCCCGGTGAGCTCGTCACGAAAGGCCATCTGGTAGGCCTCGTGCGCCACTGCAGCCACCAGCATGAGCATCACCATGCTGATCATCACCTGCAACGCGTTGGCCAGGATGAACACCTGCGGCAACATCCACAGCAGACCGCACAGCCCCACCAATTGCGCCGCGTGCAGCGGCCTGGGCTTGCGCAGGTACTGCACTGACAGCGCGATGAAAGCGAGCAGGAACGCCAGATAGACCAGTTGCGCCAGGTTCATCCAGGCACCATGCAGCGACGGCCAGTGAATCTGTGCCAGCCAGTCGGCGATACCCTGTGGATAACGGCGCGCCAGACCAAAGGCCACCGCGCTGACCGCCAGCAGCACCAGGGCGCGGGCGAGCATGTCCTGCGCCAGGTGCGAGCGCTCCTCCCAGCAGCCGTAGAGGGCATAGAGCAGCGGTAGCAACAGACAGGTCAGATGGAAGACCAGAGCCGCATCGTCGCGTATCTGGCCATTGTCACGGAAGTGATCGACCTGGATATCCAGCAGGAAGTAGCCGACATACAGCACCAGCAGCAGAAACACCTCGCGCTGACGGCCATAGACCAGACAGAACGCACCGCCGAGCAACAACAGCAGCGTCGGCAATACATTGAACAGGGAGATGAAGAACTCGCTCAGCCCTGGCAGCAGAGCAGCCACTATCCCACCGGCCAGCAAAGGCAGCGACGAGAAGAAGTGACTGAGGCGCAGATTGGCCGGACGGATCACGCTGACATCCTGGGCGAGAGATGAAGGCATTCTGCCTGCTTCGCCTGTTGAAAACAGCGACAGGATGCGACATTCCCTTCAGTACCCGGCGCAAAAACGACAACGCCGCCCCGAGGGGCGGCGTTGTGATTCAACCGAAAGAGATGGCTCAGAGCCAGTCTTAGAAGCCCAGAGCGAAGTGCTCTTCGTCCATCTCCATCAGGTTGCTGGCGCCCGACAGCATGGCTTCGACATGCGTACGGGTGCGCGGCAGGATGCGCGCGAAGTAGAAGCGAGCGGTCTGCAACTTGGCCTTGTAGAAAGCCTCGTCATCAGTACCGGCAGCCAGCTTCTCGGCAGCCAGACGCGCCATGTCGGCCCAGAAGTAGGCCAGGCAGGCGTAGCCGGAGTACATCAGGTAGTCCACGGAGGCGGCACCGACTTCCTCGCGATCTTTCATCGCGGCCATGCCGATCTTCATGGTGATGTCGCCCCACTCCTTGTTCAGCTTGGCCAGAGGCTCGACGAATTCCTTGACGGAGTCGTTGCCTTCGTTGGCCTGGCAGAACTTGTGCACGATCTTGGTGAAGTTCTTCAGGGCGCCGCCCTGAGTCATCAGCACCTTGCGGCCCAGCAGATCGAGCGCCTGAACGCCGGTGGTGCCTTCGTACATCATGGAGATGCGGCAGTCGCGCAGGTTCTGCTCCATGCCCCACTCGCTGATGAAGCCATGGCCGCCGTAGATCTGCATGCCGTGGGAAGCGGCTTCGAAGCCCACTTCGGTCATGAATGCCTTGGCGATCGGAGTCAGGAAGGCCAGCAGTTCGTCGGCGGCTTTCTTCTCTTCTTCGTTCTGGCTGTGCTGAACGATGTCCACCTGCTTGGCGGTGAAGTAAACCATGGCGCGGTTGCCTTCGGCGAACGCCTTCATGGTCAGCAGCATGCGGCGTACGTCCGGATGCACGATGATCGGGTCAGCGGCTTTTTCCGGCGCTTTCGGGCCAGTCAGCGAACGCATCTGCAGACGCTCGCGAGCGTACTTGATGCCACCCTGGAAGCCGACTTCGGCATGGGCCAGGCCTTGCAGCGCGGTACCCAGACGAGCGGTGTTCATGAAGGTGAACATGCAGTTCAGGCCTTTGTTGGCCGGGCCGATCAGGTAGCCGGTGGCGCCGTCGAAGTTCATCACGCAGGTGGCGTTACCGTGGATGCCCATCTTGTGCTCGATGGAACCGCAGGAAACGGCGTTGCGCTCGCCTACGCCGCCTTCGGCGTTGGGCAGGAACTTCGGCACGATGAACAGCGAGATACCTTTGGTACCGGCCGGTGCATCGGGCAGGCGGGCCAGAACGATATGGACGATGTTGTCGGCCATGTCGTGCTCACCAGCGGAAATGAAGATCTTGGTGCCGGAAACCTTGTAGCTGCCGTCGGCCTGCGGTTCGGCCTTGGTGCGCAGCATGCCCAGGTCGGTGCCGCAATGCGGCTCGGTCAGGCACATGGTGCCGGTCCACTCGCCGGAAACCAGCTTGGTCAGGTAGGTGTGCTTCTGCTCGTCGGTACCGTGAGCACCGATGGTGTTCATCGCACCATGGCTCAGGCCCGGGTACATGCCCCAGGACCAGTTGGCCGAACCGACCATCTCGCTGATGGCCAGACCGAGGGATTCCGGCAGACCCTGGCCGCCGTGCTCGACGTCATGCGCCAGGCTCGGCCAGCCGCCTTCGACGAACTGCTGATAGGCCTCTTTGAAGCCGGTCGGGGTTTTCACGCCGGATTCGCTCCAGGTGCAGCCCTCGGTGTCACCCACACGGTTCAACGGCGACAGCACCTGCTCGCAGAACTTGGCGCCTTCTTCGAGGATGGCGTCGACCATGTCCGGAGTGGCGTCCTGGCAGCCAGGCAGGCTCTGGTAGTGCGCTTCATAGCCCAGCAGCTCGTCACGAACGAAACGAATGTCACGCAAGGGGGCCTTGTAGTCAGGCATAACGGTAAACCTCTGCGGTGGATTCCTAGTAGTTGGGGTGACCGTCTTGGCGGTCGCTCTCGGGATCACTCCCGGCTGCCTGGCCACGAGGCTGCGGCCGAAGCAATCAAACAGGCGTTTGAAACATACGTTTACGCCAACCCCTTGTCAAGCGCTGCCAATCGGCCGGCTACGCGACCAGATCGATGCGAGGCTCCGGCGCTGGCAACTCACCCAGACGCCGATACAGATCAAGATTAGGCGCTGGCGGCAAAGCCTGCTGCGACTGCTCGGCGGGCTGCTCATCCGCTTGTCTGGCTTCTTCACGTGCCTTGCGCTGCTCGACGGCGTTGGTGGCTTCCTCTCGCCGCTGCTCGGCTAGTTCGACGCGCGCCTGCGCCGCCTGCGCCTGAGCCAGAGCAGCTACACGCAGGTCCTGCGGGGAAGGTTCGATGGGTGCGAGTGCTGCGCGCAGGACGATTTCCATCTTGCGCAACGTCGCTTCGGGATCATTGGGGATGGGAGCGGTATCGATGCTGACTTCGCCGGAAACGGCGTAACGCTGCCCATCAGGGCCGCGCTTGAAGCTGTAGGTGGGCGCACCGGCGTATTGCCCACCCACGGCCGCGTGCGCCTGCTCGTGGGTGCGCACCTCGCGGTCACGCTGCACGAGATCGGCGATTTCCAGCTGCTGCTGGCGCTGCTCCTGGGGGCTTGGCTCGGCCTCGCCTGCAGGTGTCGATGAATTGGTATCGCGATCCGCCTCCTCTCGGCCGGAAGCAGCGGAGTCGGCCTGTTGCTCCTGTGGCGCGGCGACGGGCGCCTGGTCGGCACGGGCAATATCAGGGGAAACATCGGACGACAGCGGTCTCGCCGAACTGGCGGACGGCGCGGGAGTGAATGGTGGCAGGCTACTGCCGATCTGCATGAGCGCCCTCCTGCCCCTCCGCTGGCCGCATCCGCGCGGCCGCGGTGAGACGACTTAAGCGCGGGTATCGATCAGGGTGCCCAGCACCTCGTCAGCCGTGTCGACGACGCGCGCATTGGCGCGCACTTCGTTTTCACCGACACGCAGTGCAACGAGGCTTTCGGTCAGGTCGGGACGGCTACGCTCGGCAACCTGCGAGCTCGGGTTGACCTGATTCTGCGGCGGAGTCTGCGTGGTCTGCTGAGAAGGGTTGATGGTGTTGCTGGCGATATCAGCGGCTGCCTGCTCGACACGGCGTTGCCCGGCCTGAATACCGTTCAAACCCGAATTGAATGCGTTGGCGGAGATTTCCATCGGCAGCCCCCAGAGGGATATAGAACCTAATGGCGTGTATTGAAGCAGAAAACGGCTAAAAAACGTACAGGCAAAAGGCTATGGTCACTTTACTGTTTATTACCAGTCTGCCAACAACTCGAGATTGAGGTGCTGCGCCACCGCCGCGGCCGTCGCTTTGCCCAGGTGCGGCACACGCCCCAGACAGGGTGCTGGCAGCCGCTCGCTGAGGGTGGCGAGATTGTCTTCCAGGCGTGAGGTCTTCGGCTCGACGATATTGGCCACCCAGCCGGCCAGCCTGAGCCCGTCCCGCTCGATGGCTTCGGCACTGAGCAATGCATGGTTGATGCAACCCAGGCGCACACCCACCACCAGAATCACCGGAATGCCCAGCGCCATCGCCAGGTCTGACAGGTTTTCCTCGCCGGCCAGCGGTACGCGCCAGCCGCCTGCGCCCTCCACCAGAGAGAAGTCCGCGCCCTTGGCCAGGATCGCCCGTACTGGCGGCAGCAGACTGGCGACATCCAGTTTGACGCCCACTTCGCGTGCCGCCAGGTGCGGGGCAATGGCCGGCTCGAAGGCCAGCGGGTTGACCTCTTCATAGCGCAGCGGCAACGAACACTGGGCGAGCAAAGCCAGCGCGTCGTCGTTGCGCAGCCCATCGGCGGTTCGCATGCAACCGGAAGCGACCGGCTTGGCCGCTACGGTGCTCAGACCCTGCTGGCGCGCCGCATGGAGCAGACCAGCGGCAATAGTGGTCTTGCCGATTTCGGTATCCGTTCCGGTGACGAAGTAGGCTTGGGTCATCTGATCTTCCCGTGGGAGCGAGCTTTGCTCGCGAAGCGTGTTGGCGAGCGAGGCTCGCGCCTATGAAGGTTTCTGCAGCACGCCGTACACCACCTGGTAGGTCGCCGGCAGTCCTTGAGGTTGACGAAAACGCTCGTAAGCCTCGATCAGCGCACGAATGCGTGAGCGCCCGGTCAATCCGCCCGGTCGCCCCGGATTGAGGTTGTGCGCGCCGAGGTCCTTGAGTGAGGTGGTCAGGCTGCGCAGATCCGGGAAATGCAGCACCTCGGCCTGACGCTGTAGCGTCAGCGGCTGCAGGCCGCTTGCCGCGCACAGCTGCTGGTAATCCTCGAAGCGGCGAAAACGATTGACGTGGACGAAACCATCGACCGCCAGCCAACTGTCACGCAGCTCCTGCAGGGTACCGACGCACAGGCTGGAGAACGCCAGCACACCACCGGGGCGCAACACCCGCTGCGCTTCGCTCAGCACACGCGGGAAGTCGGCACACCATTGCAGCGCCAGGCTGGAGAACAACAGGTCGACGCTGTCGCTCTGCAGCGGCAGAGCCTCGGCATCGCCAGCGATGAAATGTGCAGCACCGCCCTGCGGGCGGGCGTGGCGCAGCATGCCCTCGGCGATATCCACAGCCAGCCCTTCGCCTTGTGCATAACGCTCGGCCAGGGCTCGGGTGAAATAACCTGTGCCGCAACCCAGGTCCAGCCAACGACGTGGCCGCAGCGAGGTCGGCAACCGCGCCAACAGTTGCGTGCCAACATTGCGTTGCAGCTCGGCCACTGCATCGTAACTTTCCGCCGCGCGGGAAAAGGATGCCGCGACCTGACGTTTGTCCGGCAACGCCGCATCACCGTAGGGTGCATCGTGCGCAGCAAGGGATTGGTAGAGCGGGTCCGTACCACGCACCCCACGCAGCTCAGACATCATTGGCCTCGCGGATGAAATCGAGCATCAAGGCCGCCAGAGCATCCGCCTGGTCAAGTACGAAGGCGTGACCACAAGCTTCCAGCACGTCCACCTCACCCGTTGGCAACAGCGCCAGCAGCGCGTCACCCGCCGCTGCCGGCACCAGAGCGTCCTGCTCGGCCAGCAGGTGCAATTGCGGCCCGGTGTACGCCGCCAGCGCAGCGCGATTGTCCAGACTCGCCAGCAAGCGCAGCCCGGCCAGCAAGGAGGGTTCGTCGCTGGACGCCAGATGGTTCTGCAGCTGTCGTGACAGAGCGCGCGTGTCAGCGCAGCCCTGGGCGCAGAGCATGGCGAAACGCTTGAGGGTAGCGCCGGCGTTCTCCTGACAGCCCTCATAGAAGGCGGCGTAGGTCTGTGCCGGCATGGCCGTCGGCCAGGTATCGCTGGCGACGAAACAGGCGTTACTGGCCAGGGTGATCAGGCCACGACAACGCTCGCCGCGCCGTACCGCCAGGGCAGCGGCCAGCATGCCGCCAAGTGACCAGCCGGCCAGCCAGCAATCATGCGGCAAACGCGTATCCAGCTCGTCGAGCCAATCGGCCGCCGCCGCACTGTTCAGTCGCGGCAGGGCTGGTACCTGCACCTGCATGTCGCCACTCAACGCCTTGGCCAGCGGTTGCAGCAAGGTGCCGTCCAGGCCCCAGCCCGGCAATAGAATCAGCGTCTCACGCATCGGTCTGCACCTGCGGCCAGCACTCGGCCAGCGCCTCGAGTAGCAGTTCGAGCTGCGCATCGCTATGCGCAGCGGACAGGGTCACACGTAAACGGGCGCTGCCAGCCGGTACGGTCGGTGGGCGAATGGCGCCGACCAGCAGGCCGCGATCCTTGAGCAGCGCAGACAGTTTGAGCGCGCGTGCGCTGTCACCCACCAGAATCGGCTGAATCGGGGTGGGGCTGTCCATCAGGCTCAGGCCGATCTCGGCGGCGCCCTGACGGAAACGGGCGATCAACCGCTGCAAGTGTTCGCGGCGCCAGCTTTCGCGGCGCAGCAGCTCCAGGCTCTTCAACGTGGCACAGGCCACCGCCGGTGGTTGGCTGGTGGTGTAGATGTAGGGCCGGGCGAACTGGATCAGCGTCTCGATCAGCTCCTCGCTGCCGGCGACGAAGGCGCCGGCGGTACCAAAGGCCTTGCCCAGTGTGCCGACCAGCACCTGCACGTCATCCTGACCCAGACCGAAGTGCTCGACGATGCCGCCACCGGTGTCGCCCAGCGGGCCGAAACCATGGGCATCATCGACCATCACCCAGGCCTGAGCGGCACGCGCCTCGGCGCACAGGGCCGGTAGATCGGCCAAATCGCCGTCCATGCTGAACACGCCATCGGTGACCACCAGGCAGTTGCCAGTGACCTTGCGCAGGCGGTTGGCCAGGCTCACTGTATCGTTGTGCAGGTAGCGAGAGAAACGCGCGCCGCAGAGCAGGCCGGCATCGAGTAGCGAGGCGTGGTTGAGACGATCCTGCAGTACGCTGTCGCCCTGCCCGAGCAAGGCGGTGACGACCGCCAGGTTGGCCATGTAACCGGTGGAGAACAACAGCGCACGCGGCCGACCGGTGAACTCGGCCAGGGCCTCCTCCAGCTCGTGATGCGGGGTGCTGTGGCCGATCACCAGATGCGATGCGCCGCCGCCGACGCCCCATTGCTCAGCCCCCTGCTGCATGGCGCGGATCACCTCGGGGTGATTGGCCAGACCGAGGTAATCGTTGGAGCAGAAAGCCAGCAGCTCATGACCATCGGCTCGCACCTGCGGGCCCTGCGGGGTCTGCAACAGCGGGCGTTGGCGGAACAGATCGGCGGCCTGACGCTCGGCCAGGCGGCTAGCGAGATCGAAACTCATGCACGTTTCCCGTAGGAGCGAGCGTCGCGAGCGAAAAACCAGTGCAGGAGGTCATTCGCGAGCAGAGCTCGCTCCTACATAAAAGGAATCAGGCCGACGCGGCGTTGTAGAACAGCTTGGAATCGCGCTGCTCGACCAGCGCCTGCTCGATGGCCGCCTGGTGCACCTCATCGGCATGCTCTTCGCGCTCTTCGGGTTTGATGCCAAGGCGCTTGAACAGGGCCATGTCCTTGTCCGCCTGCGGGTTGGCGGTGGTCAGCAGCTTCTCGCCGTAGAAGATCGAGTTGGCGCCGGCCATGAAGGCCAGGGCCTGCATCTGCTCGTTCATCTGCTCGCGGCCGGCGGACAAACGCACGTGGGACCTGGGCATCATGATTCGCGCCACGGCCAGGGTACGGATGAAGTCGAACGGATCGACGTCCTTCTCCTCGGCCAGCGGCGTGCCCTTGACCTTGACCAGCATGTTGATCGGCACGCTTTCCGGGTGCTCCGGCAGATTCGCCAGTTGGATCAAGAGCCCTGCGCGATCGTCCACCGACTCGCCCATGCCGAGGATGCCGCCGGAACAGATCTTCATCCCCGCCTCGCGCACGTAGGCCAGGGTCTGCAGGCGTTCGCCGTAGGTGCGGGTGGTGATGATGTTGCCGTAGAACTCCGGCGAGGTATCGAGGTTGTGGTTGTAGTAGTCCAGCCCTGCTTCGGCCAGCGCCTGGGTCTGCTCCTGGTCGAGGCGACCGAGGGTCATGCAGGTTTCCAGGCCGAGCTTTTTCACCCCTTTGACCATTTCCAGCACGTAGGGCATGTCCTTGGCCGACGGATGCTTCCACGCCGCGCCCATGCAGAAGCGCGTGGAGCCGATGGCCTTGGCCTCGGCGGCCGCCTCCAGCACCTTCTGTACTTCCATCAGTTTTTCCTTGTCCAGGCCGGTGTTGTAGTGGCCGGACTGCGGGCAGTACTTGCAGTCTTCCGGGCAGGCGCCGGTCTTGATCGACAGCAGGGTGGAGACCTGCACGCGGTTGGCGTCGAAGTGCGCGCGGTGCACCGTCTGCGCCTGGAACAGCAGGTCGTTGAACGGCTGCTCGAACAGCGCGCGAACCTCAGCGAGGCTCCAGTCGTGGCGGGTGGTGATTGCAGCGGTTGCGCTCATCTGAGAAGTCCTTCGACGCTTAGTGGCATCTGTTGTCAGGCCCACACGGGGCATTCAGGCTTTGGCCATCATAAGTGGCGATTGGATGCTGTCAACCACAACAAAGACACAGGTTTACATATGATCAATTATTGACCAATAGAACTTATGTCATGGCACAAGGCCAAATGCTTACCAGGCCGTTGAAAAACGTAGGCGACGACTGCATGGATGCAGGAGGTAGAGCGAAGCAGGAAGCCCGAGCCGAGGCAGCCAGTGCAAGGCAAAAACAGGCGAAAAAACGGAGTTTACGAACTGTAAATGAGCATTTTGAGCCTGTTTTTAACGCAGCAATGGCAACGCAGGTAGTTTTTCAACAGCCTGTTACCCCTCCAACAGGATGTTCTGCATGCAAGTAGAAGGTTTTTTCGAAGGACTCGGCGAAGCGCTGGGCCGTGCCATCCGTTTCATCGTCGACATGCTGTCCGGCGTGCTGGGCGCCATGGCCGACGCCATTGACGACTTTCTCCAGGGTATGGCCAGGGCCATTGGCATGGACGTGTCGATTTTCAGCATCATCCTGCTGATCATCGGCCTGCTGTTTCTGTTCAGCGGCGCTCGTTCGCTGTTGCGCGGCTCGATCATCGGCGGGGTGATCTGGCTGTTTCTCGGTCTGATCGTCATGGGCTGGCTCATCCGCTGACGCTGACTAAACTTCAGGCACCACTGCTCATGGACGAGCCGCCATGCCTCCGTTTGACCTCACCGTTCTGCAACACCTTGCCTGGTTACGCCAACGGCGCCATTGCCAACTCTGCGACGAAGCCACCGATCACCCCACGCACAGCATCTGCACGGCTTGCGAATCCGAACTGCCCTGGCTCGGGGCTCATTGCCAGATCTGTGCGGTGCCATTGCCGGCACACGGCATGATCTGCGGGGCCTGCCAGAACAAGCCGCCGAGTTTCAGCCGTGTGGAAGCGCCCTGGCGCTATGCCTTTCCCGTCGACAACCTGATCACCCGCTTCAAGCACCAGGCGCAATGGCCGCACGGTCGTCTGCTCGCCGAACTGCTGGCTGAACACCTTAGCCATGCCTATGACGAAGGCCTGCCACGACCACAGGCGCTGCTGCCGGTGCCGCTGGCCCGCAAGCGCCAGCGACGACGCGGCTTCAATCAGGCACAGATGCTCGCCGACTGGCTGGGCGCCAGCCTGCACCTGCCGGTGCAACATGAATGGCTCCAGCGCCGCGTCGATACACCCGCCCAGCAAGGGTTGGATGCCGCAACGCGCAAGCGCAATCTGCGTCAGGCCTTCAGCCTCGAACTGCAAGCCAAGGTCGCCGGCGCTCATCTGGCGCTGGTCGACGACGTGCTTACCACCGGCGCCACGGCGGGCGTGCTCGCCCACCTGCTGCGTCGCGCCGGCGCCCTGCGCGTCGATGTGTATTGCCTGGCACGCACGCCACGGCCGGGCGATGGCTGACTTGACGCGCCAGGCACAGTCACGCACCGTGCCCAGCATTCTCCCTGGCCACGCCTGAACCATGTCGCAGCTCGATTCCATCGCCCAATTGCTCAGCCGCCGCCCGAAACGTCTGGCGCTGCTCGAGCAGATCGCCGAACAAGGCTCCATCACCCGCGCCGCCAAGGCCGCCGGGCTGAGCTACAAGGCCGCCTGGGACGCCATCGATGAGCTGAACAACCTGTCCGAGCAGCCCCTGGTCAGCCGCAATGTCGGCGGCAAAGGTGGCGGTGGCGCACGCCTGACACCCGCTGGCGAGCGCCTGCTGGCCCTGCAACAACGCCTGCAGGCGCTGCAGGCGCAACTGCTGCAGGCCGCCGGTGACGACGCCGACCTGGAGTTGCTCGGCCGCCTGATGCTACGCACCAGTGCGCGCAACCAACTGACCGGCCGCGTGCGCGCGATTCACGCCCACGGGCACAACGATCTGATCGACATAGAACTACCAGGCGGCAGCCGCCTGCAGGCGCAGATCACCCATGACAGTACGGAAAACCTGCAACTGAGCGAAGGCAGCAGCGTGGTCGCGCTGATCAAGGCTGGCTGGCTGGAATTGCAGCCACTACAGGCTCCCCGTGCAGAACAGCACAACGCACTCGAAGGCCGTATCGAACAGATTCTGCCGGCCAGCGATGGCCCCAGCGACGTGCGCATCGGCCTGCCTAATGGTCAGACCCTGTGTGCCCTGCTCGAATCCGCTCGCCTGGCCGAGCTGGGCCTGCGCGTCGGCGATCCGGTGCGCGCGCAGTTCGCCGCCAGCCAGGTGCTGCTCGGCACGCAACTGTAGGGAGGGTGCAACCCGACAGTCATTTCAGCGGTGGGTTGCCCCCGCCTTACTGGCAAGACTAATAACGCCAACGGCGGGTTACACCCGCCCTAGGTTTAGCGCAAGCCGGTAGACTGGGCGCCCACTCACGCGGAGCCGCTCATGAGCCATCCTTTTTCCACCCTCACCCCGGATCTGGTGCTCGATGCCGTGGAGAGCCTTGGCTACCTCAGCGACGCCCGCGTATTGGCACTCAACAGCTACGAGAACCGCGTCTATCAAGTCGGTATCGAGGACGAAACGCCGCTGATCGCCAAGTTCTATCGCCCGGACCGCTGGAGCGATGCGGCGATCCGCGAGGAGCACAGTTTCAGCGCCGAGCTGGCCGAACACGAGGTCCCGGTGGTGGCGCCACTCGCACGCGATGGCGAGACGCTGTTCGAACACGGCGGCTTCCGTTTCGCCCTGTTCCCGCGCCGGGGCGGCCGGGCGCCGGAACCGGGCAACCTCGAGCAACTGTACCGCCTTGGCCAGTTGCTCGGACGCATGCACGCCATCGGTGCCAGCCGTCCTTTCGCTCATCGCGAAACCCTGGCGGTGGGCAACTTCGGCCATGCGGCCCTGGCCTCCCTGCTCGACGGCGGCTTCGTGCCGCGCAGCCTGCTGCCCGCCTACGAGTCGGTAGCGCGCGATCTGCTCGCCCGCCTCGATGAACTGTTCGCCCGCGTGCGCTACACGCCGATTCGCCTGCATGGCGACTGCCACCCAGGTAACCTGTTGCACCGCGACGACGCCTTCCATGTCGTCGATCTCGACGACTGCCGCATGGGCCCGGCGGTGCAGGATCTGTGGATGATGCTGGCCGGCGAGCGTCATGAACGCCTTGGTCAGTTGGCCGAACTGGTCGACGGTTATCAGGAATTCCATGACTTCGCCGCCCGCGAACTGCCGCTGATCGAAGGCCTGCGCGCCCTGCGTCTGATGCATCACAGCGCCTGGATCGCCCGCCGCTGGGACGACCCGGCCTTCCCCCTGGCCTTCCCCTGGTTTGCCGGTGAACGCTACTGGGGCGACCAGATTCTCGCCCTGCGCGAACAGATGGCAGCTCTGGATGAAGAGCCGCTGCGGTTGTTCTGAGCCGATAAGATCCGGGACCGCAGTTCCCGGATTGCATCCGGGCTACGCACTGAAGCTTTCGCGGCTGAAGCGGAATGCCGCCCAGCCGCTCCTCCAGGTGTTCACCGGCCCCGTAGGAGCGGCTTCAGCCGCGATGCTTTCGATTCCATCCCAGGGCTCCGGATTGCATAAGGGTTACCAGCGACCGCGCCACCCCCGTATTACCAATACAGTTGCGCACGCCGCGTAAAGTTTGCCTTACGACTTTGCCGGCGCTTTGGTATACGGAAAAAGCTGAACGAACAGACAAGGCGGCGGACAGAGCGCTAGAATTTCGCGGCAACCGTTAGCTGCCTAACCAAGGATTCTCGATGGCTACCGCCAACCCGCAACGCGGGTACGTTCTGGGCCTTACCGCCTACATCATCTGGGGCCTGTTCCCGCTCTACTTCAAAGCCCTGCAAAGCGTCCCGGCGATGGAAATCATCGTGCACCGCGTGCTCTGGTCCGCGCTGTTCGGTGGCCTGTTGCTGCTCGTCTGGAAGCACCCTGGCTGGTGGCGCGAGCTGCGCGACAATCCCAAACGCCTGGCAGTACTGGCCGGCTGCGGCCTGCTGATCGCGACCAACTGGCTGGTGTACGTGTGGGCGGTAAACAATGACCGCATGATCGAGGCCAGCCTGGGCTACTACATCAACCCGTTGATCAACGTGTTGCTCGGCCTGCTGATTCTCGGCGAGCGCCTGCGCCGCCTGCAGTGGCTGGCCGTCGCCTTGGCCGCGCTGGGCGTGCTGCAGCAGCTATGGCAGGTCGGCAGCCTGCCCTGGGTGTCGCTGGTGCTGGCACTGACCTTCGGTTTCTATGGATTGATTCGCAAGCAGGCGCCCGTGTCGGCACTGCCCGGGCTGGTGGTGGAAACCTGGCTACTGGTGCCGGTGGCGCTGGCCTGGCTGGCTCTGCACCCTGCGGCGATGAGCAGCCAGGCAAGCTTCTGGACCAGCAGCGAAGCACTGTGGCTGGCCGCCGCCGGGCCGATCACCCTGGTGCCGCTGGTGTGCTTCAACGCCGCGGCGCGGCATCTGCCCTACACCACGCTGGGCTTCCTGCAATACCTGGCTCCGACCCTGGTACTGCTGCAGGCCATCCTGCTGTTCGATGAGCATTTCTCGCCGAGCACCCTGCTGGCGTTCGCCTGCATCTGGGCCGGGCTTTTTGTATACAGCCTGGATATCTGGCTGAACCTGCGCAAGCGCTCGAACGGTTAACCCGGCGGTGCGCACGGCGCACCCTACGATTCCGCGCCGAGCATCCTCGTAGGGTGCGCTGCGCGCACCGGCTTCTCTTTCACTGAACAAAAAATATCCATCCACCGCTAGGCCGCGCCAGCCTTGGGGCGGCGTCTTTCACCCCCGGCTTATCCACAGATCCATCCCCGGCATTTGTGCACAAGACATTGATCCTGTTGAACTTTTAGCCAGCCAATGAAAAACCCCGGGGCACTAAGCTGTTCGCCGGGGCTCCCCAGTTTATCCACAGGCTGATCCACCTATACCGGGGATATCAATCCTCGGCGCGCAGGTTCAGCTCCACCATCAGATCGTCGGCCAGGGTCTCCAGACGCGCCTGCAACTGCTCCAGGGGCAGCGTCTCCGGCACGGCCAGCAGCGCTTCGGCGGTGAACAGCAGTTCGCCGCTCATCGGCGCCGGCGCCACTTCGGTCAGCAGGCTCTCCAGGTTGACGCCCTGCTCGGCCAGCACGCGGGTGATGTCGCGGACAATACCGGGACGGTCGTTGCCCACCAGCTCCAGACGAATCGAGGTGAAACGCCCACCCGGCTCGCTACCGCTGGCCGCCAGCTGCACGCGGATGCCCTGGGCGCTCAGCGCTTCGAGGTCCTTGATCAGACCGCCGTGCGCCTCGGCCGGCACATCCACGCGCACGATTCCGGCGAACTGCCCGGCCATGCGCGCCATACGGCTCTCCAGCCAGTTGCCACCATGATTGGCCACGCAGCCGGCCAGACGCTCGACCAAACCCGGTTGGTCCTCGGCGATCACCGTCAGTACCAGATGGTCCATGTACTACCTCACTCGTTCACAGGATTGGGAAGGTCAGCCGCGTAGCGACAACCAGTAGGTGAAGAACTGCTCGTCACGCACATAGCCAAGACGCTCGTAAAGGCGCTGGCCGGCCAGATTGGTCCTCGCCGTCTCCAGTTGCAGACCGCAGGCGCCGGTCGCCTCGGCATGCGCGCGGGCGGCATTCATCAGCGCCTCGCCAACGCCCAAGCGGCGCGCGCTTTCATCGACATATAGATCGCTGAGCAACCAGGCCGGTTCCAGCGCCAACGAAGAATGAAAGGGGTAGAGCTGCACGAACCCCTGTGCGGCGCCCTGCTCGCTCCGGGCGATGAACAACTGCGAATCCCCGCGCTGCAGGCGCAGACCAAGGAAGGCGGCAATCTCCGCCTCGTCGCGCGGCACTTGATAGAAACGCAGATAGCCAGCAAACAGACGGGTGAGATCGGCAAGGTCGGCAGTAACAGCGGCAGATACCGTCATGACGGGCTCCAAGATGCTCGAAAAGCAGTATAGGCGAGGAGGCGTAGGCCATATTGGCGCGGTTGTCAGTAGCCCACTCAATTAATCGTGTACGTTTTTGCATTTTTTATGAAACAATAGCGAACTTTTTTGAACACAACGCGTACTGCTCGTGACCGTAATCAGTCTTTTGGTCGCAGTCTGACGCACACCCACTGCATTTCCCCGGAATCTTGATGTAGTATGCCGCGCCACGGACTACAAGACGGCCAGACCGTCTCCGACGAGCCTCTCTGAAAGCGCAGGCGTTGACCCGCAGGTCGTTTTCAGAGGTGCCCGAAGCGGCGATTGAGTAAAGCTCAGATAGTGAGGCAAGTGATGACTGAACGCGTTCAAGTCGGTGGCCTGCAGGTCGCCAAAGCCCTGTACGACTTCGTGAACAACGAAGCCATTCCCGGTACCGGCATCGCTGCCGACCAGTTCTGGGCCGGTGCCGCTGCGGTCATCAAGGACCTGGCGCCGAAGAACCGTGCCCTGCTGGCCAAGCGCGACGAGCTGCAGGCACAGATCGATGCCTGGCACCAGGCGCGCAAGGGTCAGGCCCATGACGCCGCTGCCTACAAGGCCTTCCTCCAGGAAATCGGCTATCTGCTGCCAGAGCTGGAAGACTTCCAGGCCACCACTGCCAACGTCGACGAAGAGATCGCCCGTCTGGCCGGCCCGCAGTTGGTGGTGCCGGTGATGAACGCGCGCTTCGCCCTGAACGCTTCCAACGCCCGCTGGGGCTCGCTGTACGACGCGCTGTACGGCACCGACGTGATCAGCGAAGAAGGTGGCGCCGAGAAGGGCAAGGGCTACAACAAGGTCCGTGGCGACAAGGTCATCGCCTTCGCCCGCGCCTTCCTCGACGAGGCCGCGCCGCTGGCTGCCGGCTCGCACGTCGACTCCACCGGTTATGCCATCGTCGACGGCAAGCTGGTCGTCGCCCTCAAGGGTGGCAGCAACAGCGGCCTGCGTGACGACGCGCAGCTGGTTGGCTTTCAGGGCGAGGCCAGCGCGCCAATCGCCGTGCTGCTCAAGCACAACGGCCTGCACTTCGAGATCCAGATCGACGCCTCCAGCCCCATCGGCAGCACCGACGCCGCTGGCGTGAAAGATGTGCTGATGGAAGCCGCGCTGACCACCATCATGGACTGCGAAGACTCCGTCGCCGCCGTCGATGCCGATGACAAGGTGGTGGTCTACAAGAACTGGCTGGGCCTGATGAAAGGCGACCTGGCCGAGGACGTGTCCAAAGGCGGCAAGACCTTCACCCGCACCATGAACCCGGATCGCGTCTACACCCAGCCGGACGGTTCCGAGCTGACCCTGCATGGCCGCTCGCTGCTGTTCGTGCGCAACGTCGGCCACCTGATGACTAACCCGGCCATCCTCGACGCCGAAGGCAACGAGATTCCGGAGGGCATTCAGGATGCGCTGTTCACTAGCCTGATCGCGGTGCACAACCTGATCGGCAACACCAGCCGCAAGAACACTCGAACCGGCAGCGTGTACATCGTCAAGCCGAAGATGCATGGCCCGGAAGAAGTCGCCTTCACCAGCGAAATCTTCGCCCGCGTCGAGGATGTGCTGGGCCTGGCCCGCAACACCCTGAAGGTCGGCATCATGGACGAGGAGCGCCGCACCACCGTCAACCTCAAGGCGTGCATCAAGGCTGCCAGCGAGCGCGTGGTATTCATCAACACCGGCTTCCTCGACCGTACCGGTGACGAGATCCACACCTCCATGGAGGCTGGCGCCGTGGTGCGCAAGGCCGCCATGAAGAGCGAAGCCTGGATCGGTGCCTACGAAAACAACAACGTCGACGTCGGCCTGGCCACAGGCCTGCAGGGCCGCGCGCAGATCGGCAAGGGCATGTGGGCCATGCCGGACCTGATGGCGGCGATGCTCGAGCAGAAGATCGCCCACCCGCTGTCCGGCGCCAACACCGCCTGGGTCCCCTCGCCGACCGCCGCCACCCTGCACGCGCTGCACTACCACAAGGTCGACGTGTTCGCCCGTCAGGCCGAACTGGCCAAGCGCGCCCCGGCTTCGGTTGACGACATCCTGACCATCCCGCTGGCCAAGGACACCAGCTGGAGCGACGAGGAAATCCGCAACGAGCTGGACAACAACTCGCAAGGCATCCTCGGCTACGTGGTGCGCTGGATTGACCAGGGCGTCGGCTGCTCCAAGGTGCCGGACATCAACGACGTCGGCCTGATGGAAGACCGCGCCACCCTGCGTATCTCCAGCCAGCTGCTGGCCAACTGGCTGCGCCACGGCATCGTCAGCGAAGCGCAGGTGGTCGAAAGCCTCAAGCGCATGGCACCGGTGGTCGATCGCCAGAACGCCGGCGACCCGCTGTATCGTCCGATGGCCCCGGACTTCGACAACAACGTCGCCTTCCAGGCCGCGCTGGAGCTGGTGGTCGAAGGCACCAAGCAGCCCAACGGCTACACCGAGCCGGTGCTGCATCGCCGTCGTCGCGAGTTCAAGGCCAAGAACGGTCTGTGATGCGGACGCTGCGCGAATAGAAAACCGCCCTCCGGGGCGGTTTTTTATGGGAAGTCGCGGCTAAAGCCCCTCCCACAGCCCCGTAGCCCGGATGCAATCCGGGGATGCCGCCCCCGGATTGCATCCGGGCTACGCCTCCTCTCCCCCTACTTAGGTGCAATGGGCAAGCCGGCCAGCCAGGGCCACACTGACAACATCCCGAAACTGCGAGGCGCACGCCCATGAGCAAGGCCGACGCGATGGCCGATGCGGGCAAGACAGCGGTGCTGCAGAACATCCACGGCACCATGGAGTTCCTGCAGAAGTTCCCGCCTTTCAACCAGATGGACACCGCCCATCTGGCGTTTCTGGTCGAGCACTGCCAGCTGCGCTTCTATGCCGAAGGCGACTCGATCATCAAACCCAGCGATGGTCCGGTCGAGCACTTCTACATCGTCAAGCAGGGCCGTGTGCACGGCGAGCGCCCGCACAGCGCACGGCGTGGCACCGAGACCACCTTCGAGATCACCGCCGGCGAGTGCTTTCCCCTGGCCGCGCTGATCGGCGAGCGAGCCACGCGCACCGAGCACCTGGCCGCCGAAGACACCTTCTGCCTGCTGCTGTCCAAGCTTGCCTTCGTCAAACTCTTCGCCGTCTCCAACCCGCTGCGCGACTTCGCTCTGCGTGGGGTCAGCAGTCTGCTCGATCAGGTCAACCAGCAGGTGCAGTTGCGCGCGGTGGAAACCCTCGGTGCGCAGTATTCGCTGGATACCCGCCTGGGTGAACTGGCCATGCGCCAACCCATCGGCTGCGCGCCGGACACACCGCTGCGTGATGCCGTGCGAATGATGCACGAGCAGCACGTGGGCAGCATCGTGGTGCTCGACCCGGCCGGCAAACCGCTGGGCATCTTCACCCTGCGCGACCTGCGCCGAGTGGTCGCTGACGGCGTCGACCTGGCCCAGCCGATCGACAACCTGATGACGCGCAATCCGTTCCATCTGGCGCCGGATGCCAGCGCCTTCGATGCCGCCATCGCCATGACCGAACGGCATATCGCTCACGTCTGCCTGGTGGAGCACGAGAAACTCTGCGGGGTGATTTCCGAGCGCGATCTGTTCAGCCTGCAGCGCGTCGACCTGGTGCATCTGGCACGCACCATCCGCCATGCCGGCAAGGTAGAGACCCTGGCCGGGCTGCGCAGCGACATCCGCCTGCTGGTCGACCGCATGCTCGCCCACGGCGCCAGCTCGACGCAGATCACCCATATCGTCACCCTGCTCAACGACCACACCGTATGCCGAGTGATCGAGCTGACCCTCGAGGACATGGGCGATCCGGGCATACCTTTCACCTGGCTGTGCTTCGGCAGCGAAGGCCGCCGCGAGCAGACCCTGCACACAGATCAGGACAACGGCATCCTCTTCGAAGCCGAAAATGCCAGCGAGGCCGCCGCCACCCGTGAGCGCCTGCTGCCGATCGCCCGCGAGATCAACCAGCGCCTGGCGCAGTGCGGCTTTACCCTGTGCAAGGGCAACATCATGGCCGGCAACCCCGAGCTGTGCCTGTCGCGCGAGGAGTGGTCGCGGCGCTTCGCCGGCTTCGTCCTCGAAGCCACGCCGGAAAATCTGCTGGGCTCGACCATCTATTTCGACCTGCGCGCGATCTGGGGCCCGGACGAAGGCTGCGAACAGCTACGCGAGGAGCTGCTCGGACGCATCGCCAACAACAGCCTGTTCCAGCGCATGATGGCGGAGAACGCCCTGCGCCACCGCCCGCCGGTTGGACGCTTCCGCGACTTCGTGGTGGCCCGTTCGGGCGCCGACAAGGACACTCTCGACCTCAAGGTGCAGGGCCTGACGCCCTTCGTCGACGGCGCCCGTTTGCTCGCGTTGGCCAACGGCATCAGTGCGGTCGGCACCCTGGAGCGCCTGCGCGCGCTGATCACCAAGGGCGTGATCGAGGCCCTGGACGGCGCCGCCTATGAAGAGGCCTACCACTTCATTCAGCAGACGCGCATGCAGCAGCATCAACTGCAGGCACGCGACGAGCTGCCCTACTCCAATCGGGTCGACCCCGACCACCTCAACCACCTGGACCGGCGTATTCTGCGCGAGTCGTTCCGCCAGGCGCAGCGCCTGCAGAGCAGCCTGGCCATGAGGTATCAGCTATGAGCAAGTTCACCTGGTTCACCGGCCGCGGTCCGGCCCTGACCCAGCAGCAGCTGCAACGCCGCGCTGCGCTGAGTGCGCCGGCGCCGTTCGACGAACGCCCGCTGCACCAGCAGCGTTTCGTCGTCCTCGATCTGGAAACCACCGGCCTGAACATGCGCCGCGATCAGGTGCTGGCCATCGGCGCGGTGGTGATCGACAACGGTGCCATCGACTTCGCCGAACAGTTCGAATGCACCCTGCACCGCCCTGATCACCAGGCCAGCGCCAGCACCCTGATCCACGGCATCGCCCCCAGCGAAGTGGCCCGTGGCGTGGAGCCAGCCGAGGCGCTGCTGGATTTTATGGAGTTCGTTGGCAGCAGCCCACTGCTGGCGTTTCATGCCGAGTTCGACCAGCGCATGCTGGCCCGTGCGCTGCGCCAGAGTCTAGGCTATCGCCTGCAGCACCGTTTCTTCGATGTCGCCGAAATCGCCCCGCTGCTGTGCCCACAATCGCGCATACGCCAAGGCGGGCTCGATGAGTGGGTCGCCGAATTTGGCCTGCAGGTACACCAGCGTCATAACGCCAGTGCCGATGCGCTGGTGACCGCTGAACTGGCGCTGATGCTGTTCAGCAAGGCGCGCCGTCAAGGCATCGACAGTCTTTGCGAGCTGGAGCGCCAACTGGCCAGCCAACGCCGGCGTCAACACGCCATGTAAACAGGCCCTACGAAGCTTATTCACAACTTCAAGGTGCGCACAGCGCACCCTACGGACTGGCCAGCCGGCGTCGGCAGACCATATACAGCGCTTGCCGGCGATCCATCTTGGCCGCTCTACAGATCGCGCATCAGCAATCCATAATCCAACCCCACTTCCGCCGGCAACGGCAGGTACAGCACATGGCCGTCGCCCGGCGCCACCGACTGCGCCTGCCCCTGCGCGTTCTGTAGCTGCTCCAGGGTGAAGCGCAGGTTGCCCTGCGGGGTCATCAGCTCCAGCCCATCGCCCACGGCGAAACGGTTCTTCACCCGTACCTCGGCCAGTTCGCCACGGCGCTCGCCGGTCAGCTCGCCAACGAACTGCTGGCGCTCCGACACCGAGCTGCCGCGCGCGTAGTTCTGGTATTCGTCATGCACATGGCGACGCAGGAAGCCCTCGGTGTAGCCACGGTGGGCCAGAGACTCCAGACTGCCCAGCAGGCTTGGGTCGAAGGGTTTGCCGGCCAGCGCGTCGTCAATGGCGCGGCGGTAGACCTGCGCGGTACGCGCCACGTAGAAGTGGCTTTTGGTACGCCCCTCGATCTTCAGCGAATGCACGCCCATGCGCAGCAGCCGCTCGACGTGCTGCACCGCGCGCAGGTCCTTGGAGTTCATGATGTAGGTGCCGTGCTCGTCTTCGAAAGCGGCCATTTCTTCACCTGGGCGACCGGCTTCTTCGAGCACGAAAGCCTGGGTGGTCGGCGCGCCCTGGCCGAGGGTCGGGTCGACCACTCGGACGATTTCGCCCAGTTCGTTCTCGCTCGCGGGCGTGGCCTGGTATTGCCAGCGGCAGGCATTGGTGCAGGTGCCCTGGTTGGGATCGCGGCGGTTGATGTAGCCCGACAGCAGGCAGCGCCCGGAATAGGCCATGCACAGCGCGCCATGGACGAACACTTCCAGCTCCATGCCCGGAACCTGGCTACGGATTTCCTCGATCTCTTCCAGCGCCAGCTCACGCGACAGGATCACCCGCGTCAGACCCTGCTGGCGCCAGAACTCGACACTGGCCCAGTTCACCGCATTGGCCTGCACAGAGAGGTGAATCGGCATCTGCGGATAATGCTGACGCACCAGCATGATCAGGCCCGGGTCGGACATGATCAGCGCATCCGGCGCCATCTCGATCACCGGCGCCAGATCCTTGAGGAAGGTCTTCAGCTTGGCGTTGTGCGGGGCGATGTTGACCACCACGTAGAACTGCTTGCCCTGCGCGTGCGCCTCAGCGATGCCAAGGGCCAGGTTGGCGTGGTCGAACTCGTTGTTGCGCACGCGCAGGCTGTAACGCGGCTGACCGGCATACACCGCATCGGCGCCGTAGGCGAAGGCGTAGCGCATGTTCTTCAGGGTACCGGCTGGCGACAACAGTTCGGGGAAACAGGGCATGACCGCAAGCTCGAAAATCAGGGGCTGGCGATTCTATGCAGGTGGCAGGCGTGGATATTGATCTGGGTCTATCGGGCGCGGAAAAGCGCCCAGTCAGTGAAGGGGCGGTGCGCACGGCCCAGGCGGCCCCGCGACACCCTACGCAAGATCGCGGCTCCAGCGGCAGCTAAAGGCAGCCGCACGCCGCAGCGCTCAGCGAAAAGACGGCACGCTAGCGACAGACCTGACGATAAAGTTCGTCGTCCTTGTCGATACGCTTGAGCTGGGCGAGCTGAGGCTGCTTCTTCTCGTCCAGCGGCAACAACTCGCCGGTTGCACAATTGAGCAGATGGGCGCGGTGCGAAACGTGGTCGATGTGCTGCTTCTCGAAGCGATAGAGCATGAACTCGGCCACTGGTGCGTCTGCCACCTGCTCACGCACGACACTCTTGCTGTCGAGCACGGTGAAGGCGGTGACCATCGGTACGAAGTAGCTCCATGGGCGCCAGAACACGTGGCCCGCTTCGGTCGCGACCACGACCGACTCCTTGGGCTGGCGCGCCTGCTGATGCTCGAACCAGGAATACTCGTAGAACACCTGATAACCCAGCATCCCCAGACCACCGAACAGCGGCACGATCCACTTCGGCAGTTTGTTACGCGTCAGTTTGCGCAGCAGCAGAGCGATACCGGCAGCGCCGAGCCCCGCCACCACGATGGCAAGCAAAGTCCACAACATATGGTTGTTCCCGAAAAAAGACGGGCCTCCAGTGGAGGCCCGTCTGTCAGACCCTGGACCATCGACAGATGGCGTCAGGCCAGGATTATGCTTAGTGGCTCAGAGCGGCACCAGCACCTTTGGGAGTACGTACGCTTTCCACCAGATCCTGGATTTCCTGCGGCGGCTCGGCGGTGACCATCGATACGCCGTAGGCCACGGCGAAGTTGATCAGGGCGCCGACGGTACCGAAGGAAGCCGGGGAAATACCCATGAACCACTGGTCCGGGGTGTTTGGCAGCATGTTGGTGCCCGGAACGAAGAACCAGCCTAGGTAGGTGAAGATGTACAGCAGGGTGATCACCAGGCCGGCGACCATACCGCAGATCGCACCCTTGTCGTTCATGCGCTTGGAGAAGATCCCCATCATCAGCACCGGGAACAGGGTCGCCGCGGCGATACCGAAGGCCAACGCTACTACCTGCGCGGCGAACCCTGGTGGATTCAAGCCCAAGTAGGTCGCCAGCAGAATCGCAGCAGCCATCGATAGCCGCGCTGCCATCATCTCGTTCTTCTCGCTGATCTTCGGATTGATCAAGGTCTTGATCAGGTCATGACTGATCGCCGAAGAAATCGCCAGCAACAATCCCGCAGCCGTCGACAGTGCCGCCGCAATGGCGCCCGCCGCGATCAGGCCGACCACCCAACCAGGCAGGTTGGCGATCTCCGGGTTGGCCAGAACCAGAATGTCGTTGTTCACGGTCAGCTCGTTACCGCTCCAGCCACGCTCCTGAGCGGTCGCGGTGAAGGCCGGTGCGGCATCGTTGTACATCTGGATGCGACCGTCACCGTTCTTGTCTTCCCACTTGATCAGACCGGTCTGTTCCCAGTTCTTGACCCACTGCGGACGCTCGTCATAGGACAGCGCCGGAGCAGAAGCGCCTTCCGGATAGATGGTGGTGACCAGGTTCAGACGCGCCATCGAGGCGACGGCCGGCGCGGTGAGGTACAGCAGGGCGATGAAGATCAGGGTCCAGCCAGCAGACCAGCGCGCATCGGCCACTTTCGGTACGGTGAAGAAGCGAATGATCACGTGCGGCAGACCGGCAGTACCGATCATCAGCGACATGGTGAACAGCACCATGTTCAGCTTGTTGTCGACATCGGCGGTATAGGCCGCGAAGCCCAGCTCACGTACCACTTCATCGAGCTTCTGCAGCAGCGGCACGCCGGACTCGACGTGGTCACCGAACAGGCCCAGCGGCGGGATCGGGTTACCGGTCAGTTGCAGGGAGATGAAGATCGCCGGGATGGTGTAGGCCACGATCAGTACCACGTACTGAGCGACCTGGGTGTAGGTGATGCCCTTCATGCCGCCGAATACGGCATAGGCGAATACCACGGCCGCAGCGATCCAGATACCGGTGGAGTTGCTCACTTCGAGGAAGCGCGAGAAGGCAACACCGGCACCGGCCATCTGACCGATCACGTAGGTCACGGAGATGATCACCAGGCAGATCACCGCAGTCAGGCGCGCGCCGCGACTGTAGAAGCGATCACCGATGAAGTCCGGCACGGTGAACTTGCCGAACTTGCGCAGGTAGGGCGCCAGCAGCATCGCCAGCAGCACGTAGCCGCCGGTCCAGCCCATGAGGAAGGTGGAGTTGGCATAACCGCCGGCGGCAATCAGGCCCGCCATGGAGATGAAGGATGCAGCGGACATCCAGTCAGCGGCTGTCGCCATGCCGTTGGTGACCGGATGCACACCACCGCCAGCGACGTAGAACTCTTTGGTGGAGCCGGCACGCGCCCAGATGGCGATGCCGATGTAGAGCGCGAAGGACGCACCTACGAACAACATGTTGATGACGAATTGGCTCATGACCACTTACTCCTCGACGCCAAATTCTTTATCAAGTTTGTTCAGTCTCCACGCGTAGTGAAAAATGAGCCCGATAAAGAAGAGGATGGAGCCTTGCTGCGCGAACCAGAATCCGAGGTCGGAACCGCCGACGGAGATTCCCGCGACCATCGGGCGCAGAATCATGGCGAATCCGTAGGAAACCAGCGCCCAGACAACCAGGCTCCAGGTGATGAGCCGCACATTGGCCTTCCAATAGGCCGCGGCATTTGTTTGTTCAGAAGTCATAGACGCCTCCGGTTATTGTTATTCTGATGCAGCTTCAAGCTAGCAGCAGGCCAGCACCTACCGACAGATAGACATTGGTATTAGCCGCATCGCGACGTTTCGTGGATTCATTGCAAACGCTGAAAACGCTAGTAGAGAAGCGCCAACTTTCAAGCTATTCACTGCGACAAATCCGCATTTGATAATGATTCTCTAAAACACTAGAATCCCGGGCCCTCACCTACCCCCGGCCCAAGGATTCACACCATGCGACGCCTGGTCGTACCGTTCCTCGCCCTGCCCGCTCTCACTTGTCACAGTGCCTTTGCCAGCACCGATAACGACACGCCGCTGGCACTGGAAGAAATGCAGATCACCGCCCCCAGCGAGCGGGCCGACGGCCCGGTGAATGGTTATCGTGCCAGCCGCTCGGCCAGTGCGACCCGTACCGATACGCCGATCCATGAAATCCCACAGTCGATCAGCGTGGTCCCGGAACAGGTGGTGCAGGACATCGGCGCAGTGCGCCTGGAAGATGCACTCGATTACGCAGGTGGCGTGGAGCGTGGCAACAACTTCGGTGGCCAGGGTCTGACCGAATTCCTGATTCGCGGCTTCAACAGCCAGGAGTTCTACCGCAACGGTTTCGCCATCAACCGTGGCTACCCGAACATGCCTGACGCCAGCACCATCGAGCGCATCGAAGTGCTGCGCGGCCCGGCGGCCATGCTCTACGGCCGCAGCGACCCAGGCGGCACCTTCAACATCGTCAGCAAGCAGCCACAGGCCGAACGCCGCACCGTGCTCGGTAGCCAGGTCAACAGCGAAGGCCTGCGTCGTGGCACCCTGGACACCACCGGTGCCCTGGACGAGCAAGCCACCTTCACCTACCGCCTGAACTTGGTAGCCGAGGGCGGCGACAGCTTCCGCGATGACGTCGAGAGCGAGCGCTACAACGTCGCCCCGGTGCTGCGCTGGCAGCTCGACGAGGCCACCACCATCACCCTCGAAGGCGACTACCTGCACAACCGTCACCCGCTTGATCGCGGCGTCACCCGCTATTCCAACCAGAACGGCAAGCTGCCGCGCGACCGCTTCCTTGGCGAGGAATCCGCCGGCAAGCTGACCAACGAGAACGCCAGCACGCAACTGCGTATCGAGCACCTGCTGAGCGACAGCTGGACCCTGCGCGGCGGCGTGCAATACCTCGATGGCAAGATCCATGGCGGCGCCGTGGAGAACAACAGCAACGCCTACACCGGCTTGCCTGCAGGCGCCAGCAGCGTCGGGCGCAATTACAACGAACGCTGGCTGAACTGGAATGACGTCAACGCCCAAGCCAACGCCGAAGGCAACTTCGACCTTGGCGGCTTCGCCCACACCCTGCTGGTGGGCGTGGAGTACGACAAGTTCAACTACAACTCGCTGATCATCCGCTCGCCAGGTGGTGGCGCTTACCCTATCGACCTGTACAACCCGGTACATGGCCAGCCACTGCCGGCGCTGACCCGCACTACCACGCATGATGCCGAAACGCTGGAGTCCTACGCCTTCTACCTGCAGGACCAGATCGCCCTGACCGAACACCTCAAGGCGCAGGTGGGTGCGCGTATCGAGCGCTTCGAGCAGAGCTACGAAGACAAGCTCACCACCAGCGGCGACTGGGATCAGGCGCATAACGCCGTCACCCCGCGCTTCGGCCTGATCTACGACCTCACCGACGAGCTGGCGGTTTTCGCCAACACCTCGCGCTCGTTCAAGCCCAACCGCGGCGCCGATCGCCTGGGCAATGCCTTCGACCCTGAAAAAGGCGTGGCCCACGAAGTCGGTATCAAGTACGACATGGCCGATCGCGACCTGAGCCTGACCGCCGCGCTGTTCCACATCGTCAAGGAAAACGTGCTGACCAGCGACCCGCTGGATACCACGCGCAGCATTGCCGCTGGTGAAGTGCGCAGCCGTGGCTTCGATATCAATGTGGCCGGCAACATTACCCCGCAATGGCGGGTGATCGGTGGTTATGCCTACGTCGACGCCGAAGTCACCGAAAGCACCAGCACCACCATGCCGGTGGGCTCGCGCCTGGCCAACGTGCCACGCCACAGCTTCAACCTGCTCGACACCTACGAGTTCGATGGCGGCCCGCTGGCCGGCCTGGGCCTGGGCATCGGCCTGAAATACGTCAGCGAACGCCAGGGTCAGACCAGCAACAATACCTTCGACATGGACGGCTACGGCCTGGTCGACCTGTTGGCCTACTACCCGCTGACCGAGAACGTGCGCCTGAACCTCAACCTGAACAACGTCTTCGACAAGCACTATGAAGAGCGTGCCTGGAACGTCTGGAGCTATCCGGGCGAGCCACGCACGCTGCAGGCGGGGATTTCGGTCAGTTTGTAAAGCCGAGCGCCAGCTGAACGCGGTTCACCTGGCTTGTCACCTCGTAGCCCGGATGCAATCCGGGGATGGCCTGTCATGCCGTTCCCGGATTGCATCCGGGCTACGCACAGCGTCCTCAGTGCGGGTCGGAGACCAGCTCGATTGGCAGCAGATAGCGTTCTTCGTCGTACTCAATACGAAACTGATTGGAGCGGGGATCGTCCTCGATCGTCTGGCATTCGCCATCGTCCGCCACCATGCGCCTTCCAGTATGAGTTCGCTTGAAGATCAGGTCGCGGTAGCCATTGCGGCCAACCTTGTCCGTAACGATGAGCACGCCCTTGGCCTCGCCGAACGAAGCCGTGCAATCGTCGTCTCGTTCACCGCCGAAGCTCTCCACCACCAGCCCTCCCATCAAGGTGCGCAACCCTTGCTCTTTCAACTCGTAGAGAGCGAGCTCGGTTTCCCTGAAGGGATTCATGCGTGACCCGTTGCGGCGGCTGATCCGAACAGCAAACGCCAGGTCATCCCCACGCAGGCGATAAGGCGCAGTATCCAAGGCCAACCTGTCCACATAGATCGCGTCCCAATCCAACCGATTGGGCTCCACCAGCCGTGCCAGGACCTGTTGCTCGGCGCTATTGAGCACCAGCACTTCCAGGTCCGCCTCGCCATGACTGTCGTGCTTTGCGCGCAGCAGTGGCATAGCGATCAGCGTCAACTCAGGCCGCGCTGGCCAGACCTTGCAAATACTCTGTTCGGCATCCACCCGATAACGCCCGCGCTCATCCTCGAGCACCTGACTGGCTGCATGGCCTGGGTGGGCTATCTCGATCCAGGTGGGCAACTGCTGCCGGCAATCATCGGCCTGTGCCAGGCTCGCCAGCAGCAGACCGCCGAGGGCGGTGGTCAGTCTCTTGTTCATCCTTGAAGTACTCCCGTTCAATGAACCGCGAGTCTACGCGGCGGCCCGCCCACTGCCCATGATGGGCATCGCGAAACAACCAGGCGATGCGCAGCGCCAGCAGATGCCCGGCACGCGCCTCTTCGCGCAAACCGATATGCCCGCTCATGCCCGGTACCACAGGCGCATGAAGCCCAGCGCCAGCAGCAGGCCGACCTGGCCCAATGCCGCGCATAGAGACAGAAAGGAGCGCAACGTGCTGTTTTGCGCCGCGTCCTGAATACCGGTCAGCGCGCTCCAGAAACCCTCCGGCAGTACCATCAGGCTCAGACTGGCCAGCGGTTTGCCGGTCAGCAGCAGGCCGTCGATCAGGTTGAACCAGCCGCAGAACATCAGGCCGATCAGGATCATCACCGCCACCACCAAACCGAGGCCAAGACAGGCGGAAAACTGCATGAGAAGACGCATGGGATCACCTCCAAAGAAGGGGCGCAACACTCGCCGCGCCGATTGGATTCAGGCTTGCGGAGCGCTGCGACCAACGCCGTACCAGTCCAGTTTGCGGGTCAGCACCATCACGCTACCAAGTACGCCGAACACCAGCAGCGAGCCCATCAGCAGGGCGTAGTCCTCGGCGTTGAGCAGGCCATAGAGCATGGCGTACAGCGCGGCCAGCAGGGCGCCAAAGCCCATGCCCCGTCGCCAGCTGTGGAGCACGAAGCTGACGTAGAAGCCGATAAGGCCGACGCAGGCGCTGGCAGACAGGCCGTAGGCCAGGGCGAAGTCCAGATGCTCGGAGAGCGACAAGAGCAACAGGTAGAACAGCGCCAGCGACAGGCCGACCAGCGCGTACTGCACCGGGTGCACGGCCAGGCGCTTGAGCACTTCGAAGAGGAAGAAGGTGGCGAAGGTCAGGGCGATGAACAGCAGCGCATATTTGATCGCACGGTCGGTCTTCAGGTACTGATCCACCGGGTCGACGAAACTCACCCCGAAGTTACGGCCGAACAGATCCTGGCAACGGTCAGCGCCCACGCAGCCGCGCAATGCCTCTTCCAGGTTGGTGGCGAAGAAGCTGGTCTGCCACTCGGCGGTAAAACCCTTGGCGCTTATCTCCCGGCTGCTCGGCAGGTATTCGCCGACGAAGCTCGGGTGCGGCCAGTCGGAGGTCAAGCTGACCCGGCTATCACGCCCAACCGGCACCACCGAGAGCTGCTCGGTGCCCTGCAGTTTCAGGTCGAAAGCGAACTCGAGAATCTGCCCGCCCTGCGCATCCAGAGCCGGGATCGGTGCATGCACGCCAGCGCCGAAGTTGTCGTCAGCACTGCCCGGCGCGAAGCTCAGGGTCTGGCCATTGAGGCGCAGTTGCAGGTCGTTGCTGATGCCACGGATGTCGCTGATGCCGACCGAGAGGAAGGGCTTCTCGAAACGGTAGAAACCGAGGTCGTCGCCCAGCCCCAGGCGCGCCGGCAGGCGGAATTGACCGCTGACCTGGCTGTCGCTGCGGTACAGGCGCGCTTCATAGATGCCGCGGGCACGCAGCTCGGTGCCCACCTGACCTTCGAGCACGAAGCGCTCCGGCAGGAAGTACAGGCGGCCGCGACGCTGACGCTCTTCGCTATAGCGCTCACCGGTCTTCTCGTTGGTCTTCCACTCATGGGTGGTCTTGATATACGGCAGCACCAGGATTGGCCCGGTGATCTGCTGGCGGTAGCTGGAACTGCGGGCGATATCCTGCAGCACCTCGTAGCGCAGGCCTTGGCGCTCGTCGACCAGGCCATCGATCATCAGCAGGGGAATCATCAGCAACAAAATCAGCAGGGCGATGGCGCCAAGCTTGAAGCCCAGGGAACGGCTCATGGTACGGCTCTCCGTAGCGAGTGAAGGTACGGCAGAGTCTGGGCAAGGGCGGTGGGAGGCGTGTGGGGCGAGCGTGGAGATTGTGTGGAGAATGGGTGAAAGAAAAAGGGCGCCGATTCGGGGCGCCCTTTCTAACTGCAATGCGGCATGAGACTGCTCCCGCGTGATGGATATCCGGATCAGCTGATACGGCTGGCACCTACGCGGTCGGCACCATCTTCGGCTACGCGGTTCAGGCCCACGCGGTCTGCACCACCTTCAGCTACGCGGTTCAGGCCTACGCGGTCAGCACCACCTTCTGCAACACGGTTCGGGCCCACGCGGTCAGCACCACCTTCGGCAACACGGTTCGGACCAACGCGATCAGCACCATCTTCGGCTACGCGAAAACGCTCCAGAGTACGCTCGGCACCACCTTCGGCTACACGATTCACGCCGACGCGATCTGCGCCACCTTCAGCGACTGCAGGGGCTGCGGACTGTTGAGCGTTGATCTGCGGCAGGGCGAAAGCACTGGCGGACAGGGCGGCGATGACGAGGCTGGCGAGGATTTGCTTTTTCATGTTCGTTCTCCTGAGAGGGGGTGAGTAACTGGCTACGGTTGCCATGTTACGCACGCCCCAGAACGGCAAAAGGCACATCTCGGGATAGTGACAATCAATGCCATCGATACTTGGAAAAGCGCTTATCGATCAGACAGATAGTCATCACAACCAATCTCTCGGCATCACCCTCGCCTTCCGTCCATTCGATATCGCAGCTGGTGAACGGCACTGGCATCTGTATAAAAAACCAGTAAAACTTCGCCCCATGCTCAACCTCGACGCCCCCGAACTCTATTACCTGGCCAACTTCCGCAAGGCCCTCGCCTGGCTCGACGCCCATCACCGTGACCTGATGGATGACGCCGAACAGGCCTTCGTCGCGGATTTCCCCCAGCTCCCCCTGCCCACCCAGGCGCTGCTGGTGCGCCTGGTGATGCGCAAGGGTGTGCACTTTCGCGTGAGCAAACTGCGCTATGCCGAGATCGGCGAAATCCCCAGCGCAGCCGCGCCCTTGCTGGAGCTGGGCTGGCTGATCGACTGCGCCGAGCTGAGCTTCGACGAACTCGGCGGCCTGCTGCTCAGGGACGAACTGGCCGTGCATTTCGCCAGCGACCTGCCAGGTGGCAACCTGAAGAAGAGTGAGCTGCTCGACTACCTGCGCGAGCTGCATGTCGAGCCACGCAGCCTGGCCGACTGGTGCCCGCAACTGGACGAACATCTGCTGAGCCTGGCCATCGGCCCGCTATGCGACCGCCTGCGCCTGATGTTCTTCGGCAACCTGGCGCAGGACTGGTCGGAGTTCGTGCTGGCCGACTTAGGGATATTCCGTTACGAGCAAGTGCCTATCACGCCGGGCTCACGCGGTTTTCGCCACCGTCAGGACGTGGATGACTATCTGCACTTGCGTGTCTGCCGCGAGGCTTTCGACGCTGGCGAAAGCGTGCCTGAGGTACTGCTGCAACTAGGCGAGTTCAGCACCGACAATCCCCATATCGGCAACCGCCATCAACGCCTGCTGCTACAACTGGCACAGCACCTGGAGCGCGCCGGCGAGCTGGATTCGGCGTTGATGCTGTACCGCGACACCCACGCTCCCGGCTCGCGCCAGCGACAGATTCGCGTGCTGGAGCGGCTCGGCCGCGATGCCGAAGCGCTGGTTCTGGTCGATCAGGTGCTCAAAGCACCGCTCAATGGTGAGGAAGTGCAACTGGCCGAACGGGCACGCACGCGTCTGAGCAGACGCCTCGGCCTGCCGCCAGCGGCCAAGGCGGCAAAGCTCAATGAGGATCGCCTCGACCTGCGCCTGCCGCGCGCCGCCAGCGTCGAGCTGGCCGTGGCCATGCACCTGGCCGAACCGGATGCGCCCGTGCATTACGTGGAAAACACGCTGATCTGCGGGTTGTTCGGCCTGCTCTGCTGGGAAGCGATCTTCGCCCCGCTGCCCGGCGCCTTCTTCCACCCCTTCCACACCGGCCCGGTGGATCTGCATCGCGCCGACTTCCATGACCGCCGCAGCGAGCTGTTCGCCGCTTGCCTGGCGCGCCTGCAGGACGGCACCTACCGCGACGCCATGCGCCGCACTCATGCCGAGAAGTTCGGCATCCAGTCGCCCTTCGTGTTCTGGGATCTGCTCGATGCCGAGCGCCTGGAACAGGCCCTGGCCTGTCTGCCACCACAACATATGGCCGCCTGGTTCCGTCGCCTGCTGGCCGATATCCGCGAGAACCGCGCCGGCATGCCTGACCTGATCCAGTTCTGGCCCGCCGAGGGACGCTACCGGATGATCGAGGTGAAAGGCCCCGGCGACCGCCTGCAGGACAACCAGAAACGCTGGCTGACCTTCTGCGCCGAGCACGGCATGCCGGTCAGCGTCTGCTACGTGGAGTGGAGCGATTGAGCCTGCGCATCGCCGTGCGCGAGCTGTGCGAGTTCACCGCCAAGGAAGGTGACCTCGACCTGCGCTTCACCCCCTCGCCCACCGCCGCCGAAGGCATGGCCGGGCACGCCACCGTGGTCGCCCGGCGCGGTCCGGATTACGTGGCCGAGCTGCCACTGATCGGCGAGTTCGAGGGGCTGACGGTCAGCGGCCGCGCCGATGGATTCGATCCCGAGTTTCGCCTGCTGGAAGAGATCAAGACCCACCGGGGCGACGTTGCGCGCATCCCGGCCAACCACCGCCTGCTGCACTGGGCACAGGTCAAGGTCTACGGCTGGCTGCTATGCCAGGAGTTGGGCTTCGAGGAACTGGATCTGGCGGTGGTGTACTTCAACGTCATAACCCAGCAGGAAACGGTATTCCGCGAGCGCTACAGCGCCGCATCGCTGGGCGAGTTCTTCGCCCTGCACTGCCGCCGCTACATTCACTGGGCGCGGCAGGAACAGGCGCACCAGCAGGCGCGCAACCAGGCGCTGGAAAACCTCAGCTTCCCCTACGGCGAATTTCGCCATGGCCAGCGGCAACTGGCCGAGGCCGTGTACCGCGCCGCACGTGACGGCCACTATCTGCTGGCGCAGGCCACCACGGGCATCGGCAAGACCCTCGGCACCTTGTTCCCGCAACTCAAGGCCATGCCCGGCCAACACCTCAACCGCCTGTTCTTCCTCAGTGCCAAGACGCCCGGCCGGCGCCTGGCGCTGGATGCCCTGCAACGCCTGCGCGAACCCGACACACCATTGCGCGTGCTGGAGCACGTGGCCCGTGACAAGGCCTGCGAACACCCGAGCAAGGCCTGCCATGGCGACTCCTGCCCACTCGCCAAAGGCTTCTACGACCGCCTGCCGGCTGCACGCAGCGCGGCGCTCAAGGAACGCTGGCTGAATCAGCAGGCCGTGCGCAATATCGCCATCGCCCACGGCGTGTGCCCCTACTACCTGAGCCAGGAGCTGTGCCGCTGGAGCGACGTGGTGGTGTGTGACTACAACTACTACTTCGACCTCGGCGCGCTGCTGCACAGCCTCACCCTGATCAACCAGTGGCGCGTCTGCCTGCTGGTGGACGAGGCGCACAACCTGGTGGAACGCGGGCGCGGCATGTACAGCGCCGAGCTGGATCAGGCGCGCTTCAAGGCCATGTGCCGCGACGCGCCGAAGCGACTGAAGAGCGTGCTGGAACGGGTCGACCGCCACTGGGATCAACTGCACCGCGAGCAGGAGGTGCCCTATCAGGTCTACCCGCTGGCGCCGGACTTGCTGCTCGCAGCCCTGGGCAAAGCCGTTAGCGCCATCACCGACCTGCTGACCGACCAGCCTGAAGGTAACGCTGGCGAACTGCTCAGCTTCTATCTGGATGCCATGCTGTTCTGCCGCCTGGCGGAAAGCTTCGGCCCGCATTCGCTGTTCGATATCAATCGCGACGAGGCTGGTAACGGGCGCAGCTACTCGACCCTGTGCATCCGCAATATCCTGCCGGCGCCCTTCCTCGGCCCGCGCTTCGAGGACGCGCACAGCGCCACGCTGTTTTCTGCCACTCTGAGCCCCAGTCACTACTACCTCGACCTGCTCGGCCTGCCGGAAGAGACCCAGTGCCTGGACGTCGCCTCGCCGTTCAGCGCCGAACAACTGCACGTACAAGTAGTGCGTAACCTGTCCACCCGCTACCAGCACCGCGACGCCTCGCTGGCGCCGATCTGCCAGTTGATGGCACGCCAGTACGCCGAACGCCCGGGCAACTACCTGGCCTTCTTCAGCAGCTATCAATATCTGGAACAGGTACTACAGGAGCTGCGCCGCGATCACCCGCAGATTCCGGTATGGACGCAGTCACGGCAGATGGACGAAGCGGCGCGTCAGGGCTTTATCGAACGCTTCCAGATCGGCGGGCGTGGCATCGGCTTCGCCGTGCTCGGCGGCGTATTCGGCGAAGGCGTGGACCTGCCCGGCGAACGCCTGATCGGCGCCTTCGTCGCTACTCTCGGCCTGGCCCAGCTCAACCCGATCAACGAAGAAATCCGCCAGCGCATGGACACCCTGTTCGGCAATGGCTACGACTACACCTACCTCTACCCCGGCCTGCAGAAAGTGGTGCAGGCCGCCGGCCGGGTGATCCGCACGCCCGAAGACCAAGGCGTGCTCTACCTGATCGACGACCGCTTCGCCCGCCCCGAAGTCCGCCGTCTGCTGCCGAGCTGGTGGCAGGTGGAGCTGCTGCGTTTGCCGCTGCAAGCCCTCACACCCGAGCCGCTACCCGATCTGTAGGAGCGGCTGGGCGGCATTCCGCTTCAGTTGTGATCATTGCGGCCCGAGAGCTTAGCCTGGGTCGAGCGCAGCGATACCCAGAAGAATAGGAAGCGCCAGAAGAAGCGCCTGAATACGACTTGCCAGTAGTTATCGGACATGGTGTATAAACTGCAAAACACCCCACCGCCTCGCTGCAGGCCGCGAGATAGAGAAGGCCTTCAAGAATGACCAGGAAGGTTATCCACCAAAACAGCCCGCAGGTTATGCACCATTTGGTGTCTATTTATAGTTAGGTATCACATGAAAAATCCTGAGTGGACTTCTAGAGGCAAGACAATAGCCGGCTTGATTAAGGAGCTACTCTCGTTTGAAGATCAAGAAATGGAGGTAAGGATATCGCTTGATGGTGGTGACTCGTCACTACCAATTTCCTTAGTTGGCAAGTCCAATGGCAAATACGCCGTACTCCAGAACTGCCAAGATATTCCAACCCCGATCAGGCATCGTGATGAAACCTAACAAGTCGCTGAAATCGCTCACTTCGTTCGCTGGGACGGCGTGCCGCCGCCCCTTAGCTTAATCGTTAGGCCACTCCAACTATCGGAGTTCACTATGAGCATCGCCCAAGAAAACAGAGCAAATCGCCTCGTTGAAGAATTCACTAGCGAACTAAAAGTTTTGAATAACAGGGGACAGACCACAATTTACGTATAACTTAATCGTGGTCGCCCCCTTATTATTCACGTGACTTACTACGCAGGTAGATACCTGTACCACAGCCGAATCATCGTAACGCCAACCCAACCAGAGCAAACCCCACCACAAAAAACCAACGTCGCCCGCAATAAGAAATGCTGGTGCGCAAAAATTAGTCTTACGTTCAAGCTGTGCCTTTTTCGTCCTCAAACGATGTGAAACACCATCTCACTCAAGCGAAAAGCCCGCCCTGGCGCAGGATACGATCATGAATGGACTCCCTCTCTCACTTGCCCTCCTTCTAATCTCCAGCACAACCTTTGCTGCAGAGGAAGACTATGATCCCTGCACGGTTCAAGGTGGTGGCGTTATGGCGGGTTATGCCTGCGTTGCTCAGCGATACAAGGTCGCCGATGACCAGCTCAATGCCGAATACAAGAAAGCCATCCAGCGAACGGAAGAGGAGCAGACAGCATTGCGCGAAAACTGGCCGAATACGGAACTGGTCAGCCTGCTCCGCTCGGCACAGCGGGCATGGCTGAAGTTCAGGGATGCCGAGTGTCAGTTCACGGGGATTTCCTCGACACCCTCGCCCTGGCAGGGCGTTCAGGTGGAGGAGTGCAAGTTGCGCATGACCATCGAGCGTACGGAGTACCTGAAAGGCGTTCACTCAGGCTGAACCGTGCAAAAGGCTCGCGGCTGAAGCCCCTCCCACAGGTCGGCCGCTGAGAGGCGCAGCCTAGATGGGTAGCGTCAGGCTCACTTCCACCCCGCCTTCGACATTACCGATCTGCAACTCGCCGCCATGCAGCTCGGCCACCTCCTGCACGAAGTTCAGGCCCAGCCCGGTGCTCTTGCGCCCGCCGCCGGGGCGGGCCAGGGAGTAGAAGCGCTCGGTCAGGCGCGCCAGGGCGTAGTCGGGGATGGCTTCGCCCTGGTTGAACAGGCGCAGGACGATACGCTCGCCATCGCGCTCGGCGGCGATGCGGATACGCCCACCGGGCGGGGTGAAGTCGAGGGCGTTGTCCAGCAGGTTGGCCAGTGCCTGGCGCAGCAGGAAGCGCTCGCCGCGCAGGCTGAGGCCGGTCGGTATTGCCTGATCAATCTGCAGATGGGCAGCGGTGATACACGCCTGCTGCGCTTGCAGCAGTTCGTCCACCAGTGGCGCCAGCGGCACCGCCACACGTTCTTCCAGCCCCTGCCGTTGCTCCACCTGGGCCAGGTGCAGCAGACGTTCGATGAGGTTCTGCAGGCGCGCGCTTTCCTGCTGGATATTGGCCACGAAACGCTGGCGCTGCTCGGCCGGCATGTCGCCGTCGAGCAGTTCGGCGGCGCCACGGATGGCCGCCAGCGGGCTCTTCAGCTCGTGGGTCAGGGTGTGCACGTAGCGCTCGACGTAGGCCTTGCCTTCCAGCTCGGTGCGCATGCGCTCCACCGCCTTGGCCAGTTGGCCCAGTTCGCCGCCACGCACAGTGGGTATCTCGGCGCGTTGGCCCTCGCTGACCGCTTGGGCGTAGCGAGTGAGCTTGCCCAGCGCGGCGCTGAGCCACCAGGACAGCCCCGCGCCAATCAACAGACCAAGGCCGATCAACCCGGCACCGAGCCAGCCCAGACGCGTTTGCGAGCGCTCGATGTAGGGCTGCAGGGTGCGGTTGGGCTTGGCCACCGAAACCACGCCGATGATGCGCTCGCCGTCCTTGATCGGCGCGGCGACGTACATAACCGAGGAGTCGGGGTCTTCCGGGTCCTCGCGGGTCGAGCGCGCGCCGTACTGGCCGCGCAGGGTTAGCAGCACATCGTTCCAGCGTGAATAATCCTGGCCGACCGCCAGACCAGTGGAGTCGAGCAGGACGATGCCCTGGGCGTCGGTGACGTAGATGCGGTGGTTGACCTCGGCCTTGGTCAGCCCCCAGATGCTCGCCTGCGGCTGGCGCCGGCCATAGGCCTCCAGCGCTTCGTGCAGACGGCCTTGGCCGAGGGTGCCGGCCTTGACCTCGTCGCGCAGGATCTCGGCCAGCAGGTTGGCGGTGTCAACCAGGGTTTCTTCGGTGCTCTGGCGCACGCCGGGGCGAATTTCGTCCATCACCGTGCTCAGCACGAACCAGCCGGCCAGGCCGACGAAGAGGAAGTAGACGAGGAAGATGCGCACGCCCAGTGGCATGACTCAGGCCTCCGGTTCGAAACTGTAGCCCAGGCCGCGATGGGTCTGGATCGGCTCTTCGCTAGGAGCGATGGCGCGCAGTTTGGCGCGCACGCTCTTGATATGGCTGTCGATGTTGCGCTCGTAGCCGGCCTCGCTGGCCACGCCGAGGGCATCGAGCAACTGCTCGCGCGAATAGACCCGGCGTGGCTGACCGAGCAACGTGCGCAGCAAGCGGAATTCGTGGCGGGTCAGACTCAGGGCCTGGCCATGGTAGTGAATGCGAAAGGCGGCATCGTCGATCTGAAAGGTGCTCGGCGCGCTGGCTGCTGGTGCTTCACGCGGCGCTACGCGTTTGAGGATGGCCTTAACCCGAGCGGCCACCTCACGCGGGCTGAAGGGTTTGACCACGTAGTCGTCGGCGCCGATTTCCAGGCCCACGACGCGGTCGATTTCCTCACTGCGCGCGGTAAGAAAGATCACCGGCAGCTCGGAGAAACGGCGCAGGCGTTTGCACAGTTCGAAGCCGCTGATATCGGGCAGGCCGACGTCGAGAATGGCCAGGTCGAAGGTGCCGTTTTCCAGCAGCGTCAGCGCCTCGCCACCGAGGCTCGACCAGTGTGTGACGAAGCCTTCGGCCTGCAGGGCATAGACCAGCGTATCGGCAATCGCGGCTTCGTCTTCGACTATGAGTATCTGCGGCATCGGGCGTCCTGCACCTGTTGGGCAACGGCAGGAGACTGCCGAGCGCGGGAACCAGCGTCAAGCGAGGTATTGGCGGGTTTCACCCGCCCTACACGACAAGCGCCGCTGCGACTGCATGGATGCAGGAGGTAGAACGAAGCAGGATGCCAGAGTCGAAGCGCCTTCCATGAGGTTTCCGCTCGCCCGTAGCCCGGATGGAATCCGGGGGGAATGAACGTGCATCCGGGCTGCCCGGTCAGGGAATCTCGCCGCGAATGTACTGCTCCAGCTGGCGGATCAGGTCGGCCTGTTCGGCGATGGTTTCCTTGACCAGGTCACCGATGGACAGCAGGCCGATCAGCTCGCCTTCGGCCAGCACCGGCAGGTGACGCAGGCGGCGCTCGGTCATCAGCTCCATGCAGTACTGCACGCTGTCACGCGGACCGACGCTGATGACGTCGCTGGTCATGATTTCACTGATCTTGGTGTTGAGCAGCGAACGCTCGGCCAGCGCTACCTTGCGCACGTAGTCACGCTCGCTGACGATGCCGACCAGGCGCCCGCCGGAGAGCACCACCAGTGCCCCGACACCCTTTTCGGCCAGCACACGCAAACCGTCGAGCAGCGAATCCTCACGGTCGACGCTGTAAACGTAGGCATGGGCTTTATTGCGAAGAACTTCTGCGGCGGTTTTCATGCTGACGACTCCTTTTGTTGTTATCCGTTTTTAGCAGAGTTGGCCGCCGCGGTCAGCCTCACTCGAGGCTGAATCGTCCAGTATTCTGCGCCAGTCCTTCGCTGCCTCGGCGCAGTTGCTCGGCGGCGCTGCTCACGGCCTGGGCACCATCGAGCAGTTGTCCGGCGGCCTGATCGACCTGCTGGATGTTGCCACTGACCTCATCAGCGGTGGCCGCCTGCTGCTCGGCGGCCGTGGCGATCTGCGCCAGGCGGTCGCTGACACGCTGCACCGAGTCGACGATGTTCTGCAGTTCATCACCCATGGCCAGTACGCTGCCAATATCACCGTCGGCCTGGCTGCAGGCTTCTTCCATCAGGGTGACCGACTGACCAACCACCCGCTGCAGGTTGTCCACGGTCTGGGCGATTTCCTGGGTCGAATCCTGGGTGCGCTTGGACAGCGAGCGCACTTCGTCGGCGACCACGGCAAAGCCTCGCCCGGCCTCGCCGGCACGCGCGGCCTCGATGGCGGCATTGAGTGCCAGCAGGTTGGTCTGCTCGGCAATGCCCTTGATTACCTCGACCACGCGGTTGATTTGCTGGGTCTGATCACGCAGTTGCTGCAACGCAGCGGCGCTGTCGCCGAGACGGCTGCTGAGGTGGCGCATGCTGGCGCTGGTGCGCTCACTGCGCTGGTTGCTGCTCAACGCCACCTCGCGGGTCTGCTGCGCTTCCACCGCTGCCTGCTCGCAACTTTGCGCCACGCTCTGCGCGGTGGCGGCCATCTGCGTCGCGGCAGTGGCGATCTGACTCATCTGCGCCTGCTGCTGCTCGACGGCGTCCAGGGCGTCACGCGCCTGACCACCGAGCAGTTGCACCGTGCTGTCCAGTTGCTGGCTTTCGCGGTTGACGCCTTGCAGCGAGTCGCGCATCTGCTCGACCGCAGTATTCAGCGCCTGGGCGATGGCGGCCAGGTCATCACGGCCGTTGACCTCCATGCGCACGCGCAGGTCGCCGTCACGCAGACCACGCGCGGCTTCGATGATGTTGCTGGTACTGATGCGGATCGAGGCGTTCAGGCAAATCAGCACGTACATCGCCAGCAGGGTCAGCACGATGAAGGCGCCGATCACCTCGATCATCGAGTACAGCGCCTGCTGCCGGTAATGGCCGAGGCTGGCGCTGAACTGCTGATAGAGTGCTTGCTGCAGGCCCTGCAGCTGGCTCTCCAGCGCCTCGACACGCTGTACGAACTGCTCGGGCGTGAGCGCCATCGGGCTGGCTTCGAACATGTCGCGATCGATCTGGGTGAGGAAGTCGTCGAATGCCTTGAGCGAGGCATCAAAGGGCGCGCTCAGCTGGCGCATGGCCTGCGGCGCCTCGCGCGACAGGGTGATCTGCGCCTTGACCAGTTGCGCCCGTTGCTCGTCCAGGCTGCGGCGCAGGTCGCGGATCAGCACCCGGCTCTGCAGGGTGAAATGCTGCGAGACCACGGCGCCATGGCCCTGAGCGGCGAAGGTGCCAAGCTGCTCGAGCAGCCGCGGCATGACGTAGGTGATCTGCTCCATCATCAGGTAGGTGTCGAGGCGCGGATCGAGAATCAGGGTGCTGTCGGTCGCCACCTGCTCGCGCAGGGCGATCAGGTACAACAGCGCCTTCTGGTAGCGCTCCAGTGCATCGGGCAAGGGAACCTTGGTCAGCCCAGCAGCTCGCAGACCATCGCGCTCACCCTGCAGGGCCTGGAAATGCTGGCGCGCCTGATCACTGATCAGCTCGCTCTGCAGCGGCTCGGCGGCCTGCTGCAAGGCCTCGTCGAGCTTGGCCTCGCGCTGCTGCAGCAGCCCCTGCGCGGCATTCTCGGTGCCTTTCCAACGCGCCAGCAGGGTGCGCTGGGCAATCAGCTCATGCTGCACCTGCGCCATGCGCTCCAGCGCTTGCGCACCTTCCACCTCGAAGTCCACGGACTGCAGACGCGACAAGTAATCACCGCTGATGACCCACAACGCGTATCCGAGCGGAAGCGCGAACAACAGGAACACCAGCTGAAACTTGTGGGCAAAACTGAAACGCTGCAGCAGCCGTACACCCGGCTTGAGTACTCCCGTCATAGCGACACCTCAACGACCTAAAGGGCCTACAGGCCTGGCAAAGAATTGCATGTAGCAAAAAGCAGGCCCGCCGCCCCTTGGGGCAAGGAAGTCGATACTGGGCACTCTCGACGAGTGTAATGGCCAATGAGTATCAGCCTTTTCCGAAATGCGACAATTAACTCAGCATTGGGGACGATCGCGGGTGTAGCGCTCGGCCGGGTCCACGGCTGCACCAAGATCGCGCATGGCGCTGGCACCGATCAGCAGCGGATAGCTGAAAGTGCTGCGATCCGTCAGGTTGACTTCGATGGTGCGTTCCTCTTCGCCCAGGCAGATCGGCATCTCGATCACCGGACGCTGCGAATAGGCGACTTCCTTGATCTCGGCGTCACTCTCTTCAGCGCGCTTCTTGATCTCGGCGATGCGCACCAGCGGGTGTTCGTAAACCGTATCCTCGGCGCCATCGACGGCCAGGCGGAAACGTACCCAGTCTTCGCCGTCGCGCTTGAAGGGTTCGATGTCCTTGGCCGATAGCGAGGCGGTCATTGCGCCGGTGTCCATCTTGGCCTTGAGGGTCTGGCCCAGAGCAGGGAGCTTGATCAGTTCGTAGCGACCGTAAAGGTCCGGTTGTTCATCGGCCATGGTCGGCAGACTGATGGCGGCGGCCAGCAGGAGCAGAGCGTATTTCAAGGTCAGGTCCTCTCGTTTGCGGTGACCGAACCTACGACTGCCATGCGCCTGCCGCGTTCCACCAGAAGCGTTACAACATGCTGCGTGCAAGCGCTATTTTTTAACCTGACGTTTCCGCACGCCGTCAGGGAGACACTGAAAAAATCGTCATGCCCGCGCAAGCGGGTATCCAAAATCTGCGAAGTATCTGGGCCCACGCCTTCGCGGGAGTGACGACAGATGGCTTTTGCAGAACAGCCTCAGCGGCCGCGCCCCTCCAGATCCATCCCACTCCACAACTCGTCGAGCCGCTCAAAGCCCCACTCCTCGGCCGACTCACGCCCGACGATGCGGTCCTGATCGGTGATCTTGCTCAGATCGACGACGCTCTGCGGCAACGGCAAACGTGACTTGGCCGAGAAGAACACCTTGACCCTGGGCGCCAGCAGCGCCTTGGGATTCTGCTCCATGACTACCGCCAGGCGTCCACTCTGCAAACGCACCAGCGCGCCGACCGGGTAGATGCCGACGGTCTTGACGAAGGCCTGGAACACCAACTCGTCGAAATGCCCCTTCCACTCGGCCATCTTGCGGATCGACTCGGCCGGGTCCCAGCCCTGTTTGTAGGGACGGTTGGAGGTGATGGCATCGTACACGTCGCAGACCGCGCCCATTTTCGCCATCAGGCTGATCTGCTCACCCTGCAGGCGGTGTGGATAACCGCTGCCATCGACCTTCTCGTGGTGATGCAGGCACACGTCGAGGACCAACGCACTGACCTGTTTGCTGGCGATCAGAATGCCACCGCCCTCCTCCGGATGCTTGCGCACCTTGGCGAACTCGTTGTCGGTGAGCTTTCCGGGCTTGTCCAGCAACTCCTGCGGTACGGCCATCTTGCCAATATCGTGCAGCAAACCGGCCAGCCCGGCCTCGCGCACAGCCGCTTCAGGCAGGCCGAGCTGACGCGCCAGGGCGATCATCAGCGCACACACCGCGACCGAGTGCATGTAGGTGTATTCATTGCTGTGCTTGAGCCGTGCCAGGCTGATCAAGGCATTGGGGTGGCGCATCACCGACTCGGAAATTTCCTCGACCAGCGATTCGGCCTGTTCGAACTGCAGCGCCTGGCCCATGCGCGCATCGCAGAACATGTCCATCACCGCCTGCTTGGAGCGCGCGCAGAGCTTAACGGCCTGCTCCAGCTCCTGCTCCATCGACAGCGCCTTGACCTTGGGCGGCTCGATAGCGGCCAGTAACCGCGCCTCGGCTTCGCACTCGACCTCGGCTTCTGTCGCGGCCTTCACGCCAACGGCGACATCGCTGCCCTTGCTGACGTCGATCCACAACTCGGTGATCGCACTATCGCGAATACGAGCGAGGTCTTTTTCGGAGTTGAGGACAAACTTGGACTTCCAGAAGGGATGATCCATCCAGGAGCCGCAGAACTCCTGGATGAACATTCCGACGCGTAGATCAGCGACGGCGATCCGTTTGAGCATGGTGCATACCGGCAGGTTGAAGCGCCTTCCGTGGGCGGGATGTCCCGTGGTGACGATCATTGGCTTATAGACGCTGATCTGGCAATAGGCCAGTGGGGGGAGCTTTGAGCAAAATGCCGTGCTTGCATAAGATGGCCGCTCACTGCCCGCCATGGAGTCGACATGCGCCCTCTGCTGACCGGCCTTGCCAACATCGTCCTGCTGCTCGCCAACACCCTGATCCTGATCGGCCCGTTGCTGCTGATCGCCCTCGCCAAGCTCGTCTTGCCCGGACAAAGCGCCCGCGACACCTGTTCGCGCGGGGTGATGTGGGTGGCCGAATTTTGGGCGGAGAACTGCAAACGCATCTTCGCCCTGCTGACGCCGACACACTGGGACATCCGCGGCAACGCCGAGCTGCGCAGAGACCGCTCCTACCTGGTGATCAGCAATCACCAGTCCTGGGTCGACATTCCCGCCCTGGTGCAGGCCTTCAACCGCAGGACGCCCTACTTCAAGTTCTTCCTCAAGCAGCAACTGATCTGGGTGCCCTTTCTCGGCCTGGCCTTCTGGGCGCTCGATTACCCCTTCATGAAGCGTTACTCCAAGGCCTTCCTCGACAAGAACCCGCACATGAAGGGCAAGGATCTGGAGATCACCAAGGCCGCCTGCGAGAAGTTCAAGCGCCTGCCGGTGACCGTGGTCAACTATCTGGAAGGCACCCGCTTCACTGCGGCCAAGCGGGCCCAGCAGCAGTCGCCCTACCGCTACCTGCTCAAGCCCAAGGCCGGCGGCGTGGCGTTCGTACTCTCGACGCTGGGTGAACAGATCGATGCCGTGCTGGACGTGACGCTGGTGTATCCCGGCAAGCAGGTGCCGGGGTTCTGGGCCCTGCTCAGCGGCCAGGTGCCGAAGGTGATCATGGATATTCAGACACTCGAACTGGATCCGGCGCTGTACCAGGGCGATTACGAGAACGACCCGGCTTTCCGCCTGCAGGTGCAGGACTGGGTTTCGGACCTGTGGCTGGCTAAGGACAAACGCATCGAGCAGTTGCGCAGCGAAAACCACGACTGACTGTCGGCACCGCACCGGGCGTCGTTCGGATTTCCGAATACGCCCGCACGCAATGGTCGGAAGAGCGAACGAGCAACGCTTGAAGACAATCTGAAGTTAAAAACTTAATTCATATAAATCAAATAGTTAGCAAATTATTGAAGCCCTCGAAAGCACTGGCACACAACCTGCTCAAGTCACTGCAGGAATGCAATAGACCTTCCATGAGCAAAGTGGCGTACCGCGCCATCACAACAACAACATCGAGGATTCGATTCATGCGTACCTTCCACCGTGTACTGAGCGTGGCCATTGCCGCCGCCGTCCTTTCCACCCCGGTGACCGCTGCGGAACTGACCGGCACCCTGAAGAAGATCAAGGACAGCGGCACCATCACCCTGGGCCACCGCGACTCGTCCATTCCCTTCTCCTACTTCGGCGACAACTCGCGCCAGCCGATCGGCTACTCCCATGACCTGCAGCTGAAGGTGGTCGAGGCGATCAAGCAGGAGCTGGGCATGCCGGACCTGAAGGTACGCTACAACCTGGTCACTTCGCAGACCCGCATCCCGCTGGTGCAGAACGGCACCGTCGACCTGGAGTGCGGCTCCACCACCAACAACATCGAGCGTCAGCAGCAGGTCGACTTCTCCGTCGGCATCTTCGAGGTGGGCACCCGCCTGCTGGCCAAGAAGACCAGCGGCATCAACGATTTCGAAGACCTCAAGGGCAAGAACGTGGTGACCACCGCCGGTACCACGTCCGAGCGCCTGATCAAGTCGATGAATGCCGAGAAGAAGATGGGCATGAACGTGATTTCCGCCAAGGATCACGGCGAGTCCTTCCTGATGCTCGAATCCAACCGCGCCGTCGCCTTCATGATGGACGACGCCCTGCTCGCCGGCGAAATGGCCAAGGCCAAGAAGCCGGATGACTGGGCCGTGGTCGGCACTCCGCAATCCTTCGAGATCTACGGCTGCATGGTGCGCAAGGGTGACGCTGGCTTCAAGCAAGTGGTCGACAAGGCCATCAGCGACACCTTCGCCTCCGGCGAGATCAACGGCATCTACGCCAAATGGTTCCTCCAGCCAGTGCCGCCGAAGGGCCTGAACCTGAATTTCCCCATGAGCGACGAGCTGAAGAAGCTGATCGCCAACCCGACCGACAAATCTGCAGAACAGATCTGACGGTAAACCTGCGCCAGCTTCACAAGAGCTAGCACAGCACCGTAGGGCGGGTGCAACCCGCCAACCCGATCGTCCACGACGACTCTGGCGGGTTGCACCCGCCCTACGGTTCTTTCTCCTGATGGATAAGGGGCACAGCCGCCACCCGCGGCTGGGGCACGCTGCTGCGCGCTCGGCCCCTCCAACCCAAGCTTTAGCCACACGGGGGTCACCCGCATGAATTACAACTGGGACTGGGGTATTTACTTCAAGTCCACCGGCATTGGCAGCGAAACCTACCTGGACTGGTTCATCACCGGCCTGGGCTGGACCATCGCCATCGCCCTGGCTGGCTGGATCATCGCCCTGGCACTGGGCTCGCTGCTCGGCGTGATGCGTACCCTGCCGAACCGCTGGCTGTCCGGCCTGGCCACCGCCTACGTGGAAATCTTCCGCAACGTGCCGCTGCTGGTACAGCTGTTCCTCTGGTACTTCCTGGTGCCGGACCTGCTGCCCGAGCCACTGGAGCTGTGGTTCAAGCAGGATCTCAACCCGGCCACCTCAGCCTATCTCTCGGTGGTGGTGTGCCTCGGCCTGTTCACCGCCGCGCGGGTCTGCGAACAGGTACGCACCGGCATCGAGGCGCTGCCCAAGGGGCAGACTGCCGCCGCTTACGCCATGGGTTTCCGCCTGCCGCAGATCTACCGCAACGTGCTGCTGCCGCAGGCGTTTCGCATCATCATTCCGCCGCTCACCAGCGAGTTTCTCAACATCTTCAAGAACTCCTCGGTGGCCTCGCTGATAGGCCTGATGGAGCTGCTGGCGCAGACCAAGCAGACCGCCGAATTCAGCGCCAACCTGTTCGAGGCCTTCACCCTGGCCACGCTGATCTACTTCACCCTGAACATGAGCCTGATGATGATCATGCGCCTGATCGAGAAGAAGGTTGCCGTGCCCGGCCTGATCTCCGTAGGGGGTAAATGATGGATTTCAGCGAAATCATTCCCGCCCTGCCGGGCCTGTGGGACGGCATGGCGATGACCCTGCAACTGATGGCCCTGGGCATCATCGGCGGCGTGGTACTGGGCACACTGTTGGCCCTGATGCGCCTGTCGCACAGCAAGTTGCTGGCGAACATTGCCGCCACCTACGTCAACTATTTCCGCTCGATCCCGTTGCTGCTGGTGATCACCTGGTTCTACTTCGCGGTGCCGTTCATCCTGCGCTGGATCACCGGCGAGGACACCCCGGTGGGCGCGTTCAGCTCGTGCCTGGTGGCCTTCGTGATGTTCGAGGCGGCCTACTTCTGCGAGATCGTGCGTGCCGGTATCCAGGCCATTCCCAAGGGCCAGATGGGGGCCTCCCAGGCGCTCGGCATGAGCTACGGGCAGAGCATGCGCCTGATCATCCTGCCGCAGGCCTTCCGCAAGATGACGCCGCTGCTGCTGCAGCAGAGCATCATCCTCTTTCAGGACACCTCGCTGGTGTACACCGTGGGCCTGATGGACTTCCTCAACGCCGCACGCTCGCGTGGCGATATCATCGGCCAGCCCCATGAGTTCCTGATCTTCGCCGGCCTGGTCTACTTCACCATCAGCTTCGCCGCCTCACGCCTGGTCAAGCTTCTGCAAAAAAGGTTAGCCGTATGATTTCCATCCAGAACGTCAACAAGTGGTACGGGGACTTCCAGGTGCTGACCGATTGCAGCACCGAGGTGAAGAAGGGCGAGGTGGTCGTGGTGTGCGGGCCGTCCGGCTCGGGCAAATCGACCCTGATCAAGTGCGTCAATGCGCTGGAGCCGTTCCAGAAGGGTGACATCAACGTCGACGGCACCTCCATCGCCGACAAGAAGACCAACCTGCCCAAGCTGCGCTCGCGTGTCGGCATGGTGTTCCAGCACTTCGAGCTGTTCCCGCACCTGACCATCACCGAGAACCTGACCATCGCCCAGATCAAGGTGCTCGGCCGCAGCAAGGAAGAAGCCACCAAGAAGGGTCTGGCCCTACTCGATCGCGTCGGTCTGGCTGCCCATGCGCACAAGCATCCTGGTCAGCTCTCCGGTGGCCAGCAACAGCGCGTGGCCATTGCCCGTGCCCTGGCCATGGACCCGGTAGTGATGCTGTTCGACGAGCCGACCTCGGCGCTCGACCCGGAGATGGTCAACGAGGTGCTCGACGTGATGGTGCAGCTGGCCCAGGAAGGCATGACCATGATGTGCGTGACCCACGAGATGGGCTTCGCCCGCAAGGTCGCCGACCGGGTGATCTTCATGGACGCCGGGCAGATCGTCGAGGATTGCCCCAAGGAAGAGTTCTTCGGCGACATCAATGCCCGCTCCGAGCGCGCCCAGCAGTTCCTGGCGAAGATCCTGCAGCACTGACCTGTCGCGCCTGACGTAGCCCGGATGCAATCCGGGGATGACCGTTCACGGCTTCCCGGATTGCATCCGGGCTACACATCCACATATCTGGCCAGTCTGGGGAGGACTATGATGCAATGCCTGCCCGCCCTTCCTCGCGCCGATCTGACCGTGAAACCGCGCCTGTTCCATCACCTGTCGCTGATTCTGCTGTTCCTGCTGCTGGTGCTCGGCTGCGGCTACGCCGCCTATCACATCAGCGACCGTGCCGGCATTCGCGCGCTGGCCGAGAACGGCGAGCGCCAGCTGGAGCTCAACGCGCGCGCGGTGGAAAGCGAAATCACCAAATACACCTACCTACCCAGCCTGCTGGAGCTGGAAGGCAACGTCTCGCGCCTGCTGCTGGCGCCTACGGCCTATCGCCGTCATCACGTCAACATGTACCTGCAGGGGCTCAACGAACGTAGCGGCAGCCTGGCCATCTACGTGCTCGACCCGGACGGCCGGGTGATCGCCACCAGCAACTGGGACGAGGCCGACAGCTACCTCGGTGAGGATCTGTCGTTCCGCGCCTACTACCAGGACGCCATCAAGGGCCGTCCGGGCCGCTTCTACGGTATCGGCAGCACCACCGGCGAGCCTGGCTACTACCTGGCTCATGGCCTGCGCGAGGGCAAGCGCATCATCGGCGTGGCGGTGGTCAAGGTGCGCCTCGACGCGCTCGAGGAGCGCTGGCAACGCGCGTTGCTGGAAGCCTACGTCAGCGACGAGAACGGCATCATCATCCTCGCCAGCGATCCGATGGTGCGCCTGAAGTCCGTGCGTCCTCTCGACGATGCCACCAAGGAGCGCCTGGCGCGCAGCCTGCAATATCACTGGGCGGCGCTAGAAGAACTGCAGCTGTTCAACCGCTCGCCGCTGGACGAAGGTATCGAACAGGTCAGCTTCGCCACCGCCGGCGCGCCCGCCAACTACCTGCTGCAGACGCGCCGCCTGGAAGACACACCCTGGCACCTGACCCTGCTCAGCCCGCTGCAGGAACAACGTAGCGCGGCCATGAGCCACGGCATGCTGGCGGCAGTGGCGGCGGCCCTGCTAGCCTTTCTGCTGATCGCCTGGAACGAGCGGCGCAAGGTCATCGCCACCCGCCTGGCCGCCCGCGAGGCACTACAGGCGGCCAACGACGAACTGGAACGCAAGATCACCGAGCGCACCGCCGACCTGCAGGCCAGCAACGAGCGCCTACAGGCCGAGGTGCGTGAGCGCCAGCAGGCCGAGACCACCCTGCGCCAGGCCCAGGACGAGCTGGTGCAGGCGGGCAAGCTGGCGGTGATCGGGCAGATGTCCACCAGCATCGCCCACGAACTGAACCAGCCGCTGGCAGCGCTGCGCACCCTGTCCGCCAATGCCGTGCGCTTTCTCCAGCGCGGTGCGCTAGATGTTGCCAGCAGCAATCTGCAGAACATCGCCGAGCTGGTCGATCGCATGGGCAAGATCACCGGCAGTCTGCGCGCCTTCGCCCGCCGTAGCGGCGACCAGGGCGAGGCGTCGCTGCAGCAGGCGGTGGACGCGGCGCTGCTGCTGTTGCACCCGCGCCTGCAGCGCACCCGCGTGCAAATCCACCACACGTTCACCGAGACGCGCCTGAATATCGAGCAGATTCGCCTGGAGCAGATTCTGGTCAACCTGATCAGCAACGCCCTCGACGCCCTGCAGCCGCAGACCGACCGACAGATCTGGCTGAGCGGCAGCCGTGAGGCCGAGCATTATCAGTTGGAAGTGCGCGACAATGGCCCCGGTATCGCCCCGGAAACCCGCGCGCACCTGTTCGAGCCCTTCTTCACCACCAAGCCGGGCGAACAGGGTCTGGGCCTCGGCCTGACCCTTTCTGCCAGCCTCGCCGCCGCTGCCGGTGGCAGCCTCACCGTGCGCCACCCCGAAGAGGGCGGAACCGCCTTCGTCCTCAGCCTGCCCTACCCGCGAGAGCCACAAGCATGAGCGACCGCCTCACCGTCCTGATCGTCGAAGACGATCCCCATGTGCTGCTCGGCTGCCAGCAGGCCCTGGCGCTGGAAGACATCCCCAGCATCGGTGTCAGCAGCGCCGAAGAAGCGCTGGCGCAGGTCGACGCGGACTTCGCTGGCATCATCGTCAGCGACATCCGCCTGCCCGGCATCGATGGCCTGGCGCTGCTCACCCGCCTCAAGCAGCGTGATCCGAGCCTGCCGGTGGTACTGATCACCGGCCACGGCGATATCGGCATGGCGGTCAGCGCGATGCGCGACGGCGCCTATGACTTCGTGGAAAAACCCTTCTCCCCCGAGCGCCTGGTAGACGTCGCCCGCCGCGCTCTGGAGCAACGCAGCCTGGCCCGCGAGGTCAGCGCCCTGCGCCGCCAACTGGCCGGGCGCCAGGCGCTGGAGCAGCGCATCATCGGTCGCTCGCCAGCCATGCAACAGCTGCGCGAACTGATCGCCAACGTCGCCGATACAGGCGCCAACGTGTTGATCGAAGGCGAAACCGGCACCGGCAAGGAACTGGTCGCCCGTTGCCTGCACGATTTCAGCCGCCGGCAGAGCAAGCAGTTCGTCGCCCTCAACTGTGGCGGCCTGCCGGAAAGCCTGTTCGAGAGCGAGATTTTCGGTCACGAGGCGCATGCCTTCACCGGCGCCGGCAAACGCCGCATCGGCAAGATCGAACACGCCGACGGCGGCAGCCTGTTCCTCGACGAGATCGAGAGCATGCCGATCAACCTGCAGATCAAGCTGCTGCGCGTGTTGCAGGAGCACAGCCTGGAGCGCCTGGGCTCGAACCAGTCGATCACGGTCGACTGTCGGGTGATCGCCGCGACCAAGGCGGATCTCGGTGAGCTGGGCAAGCGTGGCGAATTTCGCAGCGACCTGTATTACCGCCTCAACGTGGTGACCCTGGAGCTGCCACCGCTACGCGAGCGGCGTGAGGACATCGCCTTGCTGTTCGAACACTTCCTGCAACTGGCGGCGCTGCGCTTCGACCGCGGCGTACCGGAGCTGGATCGACACACCCTGGCGGCGCTGACCGCCCACGACTGGCCGGGCAACGTGCGCGAACTGCGTAACGTTGCCGAGCGCTTCGCCCTCGGCCTGCCGGTATTCAAGAAAAGCGGCCAGGCCGATAGCAATGCGCTGGGCTTCAACGAAGCCGTGGAAGCCTTCGAGCGCAACCTGCTGGGTGCGGCCCTAGAGCGCCACGCCGGCAACCTCAGCCAGGCGGCGCAGGCACTGGGCCTGGCCAAGACCACGCTGTTCGACAAGGTGAAAAAGTACGGGCTGTAACCACCGCTCCCGCGGTAGGAGCGGCTTCAGCCGCGAAAAAGGCGAACCCGGAATGGCCTCATACCAAACAAAAAGGGAGCCCGCAGGCTCCCGAAAGACGACGCCAACAACTGCGCCTTTGCCGTGAAAGGTAGCGGCCTGGGACTAAGCCCAGATCACGACGTCACGCCGCACTGAAGGTCTTGTGCGGGTCGATGACGAATTTCTTCGGCACGCCGGCATCGAACTCGCCGTAGCCACGCGGCGCATCGTCCAGGCTGATCACCTGCACACCGACCACTTCGGCGATATTGATGCGATCCCACATGATGGCCTGCATCAGCGCGCGGTTGTACTTCATCACCGGGGTCTGGCCGGTGTGGAAGCTGTGCGACTTGGCCCAGCCGAGGCCGAAGCGAATGCTCAAGGCGCCGATCTTCGCCGCGGCATCCACCGCGCCCGGATCTTCGGTGACGTAGAGGCCGGGAATGCCGATCTTGCCGGCTACGCGCACGACACCCATCAGCGAGTTGAGCACCGTGGCCGGCGCCTCCTGCTGGGCACCGGCATGACCGTGACCACGGGCTTCGAAGCCCACGGCGTCGACCGCGCAATCCACTTCCGGCTCGCCCAGCAGATCGGCGATCTGTTCATGCAACGGCGTGTCCTTGGACAGGTCGGCGATTTCGAACCCCTGTGCCTTGGCATGGGCCAGACGCGTTGGGTTGACGTCACCGACGATCACCACCGCAGCACCCAGCAGGCGCGCCGAGGCGGCAGCGGCCAAACCGACCGGACCCGCGCCAGCGATATACACCGTGCTGCCCGGTCCGACACCGGCAGTGACCGCACCGTGATAGCCGGTGGGCAGGATGTCGGACAGGCAGGTCAGGTCACGGATCTTCTCCATGGCCTTGTCGCGATCCGGCAGCTTGAGCAGGTTGAAGTCGGCGTAGGGCACCAGCACATACTCTGCCTGGCCACCGGTCCAGTCGCCCATGTCGACGTAGCCGTAGGCGCCGCCGGCACGCGCCGGGTTGACGGTCAGGCACACGCCGGTGTGCTGTTCCTTGCAGGAGCGGCAACGGCCACAGGCGACGTTGAAGGGAACGGACACCAGATCACCGAGCTGCAAACGCTCGACGTCGCGGCCCTTCTCGATCACCTCGCCGGTGATCTCATGCCCCAGCACCAGGCCGACCTGCGCAGTAGTACGGCCACGCACCATGTGCTGGTCGGAGCCGCAAATATTGGTGGAAACGACTTTGAGGATGACCCCGTGCTCGATCTTCTTGCCGCGCGGGTCCTGCATTTTCGGGTAGTCGATCTTCTGCACTTCGACCTTGCCCGTACCGAGATAAACCACACCACGATTACCAGACATGCGTAACTCTCCTTTCTTGTTGTGGACACAAGACGCGACCGACTGGCCGCGCGGCCTTGCACTGGAGCTTGTTGCGTCTGTTGCCGGAAACCACCGGTGAAACCTGGCAGGGCGGCTTCCGTAGGGTGGGCCGAGCGGCGATCCGCTTTAGCCCACCAATAACTTTCTTCGTTGCGCCTGGTGGGCTAAAGCCCACCCTACAAGTGGCATCGTTACCGTAGGGTGGGCTTTAGCCCACCAAATAGCGTTTTCCGTTGCGACTCCTTCTGTAGGGTGGGCCGGGCGGCGTTCTGCTTCAGCCCACCTAAAAAATCTGTGGGCTGAAGCCCACCCTACGCGGCTGCGATTGCCTCAGGCGTTGAGCACCACCGTGCGATTGGCGTTGAGGAACACGCGGCGATCGATGTGATAACCGACGGCGCGGGCCAGGGTCAGGCATTCGATGTCGCGACCCTTGGCGATCAGGTCTTCGGGATAGTGGGCGTGATCCACCGCCTCCACGCCCTGGGCGATGATCGGCCCCTCGTCGAGGTCGTTGTTGATGTAGTGCGCCGTGGCGCCGACCAGCTTGACGCCCTTCTGGTAGGCCTGATGGTAGGGCTTGGCGCCCTTGAAACCGGGCAGCAGCGAGTGGTGAATATTGATCGCCCAGCCATCCAGCTTGCGGCACAGCTCGGGTGACAGCACCTGCATGTAGCGGGCGAGCACTACCAGTTCCGCACCGGTGTCCTCGATCACCTGCAGCACCTTGCGCTCCTGCGCCGGCTTGTCGGCCGGGTCGAGCGGGAAATGGTGGTAGGGAATGCCGTGCCAGCGCGCCAGCGGTTCGAGATCCGGGTGGTTGGACACCACCGCCACCACGTCCATGGCCAGCTGACCGATGCGCTGGCGATAGAGCAGGTCATGCAGGCAATGGTCGGCCTTGGACACCATCAACACCACCTTGGCGCGGTAGCCCGGCGGGGTCAGCTCGACCTGCATCTCGAAGGGCGCCAGGCGCTCGGCCACACCGGCGCGGAAGGCGGCCTCGTCAAAGTCCTGCGGCTGACGAAACTCGACGCGAATGAAGAAGCGCGAGGACAACCGATCATCGAAGCTGTGATGCTCGGTGACGTAGCAGCGCTGTTCGAAGAGAAAGCGCGTCACCGCGTCCACGGTGCCAAGCACGCTCGGGCAATGGGCGGTGAGAATCCAGGTGTCGGGGGTGCGGCTCATGGTAGGGGGCTCCGCTGAATGGCTCCCCTCTCCCATTTATGGGAGAGGGGCTGGGGGAGAGGGTAAAGCGGCCCTCTCCCTAACCCTCTCCCGCAAGCGGGAGAGGGGACGGTTCGCGTGCGGCTCAGGCCTCGACCGCCAACCCATACTCGGCGCTGGCATCCTGCAGCCACAGCCAGAAGTAGTCGGAGAAGCTGCGGCGGATCACCAGCTCCCAGCTCTCCTCGCCGGTGTGGCGAATCACCAGCTGGGACTTGGCGAACACGGTGCCCACCGCCTTGCCCACCGGGAAGTTGCTCGGATGCACGTCGTAGCTGGTGGACTTCATCAGCAGCTCGCGCACCTTCGCCCCGCTCAGTTCCAACAGGGTCTGCCCGCCGCTGACGTTGACCACCGAGAAATGCTGACCGTCCAGCGCCGCACGCAGTTTGCGCTCGACCTCGAACTCGCTGCCGCCGGGCACGATCAGCAGCCACTCGTCCGGGCCCAGCCACTGCAGTGAGGTGTCGCCGTCGGCGACCAGGGTCAGCGCCACCGGCAGCTCCAGGCCCAGGGCCTTGTGCACGCCGCCAGAGAAGGCGGTGTCGCGGGCGTCGCCACGGATCACCAGATGCCCACGCAGCTTCTTCTCGCGCAGGGTGATGCCGGCGTTCTTGCGGCCCTTGCCGACCAGTTCGTGCAGGCCGGCATGGTGCAGCGGTGACTGCCCGGCGATGTCGGCGGGACGTTGTTGGTAGACGTTGACGTTAGACATTCTGGCGATCCCCTTTCGGGTCATAGAACACGGAGCTGCAGATTTCGGCTTCGATCAGGCTGCCATCGGCCAGCGGCGCGAACACGCGCTCGCCCATGCGCTTGAGGCCGCCCTTGACCACCGCCATGGCGAAGCTGTAACCCATCGCCGCGCTCATGTAGCTGGAGGTGACGTGGCCGACCATCTGCATCGGGATGGACTGTTTCGGGTCGAACACCAGCTGTGCGCCTTCCGGCAGCACCTGGTTCGGGTCGACCGGTTTCAGCCCGACCAACTGCTTGCGGTCTTCGCGCAGGCAGTCGTCGCGGTTCATGCCACGCTTGCCGATCCAGGAGAACGGTTTGGTACGACCAACGCACCAGCCCATGTTCAGATCGTCCGGGGTCACCGAGGCGTCGGTGTCCTGACCGACGATGATGAAGCCCTTCTCGGCCCGCAGCACGTGCATGGTCTCGGTGCCGTAAGGGGTCAGGTCGAACTCCTTGCCGGCTTCGATGATCTGTTCCCACACGCCCAGGGCGTAGTCGGCCTGCACGTTCACTTCGTAGCTCAGCTCGCCGGTGAAGGAGATGCGGAACACCCGCGCCGGCACGCCGCCGACCAGGCCTTCCTTCCAGCTCATGAAGGGGAAGGCGTCCTTGTCCAGGTCGATGTCGGTGACCTTGGCCAGCAGCTTGCGGCTGTTGGGGCCGGACAGGGTCATGGTCGCCCAGTGGTCGGTGACCGAGGTGAAGTACACCTTCAGCTCCGGCCATTCGGTCTGGTGGTAGATCTCCAGCCACTCCATCACGCGGGCAGCGCCGCCGGTGGTGGTGGTCATGACGAAATGGTTGTCGGCCAGACAGGCGGTCACGCCGTCGTCGAAGACCATGCCGTCTTCCTTGCACATCAGGCCGTAGCGCGCCTTGCCCACGTCCAGCTTGGTCCAGGCGTTGGTGTAGACGCGGTTGAGGAACTCACGGGCATCCGGGCCCTGGATGTCGATCTTGCCCAGAGTGGAAGCATCGAGGATACCCACGCTGTTGCGCACGGCCAGGCACTCACGAGCCACGGCGGCATGCAGGTCCTCGCCATTTTTCGGGAAGTACCAGGGGCGCTTCCACTGGCCGACGTCCTCGAACTCGGCGCCGTTCTTCAGGTGCCAGGCCTGCATCGCGGTGTAGCGCTTGGCATCGAACAGCTCACCACAGTGGCGACCGGCCACAGCGCCGAAGGTCACCGGGGTGTAGTTCGGACGGAACATGGTGGTGCCCATCTGCACGATGCTGATGCCCATCGAACGCGCGGCGATAGCCAGGCCGTTGATGTTGCCCAGCTTGCCCTGGTCGGTGCCGAAGCCCAGTGCGGTGTAACGTTTGACGTGCTCGACCGACTCGAAGCCTTCACGCGTCGCCAGCTCGATACCGGCAGCGGTGACGTCGTTCTGCAGGTCGACGAACTGCTTGGGCGCGCGCGCCGTGGACTTGTCGTGCGGCACCTGGAACAGCGCCAGAATCGGTTCTTCCTGGCGCGCCTCGGCCTGCGGCAGGCTGCCGCTGACAGCCTTGTAACCGGCCTCGGCAGCTGCCTTGGCGCCGGCCTCGAAACCGTTGGCAAGCACGTCGCCGAGGGCGAACACGCCATTCACTGCACCGGCGTCGATGCGCTGCTGGATGCCGTTGCCCGGCCCCGGCACGAAACCGAGGATGTCCTCGCGCCATTCGGGGCGACCACCCAGGTGCGACGCCAGATGCACCACCGGGCTGTAGCCACCGGAGCTGACGATCAGGTCGCAGTCCAGCACTTCGCCAGGGCTGGTGACCTTGTGTGCCTTGGTATCGATGGCGCAGATGCGCGCACCGGTCACGCGCTTGCTGCCACGTGCCTCGACCACTGCGCTGCCGGTGAGGATGCGCACACAACGCGCACGCGCTTCCTCGACCCAGCTGCCGCGCGGGTTGCTGCGGGCATCGGCGACAGCCACCACCTTGCGCCCGGCATCGAGCCAGTCGAGCACCACGCGGTAGGCGTAATCGTTGTTGGTCGACAGCACCAGTTCCTGCCCCGGTGCCACGCCATAACGGCGCACGTAGGTCGACACGGCGCCAGCCAGCATGTTGCCGGGCACATCGTTGTTGGCGTACACCAGCGGCCGCTCGTGGGCGCCACTGGCCAACACCACGCGCTTGGCACGCACGCGGTGCATGCGCTGACGGGCCTGGCCCATTGGAGCCACTTCACCGAGGTGATCGGTGAGGCGCTGGTGGATGGTGAGAAAGTTGTGGTCGTGGTAGCCGTTGACCGTGGCGCGGGGCAGCAGGGTCACTTCCGCCATTGCCTGCAACTCGGCGATGGCCTGCGCCACCCATTCGGCAGCAGGCTTGCCATCGAGGGTTTCGCGGGTATCGAGCAAGCTGCCGCCAAACTCTTCCTGTTCATCGGCGAGGATCACCCGCGCACCGCTACGCCCGGCCGCCAGCGCGGCAGCGAGACCGGCCGGACCAGCGCCGACGACCAGCACGTCGCAGTGCTGGTTGAGCTGGTCATAGATATCCGGGTCGACCTCGGTGGGCGAACGACCTAAGCCTGCGGCCTTGCGGATGTACTTCTCGTAGGTCATCCACAGGTTCTGTGGATACATGAAGGTCTTGTAGTAGAAACCGGGCGGCATCATGCCGCCACCGACCTTGCCGAGGATGCCCATCAGGTCGGTGTTGACGCTCGGCCAGCCGTTGGTGCTGTTGGCCACCAGACCGCTGTACAACGCCTGCTGGGTGGCGCGCACGTTGGGGATCTGCGCCGCTTCGGTGGAACCGATCTGCAGCACGGCGTTGGGCTCTTCCGCGCCCGCAGCAACGATGCCGCGTGGGCGCGAGTACTTGAAGCTGCGGCCGACGATGTCGACGCCGTTGGCCAGCAGCGCGGCGGCCAGGCTGTCGCCGGCGTAACCCTGGTAGGTCTGGCCATTGAAGGTGAAGCTCAGCGCCTGGCTACGGTCGATGCGACCACCCTTGGCAAGACGATTGACCTGACTCATGCCGTTACTCCTTCTGCCACGGCTTGCTTGTCGGTGGCCCCGGCTGCGGTGACCGAAGGCTTCTCGCCGACCTTGTAGGTCTCGAGGATCTCGTAGGTCACGGTGTGGCGGGTGGCGTTGAAATACTTGCGGCAACCGGCTGCGTGCACCCACAGCTCATGGTGGATACCACGCGGGTTGTCGCGGAAGAACATGTACTCGCCCCACTCTGCATCGCTGCAGGCATCGGGATCGAGCGGGCGGGCGATGTGCGCCTGGCCCTTGGCGTGGAATTCCTCTTCGGAGCGCAGTTCGCCACAGTAGGGGCAGAAGATGTGCAGCATGGTGGAGCCTCCGCTTGCTTTACTCCCCTCTCCCGCTTGCGGGAGAGGGGCTGGGGGAGAGGGCTGCTCTATGCACGCCATCCCCCGAGTCAGTTACTGGGAGCTGCAGTGCCGAAATCAGCACCCTCTCCCGCCCTTCGGGCACCCTCTCCCGCAAGCGGGAGAGGGTCATCAGCTTTGCGCTACGCGCGCTTTTAGTGAGCCACGGCAGCGGCGCCGTGCTCGTCGATCAGTGCGCCGGTGTGGAAACGGTCAATGGAGAACGGCTTGGCCAGCGGGTGCATCTCACCCTTGGCCAGGCTGGCGGCGAAGACGTGGCCCGAACCCGGCGTGGCCTTGAAGCCACCAGTGCCCCAACCGCAGTTGAAGAACAGGTTGTCCACCGGCGTCTTGGAGATGATCGGGCAGGCGTCCGGGCTGGTATCGACGATGCCGCCCCACTGGCGGTTCATGCGCACCCGCGAGAGCACCGGGAACATCTCGACGATGGCCTGCAGGGTGTGCTCGATGGTGCCGTAGGAGCCGCGCTGGCCGTAGCCGTTGTAGCCGTCGATGCCGGCACCGATGACCAGGTCGCCCTTGTCCGACTGGCTGATGTAGCCATGCACGGCGTTGGACATGATCACGCTGTCGATGATCGGTTTGATCGGCTCGGACACCAGCGCCTGCAACGGGTGCGATTCCAGCGGCAGACGGAAGCCGGCGAGCCCCGCCATGTGTCCGGAATTACCGGCAGTGACCACGCCGACGCGCTTGGCGCCGATGAACCCCTTGTTGGTCTCCACCCCGATCACCGCACCGTTCTGCTTGCGGAAACCGATCACCTCGGTGTTCTGGATCAGGTCGACGCCCAGGGCATCGGCGGCACGTGCGTAGCCCCAGGCCACGGCGTCGTGACGGGCGACGCCACCGCGACGCTGTACGGTGGAACCCATCACCGGATAACGGGTGTTCTTGCTGCAGTCGAGGTAGGGAATCTCCGCCTCGACCTGCTTGGCATCGAGCAGTTCGCCATCCACGCCATTGAGGCGGTTGGCGCTGACGCGGCGCTCGGCGTCGCGCATGTCCTGCAAGGTGTGGCAGAGGTTGTAGACGCCACGCTGGGAGAACATGACGTTGTAGTTGATGTCCTGCGACAGCCCTTCCCACAACTTCATCGCGTGTTCGTAGAGCTGCGCGGACTCGTCCCACAGGTAGTTGGAACGCACGATAGTGGTGTTGCGCGCGGTGTTGCCGCCGCCCAGCCAGCCCTTCTCCACCACCGCGACGTTCTTCACGCCGAACTCCTTGGCCAGGTAATAGGCCGTGGCCAGGCCGTGGCCGCCACCGCCGACGATGACCACGTCGTACACCGGCTTGGGCGTCGGGTTGCGCCACATGCGCTGCCAGTTCTCATGGTGGCTGAACGAGTGCTTGAACAGGCCGAAGCCGGAATAACGTTGCATGAAGATGCTCCTTGAATCTGTTCTCGAACGCCTAACCTGTAGGAGCCAGCTTGCTGGCGATCCCTTACAACGAGCTCGGCTGGATCGCCAGCAAGCTGGCTCCTACAACAGAGCAGCGGGCTTTAGCGGTATACGGGGTAGTCCGCGCACAGCCCTGCGACCAGCTTGGCCACCTGCGCCTCGACATCGGCATCGCCAAGGTGATCGAGGATGTCGCAGATCCAACCGGCCAGCGCCTGGCACTGGGCGACCTTGAAACCACGGGTGGTCACAGCCGGCGTGCCGATACGGATGCCAGAAGTCACGAACGGCGACTGCGGGTCGTTGGGTACGGCGTTCTTGTTCACGGTGATGCCGGCACGACCCAGGGCAGCGTCGGCCTCCTTGCCGGTCAGACCCTGCTTGATCAGGCTGAGCAGGAACAGGTGGTTGTCGGTGCCGCCAGACACCACTTCGTAACCGCGCTCGATGAACACCTTGGCCATGGCCTGAGCGTTGTCGATCACCTGCTGCTGGTAGGCCTTGAACTCCGGTTCCATGGCTTCCTTGAAGCACACCGCCTTGGCCGCAATCACGTGCATCAGCGGGCCACCCTGGGCGCCGGGGAAGACGGCGGAGTTGAGCTTCTTCTCGATCTCTTCGTTGGCCTTGGCCAGGATCAGGCCGCCGCGCGGACCGCGCAGGGTCTTGTGCGTGGTGGTGGTGACCACGTCGGCAAAGGGAATCGGGTTCGGGTACAGACCCGCGGCGACCAGGCCCGCGACGTGGGCCATGTCGACGAACAGCAGCGCGCCGACCTTGTCGGCGATGGCACGAAAGCGCGGGAAGTCGAGGGTCTTGGAGTAGGCGGAGAAGCCGGCGACGATGATCTTCGGCTTGTGCTCCACGGCCAGGCGCTCAACCTCGTCGTAGTCGATCAGCCCGGTAGCGGTGTCCAGGCCGTACTGCACGGCGTTGTAGAGTTTGCCCGAGGACGACACCTTGGCGCCGTGGGTCAGATGGCCGCCGTGGGCCAGGCTCATGCCGAGGATGGTGTCGCCGGCATTGAGCAGCGCCAGGTACACGGCGCTGTTGGCCGAAGAGCCGGAATGCGGCTGGACGTTGGCGTAGTCGGCGCCGAACAGCACCTTGGCGCGGTCGATGGCCAGCTGCTCGACCTTGTCGACGTACTCGCAGCCACCGTAATAACGCTTGCCCGGATAACCTTCGGCGTACTTGTTGGTCAGGCCGCTGCCCTGCGCTTCCATCACCCGCTGGCTGCAGTAGTTCTCCGAGGCGATCAGCTCGATGTGCTCTTCCTGACGGCGTTCTTCCTGATTGATCGCCGCGAGCAACTCGTCGTCGTAACCCTGAATCTGATCCTGCTTGCTGAACATCTCGACTCTCCTGCAGCGCCTATGGGCGGCGGTCTTGGACGGGCGGGCCAGCAAGGCCCTGTGCAGCGATGGTAGGGCCGCCCCTGCCCCCTCAAATGCCTGCCAACGCCGCGAGAGCATTCGTTTGCGACATGGCCTTGTCGCAATCAGGCGCGTCGCGGGTGCGCCGCTGGTTTGCACACAAATCACGGGGATCAAGCTGTGGATAAACCGTGCATAGCGCGCGTCGCCCCAACTGCTGCAAGGGTTTCCTGGCAGCGATCATTTCCTGATCGATATCAAGCAGTTAACAATGCAGACCATGCACAGAAGCGGTGGACTAGCCTGTGGAAAAGCTGTCAGCAGATGGCTGCCGCCCTCGCCAGCGCTGCCCATGAGGGCGCTGTTCGATATCCATACACGCACGCAGGCTCCCTGGCTTATCCACCAGCGACATGAACGAGAGTCAGGGATCGGTTGGGGATATGCACAGAAGATGTGGATGAAACTGTGCATAGGCTGTTCGACGAGGGCGCGCGCCCAGAGCTGCCGCGGCCTGCCGGGATACGGCTAAAAATCGAACAGGATCAAAGAGATAGATCAGGCTTGTGCACAAATACTGTGGGCGGCGCTGTGCATGGCCTGTGGAAACCTGGCGCCAGGCCAGAGCCCATGGGGCTCCGGCGCCAGCGCCTGCTATTTGCTCAACGACGCCTTACGGCTTGAGCTTGCCAGCACAGCTGCTGGAGGCATTCACCAGACGCTGCTGCATGGCAGGGTCAGGTGGGGACTGTCGGCTGATTTCCTGCAATTCAGCTTCACTGAATTCCTGGCTGACCTTGGTCGCAGCGCAGTCGCAATAAGCGCGCAATTGTGGCTCCTCGTAGCCTGCCGGTGCGCCAGCGATGCACTGCTGAACGAACTCGGTCTTGGCATTATCCGACCACTCGGCGGCGGAAACGGGCAGCGCCACGGCCAGCGGCAGGGCAAGGGCGAGCAGGTGACGATAAGTCATGGGAAACTCCTTCTCTTGATTGCGGAGAGCGGATCGACTGCCGCCCTCTGGTAAGTGTGAACCCCGCTGCAAGCCCCAAGTTCCATCTGCGAGCCGAACGGTTGGCCACGAACCGACCCGGCAGTACGCTTCAGCGCAACAACTCGTCGCCGCGACGGACGCCTGACCGCCAGTCGCAGGTTAAAGTGAGCGCTTTGTCGGCAGACCCGCCGGCAGGTTTTTCAGAAGGAACGCGCCAATGCCCGACAATGCCCAGCAATTTGCCAGCGACAACTACTCCGGCATCTGTCCCGAAGCCTGGGCCGCCATGGCCGAGGCCAACCAGGGCCACCAGCGCGCCTATGGCGATGACGAATGGACGGCTCGCGCCGCCGACCACTTCCGCCGCCTGTTCGAAACCGATTGCGAGGTGTTCTTCGCCTTCAACGGCACCGCCGCCAACTCCCTGGCCCTGGCCTCGCTGTGCCAGAGCTACCACAGCGTGATCTGCTCGGAGACCGCCCACGTCGAGACCGATGAGTGCGGCGCGCCGGAGTTCTTCTCCAACGGCTCCAAGCTGCTGCTGGCCAAGACCGAGAACGGCAAGCTGACCCCGCAAGCCATCCGCGAAATCGCCCTCAAGCGCCAGGACATCCACTACCCGAAACCGCGCGTGGTCACCCTCACCCAGGCCACCGAAGTCGGTACCGTGTACCGTCCGGAAGAAGTCCGCGCCATCAGCCAGGTCTGCAAGGAGCTGAATCTCAACCTGCACATGGACGGCGCGCGCTTCTCCAACGCCTGCGCCTTTCTTGGCTGCAGCCCGGCGGAGCTGACCTGGAAGGCTGGCGTGGACGTGCTGTGCTTCGGCGGCACCAAGAACGGCATGGCGGTAGGTGAAGCCATCGTCTTCTTCAACAAGGATCTGGCCGAAGACTTCGACTATCGCTGCAAGCAGGCCGGCCAGCTGGCCTCGAAGATGCGCTACCTGTCCGCGCCCTGGGTCGGCATCCTGCAGGATGATGCCTGGCTCAAATATGCCAACCACGCCAACCGCTGCGCGCAGCTGCTGGCCATGCTGGTCGAGGACGTGCCCGGTGTCAGCCTGATGTTCCCGGTGGAGGCCAACGGCGTGTTCCTGCAACTGTCGGAGCCGGCCATCGCCGCCCTCACCGCGCGCGGCTGGCGCTTCTACACCTTCATCGGCGCCGGCGGCGCGCGCTTCATGTGCAGCTGGGATACCGACGAAGCCCGCGTGCGCCAGCTGGCCGCCGATATCCGTGAAGTGATGAGCGCCTGAAACACCATAAGTCCCACGAGTGGGGCTTATGGCTAAGTAGCCCGGATGCAATCCGGGGAGGTCAATCAATTACCCCGAATTTCATCCGGGCTACAAACCTTCATGGCGATCAATAGTCGATCGCCACATCCCCTTTCGGCACGCTGCAACACGACAGGATGTAGCCCTCAGCCACATCCTCGTCGGTGATGCCGCCGTTGTGCTCCATCTCCACTTCGCCGGCTGTCTTCATCACCTTGCAGGTACCGCAGATGCCCATGCCACAGGCCTTGGGAATATGCAGGCCGAGTTTGGCGGCAGCGGCGTGCACGGTTTCGCCGGGCACCACACGAATGCTCTTGCCAGTGCTGGTGAACTCCACCTGGTGCAGGTCGGCCAGCGGCACATCCGGCGCATCGGCCGCCTCGGCCGCCAGCTCCTTGACCTCGGCGCGAATCTCCGGCGGCGTCGGGCCGAAGGCCTCCTCGTGATAGCGATTCATGTCGTAGCCAGCCGCCTCGAGCAGGCGCTTGATGGCGCTCATGTAGGGCGTGGGGCCGCAGCAGAAGATCTCGCGATCAAGATAATCCGGAGCGATGAGCTCCAGCATCGGCTTGTTCAGGTAACCGCGATAACCCGCCCAGGCTTCACCCAGACCGTGCTTCTCGCAGATAACGTGCAGGCTGAAGTTGTTGATGCGCGCCGCCATGTGCTCCAGCTCGCGCTGGTAGATGATGTCCTTCGGCGAACGAGCGCTGTGCACGAAGACCATGTCGACATTGGCGTTGGTGTCGTAGAACCAGCGCGCCATCGACATCACCGGCGTGATGCCGACACCACCGGAAAGAAACAGCGCCTTGTCGGTGGGAAAATCGATGGCATTGAACAGGCCCACCGGCCCATGCACTGGCACCTCGTCGCCTTCCTTGAGGTTGTCGTGCAGCCAGTTCGAGACCTTGCCGCCCGGCACCCGCTTGATGGTGATGGAGAAGCTGTAAGGCACCGAAGGCGAACTGGAGATGGTGTAGGAACGCATGATCGGCTGGCCGTCGATCTCCAGCTCCAGGGTGACGAACTGTCCGGGCTTGAAGAAGAACAGCACGGGCTGATCAGCCATGAAGCAGAAGGTGCGCACATCCCAGGTTTCCTGGATCACCTTGACGCAACGCACCAGATGGCGACCGTTGGTCCAGGTCTGCGTCGTAACCGGATTGAGGAAGGCGTTGGTGGTCATGAACGGCTCTCCACGCGGCCGGATATCGGCCTATATGCGGCGGATTGTGCGAAAGGCTGCCGGTCGTCATTTATCTACCAGCGACATCCGCATGCTTATCGCGACCTGCCCGATAGCACGGGGCCTGGCGCGTCGGAAACAAATCCGGCCATGTCGCCCATGGATAAGGTTTTACCTGTTGTCGGCTCCACACTCCGCTCACCAAGCATGCACGCCCATTGCAGGCAGCAGCGAATGATCGAGACCTTGCGGCACATACCGTATCAGCCACTATTTCCGGCAGGCGCGAGGCGCCCGCCAATGAGGAGCCACCATGGACTGCACCCAAAACCTGAGCCTGGGCGACCCGCTGGAGCCCGTGCGCAAGGCCACCGCACAGATGCTGAACGAACGCGACCACAGCTTCTCGCTGCCGCAGCCGTTCTACAGCGACGAACGCCTGTTCCAGGTCGACATGCAGGAGATCTTCCACAAGGAATGGCTGATCGCCGGCATGACCTGCGAAATCCCGGCCAAGGGCAACTTCCTCACCCTGCAGATCGGCGATAACCCGATTCTGGTCATTCGCGGCGCCGAAGGGCAGATCCATGCCTTCCACAACGTCTGCCGTCACCGTGGCTCGCGCCTGTGTGTCTCGGACAAGGGCAAGGTCGCCAAGCTGGTATGCCCTTACCACCAGTGGACCTACGAGCTGGACGGTCGCCTGTTGTTCGCCGGTACCGAAATGGGCGCCGACTTCGACCTCAAGGACTACAGCCTGAAACCGGTGCAGTGCAAGACCGCTGGCGGCTACATCTTCATCTCCCTGGCGGAAAACCCGCCGGCCATCGACGAGTTCCTCGCCACCCTGGCGCATTACATGGAACCCTATGACATGGAGAACACCAAGGTGGCTGTGCAGACCACCCTGATGGAAAAGGCCAACTGGAAGCTGGTGCTCGAGAACAACCGCGAGTGCTACCACTGCAATGGTTCGCACCCGGAACTGCTCAACACCCTGCTGGAATGGGATGACGTCACCGATCCGCGCGCCAGCCAGGCGTTCAAGGATCAGGTCGCCGAATGCACCACCCGCTGGGACAAGGACAAGATCCCCTATGCCCACGCCAGCTTCGGCCTGCGCAACCGCATCGTGCGCATGCCGCTGCTCAAGGGCACCGTATCCATGACCATGGACGGCAAGCCCGGCTGCAAGAAACTCATGGGCCGCATCACCGACCCGGACCTGGGCTCCATGCGCATCCTGCACCTGCCGCATTCGTGGAACCACTGCATGGGCGACCACATGATCGTCTTCACCGTGTGGCCGATCAGCGCGCAGCAAACCATGGTCACCACCAAGTGGCTGGTGCACAAGGACGCCGTCGAAGGTGTCGACTACGACATCGCCCGCCTGCGCCAGGTGTGGGATGCCACCAACGACCAGGACCGCCGCCTGGCCGAGGAAAACCAGCGCGGCATCAACTCCACCGCCTACCAGCCGGGCCCCTACTCCAAGACCTACGAGTTCGGTGTGATCAACTTCCTCGACTGGTACAGCGAACGCATGCTCAACAACCTCGGCGACACCCCGGCGCAATCGCTGCGCCAGGTGGCAGGCGAGTGATGACGCTCAGCCTGCTGGTGGTGATCGGGCTGGCCGCCTATGGGCTGCTGGCCTGCAGACCACAGCGCGACTGAAGCCGCTCCTGCAGGGGCACAACACCTAACGGCGCCCCAACAAAAAGCCCCGCCAGATCGCTCTGGCGGGGCTTTTCATTTACAGCCGAGGCGAGTCGCTATGCGTCAGGCCTTGTTGGCTTTCTTGGCAGCGCGGGTACGCTCGCCTTCGTCGAGGATCTTCTTGCGCAGACGGATCGACTTCGGCGTCACTTCGCACAGCTCGTCGTCCTGGATGAACTCCAGCGCCTGTTCCAGGGTGAAGCGAACCGGCGGTACCAGGGCGATGGTTTCGTCCTTGCCCGAAGCGCGCATGTTGTCGAGCTTCTTGCCTTTGGTGGGGTTCACACCCAGGTCGTTGTCGCGGCTGTTCAGGCCGACGATCTGACCGTTGTAGATCTCCTGGCCGTGCTCGACGAACAGCTTGCCGCGCGCCTGCAGGGTTTCCAGGGAGTAGGTCAGCGCCTTGCCGGTATCGATCGACACCAGTACGCCGTTCTGACGGCCAGACATGCTGCCCGGCTTGACGGTGTCGTAACGGTCGAAGATCGAGGTCAGGATGCCGGCGCCGTTGGTCAGGGTCAGGAACTGGTTACGGAAACCGATCAGACCGCGAGCCGGGATGTTGTATTCCAGACGCACGCGACCTTTGCCGTCCGGCGACATGTTGGTCAGGTCGCCCTTACGCAGGCCCATTTCTTCCATGACCTTGCCCTGGGATTCCTCAGGGATGTCGATGGTGACGTTCTCGAACGGCTCCTGCTTGACGCCGTTGACTTCGCGGATGATCACTTCCGGACGGCCAACGCCCATTTCGAAGCCTTCGCGACGCATGGTTTCGATCAGTACCGAGAGGTGCAGCTCGCCACGGCCGGAGACCTTGAACTTGTCGGCGCTGTCGCCTTCTTCGACGCGCAGGGCCACGTTGTACAGCAGCTCCTTGTCCAGACGCTCCTTGATGTTGCGGCTGGTGACGAACTTGCCTTCCTTGCCGCAGAACGGCGAATCGTTGACCTGGAAGGTCATCGAGACGGTCGGCTCGTCAACGGTCAGCGGCTTCATCGCTTCGACGTGGTTGATGTCGCACAGGGTATCGGAGATGAACAGCTGGTCCATACCGCTGACGCAGACGATGTCACCGGCGGTGGCTTCTTCGACGTCTACGCGGTGCAGGCCGTGGTGGCCCATCAGCTTGAGGATACGGCCGTTACGCTTCTTGCCGTCGACGTCGATGGCAGTCACCGGGGTGTTCGGCTTGATCTTGCCACGGGCAATACGGCCAACGCCGATGATGCCGAGGAAGCTGTTGTAGTCCAGAGCGGAAATCTGCATCTGGAACGGGCCGTCGAGGTCGACTTTCGGCGCCGGTACGTGGTCAACGATGGCCTGGTACAGCGGAGTCAGGTCTTCGGCCATGTCGCTATGGTCGAGACCGGCGATGCCGTTCAGGGCGCTGGCGTAAACGACCTGGAAGTCGAGCTGCTCATCGGTGGCGCCGAGATTGTCGAACAGGTCGAAGATCTGATCCATGACCCAGTCAGGACGCGCGCCCGGACGGTCGATCTTGTTGATCACGACGATCGGCTTGAGGCCGGCTTCGAAGGCCTTCTTGGTCACGAAGCGGGTTTGCGGCATCGGGCCGTCCTGGGCGTCGACCACCAGCAGTACGGAGTCGACCATGGACATCACGCGCTCAACTTCGCCACCGAAGTCGGCGTGGCCGGGGGTGTCGACGATGTTGATGCGGTAGTCGTTCCACTTGATGGCGGTGTTCTTGGCCAGAATGGTGATGCCGCGCTCTTTTTCCTGGTCGTTGCTGTCCATCACGCGCTCGTCGTTGAGCTCGTTACGCTCCAGGGTGCCGGACTGACGCAGCAGGGCGTCGACGAGGGTGGTTTTGCCATGGTCGACGTGGGCGATGATGGCGATGTTGCGCAGATTTTCGATCACTGTGTGTATCTCGATCAGAGGATTCGGTGTGTCGCCCAGCCTGGACGACGAATATGAAGAAAACTGTTTCAGCTAGCTGAATGGGGTGTCGCCGCTGGCGAACGGTCGGGAGGGCGATGGCGGATACTTCCGCCATTAAGCCCCGGCGTTCTATGCCGGACGATAAACGCGCACATTGGCATGTCCCTCGCTCAGCAGATGGTGGGCATGCAGACGGCTCATCACGCCCTTGTCGCAATACAGCAGGTACTGGCGATTCTCATCCAGTTCCTTGAATTTGTTGTTCAGCGCATAAAACGGCAGCGCCTGCACTTCGATGCCCGGCACGTCCAGTGGCTCGTCTTCGGCGGCATCGGGGTGGCGGATATCGATGACGATCTGGCCGGCCAGCGCTTCACGTACTTCCTCGACCTGCACGTCCTTGCCCAGCTCGTCGATCACGCGGTCGATGGGCAGCTGGGTGGCGCGTTCGAGGGCGCGCTCGAGGATGGCCATGTCGAACTGCGCCTCCTCGTGCTCGATGCGGTAACCACGCGCCTTGGTGGTCGGGTTGACCGAGATCACGCCGCAGTACTCAGGCATGTTCTTGGCGAACTCGGCGGTGCCAATGCGCGTGGCAGTGTCGATGATGTCCTGCTTGTGGCTGGCGATCAGCGGACGCATGACCAGCATGTCGGTGGCCGAATCGATCACCGCGAGGTTGGTCAGGGTCTGGCTGGAAACCTGGCTGATCGCCTCGCCGGTGACCAGAGCCTCGATCTGCAGCTTTTCGGCGACACGGGTGGCAGCGCGCAGCATCATGCGCTTGAGGATCACGCCCATCTGGCTGTTGTCGACCTTGCCGAGAATCTCGCCGACCACTTCCTCGAACGGCACGCTGACGAACAGCACACGCTGCGAGCGGCCGAACTTCTGCCATATATAGTGCGCCACTTCCATCACGCCCAATTCGTGGGCACGACCACCGAGATTGAAGAAGCAGAAGTGGCTGACCAGGCCGCGACGCATCATCTGGTAAGCCGCCACGGTGGAGTCAAAGCCGCCGCTCATCAGCACCAGGGTCTGCTCCAGCGAGCCCAGCGGGTAACCGCCGAGGCCTTCATGACGGTTGTGCACCACGAACAGGCGCTGGTCGCGAATCTCCATGCGCACTTCGACGTCCGGCTTCTTCAGGTCGATGCCGGCAGCGCCGCACTCCAGGCGCAGGCGCGAACCGACATGACGCTCGACGTCAATGGAGGAGAACCCGTGCTTGCCACCGCGCTTGCAGCGCACGGCGAAAATCTTGCCCGGCAGTTGCTCGGAGTAATGACGCTTGCAGTGTTCGGTGATCTCGTCCAGATCGCCCAGCGGGTATTCATTGACCTCGAGGAACAGACCGATACCCGGCGTGTTGCGCAGGCGTTCAGTCATCTCGGCAAGCAGCTTGGGATCGTCCAGATCGGTTTCGACCTCGAGGTTGTCCCAGACACCGGTCACCCGCAGTTCGGGGTCAAGATCGCGCAGCACGGAGCGAATGTTCTTCCCCAACTGGCGGATGAACTGCTTGCGCACCGGGCGGCTCTTGATAGTGATTTCCGGGAAAACTTTGACGATGAGCTTCATGAATAGAGCGCCCGCTTGGGGGACGAAAAAACAGGGGCGCGGATTATAGCGGAAATTGTTCAAGCTTTGACCAAAAATACTGCACCACCCATATGGCGCACCAAAATGGATCTTTTATGAAATTAAAGGCCCTTAAATGGTGCAAATATTTCTGGTGAATTGCCGCGCAGACGGCGCAGCACCTGAGTTTCGTGGCTTCTGCCCAATAAAGGGCACTGGCATGCAATTTGCTCCCTTGTGAGGCAGGTCGCCCTGGAGGACTATCCCGCCGGGCTTCACCGCATCTTCAAGGCTTATCGATAAGAGCCTTTTCCACCTGGAGGACAACATGTCTAAGGCTGTTCAACTGATCAAAGAACACGACGTGAAGTGGGTAGACCTGCGCTTCACCGATACCAAGGGCAAGCAGCACCACGTGACCATGCCGGCCCGTGACGCCCTGGACGACGATTTCTTCGAGCACGGCAAAATGTTCGACGGTTCCTCCATTCATGGCTGGAAAGGCATCGAAGCCTCCGACATGATCCTGATGCCGGTAGACGACACCGCCGTTCTGGACCCGTTCACCGAAGAGCCGACCCTGATCCTGGTCTGCGACATCATCGAGCCGAGCACCATGCAAGGCTACGACCGCGACCCGCGCTCCATCGCCAAGCGCGCTGAAGAGTTCCTCAAAGGCACCGGCATCGGTGACACCGTATTCGTTGGCCCGGAGCCCGAGTTCTTCATCTTCGACGAAGTGAAGTTCAAGTCCGACATCTCCGGCTCGATGTTCAAGATCTACTCCGAGCAAGGCTCCTGGATGACCGACGGCGACGTCGAAGGCGGCAACAAGGGCCACCGCCCGGCCGTCAAAGGCGGTTACTTCCCGGTTCCGCCGTGCGACCACGACCACGAAATCCGTACTGCCATGTGCAACGCCATGGAAGAAATGGGCCTGGTCGTCGAAGTGCACCACCACGAAGTGGCCACTGCCGGTCAGAACGAAATCGGCGTGAAGTTCAACACCCTGGTCGCCAAGGCTGACGAAGTTCAGACCCTGAAGTACTGCGTGCACAACGTAGCCGACGCCTACGGCAAGACCGCCACCTTCATGCCGAAGCCGCTGTACGGCGACAACGGCTCGGGCATGCACGTGCACATGTCGATCTCCAAAGACGGCAAGAACACCTTCGCTGGTGAAGGCTATGCCGGCCTGTCCGAGACCGCTCTGTACTTCATCGGCGGCATCATCAAGCACGGTAAGGCCCTGAACGGCTTCACCAACCCGTCGACCAACTCCTACAAGCGTCTGGTTCCGGGCTTCGAAGCACCGGTGATGCTGGCCTACTCGGCTCGCAACCGCTCCGCCTCGATCCGTATCCCGTACGTTGCCAGCCCGAAAGCCCGCCGCATCGAAGCGCGCTTCCCGGACCCGGCTGCCAACCCGTACCTGGCCTTCGCTGCTCTGCTGATGGCCGGTATCGACGGCATCCAGAACAAGATTCACCCGGGCGATGCGGCCGACAAGAACCTGTACGACCTGCCGCCGGAAGAAGGCAAGCTGATCCCGCAAGTCTGCGGCAGCCTGAAAGAAGCCCTGGAAGAGCTGGACAAGGGCCGCGCGTTCCTGACCAAGGGCGGCGTGTTCTCCGACGACTTCATCGATGCCTACATCGAGCTGAAATCCGAAGAAGAAATCAAGGTACGTACCTTCGTACACCCGCTGGAATACGACCTGTACTACAGCGTCTAAGCCAGTCTCGCGCCGCCCTCGTGCGGCGCGTTTCAAAAGCCCTGCCCGGCCCTGCCTGGCGGGGCTTTTTTATGGACACGCAGCGGCACCATGCCCTGTAGGAGCGAGCATCGCGAGCGAACCTGGCGACCTGAAGAGCTTCGCTCGCGACGCTCGCTCCTACGGCAGATCCGAGTCCACTTTTTGTAGCCAAACATCACAGCCATGGCGCCCTGCGCTTGCCAGGAACCGCCAGCAGTGCAAGGCTTAGCGCATCATCCGCGGAAGGATCGGCCCATGCGCCCGCTACTCGCCTGCCTGCTGCTTGCCCTGGCCTTGCCGGCCAGTGCGCAGATCTACAAATACACCGACGCCAACGGCAACACGGTCTTCACCAACCAGCCGCCCGATGGCGCAGCAGCCGAAAGCGTCAACCTGCCACCAACCAATACGGTAGAGATGCAGATACCCAGCATTCCTGCGGACACCAGCGGCGACACCTCAGCACAGAGCGCGGCCCCTTACTCCGTGTTGAGCCTGACCGGTATCCCGGATGATGAAGCCATGCGCGCCAACAACGGCACCTTCGTCGTCGGGGTGAACATCCAGCCACGTCTGCAACCCGGCCACCAGCTACGGCTGATTCTCGATGGCGAGCCATACGGCCAGGCCAGCAACGTACCGAGCCTGCAGCTGACCAATGTCGAGCGCGGTGAACACAGCCTGGCGGTGGCAGTGGTCTTGGGTGACCGCATCATCCAGCAGAGCGCCACCGAAACCTTTACCGTGCAGCGCATCAGCGTCAACAGCCCTGCCCGCCCACCTGTCACGCCACCGCGTCCGACCCCAAGACCTGCGAACTGATCACGATGCGTACACTGCTGCTCTGCCTGCTGTTCATCACCCAAGCAGCTTCGGCTCAGGTCTATACCTATATCGATGCTGAAGGTAACCGCGTTTTCACTGACAAACCGCGCAGCAGCAATGCCGAACGGGTGATGCTCGCGCCGTCCAACAGCGCGCAAATGAGCCAGACCCCGCCCACGGTGCGCATGGCCCCGCCATCTGCGGTTAGCAAACCGACCGTGCACTATCAGCTGCTGCGCATTCTGGTGCCAGAGCCGGACGCCTCGATCCATAACGGTTCCGGCGACATGATCGTCACCCTCAACAGCGAGCCGGGTCTGCTGCCTGGCCACAGCTATCGGCTGCTGCTCAATGGCGAGCCACAGGGCGAGACAAGCCGCAGCCCGGTCTTCTCCCTGCAGCACGTCGACCGCGGCACGCACCAACTGGCGGCAGAAATCATCGACTCCGCTGGGCTCATCGTCGAACGCACACCAGCACAGCCCTTCCACATGCACCGCATGACCCTGGCGCAGAAGCGCAAGATCAATCCGTGCAAGAAGGATGAATACGGCGTTCGCCCCGAATGCCCGCTGAAAGACAAACCCAAGGAAGAGGTCAGCATCCTTCCCTTCTTCTGAATTCGATCGCACCTTAATGGTGCAATCGAGCGCACCACCTCCTAAGCTCTCCCTGTTTTGGGTCGCTTTTCCCCGCCCCGCTTCGCCGCAGCACCACCAAAACCTGGCAGACCGCACAAATAATGCGTCTTTTCGGGGCCTTGGTTTGCTTCTTGCATTTTCCTGCCCATTGCCGGAAAGCACTGCCTATGACCATCAATGACGCGCTGCACCGCCTGCTACTCGACAACCTGACCACCGCTACCCTGCTGCTCAATAGCCAGCTGTGCCTTGAGTACATGAACCCAGCGGCGGAAATGCTCCTGGCCGTCAGCGGCCAGCGCAGCCATGGTCAGTTCATCAGCGACCTGTTCACCGAATCGCCAGAGGCGCTGTCGTCGCTGCGCCAGGCGGTGGAGCAGGCACATCCATTTAACAAGCGTGAAGCCGTACTGACCTCGGTCACTGGCCAGACGCTGACCGTGGACTACGCCGTCACGCCACTGTTCAGCAAGGGTGAAACCCTGCTGCTGCTGGAGGTGCACCCGCGTGATCGCCTGCTGCGTATCACCAAGGAAGAGGCGCAGCTGTCCAAGCAGGAAACCACCAAACTGCTGGTGCGCGGCCTGGCCCACGAAATCAAGAACCCACTCGGCGGCATTCGCGGCGCAGCACAACTGCTGTCGCGCGAACTACCCAACGAAGAGCTCAAGGACTACACCAACGTCATCATCGAGGAAGCCGACCGGCTGAGAAATCTGGTGGACCGTATGCTCGGTTCGAACAAGTTGCCGTCGCTGGCGATGACCAACGTCCACGAGGTGCTGGAGCGCGTCGCCAACCTGATCGAAGCGGAAAGCCAGGGCAGCATCACTTTGGTGCGCGACTACGACCCGAGCATTCCGGATCTGCTGATCGACCGCGAGCAGATGATCCAGGCCGTGCTCAATATCGTGCGCAACGCCATGCAGGCCATCGCCGGGCAGAAGCACGACATGGGTCTCGGACGCATCAGCCTGCGTACCCGCACCCTGCGCCAGTTCACCATCGGCCACACCCGCCACCGCCTGGTGGTCAAGGTCGAGATCATCGACAACGGCCCCGGCATCCCGCCTGAGCTGCAGGAAACCATCTTCTATCCCATGGTCAGCGGGCGTGCCGACGGCACCGGCCTGGGCCTGGCCATCACCCAGAACATCATCAGTCAGCACCAGGGCCTGATCGAGTGCGAGAGCTATCCCGGCCACACCGTATTCTCGATCTTCCTACCGCTGGAACAAGGAGCGCCCACGCCATGAGCCGCAGTGAAACCGTCTGGATTGTCGACGACGATCGTTCCATCCGCTGGGTACTGGAAAAGGCCCTGCAACAGGAAGGCATGACCACCCAGAGTTTCGACAGTGCCGACGGTGTACTCACCCGCCTGACCCGCCAACAGCCAGACGTGATCATCTCCGACATCCGCATGCCCGGCGCCAGCGGCCTCGACCTGCTGGCACGCATCCGCGAGCTGTACCCGCGCCTGCCGGTGATCATCATGACCGCGCATTCGGACCTGGACAGCGCGGTGGCCAGCTACCAGGGCGGCGCCTTCGAATACCTGCCCAAGCCGTTCGATGTCGACGAAGCCGTGTCGCTGGTCAAGCGCGCCTTCCAGCACGCCCAGGAGCAGCAGAGCCTGGCCGCGCCCGCTGCACAGGCGCGCACGCCGGAAATCATCGGCGAAGCGCCGGCAATGCAGGAGGTGTTCCGCGCTATCGGCCGCTTGAGCCATTCCAATATCACCGTGCTGATCAACGGCGAATCCGGCACGGGTAAAGAGCTGGTGGCGCACGCCCTGCACCGCCATAGCCCACGCGCAGCAGCGCCGTTCATTGCCCTGAACATGGCGGCAATTCCCAAGGACCTGATGGAGTCCGAGCTGTTCGGCCACGAGAAAGGCGCCTTCACCGGCGCGGCCAACCAGCGCCGTGGTCGCTTCGAACAGGCCGATGGCGGCACCCTGTTCCTCGACGAGATCGGCGACATGCCGGCCGACACCCAGACCCGCCTGCTACGCGTTCTGGCCGATGGCGAGTTTTACCGCGTCGGTGGCCACACTCCGGTGAAGGTTGACGTGCGCATCATCGCCGCCACCCACCAGAACCTGGAAACCCTGGTACAGGCCGGCAAGTTCCGTGAAGACCTGTTCCACCGCCTCAACGTCATCCGCATCCATATCCCGCGTCTGGCCGACCGCCGCGAGGACATTCCGACCCTGGCTCATCACTTCCTCGCCCGCGCTGCGCAGGAGCTGGCGGTAGAACCCAAGCTGCTCAAGAGCGAAACCGAGGATTACCTCAAGCACCTGCCCTGGCCGGGCAACGTGCGCCAGCTGGAGAACACCTGCCGCTGGATCACCGTCATGGCCTCGGGCCGTGAGGTGCATGTCGACGACCTGCCACCGGAGCTGCTGACCCAGCCGCAAGACGCCGCACCGGTGACCAACTGGGAGCAGGCGCTGCGCCTGTGGGCCGACCAGGCCCTGGCACGCGGCCAGTCCAATCTGCTCGACAGCGCCGTGCCGGCGTTCGAGCGCATCATGATAGAGACCGCGCTCAAGCACACCGCCGGTCGCCGCCGCGACGCCGCCCTGCTGCTGGGTTGGGGTCGCAACACCCTGACGCGCAAGATCAAGGAGCTGGGCATGAAGGTCGACGGCGGGGACGACGACGACAGCGACGACTGATACCGCCAGCGTTACGAAAAAGGGCATCCCATGGGATGCCCTTTTTATTTGCAGTCAGTGGCCGGCCATTGGTGGTGCGCACAGCGCACCCTACCCAGAGCGCGACGACCGCAGGGTGCGCCGCGCGCACCGCCTATTGAGGCAGACTCAACCGCGCTGCGCGTTCTTGATCGAGATCTGCGTATTGAGCGTCCAGAAGTCGTAGAGCACGCCGATCAAAAACAGGCCGCCAGTGAACAGGTAGATGATCCCGGTGATCCACTTGCCCTGATACATGCGGTGCACACCGAACACGCCGAGGAAGGTCAGCAGGATCCACGCCACGTTGTAGTCAGTATCACCTGCGGTAAAACGCAGGTCGGCCTCGCGATCCATCGAGGGAATCAGAAACAGGTCGATGATCCAGCCGATGAAGAACAATCCCAGGGTGAAGAACCAGATGGTGCCGGTGACCGGCTTGCCATAGTAGAAGCGGTGGGAACCGAGAAAACCGAAGATCCACAGCAGGTAACCGATCAGCTTGCTGTGCGTATCCTGTCGTTGCATGACGAACTCCTTGTGCGAGATGCAGCTATGACGCTGCGCGCCGAGTGAAGGTTTCATTTGTGCCGAAACAGCGCAACACAACGAATGGCTTGATAGCTGTACGACGCCCATATACTGTATAAAAAAACAGTATAGATATTGCCCGCCATGCAACTGATCGAAAAGCTCACCATCCTCGCCGACGCCGCCAAGTACGACGCCTCCTGTGCCAGCAGCGGCGCACCAAAGCGCAACTCCAAGGGCAAGGACGGCATCGGTTCGACCAACGGCATGGGCATCTGCCACAGCTATACGCCAGACGGTCGCTGCGTAGCTCTGCTGAAGATACTGCTGACCAACTTCTGCCTGTACGACTGCCAGTACTGCATCAACCGCCGCTCCAGCGACGTGCCGCGTGCGCGCTTCACGCCCGAGGAAGTGGTGACACTGACCCTCGACTTCTACAAGCGCAATTGCATCAGCGGCCTGTTTCTCAGCTCCGGCATCATCCGCTCGGCCGACTACACCATGGAGCAGTTGATCCGCGTCGCCAAGCTGCTGCGCCAGGAACATCAGTTCCGCGGCTACATTCATCTGAAGACCATCCCCGATGCCGCGCCGGAACTGATCGCCGAGGCCGGCCTGTATGCCGACCGCCTCAGCGTCAATATCGAACTGCCCACCGAAACCAGCCTGGTGCGTCTGGCGCCGGAAAAGAACGTCGGCAGCATCCATCAGGCCATGCACAGCATTCATCTCGGTGAGCGCGAGGCCCAGGAAGAACGCCGCGCGCCACGTTTCGCCCCGGCCGGGCAGAGCACGCAAATGATCGTCGGCGCCGATGCCACCGATGACAGCACCATCCTGCACAACGCTCAGAGCCTGTATCAGGACTACCGCCTGCGCCGCGTCTACTACTCGGCCTTCAGTCCCATCCCGCAGAGCCCGAAGACCGTGCCGTTCGAGGCACCACCACTATTGCGCGAGCACCGCTTGTACCAGGCGGACTTCCTCATGCGCGGCTACGGCTTCAGCGCCACGGAGCTGCTCGCCGGCCCCGGCAACCTGGATCTGGATATCGACCCCAAGTTGGCCTGGGCGCTGGCCAACCGCGAACAGTTTCCGGTGGACCTGAACCACGCCGACGAGTCGCTGATCGCCCGCGTGCCTGGTATCGGCGTGCTCAGCGCGCGGCGCCTAGGTGCGCTGCGGCGGGAACGGCGCATCCGTTACGAGGATCTGGCCCGGCTGCGCTGCGTGCTGGAAAAGGCCAAGCCCTTCATCGTCACCCAGGACTACCGACCGCCGCGGGCCGAACACGAATCCCTGGTGCTGCGCCAGCAGTTGCGCGACACCCCGGCACAGATGGCGTTGTGGTGATGCACAGCCTGCGTTTCGACGGCACCTTCGCCACCTGGCGCCAGGCCGCGCGCCGCGCCTTGCTGCAGGGCCTGGCGCCGCATCAGCTGCAGTGGCTGGACGAAGAAGCGGCGCCCGGCTTGTTCGACCAGCCCGCCGAACGCGCGCCGGAGCCCAATGGCCGTCTGCGTGTCTCCCCCGAATTGCTCGGCTTGCTGGAAAGCGCCGCACAGTACCGCGGCGAGGAGCGCTGGAGCCTGCTCTACCGCGTGCTGTGGCGCTTCGTGCAGGGCGAGCGTAGCGCCGTACTGGCCGGCGACCCCGACGGCAGCGAGCTGCATCGCCGGCTCAAGGCGGTGCGCCGCGAGGCCCATCACCTGCATGCCTTTGTGCGCTTTCAGCCGAGCAAGGCGCAAGGCGCGCCGGACTTCGTCGCCTGGTTCGAACCGGCGCACGACATCCTCGCCGCGGCCAGCGGCCACTTCGCCGAGCGCCTGGGCAAACACAGTTGGCTGATCGCCACGCCGCGCGACGGCGTGTACTGGGATGGCCAGCACCTGCAGCACGAACGCCGCTGCCCGGCGCAATGGCAAGCCTGGGCACGGCAGCCCGAGGATGACGGCCAGGCCCTGTGGCGTGCCTATTACGGCAGCACCTTCAACCCGGCGCGGCTCAACCGCACGGTGATGCAGCAACATCTGCCACTGAGATTCTGGAAGCATCTGCCGGAAGGCCCGCTGATTCCGCAACTGATGAGCGAAGCACGCGCCGGCGCGCAGCGCGATGGCCAGGCATTGGTGCTGGCCGGCAGGAAGGGCAAACGCATCGCCCAGATAAACGAAGGGGACGCAGCGCGTCCCCCGTCAGGTAGCGTCAGCGGAAGCGACGCCCTGGATCTTCCTCGCTGACCTCCAGCGCCAGCCCCTGGGCCATGCTGGTCAGGTGATCGCCGTCGGTTTCCGAGCCGAGCTTGATCATCAGGCGCAGGTCGTTGGCCGAGTCGGCATAGAGCAGCGCATCTTCGTAGGTGATCTCGCCCTGGGTGTAGAGGTTGTACAGCGCCTGGTCGAAGGTCTGCATGCCCTGCTCGGTGGAGCGTTTCATCAGTCCCTTGAGCTCGTGCACCTCGCCCTTGCGGATCAGGTCGGCGGCCAGCGGGGTGTTGATCAGCACCTCGATCACCGCGCGACGGCCCTTGCCATCCGGGGTGGGCACCAGTTGCTGAGCGACGATGGCCTTGAGGTTGAGCGACAGGTCCATCCAAACCTGGTTCTGCCGGTCGGCCGGGAAGAAGTTGATGATGCGGTCCAGCGCCTGGTTGGCGTTGTTGGCGTGCAGGGTGGCCAGGCACAGGTGACCGGTTTCGGCGAAGGCCACGGCGTGGTCCATGGTCTCGCGGGTCCGCACCTCACCGATGAGAATCACGTCCGGCGCCTGACGCAGGGTGTTCTTCAGCGCCACTTCGAACGACTCGGTGTCGATGCCCACTTCACGCTGGGTGACGATGCAGCTCTGATGCTGGTGGATGTACTCGATCGGGTCTTCGATGGAGATGATATGGCCGCTGCTGTTCTTGTTGCGGTAGCCGATCATCGCCGCCAGCGAGGTGGACTTACCGGTACCGGTGGCGCCCACGAAGAGCACCAGGCCGCGCTTGGTCAGCGCCAGCTTCTTGAGGATTTCCGGCAGCTTGAGGTCGTCGATGGTGGGGATATTGGTCTCGATCCGGCGCAGCACCATGCCCACCAGGTTGCGCTGGTAGAAGGCACTGACGCGGAAACGACCGATACCACGTGCACTGATGGCGAAGTTGCACTCATGGTTCTCGGCAAAGTCGCGGCGTTGTGCCTCGTTCATCACGCCCAATACGGTCTCGCGGGTCTGCTCCGGCGACATGGCGTTCTTGGTCACCGGCATGATCTTGCCATTGACCTTCATCGACGGCGGTACGCCAGCGGTGATGAACAGGTCGGAGCCGCCTTTTTCGACCATCAGGCGCAGTAGTTTCTCGAATTCCATCGTCGTTCTCGCAGCTTCGTGCAATGCCGTTCGGCAGCCGTCTGCCGAATCGTAGGAGCGAGCTCTGCTCGCGAACAGGGTGACGCCAAAAGCTTCGCGAGCAGCGCTCGCGCCTACACCAGTTCCTAGAAGTTTTCCGGGCTCTTGGCCTTCTCGCGCGCGCTGTCGCGGCTGACCAACCCCTTGGATACCAGCGTCTTCAGGCAGGCATCGAGGGTCTGCATGCCCAGCGCGCCACCGGTCTGGATCGATGAGTACATCTGCGCCACCTTGTCCTCGCGGATCAGGTTACGGATGGCCGGAGTGCCGATCATGATTTCGTGCGCCGCCACGCGACCGCCGCCGATCTTCTTCAGCAGGGTCTGCGAGATCACCGCCTGCAGCGACTCGGAGAGCATCGAACGCACCATCGACTTCTCCTCGGCCGGGAACACGTCGACCACACGGTCGATGGTCTTGGCGGCGGAGGTGGTGTGCAGGGTGCCGAACACCAGGTGGCCGGTTTCCGCGGCGGTCAGCGCCAGGCGGATGGTTTCCAGGTCGCGCATCTCGCCCACCAGGATGATGTCCGGGTCTTCCCGCAGCGCCGAACGCAGCGCTTCGGAGAAGCCATGGGTGTCGCGGTGCACCTCACGCTGGTTGACCAGGCACTTCTTCGACTCGTGGACGAATTCGATAGGGTCTTCGATGGTAAGAATGTGGTGGTACTTGTTGCTGTTGAGGTAGTCGAGCATCGCCGCCAGGGTGGTCGACTTGCCCGAACCGGTAGGGCCGGTGACCAATACCAGGCCGCGCGGCACATCAGTGATCTTGCGGAACACCTCGCCCATGCCCAAGTCTTCCATGGTCAGCACCTTGGACGGAATGGTACGAAACACCGCACCGGCGCCACGGTTCTGGTTGAAAGCGTTGACCCGGAAACGCGCCACACCCGGCACTTCGAAGGAGAAGTCGGTCTCGAGGAACTCTTCGAAGTCCTTGCGCTGCTTGTCATTCATGATGTCGTAGATCAGCGCGTGTACCTGCTTGTGATCCAGCGGCGGCAGGTTGATGCGGCGTACATCGCCATCAACGCGGATCATCGGCGGCAGACCCGCCGAGAGGTGCAAATCCGACGCACCTTGCTTGGCGCTGAAGGCGAGCAGCTCTGTGATATCCATGGGACTCCCCAATTACAAGCAAGCAGGTAGAATGCCGCGAACGCTTAACGAGCGGGCTTTAATAGAGCGCAGGTAATGTCCACGATAGCAGAGAATATTGCAAAGGTCGGAGCGCGCATCCGTGAGGCGGCGCAAGCCTCGCAGCGTAATTTGACGGATATCGGCCTGCTCGCGGTGAGCAAGACCAAACCGGCAGCGGCCATTCGTGAAGCTCATGCGGCTGGTTTGCGCGATTTTGGCGAGAACTACCTGCAGGAAGCGCTGGAAAAACAGACCGAACTGAGTGATCTGCCCTTGATCTGGCACTTCATCGGCCCCATTCAGTCGAACAAGACCCGGCCCATCGCCGAGCATTTCGACTGGGTACATTCGGTGGATCGCCTGAAAATCGCCCAACGCCTCTCCGAGCAGCGTCCTGCGCACCTGCCATCGCTGAATATCTGCCTGCAGGTCAACGTCAGCGCTGAGGACAGCAAATCCGGATGCAGCCCAGAAGCGCTGCCAGAGCTGGCCAAGGCTGTAGCCGCCCTGCCCAACCTGCGCCTGCGTGGGCTGATGGCGATTCCCGAACCTACCGACGATATCGCGGCGCAACATGCCGCCTTCGCCCACCTGCGCCAATTGCGTGATGACTTGGCGCTGGACCTCGATACCTTGTCCATGGGCATGAGCCATGACCTGGAGGCCGCCATCGCCGAAGGTGCCACCTGGGTGCGCATCGGCACCGCCCTGTTCGGCGCCCGCGATTACGGCCAGCCCACTCACTGAATGAAGGATTTTCTGCAATGAGCAACCCGACCATCGCCTTCGTCGGCGCCGGCAACATGGCCGCCAGCCTGATTGGCGGCCTGCGCGCCCAGGGCGTGGCAGCCAGCGCCATCCGCGCCAGCGAACCCGGCAGCGAACAGCGCGCCCGCCTGCAACAGGAACACGGCATCGCCACCTTCGCGGATAACGGTGAAGCCATAAAAGGCGCCGACCTGATCGTGCTGGCGGTCAAACCACAGATCATGAAAGCGGTATGCCTGGATCTGGCGCCACACCTGGCTCCCAATCAGGTGATCATCTCCATCGCCGCCGGCATCAGCTGCGCCAGCCTGGAAAACTGGCTGGGCCAGAGCCCAGTCGTGCGTTGCATGCCCAACACGCCGGCGCTATTACGCCAAGGCGTTTCCGGCCTGTTCGCCAATGCCCGCGTCAGCGCCGCACAGAAAGCCCAGGCCGAACAGGTGCTGAGCGCCGTTGGCCTGGCTCTGTGGCTGGATGAAGAAGCTCAACTAGACGCCGTTACCGCCGTTTCTGGCAGCGGGCCGGCTTATTTCTTCCTTTTGATCGAAGCGATGACTGCGGCTGGCGAGCAGCTCGGCCTGCCACGCGAGACGGCTGCACGCCTGAGCATCCAGACTGCACTGGGCGCCGCACGCATGGCCAGCGAGAGTGATGTCGACGCCGCCGAACTGCGCCGCCGTGTGACCTCGCCGAACGGAACCACCGAAGCGGCGATCAAAACCTTTCAGGCCGGCGGCTTCGAAACGCTGGTACAACAGGCACTCAACGCCGCCGCCAATCGCTCGGCCGAACTGGCCGAACAACTGGGTCAATAAAGGAAGCACACATGTCCGGACTCATCGAAGCCCTGATCTACATCATTCAGACCCTCGGCAGCCTGTATCTGCTGATCGTCCTGCTGCGTTTCATCCTGCAGCTGGTACGCGCCGACTTCTACAACCCGCTGAGCCAGTTCATCGTCAAGGCCACACAGCCGCTGGTGACGCCCCTGCGGCGGATCATCCCCGGTTTCGCCGGGCTGGATCTGGCCTCGCTGGTGCTGGCCATCCTGGTGCAGCTGCTGCTGATGGTCATCACCCTGACGCTGATGGGCTACAACGTCGGCGGCTTCATCCTGCAACTTCTGGTGTGGTCACTGATCGGCGTGACCTCGCTGTTTCTCAAGGTGTTCTTCTTCGCCCTGATCATCAGCGTGATCCTGTCGTGGGTCGCCCCGGGCAGCTACAACCCCGGCGCGCAGCTGGTCAACCAGATCTGCGAACCCCTGTTGGCGCCGTTCCGCAAGCTGCTGCCGAACCTCGGCGGCCTGGATATTTCGCCGATCTTCGCCTTCATCACCATCAATCTGATCGATCGCTTCGTCATCGGCGGTCTTGCAGCCTCCACCGGCCTGCCACCGATGCTCAGCCCCTTCCTCTGAGAGCCAACTCAAAGGCTCGCGAGCTAGTGCTATGCAAGGCAAAAACAGGCGAGGAAGCGGAGTTTACGAATGATAAATGAGCATGACTCGCTCGGCTCGCCCCTTCGGGGCCGCACTGAAGTGCGTTGGCCGCAAGCGGCCTCCGAGCCTGTTTTTAACGCAGCAAAACCGACGCGCAGCAGACTTTGAGCAGGTTCTCAGGATGAGCTTCTACCGCTGGGATGGCGAGGACCTGATCCTCGACTGTCACCTGCAGCCCAAGGCGAGCAAGGACGAGTTCGCCGGGCTGCATGGTGATCGGTTGAAGATCCGCCTCACCGCGCCACCGGTCGAGGGGAAGGCCAACGCCCATCTGCAGGCCTTTCTGGCCAAGGCGTTCGGCGTGGCCAAGAGCCAGGTGAGCCTGGAAAGCGGCGAACTCAATCGACACAAGCGCCTGCGCATCCGCACGCCACGTAACCTGCCAGCGATTCCCGGCTTGCAGAACGCCTGATGACCATTCAGCCGCCATACCCGACCACAAGGCGGGACTGTACAAGCAGCCAATTGACGGCCGCCCTGTACCTCGCATAATGCAGGTTATTCTCGCCAATGCCGTGCGTCCTGGCGGCAACACCAACTGAACAGTCACGCAGCCCCAGCAAGTGGATGAACTTGCCGAGAGGAGAGCCAGGATGAGCATGGAACGTCTCAGCCAGCAGGTTGACGCCTACGTCGCCTGGAAACGCGAACTGATGCGCGAGATCACGCGTTATCGCAGCTGGCTGGAACACAATCGGCTCAACTCCGAGGCCGTTCAAGCCAAACTCGAACGCGCGCTGAAAATCCTGCGTACCGATCACATCACCCTGGCCTTCGTCGGCGAGTTCTCGCGCGGCAAGACCGAGCTGATCAACGGCCTGTTCTTCTCCGAGTACGGCCAGCGCATGCTGCCTTCGCATGCCGGACGCACGACCATGTGCCCCACCGAGCTGTTCTTCGACCCGCGCTCGGAACGCCCCTACATTCGCCTGTTGCCCATAGAGACGCGCACGGCCTCGGCCAGCGTCGCACAGTTCAAGCGCATTCCCCGGCACTGGGTGAACATCCCGCTGGATACCAGCGATCCGGCCAACATGGCGCTGGCTTTCAGCCAGGTGGCCAAAACCAAATCCATGCCGGTGGAACAGGCGATCCAGCTCGGCTTCCACCCGGACATGCTCGAAGGCACCGGCAAACGTGGCCAGGTACTGGTGCCGGCCTGGCGCCATGCGATGGTCAACTTCGACCACCCGCTGCTGCGCCAGGGCCTGCGCATTCTCGATACCCCCGGGCTCAACGCCCTCGGTAGCGAGCCGGAGCTGACCCTGTCGATGCTGCCCAATGCCCAGGCGATCATCTTCCTGCTGGCCGCCGATACCGGCGTCACCGCCAGCGACATGAGCATCTGGCAGCAGCACATCCGTCAGCTCGACGAAGACGCCCAGACCAGCCTGTTCGCCGTGCTCAACAAGATCGACGTACTGTGGGACGACCTGGCAGGCGAGACCTTCGTGCAGAACGCCATCGGCCAGATCCAGAGCGCCACCGCCAAGCAGTTGGGTATCGCCAAGCAGGACGTGCTGCCGCTGTCGGCCAAGCAGGCGCTGCTGGCCAAGGTGCGCAAGGACGAAGAATTGCTGGCACGCAGCCAGATGGCCGGTCTGGAAAACCTGCTATGCGAGCGCATCGTCGCGCAGAAGGAACGCCTGATCGAAGATAACGTGGTGCGTCAGGTCCTGGCGTTGGTGAACAACAGCCAACATGTGCTCAACCTGCGCCTGGAGAAAGTCAGTGAGCAGTTGGCCCTGCTCGGCAACCATCAGCAGGACAACGGCCAGTTGCTGTTCGAGCTGACCGCCAAGACCAAGGAAGACCACAGCCTGCACCACAAGCGCCTGCTCGGTCTGAAGACCAACCAGCGCCTGCTGCAGCGTCAGGGACAACTGCTGCGCCACGCCGCGCGCGCCGAACGCCTGGAGGAACACCTGAGCGAAGTGCGCCGCAATCTCACCGGCAGCTGGACCACCCTGGGCATCAACCAGGCCATCCTGCATTTCTTCCGCGCCGTCGAGCAGGATCTGCATAACCTGCAGCACGAAGCCGACATGGCCAATAAGATGGTTGCCGCCATCTATCGTCGACACAACGAAGACAACCCGCTGGGCGGGGTCGACGCACCGCAGTTCAAGATCCAGCGTTATCTGCGCGAGCTGAAGAAACTGCAGGAAAAGGGCGACCAGTTCCGCTTGCACCTGAAGACCCTGCTCACCGAGCAGCGCAGCCTGACCCGACGCTTCTTCGCCACCCTGGCCCAGGAAGTGATCGGCCTGCACCAGCGCCTACGCCTGGACGCCGAGCAATGGGCCGCCGATGCGCTGATGCCGCTGATGCAGCACACCCTGGAACACAAGCAGATGCTGGAAAGCCACATGCTGCGCCTCAAGGCGCTGGCCCAGGAAACCCAGCAGACGCGCAAACGCAGCCTGCAACTGGCGCGCTACCGGGAAGAGCTGGAACAGCAGCTGGCCCTGGCCAGCGACATGCTCCGCGTGCTGCGTCGTCCGGCACCGGTGCAGCGCCAGGGCAAGGTGGTCAGCCTGCCGACGGCAGCGCGCCCACAAAGCCTGTAGAGCGGAGCGGGCGCCCAGCTCGCTTGCCGCTCGGGTCGGTGCTCTTTAGACTGGCGCCCTCCTCCGATTCATTAGCAGCGCCTCAATGCCCACTGCATTTCCCGAAGATTCCGTCGGCCTGGTCAGTCCCCAGGTATTTCGCTTCAGCGAGCCCCTGGCGCTGGCCTGCGGGCGCAGCCTGGCCGAGTACGAACTGGTCGTCGAAACCTATGGCGAACTGAACGCCGCGCGCAGCAATGCGGTGCTGATCTGCCACGCCCTGTCCGGCCACCATCACGCCGCCGGCTATCACAGTCCGGATGATCGCAAGCCCGGCTGGTGGGACAGTTGCATCGGCCCCGGCAAGCCCATCGACACCAACAAGTTCTTCGTCGTCAGCCTCAACAACCTGGGCGGCTGCAACGGTTCCACCGGCCCGAGCAGCGCCAACCCGGTGACCGGCAAGCCCTACGGCGCCGACTTTCCGGTAATGACGGTCGAAGACTGGGTGCACAGTCAGGCGCGTCTGGCCGATGTGCTAGGCATCGAGCAATGGGCGGCGGTGATCGGCGGCAGCCTCGGCGGCATGCAGGCCATGCAGTGGACCATCAGCTACCCCGAGCGCGTACGCCATTGCCTGGCGATTGCCTCGGCGCCCAAGCTGTCGGCGCAGAACATCGCCTTCAACGAGGTGGCGCGCCAGGCGATTCTCACCGACCCGGAATTCCACGGCGGACACTTCCAGGAACAGGGTGTGATCCCCAAGCGCGGGCTGATGCTGGCGCGTATGGTCGGCCATATCACCTACCTGTCCGACGACGCCATGGGCGAGAAATTCGGCCGCGGCCTGAAGAGCGAGAAGCTCAACTACGACTTCCACAGCGTCGAGTTCCAGGTGGAAAGCTACCTGCGCTATCAGGGCGAGGAATTCTCCGGCCGTTTCGACGCCAACACCTATCTGCTGATGACCAAGGCGCTGGACTACTTCGATCCTGCCGCTGCGCACGACGGCGATCTGGCCAAGACCCTGGCCGTGGCCAAGGCGGACTTCTGCGTGATGTCCTTCACCACCGACTGGCGCTTCTCCCCCGCCCGCTCGCGGGAGATCGTCGACGCCCTGACGGCGGCAAAGAAGAACGTCTGCTACCTGGAAATCGACGCACCGCAGGGCCATGACGCCTTCCTCATGCCGATCCCGCGTTATTTGCAGGCGTTCGACAGCTACATGAAGCGAATCGAGGTATGAGCATGCGAGCGGATCTGGACATCATCCAGGAATGGATCGCCCCGGGCAGCCGTGTGCTCGACCTGGGCTGCGGCGACGGCGAGCTGCTCGCCTGGCTGCGCGACAACAAGCAGGTGGCCGGCTACGGCCTGGAGATTGGCCCGGACAAGATCGCCCTGTGCATCGAGCGCGGCGTCAACGTCATCGAGCAAAACCTCGATCTCGGTCTAGGCAACTTCGCCAGCAACAGCTTCGACGTGGTGGTCATGACCCAGTCGCTGCAAGCGCTACACTACCCGGACAAGGTGCTGGCCGAAATGCTGCGGGTCGGCAAGACCTGCATCATCACCTTCCCCAACTTCGGCCACTGGCGCTGCCGCTGGTACCTGACGACGAAAGGTCGCATGCCGGTGTCGGACTTCCTGCCCTATACCTGGTACAACACCCCTAATATCCACTTCTGCACCTTCGAGGACTTCGAGCGTCTCTGTCACGCCCAGGGTGCCCGTGTGGAAGAACGCCTGGCAGTGGACCGTGACCACCGCCATGGCCTGGCAAGCCGCATCTGGCCCAACCTGCTGGGCGAGATCGGCATCTACCGCATCAGCGGCGCGGACCTCTCCGCCCACCGCGTTGCGGTCTGAACGAGGAGAACATCATGCGCCGCATCATCCCCTTCCTGATCGCCCTGTGCCTGGCCCTGCCGGCCGCCGCCGAGCGCAAGCAGAGCTTCGGCGACCTCGACGTGCACTATAGCGTGTTCAACTCCAGCTTCCTGCAGCCGGACATCGCCAGCACCGCCGGCCTGGTGCGCAGCAAGACTCAGGGCGTGGTCAACGTTGCAGTGCTCAAAGCCGGCAAGGCCAGCACCGCGCAGGTCAGCGGCCAGGTGAAGAACCTGCTGGGGCAGAGCACCGCGTTGACCTTCAGGCAGGTCACCGAGAGCGGCGCCATCTATTACCTGGCACAGTTCCCCTTCTCCAGCCGCGAGATTCTCAGCTTCACCCTCGATGTGCGCCAGGGCGATAACACGCACCGCATCACCTTCAACCAGGAAATGTTCCCGGATGACTGATGCTGAAGGCGCTGCCAGCGCCTTTGCGTAGAAGCCCCGCCCCTGGGCGAAGCTTTCAGGGCGCTGCCGTCCTGGTTCGCGGCGGGGCGCCGCTCCTACAGGTTCTGTAATTCAACGTTCAACTGACAGGCAATATCCGCATGATCGACCTCAAGGAACTGGTACTGGCCAGCCATAACGCCGGCAAGCTCAAAGAGTTGCAAGCCATGCTCGGCGATGCGGTGCGCGTGCGCTCGATCGGCGAGTTCAGCCAGGTCGAACCGGAAGAGACCGGCCTGTCGTTCGTCGAGAATGCCATCCTCAAGGCACGCAACGCCGCGCGCATCTCCGGCCTGCCGGCGCTGGCAGACGACTCCGGTCTGGCGGTGGATTTCCTCGGCGGCGCACCCGGCATCTACTCGGCGCGCTATGCCGATGGCCAGGGCGACGCAGCGAACAATGCCAAGCTGCTCGCTGCCCTGAAAGAGGTGCCGGACGCCGAGCGCGGCGCCCAGTTCGTCTGCGCCCTGGCCCTGGTGCGGCACGCCGACGATCCGCTACCGATCCTCTGTGAAGGCCTGTGGCACGGCAACATCCTGCACGAAGCCCGTGGCGAGCAAGGCTTCGGCTACGACCCGCTGTTCTGGGTGCCGGAAACCAGCTGCTCCAGTGCCGAACTGCCCGCAGAGCAGAAGAACCGCCTCAGCCACCGCGCCCGCGCCATGGCCCTGCTCAAGCAGCGCCTGGGGCTGGCATGAGCGACACCTCTGGCGGGAGTTTCCTGCTCCCGCCCCTCGCGCTCTATATCCACATCCCGTGGTGCGTGCGCAAATGCCCTTACTGCGACTTCAACTCCCATGCTGCCGGGCCGACGCTGCCTGAAGAGGAATACGTCGACGCGCTGCTCGCCGACCTCGATATCGACGTTCAGCACGCCCATGGCCGGCCACTGAGCTCGATTTTCTTCGGTGGCGGCACGCCCAGTCTGTTCTCCGACCGTGCCCTGGGCCGTCTGCTGGAAGGCGTCGAGCGGCGCATCGCCTTTGCGCCAGACATCGAGATCACCCTGGAAGCCAACCCCGGCACCTTCGAGCAGGCCAAGTTCAAGGGCTACCGAAGCCTCGGCATCAACCGTCTGTCCATCGGCGTGCAGAGTTTCCAGGAAGCCAAGCTCAAGGCGCTGGGGCGCATCCACAATGGCGACGAAGCCATCCGTGCCGCCGATATGGCGCGTGCTGCCGGCTTCGACAACTTCAACCTCGATCTGATGCACGGCCTGCCGCAGCAGAGCATCGAAGACGCCCTGTTCGACCTGCGCACCGCCATCGCCCAGGCGCCGACGCACCTGTCCTGGTACCAGCTGACCATGGAGCCGAACACAGTGTTCTGGAGCCAGCCGCCCGAGCTGCCCGAGGACGATCTGCTGTGGGACATCCAGGAAGCCGGCCAGGCGCTGCTCGCCGCCGAGGGCTACGCGCAGTACGAAGTGTCCGCCTACGCCCAACCCGGCAAACAGGCGCGGCACAACCTCAACTACTGGACCTTCGGCGACTTTCTCGGCATCGGCGCCGGCGCTCACGCCAAGCTGAGCACACCCGCAGGGCGCATCCAGCGCACCTGGAAAACCCGCCTGCCGAAGGACTACCTCGACCCGGCCAAGGCATTCCAGGCCGGCGAACGCCTGCTGGCAGCCGACGAGTTGCCCTTCGAATTTCTGATGAACGTGCTGCGCCTGACCGAAGGCTCGCCAGCCGAGCTGTTCAGCCAGCGCACCGGCCTGCCGTTGCAGCAACTCGAACAGGCACGCCGCGAAGCCGAACGCCAGGGTCTGCTGCAAGCCGACGAAACTCGACTGGTCGCCACGGCGAAGGGCCAGCTGTTTCTCAATGATCTGCTGCAGCAGTTCCTGGCCTAGGGTCTGTACGAAAAGTCGCCGAGCGAAGGTCAGGCGAGCCCGTTTTTAACGAAGCATCACCGAGCACAGGCACTTTTCGGACAGAGCCTAGATCACCCCACAGCGCAACAAGAATCCGTTAGGCTTAGGCGCTTCGCGCGCGCAGCCCTGATGCCGCTGCGCTGACCGTTACGCCTGCCAAGGAGCCTGAATGGATCTGCTACTGGACCTGATCGTCACCCTCTCGCGCTGGAGCCGCAGCCACCTCGGCGATATCTCCCTGGCCATCATGGCCACCCTGCTGGTGCTGTTCGGCCCAGCCATCAACGCCTGGGTTCAACGCACCATCGGCAACCTCAATTTCGTCCTGCGTACCCTGCTGTTCGTGGTGTTCTGCGCGGTCGGCTACGGCCTGGCGATCGTCTTCCTCACACCCTGGCTGGCCAAGGGCCTGGCGCACTTCAACAACTACACTCTAGCGCCGGTGCTGATCCTGATCTTCGTGGTGATCGGCATATTGGCCGACAGGAACTAGGTCGACCGCGAAGCGCCATTGCATTCGCTGCAAGAAGAACACCGCCTGACTGGATGCGATTTCCCCTGTAGGAGCGGTGTCAGCCACGGACAGTGGCCTTCGCGGCTGAAGCCGCTCCTGTGGCGAGGGGCGAACCGCTGTTTCTACAGCACGAACTTGGACACTTCGCTACCGATCTGCCGGCCTAGCGCCTGCAGGTTGGAGGCAGCTGCCGAGGCGGCATGGCTGCTCTGCGACATCTGATCGCCCATGGCGCGGATGTTCTCGGTGTTGCGGTTGACCTCCACGGTGACACAGGCCTGCTCTTCCGCCGCCGAGGCGATCTGCGCAGCCATGTCGTTGATCTGCCCGACCGCATCGGTGATCTGCTGCAACAGGTCACTGGCCGCCTGGGCATCAGTCACACTCTGCGAAGCCTTGGCAGCGGCGTTGTCCATCACCCCGACTGCCTGGCGAGTGGCGTCCTGCAGCACCTGGATCATCGCCTCGATCTCGCGGGTCGACTCATGGGTGCGCTTGGACAGCACGCGCACCTCATCGGCCACCACCGAAAAACCACGACCGTGCTCGCCGGCACGCGCCGCCTCGATGGCCGCGTTTAGGGCCAGCAGGTTGGTCTGGTCAGCGATACTGGCGATGGTGGAGAGAATCGAGCTGATCTCGTTGGAGTGGCGGTGCAATTCATCGATGATGCGCCCGGCCCCTTCGACTTCTTCAGCCAGCAGGGCAATGGACTGCTGGCTGCGCTCCACCTGGCGGCGCCCTTCCACACTCAGGCTGACCGAATCCACGGCCTGGCCGGAGGCGTTCTCGGCATTGTGCGAGATTTCCTGTGTGGCGGAAGCCATCTGCGTCACCGCAGTGGCCACCAGGTGCAGCTCGGACTGGTGCTGCTGCACGTGCTGGTTCTGCGCTTCAGCATCCTGCGCGACCTGTCCGGACTCGTTGCTCAGCGCCACGGCAACCTCGCGCAGGCGGGAGATGATGCCGTGCAGCTGCTCGATGAAGCGGTTGAAGCTGCTCGATAGCTGGCCAATCTCATCATTGGAGTTGACCGGCAGGCGCTGGGTCAGGTCACCATTGCCTTCGGCGATGGCGTTGAGGTTGTGACGGATCTGCTCGAGATCACGGAACAGCACACGACCCAGCAGAGCCAGCACCAGAATGGCGACGGCCAGCATGCCAGTACCGATGAGCAACTGCACAGCGAGCTGCTCGCGCACCGGCGCGAGCACTTTTGCCTCATCCATGACCATCACGAAAGTCCACCGGGTATTGGGGATCTCGACGGCGTACAGCAGGCTATCGGTGCCCGCCACCTCAGCCTGAGTGAGACGACGCTGCTGCACCAGGGCCTTGAGCTGCTCGTCAGCCAGCGCTGGCGAAAAGTCGGCGGCCGACTTGGTGCGCCACTCCTTGTCGGGGTGCGCGATCATCTGCCCGCTCTGGTCGATCAACAGCGCGTAGCCTTCGCCAGGGATGCTCAACTTGCCGATGGTCTCGGTCAACGTATCGAGCGTCAGGTTGGCGCCGACCACGCCAATCAGCGTGCCGTTACGGCGTGCCGGGTAGGCGATGGTCACCACGTAAGCGCCATCGGTGAGCGATACGTAAGGGTCGCTGATGAACACATCGTTGTTCTTCTCGGCGCCCTGATACCAGCCGCGCTGGCGCGGATCGTAGTTCTGCAGGATCACCGTCGGGTCATTCTGCAGCATCTGTCCATCGACGGTGCCGATGTAGGTGATATTGAAGGCGAAGGTCGCCCAGGTCTGCTGCAGCAGAATGTGCGGGGCGATCTGCGGCTGCTGCACCAGGCTGCCCGCAGTGCTCTTCACGGCGTTGATGCGGTCGTTCATCCAGTTGCCCAGGTTGACCGATATCGACTGGGCGAAGCCGTCGATATCCCGCCGCAGGGTGTCATTGACGGTCCGGTCCAGGGACGAAACGCTCTGCCAGATCAGCACAATGCTGACCAGCGATAACAGCGCCGCCGCCGTCAGGGTGATTTTCAGGCGCAGCGGCCAATCCTTGATATTCATGCACAGGACTCCATCGATGCCAGGCTCGAGCAGACACCTGTCGTTGAAAGCCAGATCCATGAGCAAGCGACGCAGCGCGCAAGCACGAGCCCCTGGAGGGCTTTCAGCGCAGAGCGTTATCACCGGGATCTGGAAGCGGTTATGGGTTGCCCGGGAACCTGGCTGGTCCTGACGGGCACACGCAGGTAATAAGCGACCGCACGACGGAAAACGTGAAGCCGAAACGTGCAAAACCGCTTAAAAGCACTGAGCTAGAGGGGTGACTTACCTACGGCGATGGATCTACTGAGCACCTCGCTCAGGACTGCAGCCAGCTCAGCACGCGCTCAGCCAGTTGTTCGGGCGTGTGCCGGGTGGAGTCCAGCCGCAGCAGCGGGCAGCCCAGATGGCGGGCCATCCAGGTTTCGTGCATAAGCAGGCTGCGTGTGTGCAGGTCCCCCTGCTCGTAGCCGGCGGCCCATTGCAGAAAAGCCAGGCTCTGCCCGTGCATGTCACCTCCTGGCAGAATGCGTTCAGCGTAGCGCTGCGCTTCACGCTGCCGCAGTCGGCGCATACGCTCCCGGTCGTCCAGGCGCAGGAACAAGGCATGGCTGAACGAAGGGATCAACGCCTCGCCCCAGCTGCACAGCGAACCACTGAGCACCCAGCTGGGCGCCTGAGCGCTACGCTCGCGGATCAGCCTGACGCGCTCCTCGGGCGGCCGCTTGTGCTGATAGGGCGGCTCGCTCGGCAGCCAGTAGAAATCGTCGGTATCCAGGTGCAGCCAGCCATTGCGCTCGGCCAGCGTGCGGGCCAGCGTGCTGGTGCCCGAGCCGGATGCCCCGAAGATATGTAACCGAACCTCCATGGATGTCCCTCTCCTCGAACAGGATTTCATCATGATTCGCCCCTACCATCCCACAGACAGCGACGCGCTACTCGACCTCTGGCTGAGGGCCTCCCTCCAGGCCCACGACTTCGTGCCGGAGACGTTCTGGTACGAGCAGCTACCCGCCATGCGCGAGCTTTATCTGCCGCAGGCCGAAACCCTGGTGCTGGAAGAACAGGGTCAAGTGCTCGGCTTCGCGTCGCTGCATGAACAGCGCCTGGCTGCGCTATTCGTCAGCCCGGACGCGCAAGGCCGCGGTCTGGGTAGTCAGCTGCTGGACGAAACCAAACGCAGGCGCAACCGCCTGGAACTCGGCGTCTACCGCGCCAACACCCGGGCAGTGGCCTTCTACCGGGCAGGCGGGTTCGTGACGCTGGGCGAGACGCGCGACCCGCACACCGGGCAGCCGGAGCTGACGATGCGCTGGTCGCGCCAGTGACGACGGTTCAGTTACCTTCGCGGCGCAGCGCCTGCGGGGTGAAGTCGCGCGGAGTCAGCCTGGCGTTGAAGTCGTACATCTTCTCGTTGTTATCCAGGCCGTCAGCGAAGTAGCGGCCACCCTTGAGGTCGTAAATGGTCTCCAGGGTCGAGCCGAACATCGGCACGTCGTAGTAGCTGATCGGGTGGGCCTCCTGCAGACCGATCAGGTTGCCGTTGCGGTCATACAGATCGACGGCAAGGATCTGCCAGCTGTCCTCATCCAGATAGAAACGGCGTTTGCCATAGGGATGGCTGAAACCGGTACGCAGATCCGCCTCGACCACCCAGACGCGGTGCAGCTCGTAACGCAACAGCTCGGGGTTGATGTGCTTGGCCTGCAGGATATCGGCGTAGGGAATGCCGCGCTGGTGCACGGCATAGCTGTTGTAGGGCACCAGCATCTCGCGCTTGCCCAACAACTGCCACTCGTAGCGATCCGGCGCACCGTTGTAGGAATCCACCTGGTCGGCGGTGGCCATGCCATTGGTGTCAGGCTGCAGGGTGTCGTAGGCAAGCATCGGCAGGCGGCGCACACGGCGCTCGCCACGGTTGAAACGCCAGGCCTTGCGAATCGCCAGCACCTGATCGAGGGTCTCCTGCACCACCAGCGCCGAGCCAGCCAGCTTGGCTGGAGCTACCACCTTGTACTTGTAATAGAACAGGGTGTTGTCCAGGTCCTGCGGGGCGACGCCGTCACGACCGTAGACGAAGTAGATGTCGCGTTCGAGCTTGAGCAGGTTGTAACTACCGTTGCTGAGCACCGCCGCCTGATTGGTGGCCATGCTGATCTGGTCGCCGCGATACCGCATGACGTGGTTCCAGATCGCCTCCTGGCCGTTCGCCGGCAGCGGGAACGGCACGCCGGAAGCAGCGCCCTGAACGCCATTGCCACCGGCAATCAGCTCGGCATTGAGGGCGTTGAAGCGAGTGGCGTCGTAGATGCGTTGTGGCGCGGCCGCACTGCGCCGGGTCGGGAATACGCGCAGATAGAAACTGGGGTTCTGCTGCAGCAGGGTCTTGAGGCCGACCGGCAGCTGCTGTTCGTACTGCGCCAGGTTCTGGCTGTCGACCCGGTACAGCAGTTTGTCGTCAGCATAGGGATCAGGGTGATGCATGCCCGGCTGGTAATTGGCCGGCGGCGTGGCCAGGCCGCCCGTCCAGGCAGGGATGGTGCCACTGGCATTACCGGCACGCTCGCCACCAAGCGGTGTCAGCTCCTGCCCCAAACGCGCGGCCTGGCTGGCATCGACCTTGGCCTGGGCCTGAAACGCCAGGGCAGTCAGCAGAAGAAGGGAAACCGATCTCAACACAATGCTCTCCTCGCGGCGCCTGCAAGCGGTGCCGCTATTGTCCGCGCACCTTGTAGGTGCGCTTGTCTTTGTTGTGTTCTGAGAGCCTGCTCACGGCCTCGCGAGCTAGAGCGATACAAGGCAAAAACAAGCGAGGAACGGCCGGGGTCGCGGGCGACTGTACTTTTGTACATGAGCATGACTCGCTTCGCTCGCCCCTTCGGGGCCGCACCAGAGGCACGTTAGCCGCAAGCGGCTTTCCGAGCTTGTTTTTAACGCAGTAGCGCCGACGCGCAGCAGATCGTGAGCAGGTTCTGAGGTGAGGCGCCGTCCTGGCCGTCGGGTTATCCCGATCTAATCGTGCATCCTGCCGGTTCTAATCAAACGCTTGTCGCTGGGTGAGTCAGTCACTCCTGACGCTGGAACTTCAGATCCCACACGCCATGGCCGAGACGCTCGCCACGACGTTCGAACTTGGTCACCGGACGCTCCTCGGGACGCGGCACGTAGGTGCCATCGGCCGCCAGGTTGCGATAGCCCGGCGCGGCATTCATCACCTCGAGCATGTGCTCGGCGTAGTTCTCCCAGTCGGTGGCCATGTGCAGTACACCACCGACCTTCAGCTTGCTGCGCACCAGCTCGGCGAAAGCCGGCTGGACGATACGGCGCTTGTGGTGCCGCGATTTGTGCCAGGGGTCGGGGAAGAACAGCAGCACGCGATCGAGGCTGGCATCGGCTACGCAGTCACGCAGCACCTCCAGCGCATCGCAGCTGTACACGCGAATGTTGCTCAGATTCTGCGCCATCGCGCCGCTCAGCAACGCACCGACGCCGGGTTTGTGTACCTCGACGCCAATGAAATCCTGCTCGGGTGCGGCAGCAGCCATCTCCAGGGTGGAGTGGCCCATACCGAAGCCGATCTCGAAGGTGCGCGGCGCGCTGCGGCCGAACACCTGATCGAAGTCGCGCAGGCCATCTTCCAGTTCCAGGCCGAACAGCGGCCAGCCCTTGTCGATGCCGCGCTGCTGACCTTCAGTCATGCGCCCGGCGCGCATCACGAAGCTCTTGATGGTACGGCGCTGACGACCGTCTTCGGTCAGTTCGGGCTGTTGGGTATCGGTCATGCTGGGCTCTTGTCGAGTGTTTTACGACTCTGCGGGCTGAAGCCCTGCATTCAACGCAGCAGGGCCGACCCGCAGCAAATCGTCATCCTTAGTTGATCAGGCCAGTCAGCGGCGACGACGCACTGGCATAAAGTTTCTTCGGCATGCGACCGGCCAGGTAGGCCAGGCGGCCAGCCTCGACGGCATGCTGCATGGCGTGGGCCATGAGCACCGGATTCTGCGCTTCGGCAATGGCGCTGTTCATCAGCACGGCCTCGCAACCCAGCTCCATGGCGATGGTGGCGTCGGAGGCAGTGCCCACACCGGCATCGACCAGCACCGGCACTTTCGATTCCTCGAGAATGATGCGCAGGTTGTACGGGTTGCAGATACCCAGGCCCGAGCCGATCAGGCCGGCCAGCGGCATCACCGCGATGCAGCCGATCTCGGCCAGTTGGCGGGCGATGATCGGATCGTCGCTGGTGTACACCATGACGTCGAAGCCGTCCTTGACCAGCACTTCGGCGGCCTTGATGGTTTCGATGACGTTGGGAAACAAGGTTTTCTGGTCGGCCAGCACTTCCAGCTTGACCAGGTTGTGACCATCGAGCAGCTCACGGGCCAGCCGGCAGGTGCGCACGGCCTCGACGGCGTCATAGCAACCGGCGGTGTTGGGCAGGATGGTGTACTGGTCCGGGCTGATCACGTCGAGCAGGTTCGGCTCACCGGGATTCTGGCCGATATTGGTGCGGCGCACCGCCACAGTGACGATCTCGGCGCCGGAGGCGGCGATGGCGTCACGGGTCTCGTCCATATCCTTGTACTTGCCGGTACCGACCAGCAGGCGCGACTGGAACGTACGACCGGCCAGGGTGAAGGGCTTGTCGCTGCGAACTTGGCTCATGGAATACTCCTCGTGAGGTCAACCGCCGCCGATGGCGTGCACCACTTCCACCTGATCGCCCTCGGCGAGCTGGGTGCTGTTGTGCTGGCTGCGTGGAACGATGTCCTGATTGAGTTCGACCGCCACACGGCGCCCGGTCAGGTCGAGGCGAACCAACAGGTCGGCGACGCTCTGGTTATCCGGCAGTTCGAAGGGTTCACCATTCAACTGGATACGCATGACGACTCGGTCACAACTGGAAAGAGGGCCGGCATTCTAGCCCGTTAACTGGCCACGACCAAGGCTAAAAGGCGCCATTCGTCCTCATTTCTGACGCCAGGGTCAGGTCAGCTTCCAGGCGCTCAGGCCCAGACACAGCCAGCCGACGAGGAAGGCGACGCCGCCGAAAGGCGTGATGATGCCGAGCTTGCCGATACCGCTGAGGGTCAGCAGATAGAGGCTGCCGGAAAACAGCAGGATACCCAGCGCGAAGGCGCCGCCAGCCAGATTCACCAGCCGCCCGGGTGCATGCATCGCCAGCAGGCCGACGCCAAACAGGGCCAACGCGTGGATCAGTTGGTAATGCGTACCGGTCTGAAAAACCGCCAGATATTCGGGCGTCAGCCTGTGCTTCAGGCCATGGGCCGCGAACGCGCCCAGGGCGACACCAGTGAAACCGGTGAATGCAGACAACAGCAGCCAGAGACGGGCCATGGAAACTCCTGAATAAATCGACCTGGGCGCAGTTTAGCCATTGGGCCTGAAGACGAAATGGTCGTTATTGTCACACCTGCGCCCAATCCTGTGGTTTCGCGGGAACTTACTCGGCACTTTTTGTTGCCCGCCATCCTTGGCGGCAACCCTTCGGGCCGTCGCAAAGCGACGTCAAAAATTGCTCCCGGCAATTTTTTGTGGCCTACCATCCCTGGCGGCAAGCCTAGCGGGCCGTCGGCAGAGCAGACGTCAAAAATCGCTCCCGGCGATTTTTTGTTTTAATAGCGCCTCATCTGATCAATGCGAGACCCCATGCTCCGAGCCCTGACCCGCCGCCTGCTGAAACTGCTGCTTTGGCTGATCCTGGCCAGCGTGCTGCTGGTGCTTGCTCTGCGCTGGGTACCGCCGCCCGGTACAGCGCTGATGATCGAGCGCAAGATCGAATCCTGGGGCAGCGAACAACCCATTGAACTGAAGCGCCAGTGGCGCCCCTGGAAAGAACTGCCGGATCACCTGAAGATGGCGGTGATCGCCGCTGAAGACCAGAAATTCGCCGAGCATTGGGGCTTCGACGTAGGAGCGATTCAAGCGGCGCTGGCACACAACCAGAGCGGCGGCTCGCTCAGGGGCGCCAGCACCCTCAGCCAGCAGGTGGCGAAGAACCTGTTTCTCTGGTCCGGGCGCAGCTGGCTGCGCAAGGGCCTGGAAGCCTGGTTCACTGCGCTGATCGAAGTGCTCTGGTCGAAAGAGCGCATCCTCGAGGTGTACCTCAATAGCGTCGAGTGGGGTGATGGCATCTTCGGCGCTGAAGCGGCCGCACAGCATCACTTCGGCGTCGGCGCGCCCTACCTCAATCGCCAGCAGGCCAGCCAGCTGGCAGCAGTACTACCCAACCCGCTACGCTGGAGCGCCGGCCGACCGGACGCCTACGTCAATCGTCGCGCCGCCTGGATTCGTCAGCAGATGACGCAGCTGGGTGGCAGCCACTACCTCAATCAACTCAAGCCGCAGCGCCCCGATTGGTGGCCGCGCTGGCTGTAAGCTAGCGGGTCGCGCGAAAAGCCTTGCGCGGGACGGCGTGCAACAGCTCGACCTCGTCGCCCTGCAGATGCACGGTCAGCCCCCATTGTGGATAGACCCAGGCCTGGCCTTCGGCCAGTTCCAACGTCAAGCGTGGCTGCCCGAGACTGGCAGCCAGGCGGTCGCTGGCCAGCGCTTGCGGGGCACTCAGATTGAGGCTGGCGATGGAAAAGCCAGCCATCTGATCGACCAGTGATTGACCAAGGGCCAACTCTGTACCAGCGGCCTGGAGGCCCTGCGCCGCCATCAGACTGTCGCGTTGTTCAAGGCTCAACCTCACCTCCGCCTCGAGCAACCAGCCGCCCTCTTCCCCGTCGAGCGACGCACGATAGAAAAGCCGTGCGCCGTCCAGACGCGGCGCCAGCCACAGCTCGCCTGGCGCCAACGCCTGTACCTCACGCAGCGTCAATTCATCTTCGGCCAGCGGCTGCAACAGCGCATCGCGCCATTGCTGCAGATTGGCCAGCGGATGCACCTCAGCGCTGCGCATCAACCAGGCGCCCCAGGCGAAGAACAGCACGGCCACGGCCACGAATACCAGCAAGTGCTGCGCTTTCAGAGGGGTCTTGTTCAAGGTAATTGCTCCAGACAGCAAAAAGCCGCACCAGGGTGCGGCTTTTCGGGGTAACGGCAGACTCAGGCGGCAATACAGCCCTTGAGCTTGTTCATCGCGTTCTTCTCGAGCTGACGAATACGCTCGGCCGACACATTGTACTTGGCGGCCAGATCATGCAGCGTCGCCTTCTCCTCGGCCAGCCAGCGCTGGTAGAGGATGTCGCGGCTGCGCTCGTCCAGGCTTTCCAGCGCTTCGTGCAGGTTGCTACTGGAACTGTCGCTCCAGTCAGCATCTTCGAGCTGGCGGGCCGGGTCGTAACGATGGTCTTCCAGATAATGCGCGGGCGACTGGAAGGCGCTGTCGTCATCGGCATCGGCGGCCGGGTCGAAGGCCATGTCCTGGCCGGTCAGGCGACTTTCCATCTCGCGCACTTCGTGCGGCTCGACGCCCAGGCTTGCGGCCACGGCGGTGACTTCATCGTTGTTCAGCCAGGCCAGACGCTTCTTCTGGCTGCGCAGGTTGAAGAACAGTTTGCGCTGCGCCTTGGTGGTGGCCACTTTGACGATGCGCCAGTTCTTCAGGATGAACTCGTGGATCTCGGCACGGATCCAGTGCACGGCGAAAGACACCAGACGCACGCCCATTTCCGGGTTGAAGCGCTTGACCGCCTTCATCAGGCCGACGTTGCCTTCCTGGATCAGGTCGGCCTGGGCCAGACCATAACCGGAGTAGCTACGGGCGATATGCACCACGAAACGCAGGTGGGCCAACACCATCTGGCGGGCGGCCTCTAGATCCTGCTGGTAAAAGAGATTTTCGGCCAGTTCACGCTCCTGCTCGGGCGTCAGCAGCGGAATGCTGTTGACCGCATGCACGTACGCTTCCAGGTTGGCGCCTGGAACCAGAGCATGAACAGGTTGCAAGGAAGTGGACATTCGAATCCTCCGATTCACGAAACTCGTGCAGTGTAGCACTGCGCTATCTGATGCAGGGCCTGTGGATAAGTTCCCTGAGAGATAGTCAATATCAACCAAAACAATGACTTGTCAGCTTGCGTTCAGCCTTGCCGAACAACGCCCTAACGGGGTGCAAGTTCGTTCAGATGACGCGCCACTGCCAGCCAGGCGCCAATATAGCCCAACAGCACGGCGCCAAGCAGCAGCGAAAAACCGTCGGAAGAAGGTACGCCACCCAGCGCGAAATCGCTACCGTAAAGTCCGGCCAAACGTACTACAGCATCGTTCAGCCAATCCAGCCCGAAGGCCAGCAGCAACCAGGCGAAGATGCCTGCGCCAAAACCGTACAACGCGCCCATATAAAGGAAGGGACGGCGCACGTAGCCATCGGTGCCGCCCACCAGCTTGATCACCTCGATCTCGGCGCGGCGATTCTCGATGTGCAGGCGGATGGTATTACCTATCACCAGCAGTAGCGCCAGGATCAGCAGCAGGCTGAGGCCGAAGACGAAACGATCACCCAGTTTGAGGATGGCGGTCAGGCGCTCGACCCAGACCAGATCGAGCTGTGCCTGCTCCACCTTGGGCAGCTCCGCCAGGCGCTGGCGTAGAGCTTCGAGCTTGGCCTTGTCGACTTCCTTCGGCGTTACCAGGACCACGCCAGGTAGCGGGTTTTCCGGCAGTTCCTTGAGCGCCTGACCCAGGCCGGACAGCTGCTGGAACTCTTCCAGTGCCTGTTCGCGACTGATCCACTCGGCATCGGAGACGTCATCCATCGCTGCGATCTGCTCGCGCAGGGCTTGGCCATCACGCTCGCCGGCGGACATGTCGAGGAACAAGGAAATCTGCGCCGCACGCTGCCAGGAACCGCCGAGCTTCTCGACGTTGTCCAGCAGCAGCGACAGGCCCATGGGCAGGCTCAACGCCACGGCCATCACCAGGCAGGTGAAGAAGCTGCCGATGGGCTGGCGCGCCAGGCGGCGCAGGCTGTCGACCAGGCTGGCGCGATGGCTTTCCAGCCAGGCATGGAACAGCGTGCGGAAATCCGGTTCGTCCGCCGGGCCGTCGACCACCTTGTTGCGCGGCGCCGCGCCGACCCGCTCGGCTGGTTGCGGCGTGGGCATCTTCGATGCGCTCATCAGGCAGCCTCCCCATCACCGATCAGGCGACCGCGTTGCAGGGTGAGCATGCGCTGGCGCATGCGCGCGATCAGCGCCAGGTCGTGGCTGGCGATCAGCACCGTGGTGCCCAGCTGGTTGATGTCTTCGAACACCCCCATGATCTCGGCGGCCAGGCGCGGGTCGAGGTTACCGGTGGGCTCGTCCGCCAGCAGCAAGGCCGGCCGGTGAACGATGGCGCGGGCGATGCCGACGCGCTGTTGCTGACCGGTGGACAGATCACCCGGCGACTGCGCCGCCTTGTCGCTGAGGCTGACGCGCTCCAGTGCGGCACCGACGCGTTTGCCGATTTCCGGCTTGGACAGGCCGAGAATCTGCAGCGGCAGCGCGACGTTGTCGTACACGGTGCGGTCGAACAGCAACTGGTGGTTCTGGAACACCACACCGATCTGCCGGCGCAGGAAGGGAATCTGCGCATTGGTGATGGTCGACAGGTCCTGCCCGGCCAGCAGCAATTTGCCGCTGGTGGGCCGCTCCATCGCCAGCAGCAGACGCAGCAGTGTGCTCTTGCCGGCGCCGGAGTGACCGGTGACAAAGAGGAATTCGCCGGGGCGAACGCGGAAACTCAGTTCGTGCAGCCCGACATGGCCATTGGGGTAACGCTTGGCGACCTGCTCGAATCGGATCATCCGCGCTCACGCTCCTCGAAGAGTGCCTGGACGAAGGCCTGCGCCTGGAACGGGCGCAGGTCATCGATACCCTCACCCACGCCGATATAGCGAATCGGCAGGCCGAACTGCTTGGCCAGGGCGAAGATGACGCCGCCCTTGGCGGTGCCGTCGAGTTTGGTCAGTGCCAGACCGGTGAGGTTCACGGTCTGGTTGAACTGTTTGGCCTGGTTGATGGCGTTCTGGCCGGTGCCAGCATCGAGGACCAGCAGCACTTCATGCGGCGCTGTTTCGTCCAGCTTGCCGATCACCCGACGGACCTTCTTCAACTCTTCCATCAGGTTGTCTTTGGTGTGCAGGCGCCCGGCGGTGTCGGCGATCAGCACGTCGATGCCACGCGACTTGGCGGCCTGCACCGCATCGAAGATCACCGAGGCCGAATCGGCACCGGTGTGCTGAGCGATGACCGCGATGTTGTTGCGCTCACCCCAGACCTGCAGCTGCTCCACCGCAGCGGCGCGGAAGGTGTCGCCCGCGGCGAGCATGACCTTCTTGCCTTCGAGCTGCAGCTTCTTGGCCAGCTTGCCGATGGTGGTGGTCTTGCCCACGCCATTCACGCCTACGACGAGAATCACGTAAGGCTGCTTGGTGGTGTCGATGACCAGCGGCTGCTCGACCGGCTTGAGCAGGCTGACCAATTCTTCCTGCAGTGCCTTGTACAGGGCGCCGCTGTCGGCGAGTTCCTTGCGCGCCACACGCTTGGTCAGGTTGCTGATGATCGCGGTGGTCGCCTCGACGCCAACGTCGGCGGTCAGCAGGCGGGTTTCCAGGTCGTCGAGCAGGTCATCGTCGATGGCCTTCTTGCCGAGGAACAGGCTGGCCATGCCCTCGCCGAGGCTGGCGCTGGTCTTGGACAGGCCCTGTTTGAGGCGGGCGAAGAAGCTCGGCTTTTCCTGAGTGGCTGGCGCCGCGACGAGAGCTGGCGCAACCACGACGGGTGCGGCCTCGACAACAGGCTCGGACACGACCGGCGGTTCAATAACGACAGGGGCGGCTGCGGGTTCGGCGGCCTGCAGTTCAGGCTGCGGTGCTGGAGCGGACGCGACCTCAGCCACTTCAGGCTCGGCTACCGGCGCGGGCTCAGGCGTCGGCGGCTCGACAGGCACCTGGGTAACAGGTTGCTCGATGGGCGCGGATTGAGTCGACTCGACAGCGGTTTCTGCGGGTTTCTTGCGCCACCAACTGAACAGGGATTTCTTCTCTTCACTCATAGGCTGAGCCTGAGTATCGGCCTCAGCCGGTGGATTCTTGTCGTCTTTGGAACCAAACATGGGTCTTCTCAAAGGGGCGAGCAGTCATCGCAGGCAGTCGGTGCCGCGTGCCGCATCCAGAAAAATTCGCTTGCCAGGCATGTCCCGGGGCAACCGCCCGCACGGGCACATCAAAGGGCTTGCGATGTACGAAACAGCCCGAGACTTTACCACTTTAGAGCGCTACCGCGCAGCGTTGCAGCCTGCCAGTTTCCTGCCGCTGATCAGGCGCCTGCGGTAATCGCCACCGCCAGCGTGAGACCCGACAGTAGTGCGCCCAAAACCTATACAAAAGCTGTACAAGCTGATACACAGTTGTCGAACATCTTCCTCAGTTCATCCTTTGCGGGGTCGCAAGCATGCTTGTCCGCCTTACCTATGCCAGCCGCGCCAGCCATGGCATGTCTTCACAATTGATCCGCGATATTCTCGAAAGCTCGCAACGCAACAATCCGACACGCGGCCTCACTGGCATCCTGTGCTGTAACGCCGACACCTTTGTTCAAGCACTGGAAGGACCGCGAACGGCCATCAACGCGTTGTACAACCGTTTGGCAGAGGATAACCGCCACAAGGACCTGACGATTCTCGACTACGAAGAGATCCACGTCCGCCGCTACGCCAGCTGGAGCATGGGCTGGGCCGGCGCCAAGCAGGCCAACCGAGAACTTTTTCTGAAATACTCCTGCAGCGACCGCCTGGACCCTTTCGGCATGAGCGCCGAACAGGTCAATGGCTTGCTACTGGAACTGTCAGCAAGCGTGAGCACTATCAGCCCCCCGATTATCGACTGAATCCAATTCGCTGCGACGCAGAACCTAATCGCTTGCGCCGATGTCCCAACGGCGGGCGGTGCCTCGTAGTATGGATGGGGTATCCTGACGCCCTCTTGTCAACGGCGGTTCGACCGCCTCGACCATCCAACAGGACGACACCTGAATGATTGTCTCTGCACGCCGCGCCCTCGGTTTGATCATGGGGGTGCTCTGCCTGCCGCTGGCGGCGTTCGCCGCCGCGCCACAGCCAACCCATGAATTTACCCTCGATAACGGCCTCAAGGTCATAATCCGCGAGGACCATCGCGCCCCCGTGGTGGTCTCGCAGATCTGGTACAAGGTCGGCTCCAGCTATGAGACGCCCGGTTCCACCGGCCTGTCCCACGCGCTGGAGCACATGATGTTCAAGGGCAGCGGCAAGTTCGGCCCCGGCGAAGCCTCGCGCATCCTGCGCGAACTGGGCGCCGAGGAGAACGCCTTCACCAGCGACGACTACACCGCCTACTATCAGGTACTGGCCAGTGACCGCCTGGGCGTGGCGCTGGAGCTGGAAGCCGACCGCCTGGCCAGTCTGAAGCTGCCAGCAGACGAGTTCGCCAAGGAAATCGAGGTGATCAAGGAAGAGCGCCGTCTGCGTACCGACGACCGCCCGTCTTCGCTGGCTTACGAGCGCTTCAAGGCCATGGCCTATCCAGCCAGCGGCTACAGCATCCCCACCATCGGCTGGATGGCCGACCTCGACCGCATGCACATCGACGAACTGCGTGCCTGGCACCAGAAATGGTACGCACCGAACAATGCCACCCTGGTGGTGGTCGGTGACGTGACCGTGGATGAGGTCAGGAGCCAGGTGCAGCGCTACTTCGGCGACATTCCGCGCGGTGAAGTGCCGACCGCCAAACTGCCGCTGGAACTGGCCGCGCCGGGCGAACGCCGCACCACGCTGTACCTCAAGACGCAGTTGCCGAGCCTGATCATGGGCTTCAACGTACCGGGTCTGGCCACCGCCGAAACGCCGCGCCAGGTCTATGCCCTGCGCCTGGCCGCCGCCCTGCTCGACGGCGGCTACAGCGCACGCCTGTCCACCCGCCTGGAACGCGGCGAAGAACTCGTCTCCGGCGCCAGCGCCTGGTACAACGCCTTCACCCGTGGCGACAGCCTATTCATTCTCTCTGCTACGCCCAACGTGCAAAAAGGCAAGACCCTGGAGCAGGCCGAAGCCGGCCTGTGGCGCGAACTGGAAGAACTGAAGAAAGCCCCGCCGTCCGCCACCGAACTGGCCCGCGTACGCGCCCAGGTTATCGCTGGCCTGGTGTTCGAGCGCGACTCGATCACCAGCCAGGCCACCAGCATCGGCCAACTGGAAACCGTCGGCCTGTCCTGGCAACTGACCGATCAGGAGCTGGCCGAGCTGGAGGCCGTCACCCCGGCCGACATCCAGCAGGCTGCCCGTACTTTCTTCGTCCGCGACCGCCTGAGCGTCGCCCACGTACTGCCCGAAGAGTCCCGTAATGAGGAGTCCCGCCCATGAAGACTGAGCAACGCCGCCTGGGCCTGCTCGGCCTGATCCTGTCCAGCGCCCTGGCTCTGGGCGCCTGCGCCAACCTGTCCGACAGCACCGTGACTGGCGATGCCGCCAAGCTGCAGTCGCTGGCTGCACTCGACGGCAAGGCGCCAACCCGCCGCACCCTGGACATCCAGACCTGGCAGACTGCGCAAGGCGCCAAGGTGCTGTTCGTCGAAGCGCATGAGCTGCCGATGTTCGACCTGCGTCTGACCTTCGCCGCCGGCAGCAGCCATGACGGCGGCGTACCAGGCCTGGCCACCCTGACCAACGCCATGCTCAACGAAGGCGTACCGGGCAAGGACGTCGGCGCCATCGCCGCCGGCTTCGAGGGACTCGGTGCCGAGTTCGGCAACGGCGCCTACCGCGACATGGCCGTGGCCAGCCTGCGCAGCCTGAGCGCGCAGGAGCAGCGTGAGCCGGCACTGGCACTGTTCGCCGAGGTACTGGGCAAGCCCACCTTCCCCGCCGACTCGCTGGCACGGATCAAGAACCAGTTGCTGGCCGGCTTCGAGTTCCAGAAACAGAACCCGGGCAAGCTGGCCAGCCTCGAATTGTTCGAGCGCCTGTACGGTCAGCACCCCTACGCTCACCCAAGCGACGGCACGGCGCAGTCGATTCCGGCCATCACCCGCCAGCAGTTGCAGGCTTTCCATGCCCGCGCCTATGCCGCCGGCAATGCGGTGATCGCGCTGGTTGGCGATCTGTCGCGCAGCGAAGCCGAGGCCATCGCCAATCAGGTATCCGCCGCCCTGCCGCCAGGCCCGGCCCTGGCGAAGATCGCCCAGCCGCAAGCGCCCAAGCCGGGCATCAGCCATATCGAGTATCCGTCCAACCAGACCCACCTGATGATCGCTCAGCTCGGCATCGACCGCCGCGACCCGGATTATGCCGCGCTGTACCTGGGCAACCAGATCTTCGGCGGCGGCGGTTTCGGCACCCGCCTGATGAGCGAAGTGCGCGAGAAGCGCGGCCTGACCTATGGCGTCTACTCCGGATTCAGCGCCATGCAGGCGCGCGGCCCGTTCATGATCAACCTGCAGACCCGAGCGGACTTGAGCGAAGGCACCCTGGCGCTGGTCAAGCAACTGCTCGCCGACTACCTGCGTGACGGCCCCACCCAGCAGGAACTGGATAATGCCAAGCGTGAGCTGGCCGGCAGCTTCCCGCTGTCCACCGCGAGCAATGCCGCCATCGTCGGCCAGTTGGCGTCGATGGGCTTCTACGACCTGCCGCTGAGTTATCTGGACGACTTCATGCGTGACGTGCAAAGCCTGAGCACCGAGCAGGTCAAGGCGGCGATGGCCAAACACCTCGACCCCGAGGCGCTGGTGGTGGTCACCGCCGGCCCGACGGTGCCGCAAAAAGAGCTGCCGCCGCCCACCGACCGCCCGGCCGAACTGCCCAGCGCGGTGCCGCACTGATGCGTGGTCGCACACAGCCCAAACCGGCCGCCAAGGCTCACGGCGGCCAGGGTCAATTGCGCATCATCGGCGGGCAGTGGCGTTCGCGGCGCTTTGCCTTCCCCGACGGTCCGGGCCTGCGCCCGACACCGGATCGCGTGCGAGAGACGCTGTTCAACTGGCTGGCGCCCTATGTCGAGGGTGCCCATGTGCTCGACCCCTTCGCCGGCAGTGGCGCGCTGCTGCTCGAAGCGCTGTCGCGTGGTGCTGCCAGCGGTCTGGCCTGCGACCTCAACCCGGCCTCGGTGAGCGCCTTGCGCGGCCACCTGGCGACGCTGCAATGCAGCACGGGCGAGATTCATCTGGGCGATGCCCTGCAACTGCTGGCGCGTCCGGCGCAGCGGCGCTTCGATATCGTTCTGCTCGACCCGCCGTTCCACAAGGATCTGCTGCAGGACGCCTGCAACCTGCTGGAAGCCCAGGGCTGGCTGGCCGACGACGCCTGGGTCTATACCGAAAGCGAAACCGCGCCCTCAACCCTCGGCCTGCCCGGCAACTGGCGCCTGCATCGCGAGAAGCACACCGGCCAGGTGCACTACGCGCTGTGGCAACGTGGATGAAGGACTTTCTCTACGCCCACCTGCCCTACCTGCTGCTGATCGCACTGGCGCTGCCGGTTCTGTTCAGCCAGCAGGAAATTGCACTGAACTTGCAGCGCGCGATACCGCACAACCCCAGCACAGGCATCACCATCGGCCTAGCCAACCAGCGCATCGCCGCCCTGCTGGTTTTGGCCTGGTGGGCCTGGCGCATAATGCGCAAGCGCCGCCGCTAAAGGCGTAGGGCGGATCGGAACGCCGACCGCTCGTAGCGCAGCGAACAGTCCGCCACTCCTTGATGCTGGCAAAAACCTATGGCGTACTGCTTCGCGACGACTGCATGGATGCAGGAGGTAGAGCGACGCAGGAAGCCAAAGCCGAGTACGCCCCCAGAATAAGCTCCAGGCAACGACCGACCACCCGATGAACACTGACTTTCGCCCCGCCTGGTGGCTCCCCGGCCCGCATCTGCAGACGCTGTGGAACCCCTTCTGTCGCAAGCCGCCGCAACTGGAACGGCAGCGCGAGCGGCTGTGGCTGGACGATGGCGATTTCCTCGACCTCGACTGGCACGGCCCGCATGACGCCCATGCGCCGCTGGTGCTAGTGCTGCATGGCCTGACCGGCAGCTCCAACTCGCTCTATGTGCTCGGCCTGCAGCAGGTTCTGGCCGCGCGCGGCTGGGCCAGCGTGGCGCTGAACTGGCGCGGCTGCTCCGGTGAACCCAATCTGCTGCCGCGCGGCTATCACTCCGGCGCCAGCGAGGATCTGGCATCGGCCGTGGCCCACCTGCGCGCGCAACGACCGATGGCGCCGCTATACGCCGTCGGTTATTCCCTGGGCGGCAACGTGTTGCTCAAGTATCTGGGTGAGAGTGGCGAGCAAAGCCAGCTGCAGGCAGCGGTGGCGGTGTCGGTGCCATTTCGTCTGGATCAGTGCGCCGACCGCATCGGTTTGGGCTTCTCGCGGGTGTATCAGGCGCATTTCATGCGTGAGATGGTCGCCTACGTGAACAACAAGCAGCGCCTGTTCGCCGAGAGTGGCCAGGGCGAGCGCCTGTCGGTGCTGCAGCGCCTGGGCCCGCTGGATGGCATGCGCACCTTCTGGGACTTCGACGGACGCATCACCGCGCCGCTGCACGGTTTCGCCGATGCCCACGACTACTACCGCCGCGCCTCCAGCCGTTTCTACCTGGGTAAAATCCGCAGACGTACGCTGATCATCCAGGCCGAGGACGACCCCTTCATATTCCGCCACAGCCTGCCCGAGGCCAACGAGCTGGCACCCGGCACCGAGCTCGAGCTGCATGCCAAGGGCGGGCATGTCGGCTTCGTCGAGGGTAGCCCGCGCCGCCCCAGTTACTACCTGGAGCGGCGCATCCCTCACTGGCTCGGCGAACTCACCTGAGTCAACCAGCAGCAGGCTGTTCCGGCATCGCCGAGGAGTGGTGCTTGAGGATTTTCCACTCGCCATCGACCTTCTGGTAAACGAAGGTGTAGCGCGCCTGCACCTGGCGCACCGCATCGCCCTGGGTCAGGGCGAAGGTGTAAACCCCCGAATCCACCGCTGCATCCGGGCCGATCTGGCGAATTTCACGCATGTTGATCGTGCCGACCGGCTTGGCCTGTAAGAAATGGTCGAAATAGTCCTGGATTGCCTCATGGCCTACGCGCACCCGATTCGATACCGTGGGCTGCAGCACGCCGTTGTCGGCGTACAAGGCAGCGACCTTGGCCGAGTCGCCAGTCTGCAAGGCGGCGTTCCAGCGCTCGAACAGGCCGGCGATCTGCTGCTCCTGCGCATTGCTCGGGGCGGTTGCCGTTTCCGTGTAGACATGAGGCGCATCGGCCGCCTGAACCAGCGGCACGGACAGGGCAAATACCAGGGCACAGCTGCTGAACAAGGGTTTCAACATGGTTGAATCTCCGGCTATTGAAAGACGCCACCAGCATGCAGGCCGCCCACCGCAGGCACATCGGCCAGGTGGAGGCGGCGGTCTATGCCAGGTGGCAGATGCCGGACGCGGTTCAATTTATTAGCCTGCGCCGTCGGTTGACGCGCCAAACCCTGGAGGTCCGGATGCAGCACACCCCACCTGACAGCGTACTGGCCCTGCGCGCCGATTACCGCCAGGCGGAAAGCCGCGCCGCGCGCCTGCGCCTGCTGGTCGAGAGCGGTCGCACCCTCAATGCGCTACCCGCCGCCGAGAGCGGTGCGCTGGCCCTGCAACGGGCCTGCAGCTTCTGCGCCATGGATGGTGGCGTACTGCTGCTCAGGCATGCCGATGGCAGCCCGAGCCGCAGCGCCGGTTTCGGCCCTGCCGCCTTGCAACAGCAACTCGCTACTTTGCCCTGGCAAGGCGCCGCCCAGGTGGTCGCAGCGCCGCTGCCGGACGTTGCCCTGGCGCTCTGCCTACCCCTGCATGCGGCTTCGGGCGAAGTCTTCGGCGCCCTGCTGCTGGGCAACGCCAGCGCCATGCGCGGCCCCGACGCGGAAGACCTCGAAGCTTTGCAACTGCTCGCCACCCTGCTCGCAGGGCATCTGCACAACAGCCAGTTGCTGGCCGCACTGCGCCTGCGCGAGCGCAGCATGTCGGAGCTGGTACACCAGCAGATGACCGCCCAGGAGGACGAACGCGCACGGGTGGCCTATGACCTGCACGACGGCCTGGCGCAGACCCTGGCCGGCCTGCATCAGCACCTGCAGGGGTTCGCTCAGCATCGCCAACTCAATGACGACTTGCGTGCCGCCCTGGCGCCCATCCTGCAACTGGCGCAGCGCAGCATGGGCGAGACGCGCCAGGCCATCAGCGGCCTGCGCCCGACCCTGCTGGACGACTTCGGTCTGGCGCCGGCACTGGACCGCGAGCTCGACCGCCTGCGCGGCCAGGGTCGTCAGGTGCAATGGCTGCGCCGCGATCCCCAGCGCCTGCGCCCGGCGGTGGAGATCGCCCTGTTTCGCATCGGCCAGGAGGCCATCAACAACATCTGCAAGCATACCGCCAGCGGCGCGGTCAGCCTGGATCTACATCTCGACGACGACACCGCACGGTTGCAGGTGGAGGATCGCGGCCCCGGCTTCGCCATCACGCAGAAACCAGATCCCGGCGAAGGCGGCATGGGCCTGGTGGCCATGCGCGAACGCTGCCTGCTGCTCGGCGGTCAGTTCACCTGCCACAGCCAGCCCGGCCAGGGCACCCGCCTGCTAGCCTGCATTCCACGCGCCCTGGCGGATGAGGAAAGCGCATGAACGAGCCGATTCGCCTGCTACTCGCCGACGACCATGAAGTGACCCGCGCCGGCTTCGCCGCGATGCTCGCTGACTGCCCGGAATTCAGCATCGTCGGCCAGGCAGTGGACGGTCGCCAGGCGCTGGAACTCTGCGAGCGCCTGCAACCGGAGATCGCCATCCTCGATATCCGCATGCCCGTGCTCAACGGTCTGGCCACCGCGCGCCTGCTGCACGAGCGCCTGCCGGCGATAAAGGTTTTGCTGTTCACCATGTACGACAGCCCCGACCACCTGGAAGCGGCGATCAGTGCCGGTGCCGTCGGCTACCTGCTCAAGGACGCCAGCCGCCAGGAAGTCATCGACGGCCTGCGCCAGGTGGCAGCAGGCCAGAGCGCCCTCAACGGCATGGTCAGCGCGCAACTGCTGCGCCGTGTGGTCGAACGCAACCAGAGCGGTGCGGCCAGCAGCGCGCTGACGCCACGCGAGCGCCAGGTGCTCGGGCTGGTCGCGGGCGGCTTTACCAACCGCGAGATCGGCGAAAAGCTGGGCATCGCCACCGGCACAGCCAAGGCTCACGTCGAACGGGTGATCGGCAAACTTGGGGTCGCCGACCGCACCCAGGCCGCCGTGCAGGGCATCGCCCTGGGGCTGGTGGCACCGACGGAGCGCCAGCCGTGAAGAGCCTGTTCAGCCGCTGGACCGACCGCCCGCTACGCAGCAAGAGCCTGGTGATCATCGCCCTGCCACTGGCGGTGCTGCTGATCTCGCTGGTGCTGGTGTACGTCACCGAGCGCCAGACTTCGCGGGTCGAGGACGACGTGCGCCGGGCGCTACGCGTACAGGGCGACGTGCAGGCGGTACATAGCCTGCTGGCCGAAGCAGCGGCCAGCGTACGCGGTTACCTGCTGATCCAGCGCAGCGACTTCCTGCCGTCCTACCGCAGCGCTGTGGAGCGTATCGACAGTACGCTGCGGCGCCTCGATACGGACATCCGCGACCCGCAGATGCGCAGCAGCCTGGAGCGCTTGCGCCCACTGATCGTGATCAAGCTGGAAGGCCTGGAACAGCTTATGGCGCTGGCCAGCAGCGCCGACCGCGCGGCGATGACGCGCATCCTGGTGGACAACAAGTATGTGCTCGATGAGCTGCGCCAGGAGATCCAACAGATGCTCGACCGCGAGCAGACCCTGCTCGACGAGCGCAACGCCGAAGCCAGCGCGGTACGCTCGCGCATGCTCCTGGCCACCGGCCTGGCTGCCATGTTCGGTGTGCTCGGTGCGCTGTTCGCCGTGGTGCTGCTGTCCACCGGCATCGTCCAGCGGGTGCAGCAGGTCGAGCGCAATGCCCGGCGCCTGGCCTTGGGCCAGCCGCTGATCCCCCATGGCGCCGCAGCCGACGAGATCGGCCAGCTCGCCGCCAGCCTGGAGGAGGCCGGGCAACTGCTGGCCGAACGCGAACGGGCCTTGCGCGACAACGAGGAGCGTCTGCGCCTGATCATCGACGGGGTCAAGGAATACGGCATCTTCGGCCTCGACCCCAACGGCCACGTCACCTCCTGGAACACTGGCGCAGAACGCATCAAGGGCTACAGCGAGGCGGACATCCTCGGTCGCCACTTCTCCCTGTTCTACCCACCGCAGGCCCGCGAAACCGCACCTTACCTGGCCTTGCAGGCGGCCACCCGTGAAGGCCGCTACGAGGAAGAAGCCTGGCGCCAGCGCCGCGATGGCTCGCTGTTCTGGGCCAACGTGGTGATCACCGCCCAGCGTGACGCCAGCGGCACCTTGCGCGGCTTCTCCAAGATCACTCGCGACATCACCGACCGGCGTAATGCCGAGGCCGCCCTGCGCACGGCCCGCGAAGAAGCGGAAAACGCCAGCCGGGCGAAAAGCGAATTTCTCTCGCGCATGAGCCACGAGCTGCGCACGCCGCTCAATTCCATTCTCGGTTTCGCCCAGTTGCTGGAAATGGACACGGGCACGCCGGCGCAACAGGCCCAGGTGCGTCATATCCTGCGCGCCGGCCGGCACCTGCTGGGGCTGATCAATGAGGTGCTGGATATCGCCCGCATCGAATCCGGACGCCTGGCGATGAGCCCCGAGCCCTTGGCGCTGCGCCCACTGCTGCAGGAGGTCAGCCTGCTGCTGTCGCCACAGGCCGACAGTGCCGATATCCGCCTGCGCCTGCCGGAGGAGCTGCCCGCCGAGCTCTGCGTGCAGGCCGACCGCCAGCGCCTGGTGCAGGTGCTGCTCAACCTGCTGTCCAACGCGATCAAGTACAACCACCCTGGCGGCCATGTCGAAGTGCGGGTGCAGGCCGACAGCGACACCGTCACGTTGAGCGTGATCGACAATGGCCCCGGCATCGCCGCCGAGGATCTGGAGCGCCTGTTCATTCCCTTCGAGCGCCTCGGCGCCGCGGCCAGCGAGGTGGAGGGCACCGGTCTGGGCCTGGCCCTGAGCAAGAGCCTGCTGGAGCAGATGGATGGCAGCCTCGGCGTGCACAGCACACCCGGTGAAGGCAGCACCTTTAGCCTGACGCTGCCACGGGCTCAGGTGCATGAAGGCCTGCTGCCGGCGCCAGCCGCGGCACCACCGCCTGCGGCCAGCGACATCGCCCCGCCAGAGCGGTCGCTGCGCGTGTTGTGCATTGAAGACAACCTGTCCAGCCTGGCGCTGATCGAGACCCTGCTGTCGCGCTGGCCGCAGGTGCAGGTGATTTCGGCCATGCAGGGGCAGCTCGGTCTCGATCTGGCCTGGCAGCACCGCCCCGAGGTGATCCTGCTGGATCTCGACCTGCCCGACCTCTCGGGCCAGGAAGTGCTCAAGCGCCTGCGCCTGAACCCCAGCAGCAGCGATACACCCGTGCTGCTGATCACCGCCGACGTCAGCGCCAGTACCCGGCGTGACCTACAGCAGGCCGGCGCCACCGCGGTGCTGAGCAAACCCCTGCATGTACCGACCTTTCTCGCCGCCCTGCGCCAGCATCTGGATGTCGCCACGCCAACCCCGCCTCTCGGAGCCTGACCATGAACCACCCAGCGCCCGCCGACGATTTTCGTATCCTGGTGATCGACGATCAGCCCGCCAACCTCGAGCTGGTCGAACAACTGCTGGCCCGCGAAGGGCTGCACAACGTGCTCTGTTGCACCGACCCGGCGCAGGCTCTGGCGTTATTCAGCAGCTTCGAGCCGGATCTGCTGATTCTCGACCTGCACATGCCCGGCCTGGACGGCTTCGCCGTGCTCGAACAGCTGCAGCGGCGCATTCCCGCCGACGATTACCTGCCGATTCTGGTGCTCACCGCCGATGCCACCCGCGAGGCCCGGCTGCGCGCGCTGGCGCTGGGCGCGCGCGACTTCATCAGCAAGCCTCTGGATGCCATCGAGACCTTGCTGCGGGTGTGGAATCTGCTGGAAACCCGCGCGCTGTACCGCCAGTTACGTCGCCTGCAACCCGACCAGCCGCCCTTGCGGGCCAGGCCAGTGGCGCTGGGCAGCAGTAGCTGATCGCCTCAGAGCACCTGCTCCAGCGGCACATGCAGGCGGCCGTACAGCGCTTCGACCGCCGCGCGCGCGGCGGGGGCGATATAGCCGCCCTCCAGCGCCAGCACCTGGTAGATGCCGCGGCGTAGCATGTCCTGGCTGAGGTTGTCCGGGCTGGCGCCCGCCGTGCAGAGAAAGCGCACCCAGGAGGTCATGATGATCCAGGCGTTGAGCGTCAGCGCCTCGATCTGCGCCGGCGTCATCAACAGAATGCCAGCCTCGACGAAGCCCTGGTAGATCGACTGCGCCCTCACCAGGCAACGCTGGGCGAAGGCGCGGTAACGCTCGGCCAGCTCGGCGTCGGATTCCAGCAGGTGCTCCAGGTCGCGGTGCAGGAAGCGGTAGTGCCACATCGCTGCCAGCAGCGCCTCCAGATAGAAGGTCTTGTCCTCCACCGTCAGCGCGCGGCCTTCGGGCAGGCGCAGGAAGCTGTCGACCTGCGTTTCGTACTGGGCGAACAGCTCGGCGATGATCATCTGCTTGTTGCGGAAGTGGTAGTACAGGTTGCCCGGCGATATGCCCAGGTGCGCGGCGATATGGTTGGTGGTGACGTTGCGCTCACCCTGGGCGTTGAACAGGGCCAGGCTCTCGGCAACGATGCGGTCGCGGGTCTTGGGTGGCGCCATAACGCAGCTCGATCTCGACTTCGAAAGTTGCAAAGGTACAGGCGAAACAGCCGAAGTGTTACCCCCCGATGCATCCCCCAGGCCCTGACAGGCCTTTGGTTAGGGTGCAGCGAGGGCGGCTGCGCGGCATCCTATTTGACACATTAGAGTAATTGCTCTAAAAATCCAGCTCAGTCTTTTCAAGCAGCCCGCTGGAACGTCGAGGAGAAACCCTATGGTCGCCGACATCGCCTACCTGCAGCACAGCCAACAGCAGATCAACCAGCTGGACGGCACCTTCGCCCTGCAGCGTGCGGCCTTTGCCGCCAATCCGATGCCGTCGGCCGAGCAGCGCATCCAGTGGCTGAAATCCCTCAGCGAGCTGCTGACCGAACAGCAGGATGCGTTGATCTCGGCGATCTCCGCCGACTTCAGCAATCGCTCGGCCGACGAAACCCTGCTCGCCGAACTGATGCCCAGCCTGCATGGCATCCATTACGCCAACAAGCGCATCAAGAAGTGGATGAAGCCGTCGCGGCGCAGCGTCGGCATGCAGTTCATGCCCGCTTCGGCCAAGGTCATCTACCAGCCACTGGGCGTGGTCGGCATCATCGTGCCGTGGAACTACCCGCTGTTTCTCGCCATCGGCCCGCTGACCGGCGCGCTAGCCGCCGGCAACCGGGTAATGATCAAGATGAGTGAGTCCACCCCTGCCACCTCGCAGCTGATCAAGGATCTGCTGGCGCGCATCTTCCCCGAGGACCTGGTCAGCGTCGCCTTGGGCGAGGCGGAAGTCGGCATGGCCTTTTCCAAACTGCCGTTCGACCACCTGCTGTTCACCGGTGCCACCAGCATCGGTAAGCACGTAATGCGCGCCGCCGCCGAGAACCTAACCCCGGTGACCTTGGAGCTGGGCGGCAAGTCGCCAGCCATCGTTTCCGCCGACGTGCCGCTGGCGGACGCCGCCGAGCGCATCGCCTTCGGCAAGACCCTCAACGCCGGGCAGACCTGTGTAGCGCCGGACTACGTGCTGGTGCCAAGGGATCGCGTCGATGGCTTCGTCACCGCCTACCGCCAGGTGGTGCAGCGCTTCTATCCGCAGCTCAAGGACAACCCGGACTACACCGCGATCATCAACGAGCGCCAGCTGACCCGCCTCAATGGCTACGTGCAGGATGCCGAAGCCAAGGGCGCGCGTATCGTCTCGCTGTACCCAGAAACCCAGGGCCGGCGCCTGCCGCAGAGCCTGGTGCTGGACGTAAACGACGACATGAAGCTGATGCAGGACGAGATCTTCGGCCCGCTGCTGCCCGTGGTGCCCTACGACCGTATCGAAGACGCCTTCGCCTACGTCAACGCGCGGCCACGGCCGCTGGCGCTTTACTACTTCGGCTACGACAAGCGCGAGCAACAGCGCGTGCTGCATGAAACCCACTCCGGCGGCGTGTGCCTGAACGACACCCTGCTGCACGTGGCGCAGGACGATATGCCGTTCGGCGGCATCGGCCCGTCCGGCATGGGCCATTACCACGGCCATGAAGGTTTCCTGACCTTCAGCAAGGCCAAAGGCGTGTTCATCAAGCAGCGCTTCAACGCCGCGCGGCTGATCTACCCGCCCTATGGCAAGGCGATCCAGAAGCTGGTCTACAAGCTGTTCGTACGCTGAACAACGCGGGCAGCGCCCGTTTTACGCCTGGTGATAACAACAATGAACGACACCACCCTGAACACGCCGCAGCTGTCGCGGCGCAACCTGCTCAAGGTCGGTCTGCTGGGCACCGCGCTGCTCGGCACCGCCGGGCTGACCGCCACCCTCAGCGGCTGTTCGGCCAGTACGCCGGCCAGCGGCTACCTGATCCTGCGCAGCAGCGATATGCCCTTTCTGCGCGCACTGATCCCGGTAATGCTCGATGGCGCCGTCAGCGCCGAACAGATGCCGCAGGCCATCGACGGCACGCTGAAGAGCCTCGACACCAGCCTGGCGCACCTGTCGCCGGAGATGCTGAAACTCACCGTGCAGCTGTTCGACGTGCTGGCCCTGCCCATCACCCGCGGCCCGCTGACCGGGGTGTGGGGCAGCTGGGACAAGGCCAGTGGCGACGACGTGCGGCAGTTCCTCACCCGCTGGCAGAACAGCAGCCTGAGCTTGCTGCGCATGGGCCACGCCTCGCTGCTGCAACTGGTGATGATGGCCTGGTACAGCCGCCAGGAGGCCTGGGCGCATTGCGGCTATCCGGGGCCGCCCACCGTCTGAAGACGTGTCGCGGCTCCCGTAGGGTGCGCCATGCGCACCACAAAGCGGGGTTGAGCCTCGGTGCGCGCAGCGCACCCTACCCGCCCCGTCTCGCTCGCTGTGAATGACAAGAAGAGAGCCTGAAATGCCCGTACCCGATTTGTTCAAGCAAGGCCTGGCCAGGGGTTGGAAAACCCATGACGGTTCGCGTCTGGAAAATGACCTGACTCTGGAAGTCGATGTCGCCATCGTCGGCAGCGGCGCCGGTGGCGGCACCACGGCGGAAATCCTCAGCGCGGCGGGTTACAAGGTGCTGCTGATCGAGGAAGGCCCACTGAAGACCAGCGACGACTTCAAGATGCAGGAAGCCGACGCCTACCCGACCCTCTATCAGGAAGGCATCGGGCGCATGAGCAAGGACGGCGCCATCACCATCCTGCAGGGCCGCGCCGTTGGCGGCACGACGCTGGTCAACTGGACCAGCAGCTTCCGCACACCGCCGCAGACCCTGGCGCACTGGGCCGAGGTGCATGGCGTGAAGGGCCATGACGTCGACTCCATGGCGCCCTGGTTCGAGAAGATGGAGCAGCGCCTGGGCGTCGCGCCCTGGGCGGTGCCACCGAATGCCAACAACGAGGTGCTGCGCAGCGGTTGCGACAAGCTCGGCTATCACTGGGCGCCGATCCCGCGCAACGTGCGCGGCTGCTGGAACCTCGGCTATTGCGGCATGGGCTGCCCGACCAACGCCAAGCAATCGATGCTGGTCACCACCATCCCCGCCACCCTCGACGCCGGCGGCGAGCTGCTCTACCTGGCGCGCGCCGACAAGCTGCTGATCGAAGGCGACAAGGTAGTCGGCATCGACTGCCTGGGCATGGACGAGCGCTGCGTGGCGCCCAATGGCAAGCGCATCCGGGTCAAGGCGCGGCACTATGTGCTGGCCGGGGGCGGCATCAACACACCCGGCATCCTGCTGCGCTCCAACGCGCCCGACCCGCACCAGCGTGTCGGCCGGCGCACCTACCTGCACCTGGTGAACTTCTCCGCGGCGCAGTTCGAGCAGGTCATTAACCCCTTCTACGGTGCGCCGCAGTCGGTCTATTCCGATCATTTCCAGTGGGACGACGGCACGGACGGGCGCCTTTCCTACAAACTGGAAGTGCCGCCGCTGCAACCGGCGCTGACCGCTACCCTGCTCGGCGACTTCGGTCGCGAGAACGCCCTGCGCATGGCGCAACTGCCGCACACCAACGTGATGCTCGCCCTGCTGCGCGACGGCTTCCACGAAGACAGCGCCGAAGGCCGCGTCGAGCTGCGTGGCGATGGCAGCCCGGTGCTCGACTACCAGATGACCGATTACACCTGGGACGGCGTGCGCCGCGCCTACCTGACCATGGCGGAAATCCAGTTCGCCGCCGGAGCCAAGGCGGTGATGCCGACCCATGCCGATGCGCGTTATGTCGGCAGCTGGAAGGAGGCCCGGGACATGATCGAGAACCTCGACCTGGCGCTGTACCGCACACGCCTGGGCAGTGCTCACGTGATGGGCGGCTGCGCCATGGGCGAGGATGCGCAGCAGGCGGTGGTCGATAGCCTGGGCCGGCACCATCACCTGGCCAACCTGTCGATCCACGACGGTTCGCTATTTCCCACCAGCATCGGCGCCAACCCGCAGCTGTCGATCTACGGCCTGACCGCCAAGCTTGCGACGCTGCTGGCCGAGCGGCTGAAAAGCCCGAGCTAGACGCTACTGCCCTGGCATGGGAGAACGCAACGCAGGCCGTGGCTTGGCCGCTGGCATGCGCTGCGCTACCATCCGACTCCTTTTCGACCCGCCAGGACGTCCCGATGAATCGAGTGTTATACCCCGGCACCTTCGACCCCATCACCAAGGGCCACGGTGATCTGGTCGAACGCGCCGCGCGCCTGTTCGATCACGTTATCATCGCCGTCGCCGCCAGCCCCAAGAAGAACCCTCTGTTTTCCCTGGAGCAACGCGTCGAGCTGGCCCGCGAAGTGACCAAGCACCTGCCCAACGTCGAAGTGGTGGGTTTCTCGTCGTTGCTGGCGCACTTCGTCAAGGAGCAGAACGCCAATGTCTTCCTGCGCGGCCTGCGCGCGGTTTCCGACTTCGAATACGAATTCCAGCTGGCCAACATGAACCGCCAGTTGGCGCCGGACGTGGAAAGCCTGTTCCTCACCCCGTCGGAAAAGTATTCCTTCATTTCCTCGACCCTGGTGCGCGAAATCGCCGCCCTGGGTGGTGACATCACCAAGTTCGTTCACCCTGCCGTTGCCGACGCGCTGAACGAGCGTTTTCGCAAAAGCTGAGCAAGATCGACTTTTAGTAGGAGCCCCGCCCCGGGGCGAAGCTTGTCTGGCGAGCCCCAGATTCGCGGCGGGGCGCCGCTCCTACAGAGAGCGGCGCCTAACTGTCCAGCCTCATGGCACAAGCCGCACCAATCCGGCACAATTGCGTCATTGTTGTCTGCCAGTGTCGAAGCCTGCGCCTCGACAGGAGTTGCCCCATGTCCCTGATCATCACCGACGATTGCATCAACTGCGACGTCTGCGAACCCGAGTGCCCCAACGGCGCCATTTCCCAGGGTGAGGAGATCTACGTGATCGACCCCAACCTGTGCACCGAATGCGTTGGCCACTACGATGAGCCGCAATGCCAGCAGGTGTGCCCGGTGGACTGCATCCCGCTCGACGAGAACAACGTCGAGAGCAAGGATGAGCTGATGCACAAATACCGCATCATCACTGGCAAGGCCTGATTCTCCCCGGGAGACCGCCGGTCTCCCGTTTCCTCCGCACCCGTTCTGCCCTTCGCCTGAACAAGGCTGTTAAGCTTCCAGCCTCCTTCAGCCGCCCCTCGGTAGATCGCATGTTGCGCAAACTCCTGCTATCGACCCTGCTGCTCGGCGCCAGCCTGCTGGCCCAGGCAGCCCCGCAGCAACCCGCCATTGCCACCGCCCACCCTGCCGCCACAGCCGCTGCGCAGCAGATGCTCGACGCCGGCGGCAATGCCTTCGATGCCGCCGTCGCTGCCAGCGCTGCCCTGGCCGTGGTCGAACCCTACGGCTCAGGCCTTGGCGGCGGCGGCTTCTTCCTGCTGCGCACTGCCGGCGATACGCCAGGCTACGACTTCCTCGATGCCCGCGAACGCGCACCGCTGGAAGCCAAACCGAATCTGTATGTCCGCGATGGCAAGGTGCAGCGCGAGCTGTCGCTCAACGGCGCACTGGCTGCCGCCATTCCGGGGCTGCCGGCAGCATTGGTCGAGCTGGCGGAGAAGCACGGCCGCTTGCCGCTGAAAACCAGCCTGGCACCGGCGATTCGCCTGGCCAATGAAGGCTTCGCGGTCGATCGCGTCTACCGCGAGCGCGCGACCTGGCGCCTGGCAGCGCTGCGTGACGATGCCGAAAGCGCCAAGCTCTTTCTCGACCGGGGCGAAATCCCCGCCGAGGGCCATCTACTGCATCAGACGGATCTGGCTGCCACCCTGCAGGCGCTGGCCGAACATGGCCGGGAGGGTTTCTATAACGGCCCGATAGCCGAGCGCCTGATCAAAGGCGTGCGCCATGCCGGCGGTATCTGGACCGAGGATGACCTGCGTGAGTACCGTATTGCCCGCCGTGCGCCGCTACATTTCTCCCTGGAAGATGGCCGCGAGCTGATCAGCACACCGCCGCCCTCGGCTGGCGGTATAGCCCTGGCGCAGAGCCTGGCGATTCTCGAACAACTGCCCTGGCGCGACGCCGAGCCGGTGCAGCGCGTGCATTATGTGGTCGAGGCACTGCGCCGCGCCTACCGTGACCGCGGTCTACTGGGCGACCCGGACTTCGTCAAGAATCCGGTCGAGCAACTGCTTTCGCCTGGGCACCTGGCTGCACTGGCCGGCAGCATCGACCCCGAACGCGCCACACCCAGCGCCAGCCTGCCGCCGGCCGGCACCTGGCACGAGGGCGACCACACCACCCACTTTGCCGTGCTCGACGCCGAGGGCAACGCGGTGGCCGCCACCCTATCGATCAACCTGCCCTTTGGCGCCGCCTTCACCGTGCCCGGCACCGGCGTGCTGCTCAACGACGAGATGGACGACTTCGCTGCCGACGTGCAGGGCGCCAATGCTTATGGCCTGGCCGGCAGCCAGGCCAATGCGATTGCCGGAGGCAAGCGGCCGCTGTCGTCGATGAGCCCCAGCTTTATCGAGAGCAGCGACGAGTTCGCTGCCTTCGGCACGCCGGGTGGCAGCCGTATCCCCAGCATGGTGCTGCTGTCGATGCTCGAGTACCTGGACGATCAGCCCATCGAGCGCTGGCCAGCCGTGGCACGCTATCACCACCAGTTCCTGCCCGACGTGATCGAGCACGAGCCGGACACCTTCAACGATGAGCAGATCGCCGAGCTGCAACGGCGTGGCCATGAACTCAAGCGCCTGGATCGGCAGTACGGTAATCAGCAGGTGCTGTTCTGGGACAAGGTCAGCGGCGAAGTGAAGGCCGCGAGCGATCCTCGTGGCATTGGCACAGCGACGCCTTGAAGCGCAGCGCCCGAATGTGACCGTAGCCCGGATGAAATCCGGGGTTGTCGAGGCATAAAAGCCGCGGATTTCGTCCGGGCTACGTCTTGTGTCAGGAGAGCCTGATCAGGCTCTCCTGCTCCTCACCGAACTTGCGCAATTCGCGGAACAGCACCTGCTCGCTACCCAGCATCAGCACGTTGCGCAGGCTCTGGAAAATACGGCTGACATAGCCCAGGTCGTTCATCAGCGAGCTGGTCTGCAGGCCATCAAGGTGGCCGTCGCGTACCTCGGCGAACAGGCGCTGACGAAACCGCGCATCGAAGCTCGCCGCCTGCTCATCGAGCCAGCGCAAGCGCGACTGCCACATTTCGTCAGGCATGTCCGAGCGTGCCAACTCACGCACCTCATGCAGGGTGGTGAGCAAATGGCGACGCAGTTCCACATAGGCATCACGCACCGCCGAGGGTGGTGCGTCCAGGTAATGGCCAAGGTTCTTCTGCAGGTGCTTGGCGTCCTTGACCGCATCCACCAGTTGCAGCGCCGCCAACTGGCAACTGACCCAGAACTGCTGATGCGCTTCGTCCATGGGCAGCTCCATGCGCCCCATGAAGCTCAGCAGATCGCCATACACACCCTTGATATGGAATTGATACAAGTGCTCCGCGTCGAAGCCGCCCTGCGTGGGCTTGGCCTGCAGCAGTTGCTCATCCGCCCGTGCACGCGCCAACTGATCAACCGGCAGATAGAGTGCATGACAGATCACCTCCAGGCTCAAGCGGCCAAGGTGCCCCAGCTCCTGCACCACCGCGCCGGAGGCGGCATCCACCGAATCCAACGCCCGTTCGTTGAGGTAGCGCGCGCGCGTCCGCTCGGGCTCGGCGACTTTCTCGCTCGCCAGTTCGGTGATCAGTACCTGTGGCTCGCTACGTTCCGGCAGCCAGCGGATCAGCAACTGCGCCAGACGCCCCTGCAGTGGCCAGAACAGCGCAACGCCCATGGCATTGAACAGGGTGTGGAACATCGCCAGTTGGATCAGGCTGTTCTCACCCAGCCCCAGGGGTTCAGCCAGCGCATGCACCAGCCAGGTCAGCGGCCCCAGCAGGCAGAAGGCGAGCGTGCCGGTGGTGATATTGAACAGCACATGGGCCAGAGCCAGACGCTGACCACTACGATTGCCGCCCAGCGAGCCGACGAAAGCGGTGGTCACACTGCTGCCGATGTTCGAGCCAATGGCGATGGCCAGGCTCTGCCCCAATTCCAACTGGCCGCTGGCCAACGCCGCCAGGGTCAGCATCAGGGTCGCGTGGCTGGACTGCAACACCACGGTTATCGCCATGCCGATGGCGGTGAACAGCAGCGCACCACGCCAGCCGCCCTCCTGATAGCCGGTCATGTCCAGGCCGTCGCCGAAGCTGGCGAAGCCGTCCTTGATCTGGTCGATGCCGAGAAAGATGAAGGCGATTCCCAGCACGATGCGTCCGGCCGCCTTGCTCCTGGGCCCGAAGAAGCCGGCCAGCACACCGAACACCAGCAATGGCAAGGCCAACGGGCTGAGGCTGAGGTTCTGTCCCGCCAGCGCCAGCAACCAGATACCGCTGGTGGCGCCGAGGTTGGCGCCGAACAGAATGGCGATGCCGCCAGCCAGCTGGATCAGCCCGGTGCTGATAAAGGCGATGGTCAGCAGCGACACCAGGGTGCTGGACTGCAACAGCAAGGTGCCGCCAACGCCGAACAACAGACTCTTGAAGGCAGTGGACGTACTGCGCCCGAGTATCTGCTCCAGCTTGCTGCCGGCCAGTTGGCGCAGGCCCTCTTCCAGGCACTGCATGCCAAACAGGAAGATCGCCAGCCCGGCGCAGAGTTGCAGCCAGCCCTGGCTGAACCAGAACGAGGCGATCAGCCCCATTACCACCAGCAGCAATATCACCCAGCGCAGGGACTTCATCACCACCGTTTCTTCCTTTTCTCGGTGTTCAAACGCAAACGGCCTCTCGCCTCCATCGGGAGGCGAGAGGCCGCGACAGACGGATTACAGCGAATCAGTCTTGCTTGTAGCCGCTGCTGGTGCAGCCCAGGCAGCGCACGAAGGCTTCTTTGCCCGGCGCTACCACGAGGGACTGCGCTGCCTCGCCGACGTTACCGCCCAGCGCGGTGAACGGCAGGCTGACGATGAAGGCTGCAGCACCGATCGCAGTGGCGCCGATCAGCAGGGGGCGGGCGATGACCAGATCACCAATCATGGCATAGCCCTTGGGCGCCTCGACGGTGTACAACGGATCACCACTGGCGTTCTGCTGAACCACTTCCGCTTGCGCCGATAGCGCCAGCAGGCCAGAGGTCAGCGCCAGGACAGCGGCGGAAGTGCGGAACGCTTTCATGGATCGATCCTTCAGATTATTCGGGAAAGTGCCAGTAACTATAACAGCGCATTGATAATTGTCAGCGTGACGGACGTCAATCGCCGTGAAAGGCATATTCCGGCTTTTTCGGTACGTATGGACGAAAGAACGCCAGCATGGCTGCCAAGTCGGCTTGCTCGTCACCTGTTGGCAAAAAGGTCGGGCCGATCACCACCCGTCGATTCTGGTAATCCAGCGCGCCCAGCACTATGGGTACGCCCGCGCCCAGCGCAATATGGTAGAAGCCCATCTTCCAGCGCTCGACCTTCTTGCGCGTGCCTTCGGGCGACAGCACCAGAATGAACTCGTCATGCTCGCGAAAGGCCTGAATGGCCTGTTCGACGGTGTTCAACTTGCGGTCCCGGCGAATCGCAATGCCGCCCCAACTGCGCATGAGGCCGCCGAAGGGCCAGCGAAAGATGCTGTGCTTGCCGAACCAGCGCGCGTTGAGTCGTAGCACGAACTTCAGCGCAATGAAGATCACGAAGTCCCAATTGGAGGTATGGTGGGCGCCGATGGCGACGAACTTGTCGAGCTTGGGCAACTCGCCCTCGATACGCCAGCCCATGAGTTTCAGCACGCTGCGCCCCAGCCATTGGGCCGCAGGACTGGGCGGCAAGTAGTTACCGGACATCGATCAACCTCGGTATTTCTTGTTTTTATGCCGTAGGGCGGGTGCAACTCGACATTGGCTCTTTGGCGGGTTGCACCCGCCCTACGGTTCGCCCGTCAACAGTTTTTCAGCGCTGGCACTTGGGACAGTACACACTCGCCCGCTGGCCCAGCTTGACCTCACGTAGCGTGCTGCCGCAGACCTTGCAGAACTCGCCGCCGCGCCCGTAGGCGAACAGCTCCTGCTGGAAGTAGCCGGGCTGGCCATCGCCACCGACGAAGTCACGCAAGGTAGTGCCGCCACGCTCGATGGCATGAGCCAGGATGCGCTTGATCTCCTCGGCCAGGCGCAGGTAACGCGCCCGCGAGATGGAGCCGGCTTCGCGGCGCGGGTCGATACCGGCGGCGAACAGCGCTTCGGTGGCGTAGATATTGCCCACGCCGACGACCACGGCGTTATCCATGATGAAGGGCTTGACCGCCATGCTGCGCCCGCGCGACATCTGGAACAGGCGCTCACCCTCGAACAATCCGCCCAACGGCTCAGGGCCGAGCTTGCTGAGCAGCTCGTGGCGCAGCGGATCTTCGCTCCACAGCAGCGCGCCGAAACGCCGCGGGTCGGTGTAACGCAGCGCCAGGCCGGACTCCAGCTCGATATCCACATGCTCATGCTTGGCCGCAGCAAGCCCACACTCGACCAGGCGCAGACTGCCAGACATACCCAGATGACTGATCAGACTGCCGACTTCGGCCTTGATCAGCAGGTACTTGGCGCGGCGCTCGACGCACTCGATTCGCTGGCCGGACAGACGCACGTCCAGGTCTTCGGGGATGGGCCAGCGCAGACGGCGCTCACGCACGATCACGCGGCTGACGCGCTGCCCCTCGAGATAGGGGGCGATACCGCGGCGGGTAGTTTCGACTTCGGGTAATTCAGGCATGGCAATACGACAGGAAAACGGCGGTGCGCCACCTTAGCAGGAGCTGCGCAGCAAGCGGTAGGGTAAGCCGCCTGCCCGCTCAGTTGCACGGCGGCGCAACCCCACGAAGACTCAGAGCACCGCCAGGTCACGGATGCTTTCGCGCAGGTTCTCGAAGTCATACTCCGACAACCCCAGATACTCGAGAATCGGCTGCGCGATGTGCTGCCACTCCATGTCGATGGCCTGCCCACCCTGCACGCGATGCGTCTCGCAGATGTGCTCGGCCATTTTGAGAATGCCCAGCAGCGTCTTCAACTGAGCGTCACGCCCCGAGTCATCGCTGAAGATCGACAAGGCGTTGTGGTGGTTGGCAATGACCTCGCAGAGGTGCTCCGGCAGGCGCCAGGAGCGCGCGGTGAAATAGCCGACCACGGCATGATTGGTGGTCAGCAGGCGGTTCTCGGTATCGACCACGCGGCGCTCGTCACTGGCACTGGCATAGGCTTCCTCCAGCACCTGCATGTAGTTGGGAAAGCGCTTGAGCATCAGCGGAATGCCGCAGTCGTGGAACAGCCCAAGGCTGTAGGCTTCGTCAGGCGAGTGATAACCGAGGCGCTTGGCCAGGGTCAGGCAGGTCATCGCCACGTCCTGGGCACTGTCCCAGAAGCGGTTGAGCACCAGGATCGCTTCGTCGGTCAGCTCGCCTTTGATCGACTGCGCATTGATCAGGTTGATCACGGTGTTGCAGCCCATCAGATTGACCGCCTGCTGAATCGAAGCGATGCGGTTGGCCAGGCCGAAATGCGGCGAGTTGACAATCTTCAGCAGCGCGCCGGACAGACCCGGGTCCTGACTGATCAGCTTGGCGATGCTGCGCAGATCGGGGCTGGGCATGATCTGTTCCATCTGCAGATCGACCATGATCTGTGGTTGCGGCGGTACGCTGATCCCCTGCAGGACTTGCTGGATCTGTTCGGCGGTAAGTTCGTAAGTCATGAAAGAGGGATCGTGCAGGGTGAGAAGTAGCGCACAGTCTAGCCAAAGCACAGACCAGCCCGCAGTCGACTTTTGTAACCGCCGGCCCCGTGTGCAAACCGCTATAATCCCGCTCTTTTCCCCGCGGAGCCCGAACTCATGTCTTCCCTGCCCAGTCTGCGCCTGAAAGCCAACGCCGACCGACGCCTGCGCGCCGGCCACCTGTGGGTCTACAGCAACGAGATCGATGTCACCGCCACCCCACTGCATGGTTTTGCTGCCGGTGACCAGGCTGTTCTCGAAGCAGCCGGCGGCAAGCCGCTGGGCATCGTCGCCATGAGTCCGAACAACCTGATCTGCGCGCGCCTGCTGTCACGCGACGTCAAGCACGTGCTGGACAAATCCCTGCTGGTGCATCGCCTCAACGTCTGCCTGTCGCTGCGCGAGCGTCTGTTCGACAAGCCCTGCTACCGCCTGGTGTATGGCGACTCCGACCTGCTACCGGGCCTGGTGGTCGACCGCTTCTTCGACATTCTGGTGGTGCAGCTGGCTTCGGCCACCATGGAGGCACACAAGGACGACGTGCTCGCCGCGCTGATCCAGGTGTGCAAACCCAGCGGCATCCTGTTCAAGAACGACTCCAGCGCGCGCGACGCCGAAGGCCTCGAACGCTACGTGGCGACGGCCTACGGCGAGGTGCCGGAGTGGGTAGCGCTGGAAGAAAATGGCGTGAAGTTCGAAGCGCCGGTTATCGAAGGGCAGAAGACCGGCTGGTTCTATGACCACCGCATGAACCGCGCACGCCTGGCGCCCTACGTCAAAGGCAAGCGCGTGCTCGACCTGTTCAGCTACATCGGCGGCTGGGGCGTGCAGGCTGCAGCGTTCGGCGCCAGCGAAGTGTTCTGCGTGGACGCCTCGGCCTTCGCCCTCGACGGCGTCGAGCGCAACGCCACGCTCAACGGTTTCGCCGAAAAGGTCACCTGCGTCGAAGGTGACGTGTTCGCCGCCCTGCGTGAACTGAAGTCTGCAGAAGAGCGCTTCGACGTGGTGATCGCCGATCCACCCGCCTTCATCAAGCGCAAGAAGGACATCAAGAACGGCGAAGCGGCCTACCGGCGCCTCAACGAAACCGCCATGCGCCTGCTGAACAAGGACGGCATCCTGGTCAGCGCCAGTTGCTCCATGCACCTGGAAGAAGACAACCTGCAGAACATTCTGCTGACCAGCGCCCGCCATCTGGATCGCAACATTCAACTACTCGAGCGCGGCGCCCAGGGCCCGGATCACCCGGTGCACCCGGCGATCAACGAGACCCGCTACATCAAAAGCCTGACCATGCGTCTGCTGCCCAACAGTTGAGCAACCTGCACCTGCCGAGTGCGTTTCGGCAGGTGCCTCTTCCCCTCTCCCGCTGTTACCTCCCCCCACACCCGCCTCGCATCTCGCCCAGCATCGACTAGGCTTCAAAGTGCATAGCTGAGCGCTATCAGCCGACCACTGGTTAACTGGCTTGCTTATTGCTTTTGGCTATCAACATAACGAACGTCCCCCACGAAGGGGGCGAATCGACTCAGAAGTTGGAGCCTTGGCCACGAGCTGACTCCATATTGCCGATAGCGGGGAGGACTATGACTGCGCAAGCTGGGAACGACGCGTTCCTGCGATTCACCAACGTCAAGAAGACCTACGATCACAAGACCCTGGTGGTCAAGGACTTCAACCTCAACGTGGCCAAGGGCGAATTCATCACCCTGCTCGGCCCCTCCGGCTCAGGCAAGACCACCTGCCTGATGATGCTCGCCGGCTTCGAGGACGTGACCAGCGGCGAGATCCTGATCAACGGCCGCAACGTCACCAGCATCGCCCCCTACGCTCGCAACATCGGCATGGTCTTCCAGCAGTACGCCCTGTTCCCGCACATGACCATCCGCGAGAACCTGGCCTACCCACTGAAAATCCGCAAATTGCCCAAGGACGAGATTCGCGCCAAGGTCGAGGAGTACCTCGCCCTGGTCGAACTGCAGGCCTTCGGCGGCCGCTACCCCGCCCAGCTTTCCGGCGGCCAGCGCCAGCGCGTGGCCCTGGCCCGCGCGCTGATCTTCGCCCCGGACATCGTGCTGATGGACGAGCCGCTCGGCGCACTGGACAAGAAGCTGCGCGAGCAGATGCAGTTCGAGATCAAGCGCCTGCACGAGCAGCTCGGCTTCACCGTGATCTACGTCACCCACGATCAGACCGAAGCGCTGACCATGAGCGACCGCATCGCCGTGTTCAACAACGGTGTGGTGCAGCAATGCGCCGCGCCGCACGTGCTCTACGAACGCCCAGCCAACATGTTCGTCGCCGACTTCATCGGCGAGAGCAACAAGCTCTCCGGCGTGATCGAGGCGGTCGAGGCTGATCGCGTCCAGGTGCGCCTCGACGATGGCGGCCTGGTCAGCACGCTGAAAGCCAACTGCACCGAAGTCGGCCAGGCCACCACGGTGTCGGTACGCCCGGAAAAGCTCAACTTCACCGACCGCCTTGGCGGCGCCGGCAACCAGGTCAAGGCCCGCTTCGTCACCCGCCACTACGTCGGCGAATACATTCGTTACCACTTCGAAACCGCCAGCGGCAGCGAACTGGTGGTGAAGAATCTGAACGACAGTTCAGCCCCGCAACTCAGCGCTCAGGAAGAGATCGCCCTCGCCTGGCTGCCGGAAGACAGCCAGGCCCTGGACCGATCGGACGTGCCGAAGACGCTCTGACCCCACAACTAGTAGAAGCAAATGGAGCACAGCAATGGCTAGATCACTGACTACCAGCTTTTCCACCTTCGCCCTGGTGGCGGCATTGGGACTCACAGCGGGCAACGCCACGGCCCAGGACAGCCTCACCGTGGTGTCCTGGGGCGGCGCCTATGGCGCGGCGCAGAAAAAACACGTCATCGACCCTTATCAGGCAGAGTCCGGGGTCAAGGTATTGTTCGAGGATTACTCGGGCGGCGTCGCCGAAATCAAGGCCCAGGTCGAATCCGGCAACATTCAGTGGGATGTGGTCGACTTCGAAGTGATCGACCTTGAGCGCGCCTGCTCCGAAGGCCTGCTGGAAACCCTCGACCACAGCGTGCTGCCGGCCGGCATCGACGGCACCCCGGCCGCTCAGGACTTCATCCCCGAAGCCCTGGCCAGCGAGTGTGCGGTGGGCAATATCGTCTGGTCGGTGGTGTTCGCCTACAACCAGAACACCATCGGCGGCACCAAGGCTGCCAGCATTGAGGACTTCTTCGACACCGCCAAGATCCCTGGCAAGCGCGCCATGCGCAAACGCCCACAGGTGAACATGGAATGGGCGCTGATGGCCGACGGCGTCGCGCCTGAGGAAGTCTACGAAGTACTGGCCACCCCGGAAGGCCAACAACGCGCCTTCGACAAGCTGGCCAGCATCAAGAAGGACATCGTCTGGTTCGACTCCTGGTCGCAGGCGCCGCAGCTGCTCAATGACGGCGGCGCGGTGCTGGTGCAATCGGCCAACGGCCGCTTCTACGATGCCATCGTGCAGGAGAAGAAACCCTTCGAAATCGTCTGGGACGGCCACGTCTACGACCTCGACGCCTGGGCCATCGTCAAGGGCACCAAGAAGAAGGACCTGGCCATGGAGTTCATCAAGTACGCCACCGGCTCCAAGCCCCTGGCTGGCATGCCGGACGTGGCCTATGGCCCGACCCGCAAGTCGTCCATGCCGCTGGCCGACCAAAGCGCCGCGCCGCACCTGCCGACCGCTCACCTGGACAAAGGCATCCAGGCCGGCTCCGAGTTCTGGGCTGATTATGGCGAGTCGCTGGGTGAGAAATTCAACGAGTGGCTGTTGAAGTAAGCACCACACCCGCCCCACGGGCCACCTGTGGGAGGCGCTTCAGCGGCGACGGTCGCGGCTGAAGCCCCTCCCACGGGTACCGAGGTCCAACGGAGAAGGGGCTGATCCCGGAGTAATGTCTTGACCTCTCTCACCACCAGCGAAGCCGGCCAAGCCGCCAGCGCCCGTCGCAAGAAACGCCTCGCCGCCTTTCTCTTCGTGGTGCCGCTGCTGCTGTTCATCATCGTCACCTTCGTCGCCCCGATTGGCAGCATGCTGTGGCGCAGCGTGTATCACCCGACTGTGGCCGAGCTGATTCCCCTGACGCTGGCCGAACTCGAGCGCTGGGACGATCACAAGCAATTGCCCGACGACCGCACGCTGAGCGTGTTCGTCAGCGAACTGCACGCCCTCGACAAGCAGCGCCTGTCCGGCAAGCTGTCCGAAGAGTTCAACCGCGCCTTTACCGGCATGTCCAGCGTGGTCAAATCCACCGCGCGGCGCATCGGCCGGATGGATGCCGAAGCGTTGTCGAGCCAGGGCGTCGAAACCCTGCTCGAAAGTCACCGTAACTGGAGCCGCCCCGAGCTGTGGTACGCCATCGAACGTGCCGGCAAGGTCTATACCTACGATTACTACCTGACCGCTCTGGACCTGGAGCTGCACCCCGATGATGGCGTCCAGGTGCGCCAGGACACGCAGATCTATCTGCAGCTGTACTCCAAGACCCTGAACATGGCGCTGGTCATCACCCTGCTCTGCGCCCTGCTCGGCTACCCGCTGGCCTACTACCTGGCCGGGCTGCCGTCGAACCGCGCCAACCTGCTGCTGGTGCTGGTGTTGCTGCCGTTCTGGACCTCACTGCTGGTGCGCACCACCTCATGGATCGCGCTGCTACAGACCAATGGCGTGATCAATTCCACGCTGATGGGCATCGGCCTTATCAGTCAGCCCTTCGAGATGCTCTACACCTCGTTCGCCACCGTGGTGGCCATGACCCACATCCTGTTGCCGTTCATGATCCTGCCGCTGTACAGCGTGATGCGCGGCATCGATCCCAGCTACATGCGCGCAGCTCTCAGCCTTGGCGACAAACCGATCCCCGCGTTCGTCCGCATCTACTTCCCGATGACCTTGCCCGGGCTCAGCGCCGGGGCGCTGCTGGTGTTCATCATCTCCGTTGGCTACTACATCACCCCGGCGCTGGTCGGTGGTACCGACGGGCAGATGATCAGCAACATCATCGCCTTCCACATGCAGCGCTCGAACAACTGGGAGCTGGCCGCCGCGCTGGGCTCGCTGCTGCTCGGGCTGATCCTGTTGCTGTACTGGGTGTACGACCGTTTCGTCGGCGCCAGCAATATCAAGTTGGGATGACGAGACGATGAAGATCCCCGCCTACTACGGTTTCTGGCACCACCTCGGCAACTGGCTGCTCAAGGTCAGCTCCTGGCTGGTGCTGCTGTTCCTGATCCTGCCGATCCTGGTGATCGTGCCGCTGTCGTTCAACGCCGAGCCGTTCTTCAGTTTCACCGAAGGCATGCTCACGCTGGACCCCGAGGCTTATTCGCTGCGCTGGTACCGGGAGATCTTCAACGATCCGAAGTGGATACTGGCGATCAAGAACAGCTTCTTCATCGGCATCCTCTCCACCATCCTCGCCACCATTCTGGGCACCTGCGCCGCCGTAGGCCTGGCACGCGACGAAATGCCGTTTCGCCGCTTCATCACCGCCCTGCTGCTGTCGCCGATGATCGTGCCGCTGATCATCACCGCCGCTGGCATGTTCTTCTTCTACTCCAACCTGGGCCTGGCCGGCGGCTACCTGGGCGTGATCCTGGCGCACGCGGCGCTGGGCACGCCCTTCGTCATCATCACTGTCACCGCCACCCTCACCGGTTTCGACTACAGCCTGGCGCGCGCGGCGCTGAACCTAGGCGCCACGCCAATACGCGTATTCTTCGACGTGATCATGCCGTTGATCCGCCCCGGGGTGATTTCCGGCGCGCTGTTCGCCTTCATCACCTCCTTCGATGAGGTGGTGGTGATCCTGTTCATGGCCGGCCCACAGCAGCGCACCATTCCGCGGCAGATGTTCTCGGGCCTGCGCGAACAGATCAACCCGAGCATCCTGGCCATCGCCACCCTGCTGATCCTGGTGTCCATCGCTTTGCTGGTGACCATCGAACTGCTGCGCCGCCGCGCCGAGCGGATGCGAGGGATCGAGATACCAAACTAATCGAGCACGTCAGTGCCAGTAATAGTCCGATACATACCTGAGCACGACACAAGAGCGTCTAGTACGCCAGTATTCCAGCGTCAGGCTTATTTCTCGCTGTCCTCATGAACCACACGGGCGATATGCTAGGTCCTCAGACAAGCAGAGCCCGTACCATGAACACTCCCTCCCACGAAGGCATCAGCCACTTGGTGGCCGATGCACTCGCCCCGCCTCTCACCTGCAAAAGACTGGTCGCAATCCTATTTACGGAGACGGATAAATACAGATGCAGCTAAATCGCTGAACTGCATCCTACTGTCTCTGAAGGGTACCGGCCTCTCGCCCAAGTGACTGGAAACAGGGGAATGCACATCTCAACTCGCCCGCACTGGCGAGTTAAATCCTCATCTTCCGTTACTTCTTCTTTCGATGTTGGGCGTCCTTGCTGACCTGCAACCTATGAGCAGGCCAGAAGAAGCCTCAACCCGTGCCAGCCCAGCGGTGGATTGCCCGCCCCGCGCCAAGAAGAGATAGAGCCAAGGTGAACACAACAACGACGCTCTCGCGCTACGACCTCCCTCCTCGCAAGCAACAAACCTCAGATACCGAATCCACCTGTCCCAGTTGCCAGTCGCAACAGGCCAAGCTTTGCGCTCTGGCCCGCACCCAGGAACGCAAGCGCATCGCGCGCGAGTTGCACGACGAGCTGGGACAACAGCTGACCGCACTGCAACAGGGTTTGGGTGTATTACGGATCCATCTGGGTCAGGATCGCCCGGACCTGCTTGGCCATATCGAGCGATTGACCAGCATTTCCCATAGCGCTATCGAAGTCATTCGTGAAATCCATAACGGAGCCCCCATCAAGCAACTGCAACACAACCTGATCAGCACCCTCGAAGGCCTGATAGAAGAATTCCGCCAACTCTCGGAAGTCGACTGTCGCTGCAACCTGCCCAAGCAGAATTTCGAACTGGAACCGGGACGCGCCGCCCAGCTTTATCGCATCGTTCAGGAGTCGCTAACCAATATCCTTCGCCATGCCAATGCCAGTCGAGCCGAGGTAAGCCTGGAGCGTCGCGAGAATGATTATGTGCTTGAGATATTCGATGACGGCCAGGGGTTCACCCTCAGCGACATCCTGCCCGACTCCACTGGGCTCTCGGGCATGCGCGAGCGCGGCAAGCAACTCGGCGGCCCCGTGATCATCTTCAGCCACCCCGGCCAGGGCACCATCGTCCAGGCAATATTCCCTGTGAAAATCCACCGATGAAGGAGAGCCTATGATCAACCTGATGATCGTCGACGATCACACGATCATGCGAGAGGGCCTGAAACGGCTGTTCGAGCTGGACAAGGACATCCACATAGCCGACGAGGCCGCCAACGGTCTACAGGCCCTGGAGCGCCTGAGGGTGAAACATGTAGACCTCCTGCTTCTGGATATCAGCATGCCCGGCCTCAGTGGCGAAGCCCTCATATCACGCGTTGTCCATCAGCACCCGCAATTGCCCATTCTGGTCCTCAGCATGCACAGCGACCCCCATGTCGCCATGCGTGTGCTGCGCTCGGGTGCCACCGGCTACATGACCAAGACCCAATCCCCCGAGACCCTCATCGCTGCGGTGAAGAAGGTCAGCACCGGCGCGCGCTATATCGACCCGGAGCTGCTCGAACAGATCGCCCTCAACAGCCTCAAGCAGAACCCTCCGTCCGGCCTCGACAGCCTGACCAACCGAGAGTTCCAGATCATGCGACTGCTGGCAGATGGTCTTAGCGTCAACCAGATTGCCGAACAGTTGATGATCAGCAACAAGACCGTCAGCACACATAAGATAAATCTGATGGAAAAGATGGGCTTCTCAAGCAACGCGGACCTCATCAAGTTTGCCAGCAAGCTCAGCACATCCGAGCCAGACTGAGGATTTCCCTAGTACAAACCGGGACAAATTCACGCGTAAATCCAGCACATTCTGATGCCCCCATCCAAGCGCCTAATGCATCCTCGACGTGTCGATGGAATGATGACAGGCACCCTGCAGGAACCTCCCTTCTAGCCTGGCAACTATCCCGCGATCACCTGACCCCAGCAGTCGCGGAGCCAAGAAGTGCGCGATCAGAACCTCCCCCTGGTTATCCCATCGCTAATGCTGCTGGCCGGCGTCGCGGCTGTTCTGCTGGTCGGCTTTGGCTGGCTGAATACTGTTCCCGCGCTGGTTGGCCTCCTGGTAGTTGGCGCTGCTCTGCTCTTTCAGCAACAACGACTCAAGTCATCACCGCCACCTGTCGAAGCTCAGAGTGCTGGTGAACAGCCTCTGCAGCGAGACGTGGAAGAGCTCTGCGAACAGACTTTGCCGTTGTGGTCGCAACAGATCCACTCCGCACGCAGCCATACGGAAGAAGCCATCGGCGCGCTGAGCGAGCGCTTCGCCAACCTCGCGGTGCGTATTCAGCAGAGCCTGGGCAATGGCCCCGAACGCGAGGCCGGCAATCGCCTGGTCGCACTTCTGTCCACCAGCCAGCACGAACTGGACATGATCATCATGGCCCTGCGCGAGGCACTGGCCAGCAAGGAGTCGCTGCTCAAGGAGGTCATGGAGCTGTCGAGCTTTACCGACCAACTGCAGGAGATGGCGCAAGACGTCGCCGACATCGCCAAGCAGACCAACCTGCTGGCGCTCAATGCCGCTATCGAGGCCGCACGTGCAGGCGAGAGCGGGCGGGGCTTCGCCGTGGTCGCAGACGAAGTGCGCAAACTGTCCACCATGTCCGGCAACACCGGCCAGCGCATCGGCGAGACCGTGACCATCGTCAACAGCGCCATCCACAAGACCCTGAACATCTCCCGCGAATACGCCAAGACCGACGCCGTGACCCTGAACAACGCCAGCGAAGTGATCAAGGGCGTGATCACCCGTTTCCACCAGAGTGCCGGCGGCATCGTCAGCCACAACGAAGCGATGCGCAGCCAGAGCGAGGCTGTCGCCCAGGACATAGCCGACGTGTTGGTATCGCTGCAGTTCCAGGATCGCATCAGCCAGATGCTGGGGCATGTGAGCGGCGACATCGACAAGCTGTTCGAACACCTCCACACCCGCAACGAACAACTCAGCCTTGGCCATCAACCTGCGCCCCTGGACGTCCCACGCTGGCTGGATGAGCTGGCGCAGACCTACACCATGCCCGAGCAGCACGACATTCACCGGGGCGAAGCCCCCGGCAAGCGCAACGATTCCGAAATCACTTTCTTCTGAGGTTCTCCATGGGCAAGACCGTACTCATCGTCGACGACTCCGCCTCGATCCGACAGGTCGTCAGCATTACGCTCAAGGGCGCGGGATACGACGTCATCGAAGGCAGCGATGGCAAGGACGCCCTGAGCAAACTGGACGGGCGCAAGGTGCACCTGATCATCAGCGACGTGAACATGCCGAACATGGACGGCATCACCTTCCTCAAGAACGTCAAGCAACTGCCTGCTTACAAGTTCACTCCGGTGATCATGCTCACCACCGAGGCCGGTGAAGCGAAGAAAGAGGAAGGTCGTGCAGCCGGCGCCAAGGCTTGGGTGGTCAAGCCTTTTCAGCCAGCACAGATGCTCACGGCCGTCTCCAAGCTGATCTTGCCGTGAGACCGCGGCCATGAGCAGTGAAGGTCTGTACCGCATCCTACCGCTCGAGGGTGGCCTGACCATCTACAGCGCTGGCGAGAACATGGCCCTGCTGCTGCACGCCATGGCCCCCGACACCGAGCTGGAACTGGACTTGTCCGCCCTCGACGAAATCGACTGCTCCGGCCTGCAACTGCTGATCATGGCAAAGCAGGAAGCCAACCGCATCGGCTGTGAACTGCGCCTCACCAACCATAGCCCGATGGTGATCGAAGCCTTCGAGCTCAGCGGGCTGGCCTCGTTCTTCGGCGATCCCATCCTGATTCAGCCGACGAGCGAGTAGCGCACATGGACATGGACGAGGTTCTGAAAGTCTTCATCGCCGAGAGCCAGGAATTGCTACAGCAGATGGAAGAAGCGCTGCTGAAGCTGGAGCATGCACCTGGCGACAGCGACACCATCAACGCAATCTTCCGCGCGGCGCATACCATCAAGGGATCGGCCGGCCTGTTCGGCCTCGACCTGATCGTGGCCTTCACCCATATCGCCGAAAGCGTGCTAGACCGCGTGCGCAGCGGCGAGTTGCGTTTCGACGCTGATCTGACAGCCCTGTTTCTGCAGGTCGGCGACCATCTCGGACAACTGGTCAGGCTGGTCGATGAGGGTGCCGACCTGACCACCCTGCCAGACGAGATACAGCCGCTACACGAACAGCTGAGCGAATCCCTGAGTCGCTATCTGCCAACGCCCTCAAACAGCCAGTCACAGCTTCGCGCCCCCGAACGTATCGAACGCGGTCATGAGCATGGCCTGAGCGCCGATCACTGGCACCTGTCGCTGCGTTTCGGCCCGGATACCCTGCGCAATGGCATGGATCCGCTGGGACTGTTCCGCTACCTCAATACCTTTGGCCGTATCGTCAGCATCGTACCGGTGCTTGACCGCATACCGACCGCAGCGGAAATGGATCCGGAAACCTGCTACCTGGGGTTCGAAGTCGCCTTTTTCAGCGACGCCGACAAAGCCACTATCGATGGTGCCTTCGAGTTCGTCCGCGAGGACAGCCTGATTCGCATCCTGCCACCCCACAGCAAGTCCGACGAATACCTCGAACTGATTCGCGCCCTCCCTGAAGAAGACATGCGCCTGGGCGAAATCCTCATGCGCTGCGGCACGCTGACCACCAGCGAGCTGCAGGAGGTGTTGCACGCCCAGGTACGGAGCCAGCAACAGGACGAACCACTGCCCATCGGCCAGGTGCTGATGGAGCAAAGCCTGGTGCAGCCACCGGTGATCGCTGCCGCCCTGCAGAAGCAACAACAGGTCAAGGAAAACCGAAGCAACGAGAACAACCTGATACGCGTCGATGCCAGCAAGCTGGATCGCCTGATCGATCTGGTCGGCGAGTTGATCATCGCCGGCGCCGGCGCTCAGATGACTGCCCAACGCTGTGGCCACAGTGAAATGCAGGAAGCCACCGAAGTGCTCTCACGCCTGGTCGAGGAAGTACGCGACTCCGCCTTGCCACTGCGCATGGTGCAGATCGGCGGCACCTTCAACCGCTTCCAGCGTGTGGTGCGCGATGTCTCGCGAGAAATCGGCAAGGACATCGCCCTTTCCATCAGCGGCGGCGAGACCGAGTTGGACAAAACCGTGGTCGAGCGCATCACCGACCCGCTGACGCACCTGGTGCGCAACGCCATGGATCACGGCATCGAATCGGCCGAGACACGCCTGGCGCAGGGCAAGACGGCCCAGGGCAGAGTCTGGCTCAACGCCTTCCACGATGCCGGCAGCATCATCATCGAGGTCGGCGACGACGGTGGCGGTCTCGATCCACAGCGCATCCTGGCCAAAGCTCGCGAGCGCGGCATGCTCAGCGAGGGGCAGCAGCTGTCCGACAAGGATATCTTCAACCTGATCTTCGAGCCCGGTTTCTCCACCGCCGAACAGGTCAGCAACCTCTCGGGCCGTGGCGTCGGCATGGATGTCGTCAAGCGCAACATCACTGCCCTGCGCGGCACCATCGAACTCAACAGCACACCGGGCCAAGGCACCAGCGTACGCATCCGCCTGCCGCTGACACTGGCCATCATCGATGGCTTCCTGGTCAGCGTCGGTCAGGCCAGCTACGTGATTCCGCTGGAGCTGGTCGAGGAATGCATCGAGCTGAACGGCGACGCCGTGTTTCAGCGCGGCCACCTGGAGCTGCGCGGCCAAATGCTGCCAGTCGTGCATCTGCGCGAGCTGTTCGAAGACGACAGCCCACGCCCACGTCGCGAAAGCGTGGTGGTGGTGCAGCAAGCAGGATTACGCGCTGGCTTGGTGGTAGATCAGTTGCTCGGTGAGTTCCAGACCGTGATCAAGCCGTTGGGCAAGGTGTTTTCCGCCAGCTCGGGCCTCGGTGGATTCACCATTCTCGGCGATGGGATGGTGGCGCTGATACTCGATATCCCCAACCTGCTCAGTCAGCTCACTCGCACCCCGGAAAGCCCGCAGCGGGCGAGGATCGAAGCATGAACGAAGTCGCCCTCGAGACGGAAAAATCAACCCAGCAGTACCTGACGTTCACGCTCACCGGGGAACACTATGCGGTCGACTCGCTGAACGTCAGAGAAATCCTCGAATACACCCGTTTCACTCCGGTACCGCGCATGCCTGCGGCAGTGCGCGGCGCCATCAACCTGCGCGGCTCGGTGGTACCGGTGATCGACCTGCAGGCACGCTTCGGTGGCCCACGCACCGAACTGAACAAACGCACCTGCATCGTCATCCTCGATGTGCCCGACGAGGATCGCCAGCAATCGCTGGGCGTACTGGTCGACGCGGTCAATGCAGTTCGGGAAATCGAAAAAACGGAAATTCAGCCAGCGCCGGCCTTCGGCAGCCACCTCCGTAGCGAATTCATCACCGGCGTCATTCGCCTGGGTGACCGTTTCATCACACTTCTGGCGCTCGATCAGGTTCTCGACCTGGAAGCGCTCGGCAAACCAGCCACCTGCGATGGTGGCTAGCCTCCCAACTCCGGTCTCACCTGCGACTACCCCAGCAAAGGATCTTCACCATGCTCAGCAAATTCAAGATCGGTACCAGGCTCATCATCGCTTTCATTCTGGTCGCCAGTATCAGCGCCATAGTCGGTCTGGTCGGGCTCTCCAACAGCTCCACCATGAACGACCTAGCAGACGCGCTATATGACCGTGAGCTGATGGGCCTCTCCTACATCAAGGAGGCCAACATCAACTTGATCTATATCGGTCGTGCCCGCTCCAACTTCCTGCTTGCCACGAACCAGAGCGAGCGCGATCGAATCCGAGCCGAGATTGATCGTTACAGCGAGAGCGCTCGTGAAAACGTAGACGCGGCCCGTGCGTTGTTTGCTACCGAGCGCTCGCTGGAGCTGTTCCGCGAAGTGGACGCTACCTGGGCTGATTATCAGAGCACCATGGCCCAGGCCCTGCAAACTGCATCCCAGCAGGATTTCTACCTGGAGAACCCCGAGCTGCAGCGCCAGCTGGGTCAGGTTCGGGAGCGCGGAGACAAGCTCGATCAGATCATGACCGAGCTTTCACGCGGCAAGGAGAGCAACGCCAAACAAGCCAACGCAGACGCCAACGCTTTGTACCAAAGCAGCCGCAACATCATGATCGGTGTGATTTTCGGTGGCGTGCTGTTCGGTATCGGCCTGGGTCTGCTGATCAGCCGCAGCATCACGCGTCCGCTGAATCAGGCGGTGGATGCTGCCAACCGCCTGGCTGACGGCGATCTCAGTGTGCGCCTGGACAGTGATGCCCGCGACGAGACCGGCCAACTGCTGGCGGCAATGGGTAACATGAGCGAGAAACTCACCCAGATCATCTCTGAAGTACGCGGCTCTGCCGACTCGCTGTCCAGTGCCTCCGAGGAAATCTCCTCCACGGCGCAGAGCATGAGCCAGGCGGCCTCCGAGCAAGCGGCTTCGGTCGAAGAAACCAGTGCTTCGATGGAGCAGATGTCGGCCTCCATCTCGCAGAACACCGAAAACGCCAAAGTCACCGACGGCATGGCCAGCAAAGCCTCCAACGAAGCCAGCGAAGGTGGTCAGGCCGTGAAGGACACCGTCAGTGCGATGAAGACCATCGCCGACAAGATCGGCATCGTCGACGACATCGCCCATCAGACCAACCTGCTGGCACTCAACGCCGCCATCGAGGCAGCCCGTGCCGGCGAGCATGGCAAGGGCTTCGCCGTAGTGGCCGCCGAAGTGCGCAAACTGGCCGAGCGCAGCCAGGTAGCCGCGCAGGAAATCGGCGAAGTGGCGAAGAACAGCGTGGCCTTGGCCGAACGCGCCGGCACCCTGCTCGATGAAATCGTGCCATCGATCGCCAAGACCTCCGACCTGGTGCAGGAAATCGCGGCAGCATCGGAAGAGCAAAGCAGTGGCGTCAACCAGATCAGCACGGCGATGAACCAGCTCAGCGACCTGACCCAGCAGAATGCCTCCGCTTCCGAAGAGCTGGCTGCCACAGCCGAGGAAATGAGCGGCCAGGCCGAACAACTGCAGCAGCTGATGGACTTCTTCCGTCTCGGTGGTACCGACCGCGCTGCTGGCCCGGCTCGCAGCAAGGCCCAGCAGCGCAGCAACAGCAAACTTCGTGCGCCGCGCGAGGAAGAAGAAAGTGCCGCGCCCAGCATGGCGGCGGGCCTGCCTGCCGGATACGTACGCTTCCAGGAGTAGGTCGATGAGCGCCAGCCCCAGATTGCTAGCCGGCGCTATTGCACCGGCCGGGCAGTACCTGACCTTCACCCTGGCCAGGGAAATTTTCGCCGTGGAAATCCAAGTCGTACGGGAAATCATCGAGTACGGCAAGTTGACCGGCGTGCCGATGCTGCCGCCGAGCATCCTCGGCGTCATCAACCTGCGTGGCGCCGTGGTGCCGGTCATCGACCTGGGCGTGCGCTTCGGCGGCTCGGCCACGATCATCGGCCCACGCACCTGCATCGTGATTCTGGAGATCGCTCAGCATGACGGTATCCAGGTGATCGGCATGGTGGTCGATGCAGTCAATGAAGTGCGCGAACTCGCCGCTGGAGAAATTGAACCGTCACCGAGTTTCGGCAGCCACATCCGCGCCGATTTCATTCTCGGCATGGGCAAGCTGGACGAACGCCTGGTGGTCATGCTCGACGTCAGCCGGGTGATTTCAGCAGAAGATCGCGAGCTGCTCGGGCAGGCCCAGAACCTGGCGCACGAATCGAGAACGGGTTGATATGCACACCAGCGCGCCCACCGCACTCACCGACCTGGAGTTCGGCCAGTTTCGCCGCCTGCTTCACGATATCGCCGGCATTCACCTCTCCGACGCCAAGAAACCACTGGTGGCTGGCCGCCTCAACAAGCGCCTGCGCAACTTCGCCATGGCCAGCTATGGCGAATACTTCAAATGCCTGGGCAAGGATGCCCAGGAACTGCAGATCTGCATCGATCTGCTCACCACCAACGAGACCTACTTCTTCCGCGAGCCGAAGCACTTCGACTTCCTCCGCGAATGCCTGAGCAAACCCGGCGGGGTGCCCTCGGGACGCCCCTTGCGCATCTGGAGCGGCGCCTGCTCCAGCGGCGAGGAGCCCTACACAATCGCCTTGCTGCTGGCAGACATTCTTGGCGAACGCCCCTGGGAAATACTCGCCTCGGATATCAGCCATCGGGTGTTGGAGCGCGCCCGCACCGGCGTCTATGCATTGGAAGATCGTGACGACATCCCCCGTCATCTGCTGGTCAAGCATTGCCTGCGTGGGGTAGGCGAGAACGAGGGGCGGATGATGATCACACCGGCTTTGCGTCAGCGGGTGCGCTTCACCCAGATCAACCTGAACGCCGCACTGCCGGACGTCGGGCAATTCGACACGATATTCCTGCGCAACGTGATGATCTATTTCGACGCAGAAACGAAACGCCGCGTGGTCGCCCGCCTGCTCAAACATCTGCGCCCTGGCGGCTACTTCATCATCAGTCACTCGGAAAGCCTCAACGGCGTGAACGACACACTGAAGGTCATCAAACCTTCGATCTATCGCAATCCCGATGAGTAACCCACCCAGCATCGCCGAAGTCTACCTACAGCCAGGCGACTACCACTTTGGCGGGACCTATACGCGGATTCGTACACTGCTCGGCTCTTGTGTCTCGCTGGTGTTGTGGCACCCTCGCGCGCGCCTCGGCGGCATGTGTCATTACATGCTGCCCAGCCGCGGGCGCGCGAGCGCGCTTCCAGATGGCCGCTACGGTGACGAAGCGATGCGTCTGTTGAGCGAAGCCGTGGCGTCGAGCGGTACCCGCGTGTCCGATTACCAGGTTCGGATCTTCGGCGGGGGGCACATGTTTCCATCCATCGCCTCTGACAGACAGCAACACATAGGCCTGCAAAATGTCGAAATGGCCAGGCGCCTGGTTGCCGAGCAGGGGCTCATCTGCCATGGAGAGCATGTAGGCGGCGTCGGATATCGGAACCTCATCTTCGACATATGGAGTGGCCAGCTAGCCCTTAAACAGTCGGCACCGCCGCCGATCCATGGCCGTTCTGGAGTACGCCCCAAATGAAACCCATCAAAGTCATGATCGTCGACGACTCTGCCGTCGTGCGCCAGGTACTGGCATCTGTACTGGCCGCCGACTCAGCCATCGAGGTGCTAGGCACCGCTGCCGACCCGCTGTTCGCCCTGAGCAAGATGGAGCGCGAGTGGCCGGACGTGATCGTCCTCGACGTGGAAATGCCGCGCATGGACGGCATCACCTTTCTCAAGAAACTCATGGCCGAGCGCCCCACGCCGGTGGTCATCTGCTCGACGCTGACCGAGAAAGGCGCCAGCACCACCATGCAGGCCCTCGCTGCCGGCGCCGTGAGCATCGTCACCAAGCCCCAGGTCAACCTGAGCAAGTTCCTCGTCAACGCCAGCGATGACCTGCTCGGCGCGGTGAAAGCAGCAGCCCGCGCCAATATGCGTCAACTGGCCAAGAGCAAGGCCCCGGTACAACCCAAGCTGGGCGCCGACGCCATGATCCCGGCCGGCCAGCCGGCCATGGCCCGGACCACCGAACGCGTGGTGGCCATCGGCACCTCCACCGGTGGTACTCAGGCCTTGGAACATATCCTCACCGCACTGCCACGGGTTTGCCCTGGCATCATCATCGTCCAGCACATGCCCGAACGCTTTACCGCAGCCTTCGCCGAACGCCTCAACGGCCTGTGCCAGATCGAAGTGCTGGAAGCACGCCATGGCGACCGGGTCATGCCCGGCCGCGCCCTGATCGCTCCCGGCGGCCGCCACATGCTGCTCAAACGCAGTGGCGCGCAGTACATGGTGGAAGTGGTCGACGGCCCGCCCGTCAGCCGACACAAACCTTCGGTGGACGTACTATTTCGCTCAACCGCTCGCGCTGCCGGGGCCAACGCCACCGGCATCATCATGACCGGCATGGGCGACGACGGCGCCCGTGGACTACGCGAGATGTTCGAGGCCGGCGCGCAGACCTTGGGCCAGGACGAAGCCAGCTGCGTGGTTTATGGCATGCCCAAGGAAGCGAAGAAACTCGGCGCAGTCGGGCGCGAGATTCCGCTGGAGCAAATCCCCGCGCAGATCCTGCGCAGCTAGATCAACGCTGCGCGTGGCCATCGAGCACTGGTCGCTCGACAAACACGTCCGTTATGATCGTCGGGCTGCCCTGAAGCAGCCCTCACCGACTGCCACGGCTAGCAAGTACCAACCATGGATGCCGACTCGACAGATCACTCCCCCAGCGAGCTTGCGCCCGCACTCGAACATCGACTGATCGAACAGGAGCACGCGCTGCTGTTCGAACGCCCTCATGCTGGGTCGCGCAAACCCTACGAACGGGACAAGCCACCGCCCCATGTGCTGGAAGACCGGCGCATCCTGCGCGCCATTCGCTACATTGAAGCCCACCTGGACCGGCCGCTCTCGCTTGATCGCCTGGCGGCCCGCGCCAGCCTGAGCACCTTCCACTTTCAGCGCCATTTCCGCGAGGTAATGGGCGAAAGCCCAAGCGAATACATTCGTCGCACCCGCCTCGACCGTGCGGCGATTCACCTGTTGATCTACCCGGAGTCGGTGCTTTCCATCGCTCTGTCCGTTGGCTACTCCAGTCATGAGGCCTTCATCCGTGCCTTCCATCGCCAGTTCGCCCTGACGCCCACCCAGTACCGTCAGTTCGCGCGCCAGGCCAGCATCCCCGCCACAGCTGAGGAACATCGTCGGGCAACCGAAGTACAGATCACTCACCTTCCCGATCTGGCGCTGCTGAGCATGCGTTTCTACGGCAGCTATGCGCGAGTTGCGGAGCACTGGCGACGCTTTGCCGAAGAACTGCAACGTATCGGCTATCCACTGGATAACGCCAGGGCCATCGGAGCCATCACCGACAACCCGGAGATCACCCCCAACGACCTGGTGCGCTACGACTGCGCTGTGCTCGATCTCGGACTCCCCATCGGTGACGCCCCACTGAGCCGATTGAGGCTGCCCGCCGGACGTTACGCCTGCCTGCAACACCGAGCACCCTACAACCAGGTATTCGCGGCCTATCGCACCCTCGCCGTGGCCTGGCCGGAAAGCTCCGGTGAGCGTTTTGTCCCCCAGGGCGGCTATGAACTCTATCGCCAGCCCCCCTGGTCGGGTGATGCCACGCAATGTCTGGATATCGCCCTCGGCCTGGAGGGCTGAGGCAAACACCGCAAGTTCTATCAAGCTACATCCAGGTCACACGCCCTACGCTTCCTCTTTGTCTTCGGCCTAATGCAGATCACTCAGGCCTGGGCAGCCGTCTCCCAGAAGGAAGCTGATCGCCATGCGTGTTGCCACGAGCCTGTTGTCCGTCGCCTTGCTGGCCGCCGGGAATACCCTTGCCAGCCGGGCTCTGGCAGCCGTAGCGCCGGACGCCGGTCAGACTCAACAAAGCCTCGACCAGAAGCCCCTGCAGTTACCCGAGCGGCAATCCATAGATATCAACCTGCCCGACTCACCCGGTGACCAGGTGCAAAGCACTGGGCCGAGCCTGCAGGTCACAGGTTTCGTCCTCGAGGGCAACAGCGCCATCCCCAACGAGCAACTGCTGCCGCTGCTCGATGACCTGAACAATCGCACCCTCACACTCGGCGACCTGCAGGGCGCCGCCAATAGCATCACCCGCATCTACCGCGAACGCGGTTACCCGCTGGCACGCGCCTATCTGCCTGCCCAGGAGATCGATGGCGGCATGGTCCGGATCGCCGTGCTCGAAGGCCACTACGGCCAGGTGCAGATCAACGACCAGGCCGGCCTGGGTGGCAGCGCCCTCGCGCCCCTGGCGGTGCTGCAAGCCGGCGATGCGGTGCAGGCCAGGCCGCTCGAACGCAGCCTGTTGCTGCTACAGGACACCCCCGGTGTCGAGGTGAAGTCCACCCTGCGCCCCGGCACCAGCACCGGCAGCACCGACCTGCTAGTGAATATCGAGCGCGCACCGCTGCTGTCCGGTTCCATCGACGCCGACAACTACGGCAACCGCTTCACCGGCCAGTACCGCCTCGGCGGCACCCTCAATCTCAACAGCCCACTGGGGCTGGGTGACCGTTTGACCCTGCGCGCCATGGGTTCGGACGAAGAGCAGAACTACGGCCGCATCGCCTATCAGCTACCTGTCGGCCCCTGGTCGACTCAGCTCGGCGTGGCTTATTCGGACATGGACTATGAGCTGGCGAAGGACTTCGAAGACCTTGATGCCCATGGCAATGCACGCATCGCCAGCGTCTTCGCCCTGCAACCACTGATGCGCTCTCGGGATTTCAACCTCTATGTGCAGGCCCAATTCGACGACAAGCGCCTGCAAGACGACATCGACCTGTTCGACCAGAAGAGCGAAAAACGCTCGCGCGTGGCCATCCTGACGCTCAACGGCAACAGCCGTGACACCCTGCTCGGCGGTGGCATCAACAGCTTCGCCCTGGCCTGGAGCCAGGGCAGCCTGAACCTCGACGATGCCACTGCGCAGCGTATCGACGACCTCACTGCCGGCACGGCCGGCCGCTTCCACAAGCTCAACCCCAGCCTGGTTCGCCTGCAGCGCCTGAGCGAACGCTTCAGCCTGTACACCCAGCTGCAAGGCCAATGGGCCGACGGCAACCTCGACAGTTCGGAAAAGCTCTACCTGGGCGGCGCCTACGGTGTACGCGCCTACCCGCAGGGCGAAGCCTCCGGCGACCAGGGCTGGCTGGCCAACCTCGAGCTGCGCTATGCGCTGACCGATGCCTGGCAGCTCAGCACCTTCGTCGACCATGGCCAGGTGCGCCTGAACAAGGACACCTGGGCCTCCGGCGAGAACCATCGCAGCCTTTCCGGTGCCGGCCTGGGCGCACGCTGGGCAGCACACGGCTGGCAGGTCAGCGCCGTGACCGCGTGGAAACTGGGCAACAGCGACCCGCAGAGCGATGTCGACCGCAGCCCGCGCGTATGGGCGCAGGTGGTGCGCTTCTTCTAACGCTGCAAGCCCTTGATGGTTACACCGCAGGCCGAAACGCAACACTCCGCAGCCAGACGATTGATAAGGGGACATCCATGAACCGCAGCTACGCTCTAATCTGGAACCACGCCCTGGGTGCCTGGGCCGTCGCCCATGAACACGCCCGCAAACGTGGCAAGGGAGCCGGTGCGGTATTGGCGATAAGCCTCGTGCTGGCCAGCTCGGCCTTCGCCGCCGACCTGCCCACTGGCGGTCAGGTGGTCGCCGGCAGCGGCAGCATCAGCCAGCCCAACGGCCAGCAGATGGTCATCGATCAAGCCAGCAACAAGCTGGCCATCGACTGGCAGAGCTTCGACATCGGCAGCGGTAACAAGGTGACCTTCAACCAGCCCGGCACCGACTCGATCGCCCTCAACCGGGTGCTCGGCGCCGACGGCTCGAAGATCATGGGCCAGCTCGATGCCAATGGCCGGGTGTTCATCATCAATCCCAACGGCGTGCTCTTCGGCGCCGGGGCGCAGGTCAACGTCGGCGGTCTGGTGGCCTCCACCCTGGATCTGTCAGTGAGCGATTTCGAAGCGGGCAACTACGCCTTCAAGGGCAACGGCAGCAACGCTTCGGTCATCAACAATGGGCGCATCACCGCCGCCGATGGCGGCAGCGTCGCCCTGCTCGGCGGCACGGTCAGCAACAACGGCGTGATCGTCGCCAACCAGGGCACGGTGGCCCTGGCCGCCGGTAACGCGGTTACCCTCGACTTCGCGGGTGATGGCCTGCTCAGCGTGCAGGTCGACGAGGCGGTGAAGGACGCGCTGGTGGAAAACCGTCAGTTGATCCAGGCCGACGGCGGCAACGTCATCCTAACCGCCAGCGCGGCCGATGCGCTGCTGCAGACGGTGGTCAACAACGAGGGCGTGATCCAGGCCCGCACCCTGGGCGAGAAGGAAGGCAGGATCGTCCTGCTCGGCGACTTCGACGGCGGCACGGTGCAGGTCGCCGGCACCCTGGATGCCAGCGCGGCGGATGGCGGCAATGGCGGCTTTATCGACACCAGCGGCGCCCATGTGCAGATCGCCGAGGGCACGACTGTCACCACCAAGGCCACGACCGGGCAAACCGGCACCTGGCTGATCGACCCGACCGACTTCACCGTCAGCGCCGGCAGTGCCAGCCAGACCACCAGCGGCATCGGTGCCAGCACCCTCAGCGCCAACCTGCAGAACACCAGCATCACGCTACAGACCGTGGCGGGAGGCAGCGAAAACGGCGACATCAACGTCAACGCCGCCGTGAGCTGGAGCGCAGATACCACGCTGACGCTCGATGCCCATGGCCGCATAAACGTCAACAAGGACATCACCGCCAGCGGCGACAATGCAGCGCTGGTGCTGGCCTACGGCAACGGTTACAGCCTGAACCAGGGCGCCCGCGTCACCCTCTCCGGAGGCAATGCCGGACTGAGTCTCGGCGGCGTTGACTACACCCTGATTCGCGACCTCAGCGCCCTGCAAGGCATCTCGGGAAGCGGCCACTACGCGCTCGCTATCGACCTCGATGCCGCGGCGACCAGTACCTGGAACGCTGGAGCGGGCTTTGCACCCATCGATGGCTTCAACGGCACGTTTGCCGGCCTCGGCCACACCATCGACAGCCTGGTCATCAATCGCTCGAACGAGTCGACTGTCGGTCTGTTCGGCCTGACTGAAGCCACCCTCCGCGATCTGACCCTGTCCAATGTCTCCATCACCGGCGCTGGCACCGTGGGTGGCCTGGTGGCAAGGCTGAGCGCCGGTACTCTGACCAATACCCATGTCACCGGGCAGGTATCTTCAGCGGGCGGTTTAGTCGGCGGGTTGGTGGGCTGGAGCGATCAGGGCGCCGTCAGCCACTCCTCCTCTACAGCTACGGTCAGCGGGACGAGTGAGGTGGGTGGCCTGATCGGTCGTAATCGTGCTGCCTCGGTCACGGACGCCTATGCAACCGGAGCGGTGACCGGTACGGGTAGTGCCATCGGCGGGCTTATCGGCAGTACCGTGCAGGGCACCACATTGACCAATGCTTACGCCAGCGGCCGAGTGACCGGTACTGGCGGGCTGGTGGGGAGTGTTGATGGCTCCGGTGCTACGGTCACCAACAGCTACTGGGACATGGACTCCACCGGCCAAGCAAGCAGTGCAGCCGGCACTGGCATCGACTCCACCAATGCCCGCACCCAAGCCACCTACGCCGGCTTCGACTTCACCAACACCTGGGTGATGTTCGAAGGCGATACACGGCCCATGCTGCGCGGCGAGTACTCGACGACCCTCTTCACGCCTCACGCCCTGCAACTGATGGCGCTGGATCTGTCAGCCGACTACCGCCTGGGCACCGACCTGGATCTCGGTGCTGCGCTTGCAGCAGGCGGCAATGGCTACTACGGCGATGTCTGGGGAGCGGCAGGGTTCAAACCGGTGGGCAACGCCAGCACTCCCTTTACCGGCTCGCTGGATGGTCAAGGCCACCTGATTCGCGACCTCAGGATAAATCGCGCAAACGAAAGCGAAGTGGCATTGATCGGGCAGACAGCCGCCGGGGCACAGATTCACGACCTGGGACTGGTGGGTGGCAGCATCCATGGCAGGTTCAATGCTGCCAGCCTGGTAGGCATCAACTACGGCGGCATACTCAGCAACCTCCATACCAACGTCACCGTCAGTTCCACTGCACGCGGTGCTGGTGGCTTGGTGGCACGCAACCGGGACAACGGCATCATTCGCAACAGCTATGCCACTGGCAATGTCAGCGGCGCGGAGAACGTCGTAGGTGGGCTGACCGGTGAAAACTGGGGCCTGGTAGAAAATTCCTACGCCACGGGAAACATCAGCGGTGCCGTAATGACCGGCGGCCTGGTGGGCGCCAACACCGGCACCATCCGCAATGCCTATGCCACCGGTCAGGTACAAGGCACAGAGTATGTAGGTGGTTTGGCCGGTTATAACGGCAGCCTGATCGAATACACCTACGCCACTGGCAGCGTGAGCGGGGTGACGTCCGTAGGGGGCTTGGTAGGCGACATAGCAACCGGACGCGTAGCGGACTCGTTCTGGAACACCGACACCTTCACCGGCCCCGGCGCGGGGACCATTGGTGGTGTTGCGACCGTGGAAAATCTACGCGGCCTGGACAGCACGGCGTTACGCGACGCCTCCAACTATGCCACCTGGAACCTGGCCACCAGCGGCGGTAGCAATGCAGTGTGGAGGATCTACGAAGGGCAAACTGCACCGCTGCTACGCAGCTTCATGCAGAGCGTGACCGTCACGGCGACGGACATCGGCAATAGAACCTACGATGGCCAGAGCAGCGGCACCAGTGGCTATACAACTGATCTCGGCACCACCCAGGATGATGATCTGCTGCTTGGTAGCCTGACCTACTCCAGCGCCTCGCAGAACGCTGGCAGCTACAGCACCACCGATGGCAGTCTCAGCCTGGACGGGTTGTATTCGGGTCAGCAGGGCTACGACATCAGCTACGACGATACCACCCTGACCATCGATAAGGCCGCGCTCACCGTCACCGCCGTTGATGCCAGCAAGACGTACGATGGCATGGCCTTCACTGGCGGCAACGGGGTCAGCTACAGCGGCTTCGTCAATGGCGAGGATGTCGGTGTGCTCGGCGGCAGCCTCACCTACGGCGGCAGTGCTCAGGGCGCGATCAATGCCGGCAGCTACGAGCTGAACGTAAGCGGCCTGACCTCGGGCAACTACGCCATCAGCTACAACGCAGGCACCCTGACCATCAGCGGCCAATCCCAGGGCCAGCCGAGCAACCCGGCGGTAGAAATACCTCAGGCCTATACCGATATTCTCGCTGCCACTCAAAGTGGCCCGGATAGCGAGGCGAGTGCTCCGTCATTCACCCCAGACGAACTCTATCGAATCGCCGATAGCGGCATCCGGCTACCGGAAGGCCTTGACGGCGCGTCACGAGGCAATTGATCACTGCATCACCCCACCACCCTGAATCTGACGGATCACCACGGATGGTGACCGTCAGCAGCCTTTCCCCTGGCGCCCGCTGCGGCGTAGAATCGACTTATTTCCCGCCAGGCATCCTCCGGCGGGCCTGTGAGCCCTGGCCGCGCGAACGGTGATCCCGTCTCGTCATGCAGCCCACGACACGCGGTGACCTGCCGCCCCACGACGCTCACCGCCTACATAACCGAATTAGCCGCAGGATCATCGTCATGCCTGACTACCGCTCAAAGACTTCCACCCACGGCCGCAACATGGCCGGCGCCCGCGCCCTGTGGCGTGCCACCGGGATGAAGGACGAAGACTTCAAGAAGCCGATCATTGCCGTCGCCAACTCCTTCACCCAGTTCGTGCCCGGCCACGTGCACCTGAAGGACATGGGCCAGCTGGTCGCCCGCGAGATCGAGAAGGCCGGCGGCGTGGCCAAGGAATTCAACACCATCGCCGTCGACGACGGCATCGCCATGGGCCACGACGGCATGCTCTATTCGCTGCCGAGCCGCGAGATCATCGCCGACTCCGTGGAATACATGGTCAACGCCCATTGTGCGGATGCGATTGTCTGCATCAGCAACTGCGACAAGATCACCCCCGGCATGCTGATGGCCGCCCTGCGCCTGAACATCCCGGTGGTGTTCGTCTCCGGCGGGCCGATGGAAGCCGGCAAGACCAAGCTGGCCAACCACGGCCTGGACCTGGTCGACGCCATGGTCATCGCCGCCGACGACAGCGCCAGCGACGAGAAGGTCGCCGAGTACGAGCGTAGCGCCTGCCCGACCTGCGGCAGCTGCTCCGGCATGTTCACCGCCAACTCGATGAACTGCCTGACCGAGGCCCTGGGCCTGGCGCTGCCGGGCAACGGCTCGACCCTGGCCACCCACAGCGACCGCGAGCAGCTGTTCCTGCGCGCCGGGCGCCTGGCGGTGGAGCTGTGCCAGCGCTACTACGGCGAGAACGACGACTCCGTGCTGCCGCGCAATATCGCCAACTTCAAGGCGTTCGAGAACGCCATGATGCTGGACATCGCCATGGGCGGCTCGACCAACACCATCCTCCACCTGCTGGCCGCCGCCCAGGAAGCCGAGATCGATTTCGACCTGCGCGATATCGACCGCCTGTCCCGCATCGTGCCGCAGCTGTGCAAGGTGGCGCCGAACATCCAGAAGTACCACATGGAAGACGTGCACCGCGCCGGCGGCGTCTTCAGCATCCTCGGCGAGCTGGCTCGCGGCGGCCTGCTGCACACCGACGTGGCCACCGTGCACAGCCCGAGCATGGCCGACGCCATCGCCCAGTGGGACATCACCCAGACCCGCGACGAGGCCGTGCACACCTTCTTCAAGGCCGGCCCGGCCGGCATCCCCACCCAGACCGCGTTCAGCCAGAGCACCCGCTGGCCGAGCCTGGACGATGACCGCGAGAACGGCTGCATCCGCAGCGTCGAGCACGCCTACTCCCAGGAAGGCGGCCTGGCCGTGCTGTACGGCAACATCGCCCTCGACGGCTGCGTGGTGAAAACCGCCGGCGTGGATGAATCGATCCACGTGTTCGAAGGCACCGCGAAGATCTTCGAAAGCCAGGACGCCGCCGTGAGAGGCATTCTCGCCGACGAGGTCAAGGCCGGTGATGTGGTGATCATCCGCTACGAAGGCCCGAAAGGTGGCCCGGGCATGCAGGAAATGCTCTATCCCACCAGCTACCTGAAATCCAAGGGCCTGGGCAAGGCCTGCGCCCTGCTCACCGATGGCCGTTTCTCCGGCGGCACCTCGGGCCTGTCCATCGGCCACGCCTCGCCGGAAGCCGCTGCCGGCGGCGCCATCGGGCTGGTGGAAGACGGCGACAAGATCCATATCGACATCCACAATCGCACCATCCAACTGCTGGTCAGCGATGAAGAGCTGTCGCACCGCCGCCACGTCCAGGACAAGAAGGGCTGGAAGCCGGTGGAACAGCGTCCGCGCAAGGTCACCACGGCGCTCAAGGCCTACGCCCTGCTCGCCACCAGCGCCGACAAGGGCGCGGTGCGCAACAAGGCAATGCTGGACGGCTGATTCGTCAGCCTGCTACAGCGAAAAGCCCGGCCTGGTTTGCCGGGCTTTTTGTTGACGGAGGGTTTTGCATCCGACGCTGATCGCCAGCAAGCTGGCGCCTGTATCCATCCTCAGGAGCCCATCATGCGCATCGGTCTGATCGCCGACACCCACAACCTGCTGCGCCCCGAAGCGCTGGCAGCGCTGCAAGGCGTCGATCACCTGATCCATGCCGGCGATATCGGCGGGCCGCACATTCTGGCCGAGCTGGAGCGCATCGCGCCGCTGTCGGTGGTGCGCGGCAACAACGACCAGGAGGCTTGGGCCGATAACATTCCCGAGGCGCTGACGCTGCGCTTCGCAGACATCACGCTCTATGTCCTGCACGACCTCAAGCAACTGAACATCGACACCAGAGCGCTTGGAATCGATGTGGTAATCGCCGGACACTCGCACAAACTCCTGCAGGAAACCCGTGACGGCGTGCTCTATCTCAACCCCGGCAGCGCCGGGCCGCGGCGCTTCAAGCTGCCCATCGGCGTGGGCATTCTGCATATCGAGGATGACCGGGCACGGGCCGAGCTGATCACGCTGGAGGTCTAATGCGGGTGCTGGAATTGGTGGGCTGAAGCGGATCGCCGCCCGGCCCACCCTACTCGATCGGGCATGGCTGTAGGGTGGGCTTCAGCCCACCAATCAAGACACCACGCCAGCAAGGCAGATGAAAGAGTCCCATCCACCCTGCGGTGACATTCGACCTTGAAAAACGCCATGGGCGAAGCCATCTATGCAGATACGGCCTTTCAGCACCGACCCCATTCCCTACCTGATGGAGAACCCCATGACCCTCGACGAGCTCAACGCCATTGCTGGCGTGACCGCCAAACCCGACGTCGCCACCGCCGACTTCGTCTACAACCACACCATGATCCGCGTGAAGGACCTGCAGAAATCCCTGGATTTCTACACCCGCGTACTGGGTTTCACCCTGCTGGAGAAGAAGGACTTCCCCGACGCCGAGTTCAGCCTGTACTTCCTCGCCCTGATCAATGACAAGTCGCAGATCCCGGCTGACCCGGCGGCTCGCCATCAATGGCGCAAGTCGATCCCCGGCGTGTTGGAGCTGACCTACAACTACGGCACCGAGAAAGACCCGGAATTTTCCTACCACAGCGGCAACAGCGACCCGCGCGGCTTCGGTCACCTGTGCGTGTCGGTGCCGGACATCAAAGCGGCCTGCCAGCGCTTCGAAGACCTCGGTGTGGACTTCCAGAAACGCCTGACCGACGGCCGCATGCGCGACATCGCCTTCATCAAGGACCCGGACGGCTACTGGGTCGAGATCATCCAGTTCACCGAAGTGATCTGATTCTCGCGTCCGCGAAAAACGAAACAACGAGGGGCTGTCTCCAGCGAGGCAGCCCCTCGTTCGTTGCCGGGGGTTCAGCTGACGCCGACGTAGCGATCCGCCCGGTGATTGATCGCCAGCACCAGATTGAGCATTACCGCCCCCAGTACCGATAGCAGCACCTTGTCGGGCGACACCACGAATACCGCCGCTAGTACGATGCTCGCATCGATGGCCATCTGCACTGCCCCCGCACGGAAACCGAAGCGCTCCTGCATGTACAGCGCGAGAATGTTCACTCCGCCCAGGCTGGCGCGGTGGCGGAACAGCATAAGCAACCCCAGGCCCATGGCGGCACCACCGAACAGTGCGGCATACACGGCGCTGAGATGGGCAAAGGCGACCCACTGCGGCGTCAGCTCGGCCAGCAGCGAAACCAGCAATACTGCGCAGCCTGTGCGCAAGGTGAAACCCCAGCCCATGCGCCAGATACCCAGCAAATAGAACGGCAGGTTGACCAGGCAGAACACCAGACCGAACGACCAGCCGGCCTGGTAGTTGGCCAGAAAGGCGATGCCGACGGTGCCGCCTGTCAACAACCCCGCATGGGCGTAGAAGGCGATGCCCAGCGCCACCAGAGCGGTACCGAACAGCAGGGCCAGCGCATCTTCCCAGAGTGGATGGCGCACGAAGAGTGCAGCGACGGCGTTCAGTTGCTCGTCGTCGGGCGATTGCTCAGACATGTAAAAACCTGCATCAGGATGCACGAAAGAAAGTTACGGCAGAGGCAAGGCAATGGCCATCACGCCGCACAGGGGAATCTGGCGGCAGAGATGGCCGGAAAGCTCGGCAGGATTATGCGCCGCGGCGCTCCCACACTTCGAAGGCGTAGAACGGTGTCTCGGGCGAAGCCGGGTGCTCGACGCTGGAGGTCATGCGCCAGGTAGCCTCGTCGACCTCGGGGAAGAAGGCATCGCCTTCAGGCTCGAGGCCGACACGCGTCAGGTACAGGCGATCAGCCTGGGCCAGGCCCAGCTCATAGAGCTGCGCGCCGCCGATCAGCATCAGTTCCTCGGCATCCTCGTCACGCGCCCAGGCGTCGGCTCGTTCGATGGCCTCTTCCAGCGTCGCGAATACCTCGGCACCTTCCAGGGTCAGGCCCGCCTGGCGACTGACCACGATGTTGAGCCTGCCGGGCAATGGCCGACCGAGCGAATCCCAGGTCTTGCGCCCCATGATGATCGGCTTGCCGAGCGTCAGCGCCTTGAAATGCTTGAGGTCCGCCGGCAGGTGCCAGGGCAGCTGGTTGTCGCGACCGATCACACGGTTGTGCGCGAGCGCGGCGATCAGGGAAAGGGGTAGAGTCGTTTTCATGGCCGCGAGCATAGCAGAGCACCCAGCGGCCTCGCAGCCCACCTGTGGCCGAAGCAACGCTGTCGTCGTATCGTCACATTCGCCGTAGCAGGCTAGCGGCTGAATCCACGAGCAAGGAGCTAGCGTCATGTCTAAATCACTATCTGCCTGGATATTGGGCGTCACACTGCTGCCACTGTCGGTCTTCGCCAGCCCGACTCCGGATAACGTCCAGGCCGCCATCGACTGGGCCCAGCAGCAACCCAGCGCCAAGCAACCCCAGACCTGGGACACCAAGGCTCCACTGGTGATCGCCCACCGGGGTGCCAGCGGTTACGCGCCCGAGCACACCCTGGCCGCCTACGCGTTGGCGGCCTTGCAAGGCGCCGACTACATCGAGCCCGACCTGGTGATGACCCGCGACGGCCAACTGGTCGCCCGTCACGACAACGAACTGGGATTGACCACCGACGTGGCGCAGCGCCCCGAATTCGCTGACCGCAAACGCACCCAGAGCGTCGACGGGCGCAGCCTGGAAGGCTGGTTCAGTGAGGACTTCACCCTGGCCGAGCTGAAAACCCTGCGCGCCATCGAACGCATCCCGCAGCAGCGGCCGGGCAATACCCGCTTCAATGGCCAGTTCGAGATTCCCACACTGCAGGAGATCATCGATCTGGTGAAACGGCTGGAAGCCCTCCAGCAACGGACCCTGGGTTTGTACCCGGAAACCAAGCACCCCACCCACTTCCAGCACCTCGACCTGGCCATGGAGAAACCGCTGCTGGCGGTGCTCGAACGCAACGGCTATGACAGCGCCGACGCGCCCGTTTTCATCCAGTCCTTCGAAGTGGATAACCTCAAGACACTGAGCAAACTGACCCCAATCCGCCTGGTGCAGCTGCTGTGGATAGAGGGCCAACCCTACGATCAGCAGGTACTGGGCAGTGACCTTGGCTATCAACAGATGATCACGCCAGAAGGCCTGAAAAACATCGCGAGTTACGCCGTCGGCATCGGTCCGGAGAAAGGCATGATCATCCCGCGTGATGCCGCCGGTAACCTGACCGCGCCGACCAGCCTGGTACGTGACGCCCATGCTGCCGGGCTCAAGGTGCACCCCTATACCTTCCGCGCCGAGAACGCCTTCCTACCCACCAGCCTGCGCAGTGGCGACGTACCAAGTAATCGCGGCGACATCGATGCCGAGCTGCGCGCCTTCCTTGCCACCGGCATTGACGGCCTGTTCATCGACCAACCGGACATCGCCGTGCGGTTGCGCCAGCAGCGCTGATTAGCACCAAGGCGGATCAGGGGTTATCCTCAACCCCTGATCCGAACGACGAGACGCCGCGTGACAGACGCCTCCTCCCCCACGACCTTCCAACGCCTCTGGCTCAGCGAGACCATTCGCTTGCGCGAGGAACACGCTGGCCCACTCGAGGACAGCGAGGCCAATCGCCTGGCCCGTGCCGAGCAGGTTGACCTGGCCGAGCGCATCCAGCACCGCGCCCTGCTGCTCGCCCGTCGTGATGGTCAGTGGCAGGCGCTGCTGCACTGGCTGCAGGGCGCACGCCTGGCCGGTCTGCTGCTGGCGCTGTTGGCCCTGCTCAGCGGCTTCGGCCTGGCTCTGGCTGCGTTGGGTGACGGGCGCCAACCCGTCAATGTGTTCTGGGCGCTGGGCAGCCTGCTCGGGCTCAATCTGCTGATGCTGCTTGGCTGGCTGCTGGGTCTGCTGCTGACCCGCGACCACCCTGGCGCGCTCGGTCGCCTGTGGCTGTGGCTTAGCGAAAAACTGGCACGCGACGCCAGCGCCGCGCAGTTGGCCCCGGCCCTGCTACTGATGCTGCAACGCCAGCGCCTAACCCGCTGGGGCCTGGGTCTGATGGTCAACGGCCTGTGGGCGCTGGCCATGCTCGCGGCATTGGCCACCCTGCTGTTGCTGCTCGCCACGCGCCGCTACGGCTTCGTCTGGGAAACCACCATTCTTGGTGGCGACACCTTCATCGCCCTGACCCAGGCCATCGGCGCCCTGCCCGCGCTGCTCGGCTTCAGCCTGCCGGACATCGAGGTCATTCGTGCCAGCGGCGATGCCGCTATCGCCAGTGAAACGGCCCGGCAGAGCTGGGCCGGCTGGCTGGTCGGCGTGGTGTTGGTCTACGGCCTGCTGCCGCGCCTACTGCTGGCGCTGCTGTGCCTGTGGCGCTGGCAATCCGGAAAAGGCGCGCTGCGCCTGGATCTCGACCTGCCGGGCTACAGCCTGCTGCGCCAGCGCCTGCAACCGGACAGCGAACGTCTCGGTGTCTGCGACCTGGCGCCAGCAGCTCTGCATCAGCCGCAAGGCGGCACCAATTCCCAAGCTGGCAGCGGCGCCCTCCTGCTCGGCATCGAACTGGACGAGCGTCGCCCCTGGCCGCCCGCGCCGCTACCCAAGGGCGTGGCCGATGCCGGAGTGATCGATAGCCGCGAACAGCGCCGCCAGTTGCTCGAACAACTGACCCGCTTCCCACCCGAACGTCTGGCCATTGCTTGCGACCCGCGCCGCTCACCGGATCGCGGCACCCTGGCGCTGCTCGGCGAACTGGCGCGTTGTGCGAGCGCCACGCGCGTCTGGCTGCTACCGCCGACGCCCGGTGAGAGCCTGGACAGCGCGCGCCTGACAGACTGGCACCAGGCCCTCGGCACCCTAGGGCTGACCCACGGTGATACGGCGCCGCTGAACTGGCTGGAGAGCGGACATGACTAGAGAGCCGCAGGCACACGGGCTTCATGTAGGAGCGAGCTCTGCTCGCGAAGCTTTTGCCGTTTGCCATGGTTCGCGAGCAGAGCTCGCTCCTACCTCAATGCACGCTCTGCTTCCGGGCTACCCGGCCGAGACCACGCCATGAGCCCACCACTGAAACTGGCCCTGGTCGGCCATACCAATGTCGGCAAGACCTCGCTGCTGCGCACCCTGACCCGCGACATCGACTTCGGCGAAGTCTCGCCCCGCGCCAGCACCACCCGGCATGTCGAAGGTGCGCGCCTGTCAGTGGATGGCCAGGCGCTGCTGGAGCTGTACGACACCCCCGGCCTGGAAGACGCCATCGCCCTGCTCGACTACCTGGAGCGCCTCGACCGTCCCGGTGAACGCCTGGACGGCCCGGCGCGCCTGGCGCGTTTTCTCGAAGGCAGCGAGGCGCGCCAGCGCTACGAACAGGAGGCCAAGGTATTGCGTCAGCTGCTGGCCTCCGACGCCGGCCTGTATGTGATCGACGTGCGTGAGCCGGTGCTGGCCAAGTACCGCGACGAACTGGCGGTGCTGACCATGTGTGGCCGGCCGCTGCTGCCGGTGCTCAACTTTGTCGCCAGCGCCAGCCACCGCGAAGGTGAATGGCGCGAAGCCCTGGCTCGCCTCGGCCTGCATGCCCTGGTGGCCTTCGACAGCGTGGCGCCACCGGAAGATGGCGAACGACGCCTGTACGAAAGCCTGGCTCTGCTGCTGGAGCGTTCGCGTTCCCAGTTGCAACGCCTGATCGAGGATCACGAAGCACAGCGCCAGGCCCGTCGACAGGCCGGCAACCGGCTGATCGCCGAACTGCTGATCGACTGCGCCGCCTGCCGCCGCAGCGTCGCCGCCCAGCCGGTGCTGGAACAGGGCGCCATTTCTGAGCTGCGCGATGCGATTCGCCAACGCGAGCAGCGCTGCGTCGAGGCCCTATTGCGCCTGTATGCCTTCCGCAGCAGCGATGCCAAAGCGGCCGATCTACCCTTGCTCGACGGCCGCTGGGGCGACGACCTGTTCAACCCGGAAACGCTGAAGCAACTGGGCATCAAGGTCGGTGGCGGCATGGCGGCCGGCGCCGCCACGGGCGTCGGCGTCGACCTGCTGGTCGGTGGCATCACCCTGGGCGCTGCCGCAGCGCTGGGTGCGGTGATCGGCGGCAGTGCACAGACCCTGCGCAACTACGGGGAACGACTGAAGGGAAAACTCAAGGGCCAGCGCGAGCTGACCGTCGACGATGCTGTACTGCGCCTGCTCGCCCTGCGTCAGCAGCAACTGCTGGCTGCACTGAACGTACGTGGACACGCCGCGGTGGACGCCATCACCCTCAACGCACCTCAGGAAACCCTGTGGCGCCAGGGCAAGCTACCGGCGCCACTTAACGTGGCACGGGCGCATCCCGAATGGTCATCACTCAATCCCGGCGCACGCCTGGAAGAGGCCGAACGCGCCGAACAGGTAGAGCGCCTGCGCAGCGACCTTTCCATGCAACCGGTGGGCTGAAGCCCACCCTACGCGATGAGTGATAGTTATCTGTAGGGTGGGCTTCAGCCCACCAATACCTACTCCCCAAACTCGCCATCACCATCATCCCGCCCACCCCAATCTGCAGGCAGGAGCCCGCGCGCGACATAACGGTGGCAGCTCGAATAAGGCCAGTCGCCAACCTGACTCACCAGGCCGTGCTTTACCGGGTTGAAATGGATGTAGTCGACATGCCTTGCGAGATCCTCCTCATCACGGATGCGGTGCTCCCAGAAGCGTCTCTGCCAGACTCCCTTCTCACGCCTTCTGGATTTGCTGGCGCTGACAGACGCCATGGCGGGTAGAGCCCGAGAAAACTGGCTTTTGATCAATGCCCAACGCTGGGAATAGTCGCGGTCATCCTCAGGCAGTTCCCAAACAGCATGCAGATGGTCGGGTAGAACACAGATGGCGACGGTCTTGAACGGCATGCGCTTGCTGGCCTCGACGTAGACCTGGCGCAGCAGCGCAATTTCCTCCACCAGTAAGCGGGAACGACGATCAACGAGAGTGACCGTGAAGAAGTAGGTTGCACCGGGAATCCGTTCGCGGCGGTAGTGGGGCATGGGCAGTCCTTTGCCTGTTGGGTGTCGGTGAAGGGGCCGGCGGCAACGGATTGGTGAATCGGTGGGCTGAAGCCCACCCTACAAGAAACGCCACCCGGCCCACCCTACATCCTAGTAGAGCTTCGTGACGCTGCCAGACCGTAAGGTGGGCCGGGCGGCGCTCCGCTTTTGCCCACCAGAGCCCACCCACTTCTATCTCACACTGCCACCGGCGCCTTGATATGCGGGTGCGCTTCGTAGCCGACCAGTTCGAAGTCCTCGAATTTGAAGGCCAGCAGATCCTTCACCTCGGGGTTGAGCTTCATGGTCGGCAGCGGCAGCGGCTGGCGGGTCAGTTGCAGATCAGTTTGCTCGATGTGGTTGGCGTACAGGTGGCAGTCGCCGCCGGTCCAGATGAACTCGCCCGGCTGCAGGTTGCACACCTGCGCCACCATCAGCGTCAGCAGCGCGTAGCTGGCGATGTTGAAAGGCACGCCGAGGAAGATGTCTGCCGAACGCTGATAGAGCTGGCAGGAGAGCTTGCCGTCTGCCACGTAGAACTGGAACAGCGCGTGGCACGGTGGCAGGGCCATCTGCTCGACCAGCGCGGGGTTCCAGGCCGAGACGATCAGGCGGCGCGAATCCGGGTTCTTCTTGATCATCTCGATCAGCTTGGCGATCTGGTCGATGGACTCGCCATTGGGCGCCGACCAGCTGCGCCACTGGTAGCCGTAGACTGGGCCGAGATCACCGTTCTCGTCGGCCCACTCGTCCCAGATGGAAACACCGTTTTCCTTCAGATAACGGATATTGGTGTCGCCCTGCAGGAACCACAGCAGCTCGTGGATGATCGAGCGCAGGTGACACTTCTTGGTGGTGACGATGGGGAAGCCAGCGGCCAGGTCGAAGCGCATCTGGTAGCCGAACACGCTGTAGGTGCCGGTACCGGTGCGATCTTCCTTGAAGGTCCCATGCTCACGCACGTGGCGCATCAGATCGAGGTACTGTTTCATCAGACGGCTCCTTGTACGGACTGGCGCTTGTAGGCATAGGCGATCAGGCCGATACCGCCGAGAATCATCGGCAGGCAGAGAATCTGCCCCATGGTCAGCCAGCCCCAGGCCAGGTAGCCCAGCTGGGCATCGGGCACGCGGACGAACTCGACGATGAAGCGGAACACCCCGTAGCAGGCGGCGAACATGCCGGAAACGGCCATGGTCGGGCGCGGTTTGCGCGAATAGAACCAGAGGATGGTGAACAGCGCCACGCCCTCCAGGGCGAACTGATACAACTGCGACGGATGGCGCGCCAGTTGCTCAGGGTCGGTGGGGAAGACCATCGCCCAGGGCACATCGGTGGCCTTGCCCCACAGCTCGGCGTTGATGAAGTTGCCGATGCGCCCGGCGCCCAGACCGATGGGTACCAGCGGGGCGATAAAGTCCATCAGTTCGAAGAAGCTCTTGCCGTTGCGCTTGCCGAACCACCAGGTCGCCAGCATCACCCCGATCAGCCCGCCATGGAAGGACATACCGCCCTCCCATACCCGCAGGATCTTCGCCGGTTCGGCGATATAGGCGGCAAAGTCATAGAAGAACACGTAGCCCAGACGGCCACCGAGAATCACCCCCATGGCCACCCAGAACACCAGGTCGGACAGCTTGTCCTTGGTCCAGGTCGCATCGAAACGCTCCAACCGGCGCGAGGCAAGCCACCAGGCGCCACCGATGCCGACCAGATACATCAGGCCGTACCAGTGGATTTTCAGGGGACCGAGGGCGATGGCCACCGGGTCGATCTGCGGATAAGGCAGCATCCAGGACTCCTTAAATGAAAAAACTCAGGCCCACGCTGAACAGCAGCAGGGCGAACAGACGCTTGAGCAACAGTGGCGACAGGCGATGAGCCAGGCGCGCACCAAAACGGGCAAAGAACATGCTGGTCAGGGCGATGCCCAGCAATGCCGGGAGATACACGAAACCGACGCTCCATTGCGGCAGATTCGGATTCCCCCAGCCGGTGAACATGAAACTCAGCGCGCCGGCAATGGCGATCGGCAGACCGCAGGCTGCCGAAGTGGCCACCGCCTGCTGGATCGACACGCTGCGCCAGACCAGAAAGGGCACGGTCAGCGAACCACCGCCAATGCCGAAGATCGCCGACGCCCAACCGATCACCCCGCCGGCTACCGTAAGCGTCGGCTTGCCTGGGACACCGCGACTGGCCTTGGGTTTCAGGTCCAGCGCCATCTGCGCGGCAACGATGATGGCGAACGTACCGATGATCTTCTGCAGCAACGGCCCCTGGATCAACGCCGCTGTCATGGCCCCCAGCGCAGCACCGAGCAGAATGCCAATGGTCAACCAGCGAAACAGCGGCCAGCGCACCGCGCCCTTGCGATGGTGCTCGAGCAGCGAATTGACCGAGGTGAAGACGATCGTCGCCAGGGAAGTGCCCACTGCCAGGTGAGTGAGGATTTCCGTTGCCATACCCTGTGCGGTGAAGCTCAGCACCAGCACCGGCACGATGATCAGACCACCGCCCACGCCGAACAGGCCAGCCAGAACACCGGCAGCCGAGCCCAGTACCAGGTAGAGCAGCAGCTCCATCGACACCCCCAAAAACAAAGCGGCATGGTAGCGGAAATGCCTCCTTAACGGCACACGGATCGACGGAACGGTTGCCGCCCTTGGCTGAGCTCGCTAGCCTGCCAGACTCCGCCATTGGAGGAATGCGCATGTGCCTGATCGTCTTCGCCTGGCAGCCCGAAAGCCCGACGGTGCTGCGCTTGGCGGCCAATCGCGACGAGTTCTACGCGCGCCCCAGCGCCGCATTGAGTGAATGGCCGGATGCACCTGGCGTATTCGCCGGTCGCGATCTGCAAGCTGGGGGTACCTGGCTCGGCGTTACCGCGCAAGGCCGCTTCGCAGCGCTGACCAACATCCGCGACCCCAGGCAGAAAGCCGGCCCGCGTTCACGCGGCGCGCTGACAGCCGACTACCTGCTGGGTCAGGAGTCGGCGCCGGCCTATCTCGACAGGATCATGCGCGATTCCACCGAATATGCCGGCTTCAATCTGCTGGTTGGCGATGCTCAACAGCTCTGGCATTTCAATTCTCAGGAAGGACAGCCCAGGCAACTAGAGAGCGGCATATATGGTCTTTCCAACGCCAGCCTCGACACGCCCTGGCCGAAGCTGCTGCGCGCCAGAGATGCGTTGAGTGAGCGCATCGATGGGGTGGATGAGGACTTGCTTGAGATGCTGAGCGACAGCAGCCAGCCAGCCGATCACCTGCTGCCGGACACTGGCGTAGGACTGGCCACGGAGCGCCTGCTGTCGAGCGTGTTCATCGCCAGCACCACCTACGGCACTCGCGCCAGCACAGTGCTGAACCTCAAACAGAATGGCGGCTGGAGCATCACCGAGCGCAGCTTCGGCCCACATAGCACCGTACTCGACGAAGTCGCGTTACGTCGGTAGCCCGGACGCAGTCCGGGAACACCGTACAAATCTTCCCCGGATTGCATCCGGGCTACGCAGCGTTTCAGGCCTGGATATTGGAGGCTGGGTTGATCACTCGGCCCAGCCCCAGATTGCGCAGTGCCAGGTGCAGGGTGCTGTAGATCAGGTGCGGGTTGTCCATGGTCATCACCTGCCCCAGCAGTTCCGTGGCTTTGCTCTGGGTGACCTGCCGCAGCAGCCATTTCACCTTGGGCAGGTTGGTGGCGTTCATCGACAGCGAATCGAAGCCCATCGCCAGCAACAACACGGCAGCCGCCGGATCGCCGGCCATCTCGCCGCAGATGCTCACCGGCTTGCCTTCGAGATGCGCGTCGTTGACCACTTTCTGCAAGGCCTGCAGCACCGCCGGGTGGAGGAAATCGTAGAGATCCGCCACGCGCGGGTTGTTGCGGTCGACCGCCAGCAGGTATTGGGTCAGGTCGTTGGAGCCGACCGAGAGGAAATCGACCTGGCGCGCCAGTTCGCGGGTCTGATAAACGGCTGCCGGGATCTCGATCATCACGCCGATAGGCGGCAGTGGCACATCGGTACCCTCGTCACGCACCTCGCCCCAGGCGCGGTGGATCAAGTGCAGCGCCTCTTCCAGCTCCTGCGTGCCGGAAATCATCGGCAACAGGATGCGCAGGTTGTTCAGCCCCTCGCTGGCCTTGAGCATGGCGCGGGTCTGCACCAGGAAGATTTCCGGGTGATCGAGGGTCACGCGAATGCCGCGCCAGCCCAGGAAGGGGTTCTCTTCCTTGATCGGGAAGTAGGACAGCGACTTGTCGCCGCCGATATCCAGAGTGCGCATGGTCACCGGCAGCGGGTGGAAGGCCTGCAACTGCTCGCGATAGGTGGCGAGCTGTTCCTTCTCGCTGGGGAAGCGCTCGTTGACCATGAACGGTACTTCGGTACGGTACAGGCCGACGCCCTCGGCGCCTCGCTGCTGGGCACGTGCAACATCGGCGAGCAGGCCGGTGTTGACCCACAGCGGCATACGGTGGCCGTCGAGGGTCTCGCAGGGCAGCGCGCGCAGAGCGTCGAGCCCTTCGGTGAGCTGGCGCTCCTCCTCGACCACATCGGCGTACTGCTTGCTCAGCAGCTCGCTGGGGTTGGTGAAGACTTCGCCGTGGTAGCCATCGACGATCAGCTTGATGCCGTCGATCTTCGAGTACGGCAGGTCGACCACACCCATGACCGTGGGAATGCCCATGGCGCGGGCGAAAATCGCCACGTGGGAGTTGCCCGAGCCGGTCACCGAGATCAGACCGACCAGCTTGCCTTCCGGCACCTCGCCGAGCATCGCCGGCGACAGCTCCTCGCTGACCAGGATGGTGTTATCCGGATAGACCAGCGTGGTCTTGCGTTCTTCCTGCAGGTAGGCGAGCAGGCGCCGACCGAGGTCGCGCACATCGGAGGCGCGCTCGCGCAGGTAAGCGTCATCCATCAGCTCGAAACGATTGACGTGGTCGAGCACCACCTGGCGCAAGGCGCCCTGCGCCCACTGACCGGTACGGATGACCTTGCGTACCTCGTTACCCAGTGCGGCGTCCTCGAGCATCATCAGGTAGACGTCGAACAGCGCGCGCTCTTCCTTGCGTAGCTGAGTGGCGAGCTTCTCGGACAGCTCCTGCATGTCCTCGCGCACCCAGCCGAGCGCCTTGTCGAACAGCTCCAGCTCGGCAGCGATGTCATCGACGCTGCGGTCTGGAACCACATTCAGATCAGCCGGGGGCAGCACCACGACAGCAGTACCGACCGCTGCCCCCGGCGCACCCGGCACGCCGACGAACTTGGCCTCCTGCACGCCCTTGCCCTGGCGCCCCAGGCCGCGAATCGAGCCGGTCGCCTCGGCATGGGCGATAACGCCGGCGAGCTGCGCGCTCATGGTGACCAGGAAGGCTTCCTCGCCTTCGTCGAACTGGCGGCGCTCCTTCTGCTGCACCACCAGCACGCCCATCACCCGCCGATGGTGGATGATCGGTGCACCGAGGAAGGAGGCGTAGCGTTCCTCGCCGGTCTCGGCAAAGTAGCGGTAGCGGGGATGGCTGGCAGCGTCTTCGAGGTTCAGCGGTTCTTCGCGGCTACCGACCAGGCCGACCAGACCTTCGTTGGGAGCCATGCTGACCTTGCCGATGGAGCGCTTGTTGAGGCCGTCGGTGGCCATCAGCACGAAACGGTTGGTTTCCGGGTCGAGCAGGTAGACCGAGCAGACCTGGCTGCCCATCGCTTCCTTGACCCGCTGCACGATGATCGACAGCGCCGCCTTGAGATCCTTGGCGGCGTTTACTTCCTGGACGATCTTGCGCAGCGTATTGAGCATGCTCGATTGGGGTCCGTATCAGTCGCGCACTATCAGGCGCGGGGCAAGTTCCTTGAGCGCGCGGCGGTAGACCTCGCGCTTGAATGTGACCACCTGGCCCAGCGGGTACCAGTAGCTGACCCAGCGCCAGCCGTCGAACTCGGGCTTGCCGGTCAGGTCCATGCGTACGCGGTCTTCAGCCCCCGTCAGGCGCAGCAGAAACCACTTCTGCTTCTGCCCGATGCACAGCGGCTGACTGTGCGTGCGCACCAGACGCTGCGGTAAACGATAACGCAACCAGCCGCGAGTGCAGGCGAGGATCTTCACATCCTGCTCTTCGAGCCCGACCTCTTCATTCAGTTCACGGTAAAGCGCCTCTTCCGGCGATTCACGATCATTGATGCCGCCCTGGGGAAACTGCCACGCATCCTGGTTGATACGCCTGGCCCAGAGCACCTGGCCGACATCATTGGTCAGGATGATGCCGACATTCGGGCGGAAACCATCAGAATCGATCACGGCAAGCAACCTCGTACACGCAAGTTCCGGCATTGTTCCACAAAGCCGGCGACAGCAGCAACGCGGGTTTAGGCGCTGTTTGAAAGCCCCGGTAAAGCGGCTATTCTGGCGCGCCTTCCCTTTCTACAGAACAGGTAACGAACCGTGCGCTTGGCCCTTTTCGATCTCGACAACACCCTGCTGGCTGGCGACAGCGATCACAGCTGGGGCGAATTCGTCTGCCAGCGCGGCCTGGTCGACGCAGCCGAGTACCTGGCGCGCAACGATGCCTTCTATGCCGATTACTGCGCCGGCAAGCTGGACGTGGTGGCTTATCAGAATTTCAGTCAGGCCATTCTCGGCCGCCACGACATGGCACAACTGGCGCAGTGGCACCGCGAGTTCATGGCCGAGGTGATCGAGCCGATCATCCTGGCCAAGGGCGAGGCACTGCTGGCCGAACATCGTGCCGCTGGCGACAAGCTGGTGATCATCACCGCCACCAACCGCTTCGTCACCGCCCCCATCGCCGAGCGCCTGGGCGTGGAGACCTTGATCGCCACCGAATGCGGCATGCAGGATGGCCGCTATACCGGGCAGATCACCGGCACGCCGTGCTACCAGGGCGGCAAAGTGACCCGCTTGAACGAATGGCTGGCAGAAACGGGGCACAACCTCGATGGTGCCTACTTCTACAGCGACTCGCGCAATGACCTGCCGCTGCTTGAGGCCGTGGCCAACTCGGTGGCGGTCGACCCGGACGAGGTGCTGCGCGCCACCGCCACCGAACGCGGCTGGCCGGTGATTTCGCTGCGTTAAGAGGAGATAGGGTTTGGCAGTCGAGATTCATCGAACCACAAGCCCTCTCCCGCCCTTCGGGCACCCTCTCCCGGCGGGAGAGGGTCATCAGAAGCCGCTCTGCGGCTGCTTCAAGTGGGCTTGGCCCCCATCAGCGCCATGATGACGATCAAGAGCAGCAGAATCAGCCCCGCATAGACCAGGCACAGACGCTTGAGCGATGTCGGCGCCGGTGTATCACCCAGCGCACGCCAGACCGCCAGGCGACCGGCTAGCAACAAACCGAGCAGCATCATCAGCGCATAGAGAATGCTGCCCAGCAGCAGCCAGGTCTGTCCCAGCGGCCAGCCGGCGGTGTCCACCAGCCAGTAGCCGGTAACCGGCAGGCTCAGCGCCAGCACGGCGAATGCCGGGAAGCTGAACAGCAGGGTCACGCGCAGCTTGCGCGCCAGCACCGTCGCATCGCCACCGCGCTGCGCCTTGAACAGCATGACGCCATGGGCGATCAGGCCGAGCAGCAGCAACACGCCCGGGGCGCTGTGGAGAATACGGACCAGCAGATAGTGTTCCATCAGGGGCTTCCTTGGTTATCAGGCGATTACGTAGGGCGGGTGTAACCCGCCAGCGCGCTTTGGCGGGTTACACCCGCCCTACGGTTCGAAGGCAGCTTTCAACCCAGAAACAGGCGATAAGCCGGGTTGTCGCTTTCATCCCAGTACGGATAACCGATGGCATCCAGCGCCGTCGGCACCAGGTGGCGTTCATCTTCAGGCACCTGCAGCGCCGCCAGTACGCGGCCATCGGCTGCGCCGTGATTGCGGTAGTGGAACATCGAGATATTCCAGCGCCCGCCCAGTTTCTGCAGGAAATTGAACAGGGCGCCCGGCCGCTCAGGGAATTCGAAGCGCAGCACCATCTCGTTACCGACACCAGCGGCATGACCACCGACCATATGGCGGATATGCAATTTGGCCAGTTCGTTATCGGTCAGGTCCAGCACCGGGAAGCCCTGCGCACGCAGGCCCTCGACCAACGCCTGGCGCGGGTCGTTCTCCGGATGGGTCTGCACGCCGACGAAGATGTGCGCTTCGCGATCGGTGTGATAGCGATAATTGAACTCGGTGATCTGGCGCTTGCCCACTGCCTCGCAGAAGGCCTTGAAGCTGCCCGGCTGCTCGGGGATGGTCACGGCGATGATCGCCTCGCGCTTCTCGCCCAGCTCGGCGCGCTCGGCAACGTGGCGCAGGCGGTCGAAGTTGACGTTGGCGCCGGAATCGATGCCCACCAGCACTTCGCCGTTGGCGCCCTGACGCTCGACGTACTTCTTGATCCCGGCCACGGCCAGCGCGCCGGCCGGTTCGGTGATCGAGCGGGTATCGTCGTAGATGTCCTTTATAGCCGCGCAGATTTCGTCGGTGCTGACGGTGATCACCTCGTCGACATACTGTTTGCAGATATCGAAGGTGTGCTGGCCGATCTGCGCCACCGCCACGCCGTCGGCGAACAGCCCGACCGTCGGTAGCACCACGCGCTCGCCAGCCGCCATCGCCTGCTGCAGGCAGTTGGAGTCGTCCGGCTCGACGCCGATCACCTTGATTTCCGGACGCAGGTACTTCACATAGGCCGCGATGCCAGCGATCAGGCCGCCGCCACCGACTGGGACGAAGATGGCGTCGATGTGGCCCTGGTGCTGACGCAGCACTTCCATGGCCACGGTGCCCTGGCCGGCGATCACCAGTGGGTCGTCGTAGGGGTGGATATAGGTGTAGCCCTTCTCTTCCACCAGCTTCAGCGAATGCGCCAGCGCCTCGGGGAAGGCGTCGCCGTGCAGCACCACCTTGCCGCCACGCGAACGTACGCCCTGCACCTTCAGCTCAGGCGTGGTACGCGGCATGACGATGGTCGCCTTCACCCCCAGATGCTTGGCCGCCAGGGCCAGACCCTGCGCATGGTTGCCGGCCGAGGCGGTGACCACGCCGCGCGCCAGCTCTTCGGCCGAGAGTTGCGCCAGCTTGTTGTAGGCGCCACGAATCTTGAACGAGTACACCGGCTGCAGATCCTCGCGCTTGAGCAGAATCTGGCTGCCCAGCCGCTCACTGAGCTGGCGGGCGGGTTGCAGCGGGGTTTCCACCGCGACGTCATAAACGCGCGAGGTGAGGATCTTCTTCACGTACTGTTCGAGCATGGCGATTTCGCAGGCGTTCGGGCTTTGAGAGGACTGCCGAGTCTACCCCAGCGCCGCGCCGGACGACCATACGAAACGCGTGGGTTCTGCTCCGTCAGCACAGCACTTGCGGCTATAATTCGCGCCTACTTCCCCCACCTTCCCAGGCATTTCCCCGCGATGAACCAGGATCAGCTGAAACAGGCCGTGGCCCAGGCCGCCGTCGACCACATTCTCCCGCGCCTCGACAGCAAGAGCATCGTTGGCGTCGGTACCGGCTCCACCGCCAACTTCTTCATCGACGCACTGGCCAAGCACAAGATGGACTTCGATGGCGCCGTCGCCAGCTCCGAAGCCACCGCTGCACGCCTGAAGGGCCACGGCATCCCGGTCTACGACCTCAACAGCACCGCCGAGCTGGAGTTCTACGTCGATGGCGCCGACGAAAGCGACGAGCGCCTGCACCTGATCAAGGGTGGCGGCGCGGCGCTGACCCGCGAGAAGATCGTCGCCGCCGTGGCCAAGACCTTCATCTGCATCGCCGACGCCAGCAAGCTGGTGCCGGTGCTGGGCGCCTTCCCGCTGCCAGTGGAAGTGATTCCCATGGCGCGCAGCCATGTCGCCCGCGAGCTGGTGAAGCTGGGCGGCGACCCGGTGTACCGCGAAGGTGTGCTGACCGACAACGGCAACGTCATTCTCGACGTGCACAACCTGTCGATCACCGACCCGGTGAAGCTGGAGGCGGACATCAACGCCATCGTCGGCGTGGTCACCAATGGCCTGTTCGCCGCCCGCCCGGCCGACCTGCTGCTGCTCGGCACCGCCGAAGGCGTGAAAACGCTCAAGCGCTGAATCTGACTGGCACATTTTGTGGGAGGCGCTTTAGCGGCGATTGTCGCGGCTGAAGCCCCTCCCACAGAGCTCTTTGTTCCACCCACTCGGGTTTGCGCAGTCGGTAGCACTAATGCAATCCGAGCCTCCTGCGATTCGCCATGTGCACCGGAAACGGCAGGTTCGCTTGTCCACTCCTACTCCACCAGGCGGCGCAGCTCCTCGCTTATCGGCATCGGTTGAAAAGCACTGACCCGCGCCCGCCCGGTGTTACCGATGGGCACCCAGATACGCGAGAACAGCAGGGCTGCGACGATCCTCGGAATCTGACCTGACACCTCGCGCATATCCCTCAGTTGCCAGCCGGCCCGCAGCATCAACCAATGCGAACGCGCATGCAGCCACGGACGGCGCTGGGTGAGGATATGCGCGCGCTCCAGCCACAACAGGGCTTCGTCGTTGCGACGGTCGCCAAGGGCCAGCGTCGTCTGGGCGAAGGCTTCGTCGATGGCTTTGCTCAGTTCCACATGCATGGTGGTCTCCCTCATTTGCGCAACAACCGCAGGCCGTTGAACACCACCATCAGGCTCACGCCCATATCGGCGAACACGGCCATCCACATGGTCGCCTCGCCCGCCAGGGTCAGGGCCAGGAAGATCGCCTTGATGCCCAGAGCCAGGACGATGTTCTGTACCAGGATGGCGTGGGTCTGCCGCGACAGGCGAACGAAGGCCGGAATCTTGCGCAAATCGTCGTCCATCAGTGCGACATCTGCCGTCTCGATGGCCGTGTCGGTGCCGGCGGCGCCCATGGCAAAGCCGATCTCGGCCTTGGCCAGGGCTGGCGCATCGTTGATGCCGTCGCCGACCATGCCGACCACCCTGCCCTGTGCCTGACGCGCCTCGACCCAGGCCAGCTTGTCGGCTGGCAACAGGTCGCCGCGTGCCTCGTCGACACCGACCTGTTCGGCGATGGCCGCGGCGGTATGAACGTTGTCACCGCTGAGCATGCAGGTGCGTACACCCAGTTCGTGAAGTTCGGCGACCGCCTCGCGGCTGGTCTGGCGCACCGTGTCGGCCACGGCGAAGAGCATCAGCGCACGCTGTTCGTCGCACAGCACCACCACGCTCTTGCCCTGGCGTTCCAATGCCTCGAGGCGCTGCTCCAGTTGCGCCGAGCACAGCCCGAGGTCTTCGACCAGGCGGTGGTTACCCATAAAGAGAAGCGTGCCATCGATCCGTCCTCTGCTACCCCGCCCCGGCAGTGCCTCGAAATCCTCGACATCGTGCAACGCCTGCCCCTGCTCTTCGGCACGCTGGGCCAACGCCCGGGAAACCGGGTGATCCGAGCGCGCGGCCAGGCTCGCCGCCCAGGCGGCGTGCAGCGGTTCATCCACTTCCAGCAAGTGCAGGCTGTCGGTCTGCACCGGCTTGCCATGGGTCAGCGTGCCGGTCTTGTCCAGCGCCAGCAGGGCCAGATGCCGCCCGTTCTCCAGATAGACGCCGCCCTTGATCAGGATGCCCTTGCGTGCGGCGGCCGCCAGGCCGCTGACGATGGTCACCGGCGTGGAAATCACCAACGCACAGGGGCATGCCACCACCAGCAGCACCAGGGCGCGGTAGACCCAGTCGAGCCAGGCGCCACCGATGACCAGCGGCGGCAGCACGGCCACCGCCAGGGCGAAGGCGAAGACCACCGGGGTATAGATGCGCGAGAACTGGTCGACGAAACGCTGGGTCGGTGCACGCGAGCCCTGCGCCTCCTCCACCGCATGGATGATGCGCGCCAGGGTGGTATCGCGTGCTGCCGCGCTTACGCGAAACTCCAGCGAGCCCGCCTCGTTGATGGTGCCCGCGAACACCGCGTCGCCCACACGTTTTTCCACCGGCAGGCTCTCCCCGGTGATCGGCGCCTGATTAACCGTCGAGCTGCCGCCGACCACCTCACCATCGAGGCTGATGCGCTCGCCAGGACGCACCCGCACCACCGCGCCCAGCCCGATAGCCTGCACGTCGAGCTCCTGCCAACTGCCATCGGCCTGCTGCACGGTAGCGCGCGGCGGCGCCAGATCCATCAGCCCGCGTATGGCGTTACGTGCCCGATCCAGCGAGCGCGCCTCGATCAATTCGGCCAGGGTAAACAGCACCATCACCATCGCTGCTTCCGGCCACTGGCCGATCAGCACTGCGCCGGTCACGGCGATACTCATCAGGGCATTGATATTGAGGTTGCGGTTCTTCAGGGCGATCCAGCCCTTATTGTAGGTGTTCAGCCCGCACATCAGAATGGCGGCAACGGCCAGCAGTGCCACCAGCCAGTCGGGGCCGAGCCCGGCGAAATGCACGACTTCCGAAGCGGTTGCCACCCCACCAGCCAGCGCCAGCGGCCACCACGTTTTTTTTGCCGGTGCAGCAGCCGGCTGCTGCGCAGTGCGATCATCTTCGATTTGCGGGGTGAACCCCAGCGCGCGGATGGCCGGCAGCACCTGCGCCAGCATGCCTTCGTCATGACTGACGGTGAGCACGCGCTGCAGCAGATTGAAATGCAGACCGGCCACGCCAGGCAGGCGACCCAGCGCGTCGCGAATCAGGCGCTCTTCCGTGGGGCAATCCATCTGCTCGATGCGTATACGGGTATTGCACGCGCCTGTCAGCGCAGCGTCCGCTGCCTGCGGCACGGCCTCGTGATCGTGATCGTGATCGTGATCGTGATCGTGGACATGCTCAGGGTGAGCAGGTGGCTGTTGGTGCGAGTGATCGCAGCAGCGGCTCATGGCAAATCTCCGTCAGGTATCTATTGCCGAGTACACACCCTGTAGTCACTATAGGGTCAAGCACCTACGGAGCGATCCCATGAAAATCGGAGAATTGGCGAAAAAGGCCGGCTGCCAGGTAGAGACCGTACGCTACTACGAACGCGAAGGCCTGCTGCCGGCGCCCGCACGCAGCGAAGGCAACTACCGCCTGTACGGCGCCCAGCACCTGGAACGTCTGGTGTTCATCCGCAATTGCCGGACGCTGGACATGACCCTGGAAGAGATTCAACGACTGCTGGCCCTGCGCGACCTGCCCCAAGAGAGCTGCGCCGGTATCAACAGCCTGGTAGACGAACATATCGAGCATGTTCAGGCGCGCATCGACAGCCTGCAGGCGCTACGTGATCAACTCACCGAGTTGCGCGACCGTTGCAACGGCCCCAAGGAGGCGGAAGACTGCGGCATCCTGCGCCAGCTCAACGTCAGCGGCGGTGTGCAACCGCTACCGGACGATGGCCATACCCATGTCGGCAAGAGCCATTCGCATTGATGAACTACGCTTGCTGAGCATCGCTGCGGCATACCGCCGAGCGCTCAGGGAGAAATGAACATGTCTGGAAAGTTCGAGCTGAAGAAGGCCAAAGACGGCCAGTTCCACTTCAACCTGCTGGCGAGCAATGGCCAGGTCATCCTCAGCAGCGAGATGTACAAGGCCAAGGACTCGGCGCTTAACGGCATCGAGTCGGTGAGGAAGAACTCACAACGCGAGGGCGCCTTCGAGACCAAGACCTCGAGTAACGACAAACACTACTTCCTGCTCATGGCCACCAACGGCCAGGTGGTCGGGCAAAGCCAGATGTATGCCAGCGCCGCCAGCTGTAAGAGCGGCATCGAGTCGGTGCAAAAAAATGCACCGAGCGCGGTGATCGACGACCAGACGAGTTAGTCGCCCTGCTTCCTGAACACATAGAACAGGTTCGGCTCACTGATCAGGTACAGGTTGCCGTCGTCATCCGTCGCTATCCCCTCGGCCTGCGGCACGCTGCGCTGCAGGCCATGCTGGCCACGTAACAGCGACAATGTACTGATCGGTTTGCCTTCGGCATTGAGCTCGATCACCAGGCGCGACTCGTCCGACAGCGCCAACAGATGGCCGGTCGCGGCGTCGAAGTCCAGGCTGGAAAGGTCGCGCACGAACAAGCGCGCATCGCGCTTTGGGTCGGTATTGACCTGCAGCGCCAGCGGCTTGCTCTCGTCGACATGGGGGAAGCCGAGCACCTCGAAGATGCGCACCGGATCGCGCTCCTTGGCAACCAGCAGACGCTGATTCTTCGCATCGTAGGCCAAACCCTCGAAGCCCTTGTTGCCGTTGCGCCCGATACCCAGGGAAAGTTGCTGGAAGTCGGCTGCGTCGAGCACGCGCGTGGCATCGTCAATGCGCACCTTGACCAGGCGCTGCTCGCGCTCATCGGCAATCACATAGGTGCCAGGCGCCACATATTCGATGGCCTCGGGATCACCAAAACCTTCGAGATCGATGGTGCGCTTGAGCTCGCCCTGCAGGCTGATCTCGATCACCTTGGCCGGCTTGTTGGTGACGCTGAACAGGCTGCGGCGATCCGGATCGTAGGTCAGCGCCGACACATCGCTGATATCGGCAATGGGCTTGGCCTCGATCACCACGCGGTAGTCGCCCAGCCACAGCGACTGATCGCGCCACTGCGCACCATGCTGCCACTCCTGCACAGAGAACCAGGCTCGCTCGAACAGCCGATACTGCTGGCCCAACACGGCGCCAAGCAACAAGACGAAGAACAGCAGATAGAGCCAGGGGTTTATGGAGAGCAAACGACGCATGATGAATTTCTCTGACTACCACAGAAAAGCCCGCCACGGGTTTGACGTGGCGGGCAGCGGTGAAATCGCGATCAGTTGATCAGCTCGACGCGATCGACATCGATCTCGCGGCTGTTGAAGTCCTTGTCGACTTCACCGGTCAGGCGCACCTTGGCGGTTTCAGAGACTTTCTGGCCCGGCCAGTCTTCGTCGTCGATTTCGACCTGGATGGTGCCGGTGGCGTCCTTGAACTCGTAGAGCTCATCCTGCAGGCGCTTGACGATCTGGCCTTCCAGAACAACATGGGTGTCGTCAGCAGCTTCCAGTGCAGCAGCCACGGTGGTGACCTGCGGGGTGGCGCCAGGGCCGGTGTAACCAGTGGCGAAAGCGGCGGTGCTGAGCAGCGGCAGAACCATCAGAGCGAGAGCGGTACGTTTCATGGTGTGAACCTCGTTGTTCGTAAGTGACGGGTTCAGATTAGTGCCGCTAGCTGAAGCCAGACTGAATCGCGGCTTAAGCCAAACTGAATCCGCCACTGCACTCAACTGGCATCTGGCTGCGCCTTGCTGAAGACGTAAAAAAGATTGGGCTCGGCGACGATATAGATGTTGCCCTCTTCGTCCATGGTCACGCCCTCGGCCTGCTTGATACCCTGCTCCAGACCGTTGAGACCGCCGGTAAGGCTGAGAAAGCTGACCGGGTGACCGCTACGATCCAGCTCCAGCAGCATGCGCGACTCGTCCGACAGCACCAGTGCGTGGCCAGTGTGCGCATCGATACTCAGCGAAGAAATATCGCGCATTCCCAGATTGCCGTAGTTGAAAGGCTGCATCACGCCAGCAGCACCATCCTCGCCAGGAAAAGGCAGGCTGAACAAGCCCATCGGGCTACGCTCCTTGCCCAGCATCAGGCTGCTGCTGCGTGCATCCCAGGCAACGGCTTCGAAGCCCTTGTTACCCGCGTCGGCAAAGCCTAGGTCGAAGCCGGGGAAATCGGCCGCATCCAGCTCCAGGTCGTCGTCATGCAGGGTAAAGGTGGTGAGCTGACGTCGACGCTCATCGACGATGGCCATGCGCCCGTTGTCCATCATCTCTACTGCTTCCGGATCAGAGAAGCCCTTCAACTGAATACGCCGCAACACCTCACCCTCACGCGAGAGCTCCACCAGCAGGGGATTCTTGCCCGTGACGGTGAAGAGAGTGCCGGTTACCGGGTTGTAGGTCAGCCCCGAGGTTTCATCTTGTTCCAGACCAGATAACGCCTTGGCCTGAATAACCGCCCGGTAGCCAGGCAGCCAGACGCTGGACAGGCGCTCGACCAACGGCGTATGCCCCTCCTGCCACCAGAGCAGGGCGCGATCATCCAGATGCTGGGTTTTTACGACCGTGATCACGGCCAGCACGGCTATGCCGGACAACCAGTAACGGGGGCGAGAAAGGCGGGAACGGAGGGAGGGCATCGGCGACGGCTCGGCTGCTTGATGGCGATCCGACATCCGATGTCTGGAGGAGTTCCGCCGCCTGATGAGAGGCGGCGGTCAGAGCTTATAGCACGGTACTGGTGAAACTACTGTGACCGACCAACTCCAGCACCAACTCATCGCCCTTGCTCAGCGCACCAACACCGACGGGCGTGCCGGTGAGGATCACGTCCCCCGGCTGCAAGGCGAAGTGCCCGGCCATGTGCTGGATCATGCTGACGATGGGGTTGAGCATGTCGCGGCTGTTGCCGTCCTGGCGGGTTTCACCGTTGATCACCAGGCGGATGCCGATATCGGCCAGGTCCTCGATGGCATCGCCGGGCACGAAGGGCGCCAGCACGCAGGCGCCGTCGAAACTCTTGGCGATTTCCCAGGGATAGCCCTTCTCCTTGAGCTTGGCCTGCACGTCGCGCAGGGTCAGATCCAGCGCCGGGGCGAAGCCGCTGATGGCGTCACGCACTTCCTCAGCGTCCGGTTTCTTCGACAGCGGCTTGCCGATCAGCACGGCGATCTCCGCCTCGTAATGCACCGAGCCACGGTCTTCGGGAATGGCGAAACCGCCATCGAGCGGCACCACACAGGAACCCGGCTTGATGAACAGCAAGGGTTCGCTGGGCACCGGGTTATTCAGTTCCTTGGCGTGCTCGGCGTAGTTGCGGCCAATGCAAACGACCTTGCCGAGGGGGAAGTGGACGGTGGTTCCGTCGACGTACTGGTGCTGATAGCTCATCACCGACTCCTGTGTTGTTCGTATTGTGGATGGCTCGGCTTGTGGCCGGACGTCGTACCTTAAACGAGGTGGCGCCGTCGTGCACCGCATACGAAAACGCCCATCGGTCGGATGGGCGTTTTTCGTCAGGCGAAGATCTTGCCGGGGTTCATGATGCCGTTCGGATCGAACACCGCCTTGACCGCCTTCATGCAGGCGATTTCCGCCGCGCTGCGGCTGTAGTGCAAGTAATCACGCTTGGTCATACCCACGCCGTGCTCGGCGCTGATCGAGCCGTTGTACTTCTGCACGGTCTCGAACACCCACTTGTTGACCACCGCGCACTTGGCGAAGAACTCGTCCTTGGACAGGTTCTCGGGCTTCAAGATATTCAGGTGCAGGTTGCCGTCACCGATATGGCCGAACCATACCACCTCGAAATCCGGGTAATTGGCTTCGACGATGGCGTCGATGTCCTTGAGGAACGCCGGCACCTGGCTGACCGTGACGGAGATGTCGTTCTTGTACGGCGTCCAGTGGCTGATGGTCTCGGAGATGTATTCGCGCAGCTTCCACAGGTTCTGCAGTTGCTGCTCGCTCTGACTCATCACGCCGTCGACCACCCAGCCCTGCTCGACGCAGTACTCGAAGGTTTCCAGCGCCAGGTTGGCCACTTCCTCGGTGCTGGCTTCGAACTCCAGCAAGGCATAGAAGGGGCATTCACTTTCGAACGGCGCCGGCACGTCGCCACGGCCAAGCACCTTGGCCAGAGCCTTGTCGGAGAAGAACTCGAATGCGGTCAGGTCGAGCTTGCTCTGGAATGCGTGCAGCACCGGCATGATCGAGTCGAAATCAGCGGTGCCGAGCACCATTGCGGTGAGGTTCTTCGGCGCGCGATCCAGGCGCATGGTCGCTTCGACCACGAAGCCCAGGGTGCCTTCGGCGCCGATAAACAGCTGGCGCAGGTCGTAACCGGTGGCGTTCTTGATCAGGTCCTTGTTCAGCTCCAGCAATTCGCCGGTACCGGTCACGACCTTCAGCCCGGCCACCCAGTTGCGGGTCATGCCGTAGCGAATCACCTTGATCCCGCCGGCATTGGTGCCGATGTTGCCGCCAATCTGGCTGGAGCCCGAGGAAGCAAAGTCGACCGGGTAATACAGGCCTTTCTCTTCGGCGAACAGCTGCAACTGCTTGGTCACCACGCCCGGCTGGCACACCGCTGCACGGTCGTACTCGTTGAACGAGAGAATCTGGTTCATGTAGTCGAATGCCACCACCACTTCGCCGTTGGCCGCCACTGCAGCGGCCGAGAGGCCGGTACGGCCGCCGGACGGCACCAGGGCGATCTTGTGCGCGTTGGCCCAACGCACGATGGCCTGCACCTGCTCGATGCTCTTGGGGAAGACGATTGCAGAGGGCGCCGGGGCGAAATGCTTGGTCCAGTCCTTGCCATAGGCCTCGAGGGAATCGGCGTCGGTCAGTACCTTGCCGGGCTCAACCAGGGTCTTCAGCTCTTCGATCTGGGCAGGGGTGGTCATCTACGGAACTCTCAAAGGATTCATGGTCGCCCTGAGAACCATTCAGGTCGCAACCGAGCATTGAAAAAGGCGAACATGCTAGCATACGCACCCCGTGAATCGAGCCATGCGGCGATCTACGGGCGCTGGCTGAGTTTCTCGGCCCTTCCCTGCCAACATCCCTGGGACAACAGGTACTCCGATGAGCAAGACCTCTCTCGACAAGAGCAAGATCAAGTTCCTTCTTCTCGAAGGCGTCCACCAGAATGCCGTGGACACTCTGAAGGCCGCCGGCTACAGCAACATCGAGTACCTCAAGGGCGCGCTGTCAGGCGAAGAGCTGAAAGAAAAGATCGCCGATGCCCACTTCATCGGTATTCGCTCGCGCACCCAGCTGACCGCCGAGGTCTTCGACTGCGCGAAGAAGCTGGTCGCCGTCGGTTGCTTCTGCATCGGTACCAACCAGGTCGACCTGGACGCCGCCCGCGAGCGCGGTATCGCCGTGTTCAACGCACCCTACTCCAACACCCGCTCGGTGGCCGAGCTGGTGCTGGCCCAGGCCATCCTGCTACTGCGCGGCATCCCCGAGAAGAACGCCTCCTGCCACCGTGGCGGCTGGATCAAGTCGGCGGCCAACTCCTTCGAGATCCGCGGCAAGAAGCTGGGTATCGTTGGCTACGGCTCCATCGGCACCCAGCTCTCGGTACTGGCCGAGGCCCTGGGCATGCAGGTGTTCTTCTACGACACCGTGACCAAGCTGCCGCTGGGCAACGCCACGCAGATCGGTGACCTGTACGAGCTACTGGGCCTGTGCGACATCGTCTCCCTGCACGTGCCGGAGCTGCCATCCACCCAGTGGATGATCGGCGAGAAGGAAATCCGCGCCATGAAGAAGGGCGGCATCCTGATCAACGCCGCGCGCGGTACCGTGGTCGAGCTGGATCACCTGGCTCAGGCGATCAAGGACGAGCACCTGATTGGCGCGGCCATCGACGTGTTCCCGGTCGAACCCAAGTCCAACGACGAAGAGTTCGAAAGCCCGCTGCGCGGCCTGGATCGCGTGATCCTGACCCCGCATATCGGTGGCTCCACCGCCGAAGCGCAGGCCAACATCGGCCTGGAAGTGGCCGAGAAGCTGGTCAAGTACAGCGACAACGGCACCTCGGTGTCCTCGGTCAACTTCCCTGAAGTGGCCCTGCCGGCGCATCCGGGCAAACACCGCCTGCTGCACATCCACGAGAACATTCCGGGCGTGATGAGCGAAATCAACAAGGTGTTCGCCGACAACGGCATCAACATCTCCGGCCAGTTCCTGCAGACCAACGACAAGGTCGGCTACGTGGTGATCGACGTCGACGCCGAGTACTCCGACCTGGCGCTGGAGAAGCTGCAGCACGTCAATGGCACCATCCGCAGCCGCGTCCTGTTCTAACGCAGCGCAGCAGAAAAAAGGGAGGCTTCGGCCTCCCTTTTCTTTATCTGCAACACGTCAGTGGGCAGACCTGTAGGAGCGAGCTCTGCTCGCGAAGTGGCCCATGTTCGCGAGCAGAGCTCGCTCCTACGACTCTAAAGCGCCACCTTGTTCCAACCGCGCCAATTCGGCTGCTGCTTCATCTAACTGCATTTCGTTGAACACCTTCACTCCAGCTCGTTTCAGCAGGGCAGCGGTCACGCCCTCACCCGGCACTCGCACACCGCTGAAGCTGCCGTCGTAGTTTTCCAGATTGCCACACGAAGGGCTGCGCGCCTTCAGCAGTGCCAGGCGGATGTCGTGCTCGCGCACAAGCGCCAGCGCCTGTTCGGCGCCGTCGACGAACGCAGCCGTGACATCCTCGCCCTCGATCGTCAGTACCGGCAGCCGACCATCCAACACCGCACCACCCTGACCATCGCGAATTTCCGCAGGCGGGCGCGGTGTCGACAGCCCACCCGCCATCTCCGGACACAGCGCCACCACCCGCCCTTCGTCCAGCCACCGCTGCAGCTGATCGAAAGGGCCGTGAGCACCGCCGTCATAACGCACCCGATGCCCGAGCAGGCAGCGGCTGACCAATATCTTCTGCATCGCCCTCTCCATGACTGTCGCTAGACAGCCCGCAGGCCTCAGAGTACCGCGCCACCTCGACGCCTGAACCAGCCGGTCAATGACAGCCGTTCGCGGGTGGCCGGCAGCACTTCGTGAGGCATTTCGGAAGACAGAAACAGCGCCAGTGTACCCGCCTGGGGCAGCACGTCATGCTCACGGCCATCAGCCAGATACAGGCGCAACGCCCCGCCCTGCTCGGCCTGCCAGTCCTCATTCAGATAGAACACCGCCGATACCGTGCGGCGGTCGTCATCGCGGAAACGATCGAGATGACGCTGGTAGAAGGCCCCCGGTGCGTAGCAGGCAAAGTGGCATTCGTAGTCTTCGAGTCCCAGATAGAGCGCCTGGTTGAGCGCCTGACGCAAACCGTCCATCAATTGCAGATACTGGTCACAGGCTTGGCTCTGGCCAGGTTCCAGCCATTGGATGCGATCGCCGCGAATCCCTTCCTGCACCTGCTGCATGCCCCCGCGACCAACGCTGGCGGCATTGAGTTCGCCGTTCTGTGCACGCGTGCGGCACTCGGCGGCCAGTTCGCGGGTCAGAACTTCAGGGGCGAACAACGCCCGTTGCGACCAGCCCTGGCTGGCAAGGTCGTCGATAAGGCCGGAAAAGAGGTCTTGCAGGCTGGATTCGGTCATGGCGGCGATTGTATCAGTGGCATGTCGTGACTCGACAAGCCTCCACCAGCCACCGAAAATAACCGGCCGCAGCACCCTGCGACCGGCCAGGAAAGTTTGCCAAGGAGTTCTCGATGCGCGTTCTGTTTGCCCTGTTGCTGATTGGCCTGACCTTGCCGGCCCTGGCAGACGACCACCTGCGCCTGTATCAGGCTGCCGGCTGGCCGCAACAGCGCGAACATTTCAACCAGGCGCTCGATGCTGCTCAGCAGCGCTACCGCAGCACCCTGCCACCAGCGGTGTTTCAGGCCCTGGTGGATAACAGCAATCGCCGCTTCGCCGCTGCCGCCATCGACCAGCGCGCGCAGCACAGCCTGGGCATGGAGCTGGCCGACCCGCAGCCGGCGCTGGCCTTCTTCGAATCCGCGCTGGGCCGCAAGATCGTCGCCGCCGAGACGCTGGCCACCCGTAGCGACCAATTGGCCAAGTACGCCAACGGCCTGCCACGCACCGATGCCGATGCCACTCGCCGCCTGCTGATTCGTCACCTGGCCCAGGCCATTCCGGCCAAGGAAGCCGGCGCCGAAGTCAGCCTGGCGCTGGCCGGCGTGGCGGCAGACAGTCTTAGCCAGATGATTCCCGGCCTGCTCGGCGGCAGCCAGGCTCAAGGGCTGCTCAATGGCCAGCGTGAGCGCCTGATGACGCAGATCGAACAGGATCTCGACAACACCCTGCTGCACGTCTATCGCGAGCTGAGCGACCCGGAGCTGGAGCAGTTCGTCGAATTCGCCCAGTCGGAGGCGGGCAAAGCCTATTACCAGGCCGCCCTGCAGGCGCTGCGCGCAGGCCTTGCAGTAGGCATGAGCAGCAACGAGCTGGAGCCGGCGCCGCAGGGCATATAACAGCCTGTAGCCTGGGTTGAGCGCAGCGAAACCCAGGCCACTTGATTAGTGCCAGTCAGTTAAGCATCGACGCTGCGAATGTGTAGGAGCGGCGCCCCGCCGCGAACTAGGACGATGCGCAATTGAAAAGCTTCGCCCCGGGGCGGGGCTCCTACGAAAGGCCGCTTTTGCAACCTCATCTGATCGGTATTGGGCCATCTGATGGGTTTCGCGTTGCTCTACCCATCTACGATGCTCCTTGGCGCCGGTAGAACCTACGCCAATCGCTCGCGCAGAAAGTCAAAATAGTGCTTACGCAACGTCTCGTTCTCGTTCGCCAGGTGATGGCGGGCGTCTGCCAATCGCAGGATCTGCGGCTGATGGAACTTGCCCTGCAGCACCTCGAGGTTGTAGCGCCAGTCCACGGTCATGTCCGCCTCGCCCTGAATGATCAGCGGGCTGTGCGTGCTGCGCCCGGCCGCTTCGATATGCGGCACCCACTTGGCCAATGCCCCCACCCAGGCAGTCGGCAGGCTGCGCGGCTGCAGGGGATCGAGGTTGTGCACGAAGTCGATGAAGGTGGCGTCGCTGGAATTCTCGCTGAAGCGCCGCGGAATTTCCCGAACGAAGGGGCTGAGCATTCGATAGCTGAGCTTCGACCAGGCCCAGGCGCGCGGCCGCACCAGTGGTGCCAGGAGAATGCTCTGCCCCAGTTCCGGGCGCTTGCCGTCAGCGAGCAGATAATCCAGCACAATCGCCCCACCCGTGCTCTGCCCGCAGAGATGCCAGGGCTGCGGCAGCCCCAGCTCGCTGGCCTGCTCGAACAACCCAGCCAGCACCTGCTGATACTCGGCAAAATCGCCGATGCTGGCGCGCGCGCCGCTGGATAGGCCGTGCCCCGGCAGGTCGCAGGCGAGCACGGCGAAGTTCATGCTCAGCGCCCAGTCGACCACATGTCGGTACAGGCCCATATGGTCGTAATAGCCGTGCAGCAACAGCAGGGTGCCCTGCGGCTCGGCCGGCGCCCACAGCTGCACGGCGATCTGGTAGCCGGCGGCATTGAAGCTGCCGAGACGGTTGTCCAGCCCGGCAAAGCGCGCGGCCAGGTCGAAACCGTAGAAGCTGCGATACGCCTGCAGCGCCGGCAAATCCAGGTGCGCTGCGGCCAAGGGTCGCAGCAGAGGGCGCAAGTGATCGGGCTGAAACGGCTCTGACATAGGGCTTTCCATAGGTTGCAGGATGCACGCGGAAGATCCCGACGATATCTCCTCGAATGCTGCGATATTCAGCTGCCCGGCGCATCGTGGCAAGCTACACGCCCTTTTTACGCCCGGCCCGCCCATGCTCCGCCTGTCCCGCAAGAACCTGCTCATCGCCCTGCTCGCCCTGGCCTGGCTGGCCGGTATGGCGCTGGCTTACCGCTGGTTCGAAACGCGCTACCTGCGCACCTTCGACGAGCGCGCAGCGGTGTTCTCCGGCGCCGAACTGCAGCTACCCACTGAACTGAGCGGCCCCGGCGCGATCCGCCTGGTGCATTTCTGGGACCCGGCCTGCCCATGCAATGTCGGCAACCAGCAGCACCTGGCCGAACTGATCGAACAGTACACGCCACAAGGCGTGCAATTTCACGTCGTGCAGAAGCCCGGCAGCCAGGGCCGCCTGCCCGCCGAACTGGCCGCACTGCAACCCATCGATGAGCTGCCCGGCAGCACCAACCTGCCAGCCAGCCCTGCCGTGGCGATCTGGGACAAACAGGGCCAGCTGGCCTACTTCGGGCCTTACAGCGAAGGCCTGGTCTGCAACTCGAGCAACAGCTTCATCGAGCCGATTCTCGAAGCCCTGGCCGCTGGGCGCCGGGTCGACGCCAGCAACACCCTGGCGGTGGGCTGCTTCTGCGACTGGGCCGCGCCGACCAGCAACTGACGAGGCCCGAGCAACGTAGGGTGGGTTAGCCGCCTGTCGCGCTTACCGGGTCGATTAGCCCTGTTTGACGCGGCGTAACCCACCATCGGCGCAATACGAGCTACCGCCTGGTGGGTTACGCGACGCACCACCTCCGCGGCGTTTGTCGATCCACCTCCAGCGTCGCTAACCCACCCTACGAACGCTCTTCAATCGCCAGTCGATCCGTGGCGCGATACAGGCCGCGCGGCGTGCTGCCCTGCCAGCGACGAAAAGCGCGGTAGAACGGCGACAGCTCGGCGAAACCGCAGGCCCGCGCCACCTCGCGTACCCCCACGCCCTGATCCAGCAGGCGCAGCGCACGCAGGCGCCGCACCTCATCATGCAGTGCGCGAAAACTGCTGCCCTGCTCGCTCAGCGAACGCTGCAAGGCACCGCGATTGCTGCCCAGCGCCAGTGCACAGGCCTCCAGGCTGCAGGTCGTACCGCCCAGATTGACTTCCAGCCAGTAGCGCACCCGCGCCAGCAACTGGTTCTCCACCAACTCTGCCAACTGCTTCTCGGCTTCTTCGCTGAGCACCTCGAACAGCCGCGGGCTGGCGCTGCGCGAAGGCCGCGAGAGCAGCGCACGCGGCAGGATCAGCACGTCGTGGGGGCGCGAGAACCGCGGTTCGACACCGAGCAGACGGCGATGTTCGGCAAGCTTGCGCGGCGCCCGGTGGCGAAACTCGACGCCCATCAACGGCAACTCGCCGCCAGCGGCCGACGCCAGCATCTTGCTCAGCAGCACGGCCAGGCACTCCATCTGCTGACGCAGCGAGCCAACCTCGCGGTAGTTGAGATCGATCACTAGGTGCGCCTCGTCTCCCTGCTCCTGCAGTCGCGCGGCAAAACCGCCGGAGAGGATGTGCTGGAAGCGCACGAAGGCTTGCAAGCCCTGACGCAGGTCCCGAGCCGCCAGCAGCAGATAGCTGACCACATCCATCGGCCGTGGCTGCATGACCTCGCCCAGGTGCAGGCCGATATCGGCGTCACCGCTGATGCCCTCCAGCGCCTGCCAGAAGCGCGGCGCGTTGTCGTGCTCCTCGCGCGCTTCCAGCAACGGCGCCGCCAGCGGCACACCGGCGTAGGCACGACGGTAGGTGTCGGTCGGGTCGAGCCCCAGCGCCGCCAGGGCCTCGTAGAGCAGCCGACGCAGGGTCGAGGAATGAGTAAGGGCGACGAAGGCGTTATCGACCATGGCGATCTCTGGCACATATTGACCATAGACTTTCAGTATTGAGGCATATGGTCAATGCCGACACCCACACGCCTGAGCAAAATGCGCGCACGCTTGCCCCACAACAATAAGGATCGCTGGATGAAACGTTCCCTGACCGCCCTTGCGCTGGTGATTGCAGCCGCAGCTGGCGGCATGACCTGGTACCTGCATGACAAACAACCGCAACGCGATGGCGAGCTGGTACTCGGCGCCCTGCAGGCGCCGGTCACGGTCGACTACGACGAACGCGGCGTGCCACACATACGCGCCGAGAATGAAGCGGACATGTACCGCGCCCTCGGTTTCGTCCACGCCCAGGATCGCCTGTTCCAGATGGAGCTGCTGCGGCGCCTGGCGCGCGGCGAACTGGCCGAGGTGCTCGGCGAAAAGCTGGTGCCCACCGACCGCCTGTTCCGCACCCTGGAAATCGGCCGCCACGCCGATGCCTACGCCGCCAGACTGGATGCCAACAGCCCGTCCACCCAGGCGCTGCAGCACTATCTCGAAGGGGTCAACCAGTACCAGGCCAGCCGCCCACGTCCGCTGGAGTTCGACCTGCTGGGCATCGAGCCACGCCCTTTCACCATGGCCGATACGCTCAGCATCGCTGGCTACATGGCCTACAGCTTCGCCGCAGCCCTGCGCACCGAACCGGTGATGACCCATATCCGTAATGCGCTGAGCGCGGACTATCTCGAGCTGTTCGATCTCGACTGGCATCCGCAGGGTGTGCTCGGCACCTCCCTGGCCGCCGGCGACTGGCAAGACCTTTCCGCCCTCGCTCAACTCAGCAACAGCGCCCTGGAGGGCACCGGCCTGCCGCAGTTCGAAGGCAGCAACGCCTGGGTGGTATCCGGCAGCCGCACGGCCAGCGGCAAGCCACTGCTGGCGGGCGACCCGCATATTCGCTTCTCGCTGCCTGCCGTCTGGTACGAAGCGCACCTGCAGGCACCCGGCTACGAGCTGTATGGCTACCACCACGCGCTGATTCCCAGCGCCATGCTCGGCCACAATCGCAACTTCGCCTGGAGCCTGACCATGTTCCAGAACGACGACCTCGACCTGATCGCCGAGCGCGTCAATCCGGATAACGCCAACCAGGTCTGGTACCAGGGCAACTGGGTAGACCTCGAACAGCGCACCGAAACCATCCGGGTCAAAGGTGTCGAGCCGGTGCAGATCACCCTGCGCCGCTCGCCGCACGGGCCGATCATCAACGATGCCCTGGGCCAGACCAGCGGCAGCACGCCGATCGCCATGTGGTGGGCCTTCCTCGAAACCGACAACCCGATGCTCGACGCCTTCTACCAGCTGGGCCGCGCCGACAGCCTGGACAAGGCCCGCGCCGCCGTCGAGAAGATCGAAGCGCCCGGCCTCAATGTGCTCTGGGCCAGTGCCAGCGGTGATATTGGCTGGTGGGCCGCAGCCAAGCTGCCGCTGCGCCCGGCCGGGGTCAACCCGACCTTCATTCTCGATGGCGCCAGCGGTGAAGCGGACAAGCTCGGCTACCACCCCTTCAGCGCCAACCCGCAGGAAGAGAACCCGGAGCGCGGCTACATTCTCTCGGCCAACTACCAGCCCGTACCGGCCAGTGGCATCGAGATTCCCGGTTACTACAACCTGCCCGATCGTGGCCAGCGCCTGAACCAGCACCTGAGCGACGCCTCGGTGAAGTGGGATACGCACAACAGCCAGGCACTGCAGCTCGACCCCGGTACCGGCTACGGCCCGCGCCTGCTGGCACCGATCCTCGACGAACTGCGCGCCGCTGCGGCGACCGATGAGGAGCGCGCACTGGCGGAACAACTGGCCGAGTGGAATGGCGACCACGCACTCGATTCCGCGGCCGCTACCCTGTTCAACCAGCTGACCTATCAGCTTGCCCGCGAAGCCATGGCCGACGAGCTGGGCGAGGTGTTCTTCGACAGCCTGCTGCAAACCCGCGTGCTCGACACTGCCCTGCCACGCCTGACCGCCAATGCCGACTCGCCCTGGTGGAATCGCCAAGGCAGCGAGCAACGCGAAAGCCGCGCACAGATCGTCGCCGACGCCTGGCACGCCAGCCTGACGCATCTACGCAGCGTGCTCGGCAATGATGTCGAGGCCTGGAACTGGGGCCGCGGTCATACCCTCACCCATCAGCACGCACTTGGCCAGCAGCGGCCGCTGGCCTGGCTGCTGAACGTCGGCCCGTTTGCCGCACCAGGCGGCCATGAAACGCCGAACAACCTCTCGCACAAGGTGGGCCCGGCGCCCTGGCCCGTGGTCTATGGTCCTTCCACCCGACGGCTGGTCGACCTGGCCGATGCCGACAAGGCGCTGGGCGGCATTCCCGTCGGCCAGAGCGGCGTGCCGTTCGACGCGCATTACGGCGATCAGGCGGCGCCCCATGTGGTCGGCAAGTATCAGCCACAGCACCTGAGCGAGGCCGACGTCAAAGCCAACAGCCAGGGCACGCTGAAACTGCTGCCACGCTGAACAACCATCCAGCCCCCCAGAACAGCGTGGTGCGCCAGCGGTGCATCACGCTGCACGCTGGTGCACCGTGGCGCCGCAACTGGCGCCATAGCCCTCGCCCGCGGGCCTCAAACCCAGCGAAATAGCGCCTTCCCGCTGCGGTAATAAAATTGGCACACGCCCTGCATATGCTAAGGCAATCCCAGTTTCGGGGACCTTGGTACAGGCAGGCCGGGGAATCCCCTTCTTTATTCGACGCCACCGCGCGTCATGTGTAACGCGCCGCTGCTCTGCCAATGAGCACGGCGCCACCCGTTTCGGGGACCTTGGTACAGGCAGGCCGGGGAATCCCCTTCTTTATTTGGGACGCAGCGTCAGGCGCGCCCGCCAACGTCCATCCTCTTGCGCACCGCGCCACTCCCCGTCCAGCGGACGGGGTGACACCAGCACCAGCAGCAGATCCCGTCCGTCGCGCTCCACGCGCCAGTTCACCAGCCCCAGCGGCAGTTTCAATTGCCCCTCACGCACCCGCCCGTAGGCATCCTCGTAGCGATACACCAGGGCGCCGTCGACATGTTCGGCCTGCGCCTGTGGCTCACGGTTGAACCAGAGCTGCAACCCCTGTTCCCAGGCCTCGGCATCCTCGATACGCAGACGTGGTGGATCGAACACGCGGCCGATCATCATGCCGACGAGAAAGGCGATCAGCATCACCGATGCCACGAAACGCCAGCGCAAACGCGGCCGTGGATCTTCTGGCGGCGTAGAATGGCGCTCGTCCCAGCGCTCGGAGTGTTGCATGTTCCACGTCATCCTCTTTCAACCGGAAATTCCGCCCAATACCGGCAACATTATCAGGCTGTGCGCCAACAGCGGCTGCCAGCTGCACCTGATCGAGCCGCTAGGCTTCGAACTGGACGACAAGCGCCTGCGTCGCGCCGGCCTGGATTATCACGAATACGCCACCCTCAAGCGTCACCCGGACCTGCAGAGCTGCCTCGACAGCCTTGGCCAGCCGCGCCTGTTCGCCTTCACCACCAAGGGCTCGCAGCCGTTCCACGAGATCGCCTACCAGCCCGGCGACGCGTTTCTGTTCGGCCCGGAAAGCCGTGGCCTGCCCGAGGACGTACGTAACGCGCTGCCGCCGGAGCAACGCGTACGCCTGCCGATGCGCGCCGGTTGCCGCAGCCTGAACCTGTCCAATACCGTGGCCGTCACCGTTTACGAGGCCTGGCGGCAGAACGGCTTCGCTGGCGCCGACTAAGGCCGCGAGCGGACACAAAAAAGCGCCCCGAGGGGCGCTTTTTCATGCAAGCGAACCGAGCACTTAGTGAGCAGTGGTTTCGCCGGCTTGCTGCATGCGCTGCAGCTCCTGGGCGTACAGCGCGTCGAAGTTCACCGGCGACAGCATCAGGGCCGGGAACGAACCGCGGATCACCAGGCTGTCCAGCGCTTCACGGGCGTACGGGAACAGGATGTTCGGGCAGAAGGCACCGAGGGTGTGGCTCATCGAGGCAGCGTCCAGGCCCTTGATCAGGAAGATGCCCGCTTGCTGCACTTCGGCGATGAAGGCGACTTCTTCGCCGTTCTTGACTGTCACCGACAGAGTCAGCACCACCTCGTGGAAGTCGCCTTCCAGGGCCTTCTGGCGGGTGTTCAGATCCAGACCGACACTCGGCGTCCACTCCTGGCGGAAGATTTCCGGGCTCTTCGGCGCTTCGAAGGACAGGTCCTTGACGTAGATGCGCTGCAGGGAAAATTGCGGATTCTGCGAATCGGCAGCGGCTGCGCCGCTGTTGGCTTGCTCGGTCATGGCGTTTGCCTTCCTTAACGTTGAGGTTTCAAGCGGGGCTCTGCAGCAGGGCGTCGAGCTTGCCGGCGCGCTCCAGGGCGTAGAGGTCGTCACAGCCACCCACATGGGTGCTGCCGATCCAGATTTGCGGCACCGAGGTGCGACCAGCCTTGCGGGTCATCTCCGCGCGGATGGCCGGCTGGCCGTCGACGCGAATTTCCTCGAAGTCCACCCCTTTGCTGGCCAGCAGCTGCTTGGCGCGCATGCAGTAGGGACACCAGTCGCTGGAGTAGACGACCACGCTGGTCATGTCACTTCACCAGCGGCAGGTTGTCGCCACGCCAGGTAGCGATGCCACCGGACAGCTTGGCGGCGGTAAAACCGGCTTTCTTCAGCTCGCGGGCGACGCTGCCAGCATGCTGACCCATGGCGTCGACGACGACGATGGTCTTGGCCTTGTGCTTTTCCAGCTCGGCGATACGTGCCACCACCTTGTCGTAAGGGATGTGCAGCGAATCGACGATATGCCCGGCGGAGAAGTCCTTCTGCGCGCGCACGTCGAGCACAACGCCCTTGTCGCTGTTGACCAGCGCGGTGAGCTCGCGGCTCGACAGGCTCTGCCCGCCCTTGCGCATTTCGGTGACGATCAGCAACACCAGCAGAACGGCGAACATTCCACTCAGTACGTAGTGGTTGATGATGAATTCAATCAGGTTGGCGAACATCTATATGGCCCAGGACGGTAAAATGCCGGCCAGTATACACAGCCCCACAGGTCGGCCAAACCCCGTCTGGCAGTGACGCGCCAGGCGCTTGGCCCTAAAATGCCGGGCTGTTTCCTTGCCCCCTCAGACGCAGAGCGAGCCAGTTCAATGAGTGCCACGCCAAAACCCTTGGTTCTGATCATCCTCGACGGCTTCGGTCACAGCGACAAACCCGAGTACAACGCCATCCACGCCGCCAGCACGCCGGTCTACGACCGCCTGCGCGCCACCTACCCGCACGGCCTGATCTCCGGCAGCGGTATGGACGTCGGCCTGCCGGACGGGCAGATGGGTAACTCCGAAGTCGGCCATATGAACCTCGGTGCCGGCCGCGTGGTGTACCAGGACTTCACCCGCGTGACCAAGGCGATTCGCGACGGCGAATTCTTCGATAACGCCACCATCAACCAGGCCGTCGACAAAGCAGTGGCCGCCGGCAAGGCCGTGCACATCCTCGGCCTGCTCTCCGATGGCGGCGTACACAGCCACCAGGATCACATCGTCGCCATGGCCGAACTGGCCGCCAAGCGCGGTGCCGATAAGATCTACCTGCACGCTTTCCTCGACGGCCGCGACACACCGCCGAAAAGCGCGCAGCCGTCGATCGAGCTGCTCGATGCCGCCTTCGCCCGCCTCGGCAAGGGCCGCATCGCCAGCCTCACCGGCCGCTACTTCGCCATGGACCGCGACAACCGCTGGGATCGCGTCGAGCAGGCCTACCACCTGATCGTCGACGGCGCCGGCCAGTTCAACGCCGCCACCGCCGTGGCAGGCCTGCAGGCCGCCTACGAACGCGGCGAGAGCGACGAATTCGTCAAGGCCACCACCATCGGTACACCGGTGCAGGTGGAGGATGGCGACGCCGTGGTGTTCATGAACTTCCGCGCCGACCGCGCCCGCGAGCTGACCCGCGCCTTCGTCGAGCCTGGTTTCAAGGAATTCGAGCGCAAGCGTGCACCGCAGGTCGGCTTCGTCATGCTCACCCAGTACGCGGCGAGCATCCCGGCCCCCAGTGCCTTCGCTCCGGAAGCCTTGACCAACGTGCTCGGCGAATACCTGGCGAAGAACGGCAAGACCCAGCTGCGCATCGCCGAAACCGAGAAATACGCCCACGTCACCTTCTTCTTCTCCGGCGGCCGCGAAGAGCCGTTCGAGGGCGAAGAACGCATCCTCATCCCCTCGCCAAACGTCGCCACCTACGACCTCAAACCGGAAATGAGCGCGCCGGAAGTCACCGACAGGATCGTCGATGCCATCGAGAACCAGCGCTATGACGTGATCATCGTCAACTACGCCAACGGCGACATGGTCGGCCATACCGGCGTGTTCGAGGCGGCGGTCAAGGCCGTGGAAACCCTCGACAGCTGCGTCGGCCGCATCACCGAGGCGCTGGCAAAGGTCGGCGGCGAAGCGCTGATCACCGCCGACCACGGCAACGTCGAGCAGATGGAAGACGAGTGCACCGGCCAGGCGCACACTGCCCACACCTGCGAGCCGGTGCCGTTCATCTATGTCGGCAAACGCCCAGCGCGCATTCGCGAAGGTGGCGTGCTGGCCGACGTGGCGCCGACCCTGCTCAAGCTGATGGGCCTGGAACAACCGGCCGAGATGACCGGCAAGACCATCGTCGAGCTGCAATAAGACGCAAGCATCGTAGCCCGGATGCAATCCGGGGAATCTCCCCCCGGATTGCATCCGGGCTACGCGTCACGTTCGCTCTTCTAGCTGCTTGTGGCTTGCAGCTTGCCGCCGGTTTTTTAGGCATACTAAGCGCCATTCGCTACTCCGCCAGGTATCGCCCCGCCCATGCTTCGCATACTTGCCCTGATTCTGCTCAGCAGCCTGATCGCTCCGGCCATCGCCGATCAGCGCGCCGATACCCAGCGCCAGCTGGAAGCCGCGCGCCAGGACGTTGCCGAGCTGAAGAAGCTGCTGGAGAAACTGCAGCAGGAGAAATCCGGCGTGCAGCAGCAGCTGAAGAAGACCGAGACCGAGATGGGCGACCTGGAAAACCAGGTCAAGGAACTGCAGCGCGAGCTCAAGGGCAGCGAGCAGGAAATCCAGCGCCTGGATCAGGAGAAAAAAAAACTTCAGGGCGCGCGCAGTGAACAGCAACGGCTGATCGCTATCCAGGCCCGCGCGGCCTATCAGAGCGGCCGCCAGGAATACGTCAAGCTGCTGCTCAACCAGCAGAACCCGGAAAAATTCTCACGCACCCTCACCTACTACGACTACCTCAGCCAGGCGCGTCTCGAACAGCTCGCCGCGTTCAACGAGACCCTGCGCCAATTGGCCAACGTCGAGCAGGAAATAAACAGCCACCAAGCCCAGCTGCAGGCGCAGAAAGCGGGCCTGGATGAGCGCCACGCCAAGCTCGCCGAAGCGCGCAAGGAACGCCAGCAGGCCCTGGCCAAGCTCAACCGCGACTTCGCCACCCGTGATCAGCGACTCAAGGCGCGCCAGCAGGAACAAGCAGAGCTGGGTCGCGTACTGAAGACCATCGAAGAAACCCTGGCCCGCCAGGCGCGCGAGGCCGAAGAGGCGCGCAAGCGCGCCCTGGCCGCGCAGCAGGCAGAGCAGGCGCGGCCAGGCCAGCAGCCCAGCCAGCCAAGCGGCCCGTTGGTGACATCCGGTGCCGTCTACGGCGGGCCTTTCGCCAGCGCACGCGGCAAGTTGCCGTGGCCGGTCGATGGCCGATTGGTAGCACGCTACGGAACCCCTCGCGGCGGCGACGCTCGTACTAAGTGGGATGGCGTGTTGATCGGTGCGCCCGCTGGCAGTCAGGTACGCGCCGTGCATGGTGGTCGCGTGGTATTCGCCGACTGGTTGCGTGGCGCCGGTCTGTTGGTCATTCTCGACCATGGCAACGGTTATCTGAGCCTGTATGGCCACAACCAGAACCTGCTCAAGAATGCCGGAGACGTGGTAAAGGCCGGCGATCCCATCGCCACCGTAGGTAGCAGCGGTGGCCAGGAAACATCGGCACTGTACTTCGCCATTCGCCAGAACGGTCGCCCGAGTGACCCGGCACAGTGGTGCCGCGCGCAGGGATAACCAAGTTTTTGAAAAACGTAAGCGAGGCCGGCAAGACAAGGCAAAAACGGCCGAAGAAGCGCAATTTACGAGCTGTAAATGAGCATTCTGAGGCCGTTTTTAACGCAGTATTGCCAACGCAGGTAGTTTTTCAGCAGCCTGGTGGCGCCTGCGCCTAATTTAACTAGGAGTTGTCTTCATGTCTCATCGCTTCCGCCCCACCTGCCTGGCCCTGGCCCTCGGGCTGCTGCTCGGCGCTCCAGCCCTGCACGCCGCCGAGCCTGCCCCCGCGCCGGCAGCGGCGGCAAGCGGCAAGGCTCCGTTGCCGCTGGATGATCTGCGCACCTTCGCCGAGGTGATGGACCGCATCAAGGCAGCCTACGTCGAGCCGGTGAGCGACAAGACCCTGCTGGAGAATGCCATCAAGGGCATGCTCAGCAACCTCGACCCGCACTCGGCCTACCTCGAGCCGGAAGCCTTCGCCGAACTGCAGGAAAGCACCAGCGGCGAGTTCGGCGGCCTGGGCATCGAGGTCGGCATGGAGGATGGCTTCGTCAAGGTGGTCTCGCCCATCGACGATACGCCGGCATCGAAGGCCGGCATCCAGCCCGGCGACCTGATCGTCAAGATCGACGGCCAGCCGACCAAGGGTCTGTCGATGATGGAAGCAGTGGACAAGATGCGCGGCAAGGCCGGTAGCACGATCGAGCTGACGCTGGTGCGTGATGGCGGTCGCCCGTTCGACCTGACCCTGACCCGCGCGGTGATCAAGGTGCGCAGCGTGAAGAGCCAGATGCTCGAAGACGGCTACGGCTATCTGCGTATCTCGCAATTCCAGGTCAATACCGGCGAAGAGGTCGGCAAGGCGCTGACCAAACTGCGCCAGGACAACGGCAACAAGAAACTGCGCGGCCTGGTCATGGACCTGCGCAACAACCCGGGCGGCGTGCTGCAGGCAGCCGTGGAAGTCACCGACCACTTCCTCAAGAGCGGCCTGATCGTCTACACCGAAGGCCGCCTGGCCAATTCCGAACTGCGTTTCAACGCCGACCCGGCCGACGCCAGCGAAGGCGTACCGCTGGTGGTGCTGATCAATGGCGGCAGCGCCTCTGCTTCGGAGATCGTCGCCGGTGCGCTGCAGGATCACAAACGCGCTGTACTGATGGGCACCGACAGCTTCGGCAAGGGTTCGGTACAGACCGTACTGCCGCTGAACAACGACCGCGCGCTGAAGCTGACCACCGCCCTGTATTTCACGCCCAACGGCCGCTCGATCCAGGCTCAGGGCATCGTCCCGGACATCGAAGTGGCGCGCGCCAAGCTCACCCGCGAGCAGGACAGTGAAGGCATCAAGGAAGCCGACCTGCAGGGCCACCTGGGCAATGGCAACGGCGGCGCTGATCGCCCGAGCAAGGCTGCCCAGGCAGCACGCGCCGAGCGCCCGCAGGACGACGACTACCAGCTGAGCCAGGCCCTCAACCTGCTCAAGGGCCTGAGCGTTACACGCGGCAACTGAGCCAGCAGGCCATACGAAAAAGCCCGGACAACTGTCCGGGCTTTTTCTTTGGCGAAGCCCGTAGGGTGCGCCGTGCGCACCTAGGCTGGCACCAGCGTCACGGCTGGTGCGCACGGCCTAGGCGGCACCGCGACACCCTACGGTTTTACAGATAGTTCTCGGTAATGTCGTCGATGAAGCCTTCGCTGCGCAGCTCATCCAGAGCCTTCTGCAGACGCTGCACCACCTCGTCCGGGGTATCCTTGTTCAGCGCCAGGTACAGCTCGGCATCCCTGAAACGCAGCACGGTATTGAGGCCGGTGACGTCTTCCTGCTTGGCCAGATAACGCCCCACCGGGTCGGTGGTGGCCCACAGGTCGATTTGCCCGCGCACCAGCTTCTTCACGTTCTCCTGGTCACGCAGGGCGTTGATCGGCTCCAGGCCCTGGCTCTCCAGATTCTGGCTGACCGCATCGTTCTTGTAGGCACCGATGCGATATTTGGCAGCGTCCTGCAGAGTCGACACCTTGATGTCGTTACCCGGCGCGGCGAGCAACACCCAGCCGGTCTTGGCGATCGGGCCGACCCATTTGAACAGCGGCTTGCGCTCCTCGGTATAGGTGGTGGAGAACAGCCCGTAGTTGGGTTTTTCCAGCGTCAGGCGATAGAGGCGATCCCAGGGAAAACGCAGGGTCAGGGTGTAGTCGATGCCGGCACGCTTGAACATCTCGCGCACGATGTCGGCACTGATGCCATCGATACCGTCGTCACGGGCGAAGTTCTTGTCGTCCACCGCCATGTTGAAGGGCGGGAAATTCTCGGTCAGCAGCACCACCTTGTAATCCTGGGGCAACTCCGCGTACGCGGAACCGCAGAGCATGAACAAGGTGACAAACAGGCTTTTCTTCAGAGTATTCAGCATAAGACGTACCGCTCGCATGATTTTGGTTATGGCTAGCGACATCCTTGCATGGGCCTGAGCCCGGTCATTGGCACTCAGTGGCTTTGCCATCCATGGCAAGCGACCGGCTCGTGGCCGGTCGCGTGTTCGGTGCTTACAGGTAGTTGTTCAGCGTCTCGTCGACAAAGCCTTCGGCGCGCATCTGATCCAGCGCTGCCTGTAGCTTGGCAACGATCTCGTCAGGCATTTCCTTGTTCAGCGCCAGGTAAAGCTCGGCACTGTCGAAGCGCAACACGGTGCGCAGACCGGAGATACCCTCCTGCTTGGCCAGGTAGCGGCCGGCAGGATCACCGGTGGCCCATAGATCGATCTGCCCGGCCATCAGCTTGCGGGCATTTTCCTGGTCACGCAATGAGGTGCTGTGCTCCACACCCTTGTCGACCAGATACTCGGAGATGGCGTCGCCCTTGTAGGCCCCAATGCGATACTGCTTGGCCTCATCCAGGCTGGCCAGGTTGATCGAACTGTCACCCTTGGCCAGCATTACCCAGTCATCAGGACCGATCGGGCCAACCCACTTGAACAGTTGCTCACGCTCCGGCAGGCGCGCGGTGACGAACACGCCGTAGTTCGGTTTTTCCAGGGCCAGCTTGTAGATACGATCCCAGGGGAAACGCAGGGTCAGGCTGTACTTGACCCCGGCACGCTTGAACATCTCTCTGACCACATCCACGGCGATGCCATCGATATTGTCTTCCTGAGCGAAGTTCTTGCCGTTGATCGCCATGTTGTAAGGCGGGAAATTCTCGGTCAGCAGGACCACGCTGTAGTTCGGGTCCACTTCGGCGCGCACCGCGCCAGCGAGCACCATAAGGGTGCCAGCGAACGCGATTAGCAGACGTTTGAACATGACATTTCTCTTTCTATGAAAAGGCAGACCACCTCAGGATAACCGCCACGCCCTCCCCGGCCCAGCGATTACTGGCAGTGTGCCTCAGTAGCGCGCCTCGATACTCCTCAACGCACCCTCGGCCCGCAGCGAGTCCAGTGCACTTTGCAACTTCTGCACCAGCTCGTCAGGAGTCTGCAGGTTGAGCGCCAGGTAGAGATCGGCAGTGTGCAGATTCTGCACCACCTTGAGATTCTCCAGGCCCTCCTGGCGCGCGACGAAACGCCCCGCCTGATTGGAGGTAACCCATAAATCGATCTGGCCCCTTTCCAGCTTCTTGACGTTCTCGCTGTCACGCAATGCCGTCTGTACCTCCAGACCACGATCGAGCAGGAACTGGGTCTTGGCATCACCTTTATAGCCACCGATACGGTAACGCCGTGCATCGTCGAGACTGTTCAACTGGATCGAACTGTCACCCTTGCTGAATAGCACCCATTCGTTGCTGGCGATCGGCCCCACCCACTTGAACAGCCCTTCACGCTCTGCGGTACGCGCGGTGGAAAACAGCCCGTAGCCCGCATCGTCCAGCGTCTGCTGGTAAACACGCTGCCAGGGGAAGCGCAAGATCTGCTGGCACTGGACCTGAGCACGCTCGCACACCGCGCGCAGGATGTCCGAGCTGATGCCCGTCACGCCATCGTCACGGGCATAGTTGGTGCCGGCGACCGACATGTTGAAGGGGGGCAGATTCTCCGTGAGCAGCACCAGCGGTTCAGCGCGCGCGAGGCTGAGGCCACACGCCAGGGCCAGTATGGTCACGAATCGAAGAAGGAACATGGGGACTCCGTGTCGGAAAGTTCGGCAAGGGAATGCCATCCGCCAGAAGCAGAGGCATAGGATTCAGGAATGGCGGGAGATTTTAGCCGCATCGCTGGCACTTTGCCGTCGACTCGCCCGCAGCTTTCGTTACCGGCTCTGTCGAGCGATCAACGGGCCACGAGCGTGGCCCGAACAGGCCGGAGCCTTAGCGCACCACGATACCGCGACTGGCCAAATAGGCCTTGGCTTCCGGCACGGTGTACTCGCCGAAGTGGAAGATGCTCGCGGCCAGCACGGCATCGGCCTTGCCTTCGAGGATGCCGTCGGCCAGGTGCTGCAGGTTACCGACGCCACCAGAGGCGATCACCGGCACGCGCACGGCCTCGCTGATGGCGCGGGTCACACCGAGGTCGTAACCGCTCTTCACACCGTCCTGATCCATGCTGGTCAGCAGGATCTCACCGGCGCCCAGGTCTTCCATCTTGCGCGCCCACGCCACGGCATCCAGGCCGGTCGGCTTGCGCCCGCCATGGGTGAAGATCTCCCAGCGGCCCGGCTCACCCGGCGCAGACACACGCTTGGCGTCGATGGCGACGACGATGCACTGCGAGCCGAAACGCGCGGCAGCCTCGCCGACGAACTCGGGATTGAACACCGCAGCGGTGTTGATCGACACCTTGTCGGCGCCGGCATTGAGCAGGTTGCGAATGTCCTGCACCGTACGCACGCCGCCACCGACGGTCAGCGGGATGAACACCTGGCTGGCCATGCGCTCGACGGTGTGCAGGGTGGTGTCGCGGCCATCGACGCTGGCGGTAATGTCGAGGAAGGTGATCTCGTCGGCGCCCTGCTCATCGTAGCGGCGAGCGATCTCCACCGGATCACCGGCGTCGCGGATGTTCTCGAACTTGACGCCCTTGACCACGCGGCCGTTGTCCACGTCGAGGCAGGGGATAATGCGTTTAGCCAGTGCCATACGGAGCTCCCGTAGGGTGGGTGCAACCCACCGATAAAGATTGCGTCAATTGCGGCGGGTTTCACCCGCCCTACGGCTTAACAGGCCGTTGAAAAACGTAGGCGAGGCAGCCAGTGCAATACCGATGGCGGCCCCACAAAAACAGCCGAAAAAGCGCAGTTTACGTGTTGTAAATGAGCATTTTGATCGGACTCGCGCACGAGGCTGTTTTTAACGCAGCAATGGCAACGCAGGTAGTTTTTCAACAGCCTGTTAACCCTTGAAGCTGTCGCAGAAGCTCTGCGCCTCGGCCACATCCAGGGTGCCTTCGTAGATCGCGCGGCCGGTGATGGCGCCGATGATGCCGGGCGAGCGCGCCAACAGCAGCTTCTCGATATCGCCGAGGTTGTGGATGCCGCCGGAGGCGATCACCGGAATGCGGCTGGCAGCGGCCAACGCGGCGGTGGCTTCGACGTTGCAGCCCTGCATCATGCCGTCTTTGGCGATGTCGGTATAAACGATGGCAGACACGCCATCGGCCTCGAAGCGCTTGGCCAGATCGGTAGCCTGCACGCTGGACACTTCCGCCCAGCCGTCGGTGGCGACGAAACCGTCCTTGGCGTCCAGGCCGACGATGACCTTGCCGGGGAAGGCCTTGCACGCCTCGGTGACGAACTCCGGCTCTTTCACGGCCTTGGTGCCGATGATCACGTAGCTGACGCCAGCCCGCACGTAGTGCTCGATGGTTTCCAGGGTACGGATGCCGCCGCCGATCTGGATCGGCAGGGTCGGGTAGCGCTTGGCGATGGCGGTGACCACTTCGCCGTTGACCGGCTGCCCTTCGAATGCGCCGTTCAGGTCGACCAGATGCAGACGACGGCAGCCACCCTCGACCCATTTGGCAGCCATGCTCACCGGGTCATCGGAAAACACCGTGGAGTCTTCCATACGGCCCTGACGCAGACGCACGCAGGCGCCGTCCTTCAGATCGATAGCGGGGATAATCAGCATCGGTTGAACCTGCTCAAGTTTGAATTCGGTAAGGCGCTCAGCTCTTTTCGAGCGCCCAGAGGTCGCTCTCGATGCTTTCGAACCTGTCTTTCAGGTGCGCCTGCACATCGAGAATCGCCTTGTTGTAATAGTGCGGCGCCAGCTCGCGGGTGATCTGGTCGAGGACTTCCTGCACTTCGAAGGTGCCCAGCTGCAGCTCGAAACGCTCATCGAGAAAGTGCTTCAGCATCAGCAGCGCGGCCTGCTCCTGGGCAGGCTCAAGCGCGAGACTGGGGACCTTGCTGCGGGCCATTACCAGCGCCCATCCCAGGCGGCGAAGTTCTGCAGCAGCTGCAGGCCATGGGTATGGCTCTTCTCCGGGTGGAACTGCACGGCGAAGCGCGAGCCCTCGGCCAGTGCGGCGGCGAAGTCCTTGCCGTAGTGGCCGCGACCGACCACCTGTTGCGGCTTGCCGGCCTCGATGTAGTAGCTGTGCACGAAGTAGAAGCGCGCATTGTCCGGGATGTCGTGCCACAGCGGGTGTTTGACCGCCTGCGCCACTTCGTTCCAGCCCATGTGCGGCACCTTCAGACGCTCGCCATCCTCGGTCAGGTCCTTGCCGAAGAAGCGTACCTGGCCGGGGAACAGACCGATGCAATCGACGCCGTCGTTCTCCTCGCTGTGCTCGAGCAGCGCCTGCATGCCGACGCAGATACCGAGGAACGGACGGTCGGCGCTGACCTCGCGCACCAACTCGTCGAAGCCCAGGCGCCTGATCTCGGCCATGCAGTCGCGGATCGCACCGACACCGGGGAACACCACGCGGTCGGCCTCGCGAATCACCTTGGCGTCCGAGGTCACCAGCACGCGGCCGGCACCTACATGCTCCAGCGCCTTGGCCACCGAGTGCAGGTTGCCCATGCCATAGTCGATTACGGCTACCGTCTGCATTTACAGGCAGCCCTTGGTCGACGGCATCTGCCCGGCCATGCGCGGGTCCAGTTCCACGGCCATGCGCAGCGCGCGGCCGAAGGCCTTGAACACAGTCTCGATCTGGTGGTGGGTGTTGTGCCCACGCAGATTGTCGATGTGTAGCGACACCAGCGCGTGGTTGACGAAGCCCTGGAAGAACTCCTGGAACAGATCGACATCGAAGTTGCCGACCACCGCACGGGTGAACGGCACGTGCATCTGCAGGCCCGGGCGACCGGAGAAGTCGATCACCACGCGCGACAGCGCTTCGTCCAGCGGCACATAGGAATGGCCGTAACGAGTCATGCCCTTCTTGTCGCCAATGGCCTTGGTGAAGGCCTGGCCGAGGGTAATGCCGACGTCCTCGACGGTGTGGTGGTCGTCGATATGCAGATCGCCCTTGCACTCGATATCGAGGTCGATCAGACCATGACGGGCGATCTGGTCGAGCATGTGCTCGAGAAAGGGCACACCGATATCGAAGCGCGCCTTACCGGTGCCATCCAGGTTGATCGAGACCTTGACCTGGGTCTCCAGGGTGTTGCGCTCGACGAATGCCGTACGTTCGGCCATCACCAGCTCCACGAATTACTAACGGAAAAAGGCCAGCATTATAGGCGTGCCGGGGCGGCAACGGCTACCGGCGATGGTCGGACGGGCAGAAACGAAAAAGCCCGCGCAGGCGCGAGGCCTGAGCGGGCTTTTCCACAAGCACGGCGTTACTGGAACAGCACGACGGTCTTCTGCAGGGTGATCCACACACCCCAGGCCAGCGGAATACCCACCACCAGCCAGGCGGCAACTGCCACCGGCTTGCTCGACGGATCAGCCGACCACTCCAGCTCGCTCGCTGCCGGCGCCGACTTCTCGCCATGGGCGCGCTCGGCGGCCAGCTCGGCCTCGGTCATGAAGTACTTAGGCGCCACCGGACGCACCAGGGCGTTGCAGATGAAGCCCAGCACCAGCAGACCGGCAAGGATGTACAGGGTGATGTCGTAGGCCGCAGCCTTCTCCACACCGATGCTCAGCTGGTACTCGCGCAGGTAGTTGACCAGCACCGGGCCGAGCACACCAGCCACCGCCCAGGCAGTCAGCAGGCGACCATGGATCGCGCCGACCATCTGCGTACCGAACAGGTCGGCCAGGTAGGCCGGCACAGTGGCGAAGCCGCCGCCGTACATCGACAGGATGATGCAGAACGCCAGCACGAACAGCGCCAGGCTACCCAGTTGACCGAGCATCGGCACCGAAGCGTAGAGCGCGAAGCCCAGACCGAAGAACACGAAGTAGGTGCCCTTGCGCCCGATGAAGTCCGAGCAGGAAGCCCAGAAGAAGCGGCCGCCGATGTTGAACAGGCTGAGCAGACCGGTGAAGCCCGCAGCGATGGCGGCGATCTCGACCAGCTGCGCAGAGCTGAGCTCGTTGAAAGCCAGGTCGACACCGATCAGCTTGCCGGCGAAGACTTCCTGCAGCAGCGGCGAAGCCATGCCGATGATGCCGATACCCGCCGACACGTTCAGGCACAGCACGGCCCAGACCAGCCAGAACTGCGGGGTCTTCCACGCGGTGTTCACGTGTACGTGACCCTTGGTGATCATCGCGTTGTTGGCCTTGGCTGCCGGCGCGGTCCAGCCTGCCGGTTTCCAGCCGGTCGGCGGTACGCGGTAGGACAGCGCACCACCCATCATGAAGATGAAGTAGATCACCGCCATGACCACGAAGCTCTGCCATACGCCCACGCCTTCAGCCGACGCGAAGTGATTCATCAGAATCGCCGCCAGCGGCGCACCGACCATCGCACCACCGCCGAAGCCCATGATCGCCATGCCGGTGGCCATGCCGCGCTTGTCCGGGAACCACTTGATCAGGGTCGAAACCGGCGAGATGTAACCCAGGCCGAGACCGATACCACCGATTACCCCCGAGCCCAGCCATAGCAGCCAGATCTGGTGGGTATAGATACCCAGCGCGGAAATCAGCAGACCGCCGCACCAGCACAGCGCGGAGACCACGCCCGCCTTGCGCGGGCCAGCATGTTCCAGCCAGCCACCCCAAATGGCAGCCGAGCAGCCGAGGAAAACGAAGAACAGGGTGTAGATCCAGCCGAGCATGGAGATCTGCCAGTCGCAGTTGCTGGCGAAAATCTGCTCGAAGAAGCCCATTTCCGGGGCACAGGCCGTGGCAGCGGTGATACCGACCGCCTTCGACAGCGGCAACCAGAATACCGAGAAGCCGTAGGCCATGCCGATACACAGGTGAATGGCGAGAGCGGCTGGCGGAACCAACCAACGGTTGAAACCGGGGCGCGCGATGATGCGCTCCTTGGACAGAAATGCAGGCTTCGCCACATCTCCGTCCAATACAAAGGCGTCAGTCATAGAGTAGGTCTCTTCTTATGGTTACGAGCAAGCAAGGGCAATCGCATAGACTCGCCGAGGTAAAAGCTTGCGGAGAGTAGCACCGGGGCGCGACAAATCGCCGCGCAAGAAGTCAATTTTTATCAATTTATGCAGATTTTTTGCTTTTTACGCAAAAACTCAAAAGACCTCATCTATTGCGTGATAGATGGCGTCGATACAACTGCCAATCCGCGGCACGGCGCAGCTGCGGGGAACCGCTCGAACCTATTCCGATCCAAGCTCGAGCCGATCCATGTTCAGCGCCTCAAGCAGGCGCCTGGACATGGCGGCATGACGCTATAATCGGCAGTCTTCTGCACACCGCCATTCCAGCTCTCGAAACCAAGGACCCGTTCATGAAAGCGTTAGGCAAGATTCTGGGCCTTTTCTTTCTCGGCTTGCTGCTGATCGTAGTGGCGCTGCTGTTCGCCTTGACTCATCTGTTCGACCCCAACGACTACAAGGACGAGATCCGCCAGATCGCCCGCGACAAGGCCAACCTCGAGCTGCAGCTCAGGGGCGACATCGGCTGGAGCCTGTTCCCCTGGCTGGGCCTGGAGCTGACCGACGCCACCCTGGCCAGCGCCGACACCCCGGACAAACCGTTCGCCGACCTGCGCATGATCGGCCTTTCCGTCCGCGTGATGCCGTTGCTGCGCAAGGAAGTGCAGATGAGCGACATCCGCGTCGATGGCCTCAACCTCAACCTGCAGCGTGACGACAAAGGCCATGGCAACTGGGAAGGCGTTGGCCGCCCGGCCCAGGCCAGTGCGCCACAGCAAACGCCCAGCGAGCCGGCGCCGAGCGAAGAAACGCCGCCAAGCCAGCCGAGTGACAAACCAGCCGGCCAGCCGGTCAAGCTGGATATCGACAGCCTGACCCTGAGCAACTCGCGCATCGACTACAGCGACGCGCAGAAAGGCCAGCAATTCACCGTCGAGAATATCGAGCTGAAAACCGGCGCCATCCGCGAAGGCGCCAGTATCCCGGTCAAGCTCAGTGCCTTCTTCGGCACCAACCAGCCAGTGCTGCGCGCACGCAGCGAGGTTGAAGGCCAGCTGCGTTTCGACCGCGCGCTCAAACGCTACCAGTTCGAAGACCTCAAACTGGCTGGCGAAGCCTCGGGCGAGCCGCTCAAGGGCAAGACCCTGAATTTCTCCGCCCAGGGCCAACTGCTGGTCGACCTGGCCGCCAACGTTGCCGAGTGGAATGGCCTCAAGCTCTCCGCCAACCAGCTGCGCGCCCTAGGCGAAATCAAGGCGCGCGAGCTGGACAAGGACGCCAAGATTTCCGGCGGCCTGTCCATCGCCTCGCTCAACCTGCGTGAGTTCCTCGAAGGTGTCGGCGTCGAACTGCCAGCCATGCAGGCCAGCGATAGCCTCAACCAGTTCGAACTTGTCAGCCGCCTCAATGGGTCGAGCAAGGGCATGATGCTCGAAGAACTCAACCTCAAGCTCGACGGCAGCACCTTCAGCGGCAACCTCGGCGTCACCGACTTCGCCAAACAGGCCCTGCGCGCTGACCTCAAGGGTGACAAGCTCGATCTGAACCGCTACCTGCCGCCCAAAACCCAAGACAGCGCCGCAGCCGCACGCAAGGCGGAGATCAAGGACAGCATCGCCGGCGCCGGCAAGGACGGCTCCACCCCACTGCCCAACAAACCCACCCAGCAGGCCTGGAGCGACGAGAAAGTGCTGCCAGTGGACCAGCTGCGCAAGCTCGACCTGCAACTGGCGCTCAGCCTCGCCCAGCTCACCTACGATAAGCATCAGCTCAGCGACGTCAATCTCAAGGCCAATGGCCGTGGCGGCCTGATCACCGTGGAAGAGGCGCGCGGCAAACTGCAGGGCGGAAGCTTCGTCAGCAGCGGTCGCATCGACGTGCGCCAGGCCGAGCCGATGCTGAGCCTGGAACAACGCATCAGCCGCATGCCGCTGGAACCGCTGCTGAAGAAGGACGATCAGCCGTCGCCGATCAAGGGCCTGCTCGACCTGGATGCCAAATTCAACACCCGCGGCAACAGCCAGAAGGCCTGGATCGAAGCGCTCAACGGCAATGCCAGCTTCGTCCTCAACGACGGCGTGCTGGTCGACGCAAACCTCGAACAGCAGCTGTGCCGCGGCATCGCCACCCTCAACCGCAAGACGCTGAGCAACCCGCCAACCGGCAAGGACACCCCCTTCCGCGAACTCAAGGGCAGCCTCAGCGTACGCGACGGCGTCGCCCACAACCCAGACCTCAAGGCTCAGGTGCCGGGCCTGGCAGTCAGCGGCAACGGCGACCTCGACCTGCGCGTGCTCGGCCTCGACTACAAGGTGGGCATCGCCCTGGAAGGTGACCAGCGCGAAATGCCGGACCCGGCCTGCCAGGTCAACGAGCGCTACGTCGGCATCGAATGGCCGCTGCGCTGCCGTGGCCCGCTGGAACTCGGCGCCAAGGCCTGCCGCCTGGATCAGGACGGCCTCGGCAAGATCGCCGCACGCCTGGCCGGCAACAAGCTGACCGAGAAGCTGGAAGAGAAGCTCGGCGACAAGGTCAGCCCGGATCTGAAAGACGCACTCAAGGGCCTGTTCAACCGATGAGCCCCGAGCAGTTCAACGGCGCCGTGCTGGCCTGGTACGACCAGCACGGGCGCAAGGATCTGCCCTGGCAGCAGAACATCACCCCGTATCGCGTCTGGGTGTCGGAAATCATGCTGCAGCAAACCCAGGTCAGCACCGTGCTCGGCTACTTCGATCGCTTCATGGCCGCGCTGCCGACCGTGAAGGACCTGGCCGAAGCGCCGGAAGACGAAGTGCTGCACCTGTGGACCGGCCTGGGTTACTACACTCGCGCGCGCAACCTGCAGAAGACCGCGCAGATCGTCATGCGCGAGCACGGTGGTGAGTTCCCGCGCAGCGTAGAGGCGCTCAGCGAACTGCCCGGCATTGGTCGCTCCACCGCTGGCGCCATCGCCAGCCTGAGCATGGACGTGCGTGCGCCGATCCTCGACGGCAACGTCAAGCGTGTGCTGGCGCGCTATGTGGCACAGGAGGGCTATCCCGGCGAGCCGAAAGTAGCCAAACAGCTGTGGGATGTCGCCGAGCGCTTCACCCCGCACGAACGGGTCAACCACTACACCCAGGCGATGATGGACCTCGGCGCCACCCTCTGCACGCGCAGCAAACCCACCTGCCTGCTGTGCCCGGTGCGCAGCGGCTGCCAGGCGCACCTGCTTGGCCTGGAAATCCGCTACCCGGTCTCCAAGCCGCGCAAGGCACTGCCGCAGAAACGCACGCTGATGCCGCTGCTGGTCAATCACGCCGGTGACATCCTGCTCTATCGCCGCCCCTCAACCGGGCTATGGGGCGGACTGTGGAGCCTGCCGGAGCTGGACGACCTCTCCCAGCTCGATGAACTCGGCAGACAACAACAGCTCCAACTCGGCGAGCGCCGCGAGCTGGAAGGCCTGACCCACACCTTCAGCCATTTCCAGTTGGCCATCGAACCCTGGCTGATCGAGGTAACCGAACAGCCGGGTCGCGTGGCCGAGGCCGACTGGCTCTGGTATAACCTCGCCACCCCGCCGCGCCTGGGCCTCGCCGCCCCGGTGAAGAAGCTGCTCAAGCGCGCGGCGCAAGTCATTACCGCTGGAGAACCGACATGACCCGCACCGTGCTGTGCCGCAAATACAAACAGGAACTGCCCGGCCTGGATCGCGCGCCCTACCCCGGCCCCAAGGGTGAAGACATCTTCACCAACGTTTCCAAGCAAGCCTGGGACGAGTGGCAAAAGCACCAGACCATGCTGATCAACGAGCGTCGCCTGAACATGATGAACGCCGAGGATCGCAAGTTCCTGCAAGCCGAGATGGACAAGTTCCTCTCCGGCGAGGAATACGCCCAGGCCGAAGGCTACGTACCGCCGAGCGAATAAGACTGCTTGCGGGAGGGGCTTTAGCCGCGACGCTGGCTGGTAACCCTGCATACCAGCCACCAAGACGCTCGATAGCGGTGCGTACGGCGCACCCTACCCCTCCCGAGCCTAAGCGCCCGAAATAATTAAATATTTTTCAAACCTGCGCTTGACACTGATCCTTCAAATCCGTCTAATAACGCCCCGTTGGCCCAGGTAGCTCAGTTGGTAGAGCAGGGGATTGAAAATCCCCGTGTCGGCGGTTCGATTCCGTCCCTGGGCACCACATTCGAAAAAGGCTCACAGCAATGTGAGCCTTTTTTCTATCTGAAGAAAATGGCAGCCCTTCTGCCATGCGCCATGTACAGCATCGTCAACCTCAGGGACGCCCGCTGCCATGTACGATCACACGCCCGCCTCCTCTCGCGACCTGGCCCGCAACCTGCACACCTTCGCACGGCCCTGCCAGGCGCCACGCACTATCGAAACCCAACGCCGTCAGCGCGCAAATGCGCACGCCTGCCAAACCCTTTGATGCCGTCAAGAAGAAGCCCATGAGCCATAGCCCGATCAGCCAGGACGAAATCAACGCCATCATCTGGAAGTCCTGCGACACCTTCCGCGGCAGCGTGGATGCCAGCGACTACAAAAACTACGTGCTGACCATGCTGTTTCTCAAGTACCTCAGCGACGTCTGGCAGGATCACTACGAGGCCTACCAGACCAAGTACGGCAACGAGCCGGCGCTAATCGCCGCGATGATGAAGACCGAGCGCTTCGTGCTGCCCGAGTCGGCCAACTTCTACAGCTTGCACAAGAGCCGCCACCTACCCGGTAACGGCGAGCGTATCGACAAGGCGCTGCACGCCATCGAAGACGCCAACAGCAGCAAGCTGCGCGATGTATTTCAGGACATCAGCTTCAACGCCAACAAGCTCGGCGAGGAAAAGAGCAAAAATGACCTGCTGCGCCACCTGCTGGAAGACTTCGCCCAGCCGGGGATGAACCTACGCCCCTCGCGCATCGGTGATCTGGACATCATCGGCAACGCCTACGAATTTCTGATTTCACGCTTTGCCGCCGGCGCCGGCAAGACCGCCGGTGAGTTCTATACCCCGCCACAAGTCAGCGACCTGCTGGCCGAACTGCTCGACCCGCAGCCGGGCGAACAGATTTGCGACCCGGCCTGTGGCTCGGCATCGCTGCTGATGAAGTGCGGGCGCAAGGTGCTGAGCAAGACCGGCTCGCGCGACTACGCCCTGTTCGGCCAGGAATCCATCGGTGCCACCTGGGCGCTGGCGAAGATGAACCTGTTCCTGCATGGCGAGGACAACCACCGGGTCGAATGGGGCGACAGCATCCGCAACCCCAAGCTGCTGGATGCCTACGGCGGCCTGATGCATTTCGACGTGGTCACCGCCAACCCGCCCTTCTCCCTGGAGAAGTGGGGCATCGAACAAGCCGAACGCGACAAGTTCGGCCGCTTCCAGCGCGGCCTGCCGCCGAAGACCAAGGGCGACTACGCCTTTATCCTGCATATGATCGAAACGCTGAAACCCGACACTGGCCGCATGGGTGTGGTGGTGCCACATGGCGTGCTATTCCGTGGCGGCAGCGAAGGCAAGATCCGCCAGGCACTGATCGAAGAAAACCTGCTGGACGCCGTGATCGGCCTGCCGGAAAAACTCTTCTTCGGTACCGGCATCCCGGCCGCCATCCTGCTGTTCCGCAAGGCCAAGACAGGTGACGACGTACTGTTTATCGACGCCTCGCGCGACTTCGTGGCCGGCAAGAACCAGAACCAGCTGGGGCCGCAGCAACTTGAGCGCATCGTCACCGCCTACCGCGCCCGCCAGCACCAACCTCGCTATGCGGAACGGGTCGAGCTGCAACGCATCCGCGAGAACGACTACAACCTGAATATCCCGCGTTATGTGGATACCTTCGAGGCCGAGGAAGAGATCGACCTGCTGGCGATCAAGGCTGAGCGTGAAGAGCTAGAGCGGGAACTGCTGGATTTGAAGCGGGAGATGGATGGGTATTTGAAGGAGCTGGGTTATGGCGCCTGAAAGCTGGAAGACCACCACACTCAATGAAATAGCTGAAGTTATTGATTGCAAACATCGCACCCCCGGGTACGTTGACCAAGGAATTCCTGTCGTCTCACCGGGTTCTATCCGCTGGGGAGAGCTCGACCTGATATCGCCAACTAAAAGGGTTACATATACTGATTTCATCTCTTTGATGGATCACTGCACTGTAGCAGCAGGCGACCTAGTAATGAGCCGAAACCAGTCTGTCGGCATTGCAAGCTTTGTCAATACAGAGTCTACGTTTGTTCTAGGCCAAGACACCGTATTAATAAAACCATTAGAAATAAATAGCAAATTCCTTTACTACCAGCTTCAGAATCCAACAACACAAAAAGAAATAAGAAAACTTTCCGGAGGCTCAACATTCTCTCGAATAAACCTACATGATCTCAGAACTATAAAAATTGCAGCACCACAAAATCCCGAGCAAATAAAAATTGCTCAAATTCTTTCCACCTGGGACAAAGCCATCTCCACCACCGAGCGTCTGCTTGCCAGTAGCCAGCAGCAGAAGCAGGTGCTGGCTCAAGATCTTTTGACTGGGCGCAAACGTCACAGAGAACTTTCAGGCACTTGGAAAAGTTATCGCCTCGGTGATTTATTCGAGCGAATTACCCAGAAAAACACTGAAGGCAACACCAACGTCGTAACGATATCCGCTCAGCATGGCCTGATACGTCAGGATGAGTTCTTCAAAAAGACAGTGGCATCAGCGACGCTGGAAGGTTACTACCTGCTGAACCAAGGCCAGTTCGCCTATAACAAGAGCTACTCCAACGGTTATCCCATGGGTGCCATTAAACGCCTGAATCGCTATGAAAAAGGCGTTGTAACCACACTCTATATTTGCTTTGCCGTTCGCGATAAAGCCAACTGCTGCCCAGTCTTCTTCGAACAATTCTTTGATGCAGGGCTATTAAATGAGGGTTTGGCACAAATCGCCCATGAAGGCGGCAGGGCGCACGGTCTGCTCAACGTTAAACCAGCCGACTTTTTCTCCTTGAAAGTACAAGTGCCCTCACTCGAAGAGCAACACAAAATCGCCCAAGTACTCTCCACCGCCGATGCTGAAATCACCAATCTGCAAGCTCAACTGGACAAGCTGAAGCTGGAGAAAAAGGCGCTGATGCAACAACTGCTGACCGGCAAACGCCGGGTGCGACTGGACGACGATGAAAAGGATGCGGCGCCGATCCGTAGGGTGGGTTAGGCGCCTGTCGTGGGCGAACAGCTGGCACCCAGGCCAGAGGCGCCGTAACCCACCGGGCGGGCTTACGGCCAACCACGATGCTGGACACCTGCACCGTACGCCGATACTGGATGCCGCAGCGCTTCGGGTGATCGATACGCTGATCGCCACGCGGCTTGCGCCCTCGGCGTGGCGGTATGCTGGGCAACGCTTCGCGGCTGAAGCCGCTCCTACACTGATCGCTGGTGTTTCATCGATGGAGGCTTCATGCACGACACTCCGCTAACGCCGGAAGAGCTGGATTTGCTCGATGCCGCCTTACTGGATCACGGCAACGACGACTCGGTGCTCGGCATCTCCGAGCTGGACGGTTTTTTTACCGCGCTGGTTTCCGGCCCCGAAGCGGTGATGCCCAGCACCTGGCTGCCGGAGCTGTGGGGCGGCGTGCCGCCGACCTTTGCCAGCCGTGATGAAGAACAAACCGTGCTGAGCCTGCTGCTGCGCCATATGAACGATATCGCCAGCCTGCTGATGACCCAGCCCGAGCACTTCACCGCGCTGTTCTACGAGAACGAACACCAGGGCAAGCCCGTGACCGTGATCGAGGAATGGTGCTTCGGCTATATGCGCGGCGTCGATCTGGGCCAATGGCCGCAACTACCGCAGCCCCAGGCCAGCCATCTTGAGGCCATCGCCCTGCATGGCCGCGAAGAACACTTCGACAAGCTCGATGGCCTGAGCCTGGAACAACACCAGGCCCTGGTCGACGGTATCGAACCCGCCGCCATCGCCCTGCATGCCTACTGGCTGGCTCAGCGCAGCGCCCGGCCGGCAAACGCTCCGGCGCACTCAGCCAAGGTGCCGGGCCGTAACGAGCCCTGCATCTGTGGCAGCGGCAAGAAGTTCAAGCACTGCTGCCTGCACTGAGGCTCCGCGCCGACTGTGCCGCCTTGACGCGCCTCTGGTATCGTCTGGCAAACCTCTGCAAGGAAGCCTTATGCAGCTCTCCAGCGCCCTCACCCGCTCGCCACTGCGTCTTGCCGCCGCCGTTTTCGCAGGCTTCGAGCACTGATGCAAAGCGTTGAGTCCCTGCTCGCCGAACTGCGCGCGCTCGATGAGCATCCGCGCATCGAGGCCAAACGCGCCAGCCAGGCCGGCGCCTCGATCATGCAAAGCATCTGCGCCTTCGCCAATGAACCAGGCTTGGGCGGTGGCTACCTGCTGCTGGGCGTGTGTGAGCCAGATGCAACGCATACCGAGTTCTGGGCCGAGGGCGTCGCCGATGTCGACAAGCTGCTGAACGAGATTCAGGGCAACTGCCGTACGCAGTTCGAGACCGCCATCGCCATACACAGCCAGACAGCGCTGATCGATGGCCAGCGCGTGGTGGCGCTGTATGTGCCGGAGCTGGATGCCGCCGCCAAACCCTGCACCTTCCAGGGCAAGTACGACAGCAAGAACAAGCGCAAGACTGGGGTGTGGCGACGCGGCCTGAATGGCGATTACGAGTGCTCGCAACAGGAACTAGAGCCGCTGTTGCTGGCCAAGTCGGGCATGAGCTTCGAGCAGGTGATCCTGCCCGATGCTGAGTGGGATGACCTCGATGACGGCGCCATCGCCCTGTATCGGCAGCTACGCGCCCGTGTGCGCCCGCAGGCCGAGGAGTTGCTGGCCAGCGATGAGGAAATGCTGCGCGCGCTGAATCTGGTCAAGCGCATCGATGGGCTCTGGCGGCCGAATGTGGCGGGCCTGCTGCTGTTGGGCAAGCCGCTGGCGCTGCGCCGCCTGCTGCCGGCCGTGCGGGTGGACTATGTACGCATCCAGGGCACGCAGTGGGTCGAAGACCCTGAACAGCGTTTCGCCACCACCCAGGATTTTCGCGAGCCGCTGCTGCGCCTGATCGTCCGCCTGGAGGCGACCATCCTCGACGATATGCCTCGCCACTTCCGCTTGCGCGAAGGCGAGACCCAGCGCTCCGACCAGCCGCTGCTACCGCAGAAGGTGATCCGCGAAGCGGTGGTCAATGCGCTGATGCACCGCGACTATCAGGTCAACCAGCCGACGCTGGTGGTGCGTTACAGCAATCGCCTGGAAATCCGCAATGCCGGCTATTCGCTCAAGCCCACCGCGCTGCTCGGCGAAATGGGCTCACAGCTACGCAACCCGATCATCGCGGCGGTGCTGTATGACCTGGATTTTGCCGAAACCAAAGGCACCGGCATCCGCACCATGCGTCGCCTGCTGCAGGAACTGGGGCTGACCGCGCCGGTGTTCAGCAGCCATCAGTTGGAAAACCAGTTCACTGCGATTTACCTACTGCACCAGTTGCTGGGCGAGCAGCAGTTGCGCTGGCTGCAGCAGTTCAGCCATCTGCACCTGAGCGCCGACGAAGCCAAGGCGCTGCTGCTGGCGGCGGAAACCGGCGCAGTGGACAACGCGGCGCTACGCGCCATCAGCGATCTGGATACCCTGGCCGCCAGCCAGATTCTGGGGCGCCTGCATCATCAACGCGGCCTGCTGGTAAAAGGTGGCGCGGGGCCGGCGACCTACTACCAGTTGGCCGAGCTACCGGGCTTGCCGCTATTCCCGGCGGAAGGCGCAGGCGAGCCAAATACGGGTGACCTCAACGCAAATACGAGTGACCTCGACGCAAATACGAGTGACCTCGGGGCAAATACGAGTGACCTCAGGGTAAATACGAGTGACCTCGCCCCTGATGCGGGCGAGCTGCCCGAACCGCTGCTCGTAGCACTGGCAACGCTTTCACCCAAGGCCCGCAAGCACAAGCTTTGGCCGTTGATTCTCTGGCTATGCAGCCTCCGCCCGCACAACGCGGAGCAATTGGCCAGGCACTTGAATCGCCAGGTGGTGGCACTGAAAACCGGCCACCTGAACCCATTGCGCGAGCAGCAAGGCCTGCTGGAATACCTGTACCCCGAAGTGATCAACCACCCACAGCAGGCCTATGTCACCAGCGCTGCTGGTCGCCAGTGGCTGGCAGAACAAGGAATAGTGCTGTGACCGCCTCACCACGCTTTCAGGAAGAGTACAGCGCCAAGATCCCCGCCCTGGCTCTGCTGGCCAACCTGGGTTTCACCTACCTGAGCCCCAGCGAGGCGCTGGAGATGCGCGGCAGCAAGGAGCGCGTGGTGTTGGCTCCGGTGCTGCGCGCCGAGCTGGCCAAACGGCGCTTTCACAGCGCGGGCGTGGAGCACGGGCTGAGCGAAGCCGCGCTGAACAAGCTGGTGGCCGAGATCGGCCAACCCGCGCTGAACGAGGGCCTGCAGTTGGCCAACCAGCGCTTCTCCGAGCAATTGCTGTATGGCATCGGGGTCAGCGATTTCGTGGCGGGCAACAAGGTCAACCCGACCATCGCGCTGATCGACTGGACGGATCTCGACAACAACAGCTTTCACTTCACCGAAGAGCTGGGCGTGGGCTGCGCCAGCGGTATCGGCCAGCGTATTCCCGATATCGTGCTCTATGTGAACGGCCTGCCGCTGGCGGTGATCGAGGCCAAGCGACCAGACGCCAGCAACGGCAGGGAGCTGATCAAACAGGGCATCTCGCAGATGCTGCGCAATCAGCGCGCCGACGAGATTCCACAGCTGTTCGCCTTCAGCCAGTTGCTGCTGGTGATCGATGGCAGCAGCGGCCGCTACGGCACGGTAGGCACCACGGAGAAGTTCTGGGCCGCCTGGCGCGAGGAGGAAATCGGCGAAGTGGCGTTCGCCGAGCTGAAGAATCGCCCGCTGGATGCCGAGCAACAACAAGCTATCTTCGCTCAGCGCCCGGCAGCCAGCCTGGCCTGGTATAAGCAATGGCTGGCCGGCGGTCTGTTGGCCAGCCAGCAAGACAAGCTGCTGATCAGCCTGTGCCGCCCGGATCGGCTGCTCGATCTGGTGCGTTTCTACAGTTACAGCGACAGCAAGCACGGCAAGATCGTCGCGCGCTATCAACAGGTGTTCGGCATCCGCGCGCTGATCCAGCGCATTCAACAACGCGATGCGCGTGGTGCGCGTCAGGGCGGGGTGATCTGGCACACCACCGGCTCGGGCAAGTCGATCACCATGCTGCTTTTGACCAAGGCGCTGATTTTCCACCCGGAGCTGCAGAATTGCCGCGTGCTGGTGATCACCGACCGCACTGATCTGGAAGCGCAATTGAGCAAGACCTTCGCCAGCGCCGGCGCGCTGAGCGCACGTGACCAGCAGGAGGCCTTGAGCCAATCCGGGCGCCATCTGGCCCAGCAGATAGGCAAAGGGTCGGCGCGGGTGATGTTCAGCCTGATCCAGAAATTCAACTCAGCGGCAAAATTGCCGGAGTGCCATAACGACAGCAGCGATTTCATCGTGCTGGTGGATGAAGGGCATCGCTCTCAAGGCGGCGAAAACCACGCACAGATGCGCCTTGCCCTGCCCAATGCCGCGTTCGTGGCCTTTACCGGTACGCCGCTGCTGCAGGATGAAAAGACGCAGAACAAGTTCGGCCCCATCGTGCATGCCTACACCATGCAGCGCGCGGTGGAGGACGGCACGGTAACGCCGTTGCTGTACGAGGAGCGGCGCCTCGAACTGGACGTCAACGACCGCGCCATCGACAGCTGGTTCGAGCGCCATACGCAGAGTCTGAGCGCCGCCCAGCAAGCCGACCTGAAGAAGAAATTCGCCAAGAAGGGCGAGTTGTACAAGGCGCTTGGGCGCCTGGAACTGATCGCTCATGACATCAGCGATCACTTCAGCAAGCACGTCACCGATGGTTTGAAAGGCCAGGTCGCTTGCGACAGCCGCGTATCGGCGATTCGTCTGAAGGCGTTTCTCGATGAGATCGGCCAGGTGTCGTCGGTGCTGGTGATGTCCGCCCCCGATAGCCGCGAGGACAACAGCGACAGCGACGAGGACAGCAAGTCGGTGGTACAGGCCTGGTGGGACAAGCATGTCGGCAAGGAGGACGGCACGGTCTACAAGCAGCGCATGATCGAGGCATTCGCCGGAGACGATGGCCCCGACCTGCTGATCGTCATCGATCAGTTGCTCACTGGCTTCGACGAGCCGCGCAACGCGGTGCTGTACATCGACAAGAACCTCAAACAGCACAACCTGATCCAGGCCATCGCGCGGGTCAACCGCCTGCATCCGCATAAGAAGCACGGCCTGCTGATCGACTATCGCGGCATCCTCGGCGAACTGGATATCACCATCGCCCAGTACCAGGATCTGGCGACCCGCACTCAAGGCGGTTACAGCATCGAAGATCTGGACGGCCTCTACAGCCCGATGAGCACCGAGTACAAGAAACTGCCGGATCTCTATCAGCGCCTATGGGCAATCTTCGCCGAGGTGAAGAACACTCAGGATATCGAGCAGATGCTGGCGGTGCTACTGCCTCGCCTGGAAGAGCGCGATGGCGTGCAGGTCGATAGCCGGCAGAAGGCGCGCGATGACTTCTATGCGCTGCTCAGCGAGTTTGCCGGCTGCCTGAGCATTGCCCTGCAATCGCAGGCGTTCTTTCAGGACAAAAGCGTCAGCGAGAACACCCGCCGCCAATACAAGGAGACGGTCAAGCAGCTTTCCAACCTGCGTCAGCGCCTCAAACAGATCACGGGCGACACGGTGGATTACGACGAGTACGCCGTGCAGGTCAGAAAACTCATGGACAAGCACGTGCTGGGTATCGATGTGCGTGAAGCGAAGGGCACCTACCTGGTGGGGGAAATGGGCTCGCACCACCCGGAAAACTGGAGCGACGAAAAAGCGCGCAACGAAAAGGACATCATCCAGACCCGCGTGACCCGCGAAATCGATCAGCTTCTGGACGACCCTTACGCGAAAAAGCGCTTTTCCGAACTGCTGCGCCAGGTGATCGCAGAAGCCGATGCGCTGTTCGACCACCCGCTCAAACAATATCTGTTGTTCAAGTCATTCGATGAGCAGGTGCAACAGCGCCAGCTCGACGAGTTGCCTCAGCAAGTACGCGGCAACCCGCACGTACAGGCCTATTACGGCGCCTTCAAACTGGTGCTTGCGGAGCAACAGGTAGCGACTGACGAGAGTTGGGTGGCGCTGGCCGAACAGACCGATGCCATCGTCGATCAGGCCGTACGGGAGTTTTCCATCAACCCGCTGAACATCGAGGCCTCCATACGCCAGCAGCTTCTCCCTCTGTACTTCATGGCTCTCAAACCCCTGGGAATGGGCATGGATAGCGTGCAGGCACTGGTGGAGCAGGTCGTGCAAATCGTGCGTGCAGGGACGCGCAAACGCTGATGAGCCAGTTGCACTATGGCGGTGAAATCATCTGCTATCAGGTGCGCAGGCTGGCGCGCGCCACACGCAAACTGACCATCAAGGTGCAGCCCGATGGTCAGGTCGAGGTCTTGGCGCCGCAGACCGCCAGCGACGAAGAGATCAACCGGGTAGTGACGAATCGGGCTCGCTGGATCTGGGAGCAACTGCAGCCCATCCGTGAACGACTGCTGCAGGTTCGCCCACGCCAGTACGTCAGCGGCGAGACTCACTTCTACCTGGGCAAGCGCTATCCACTGAAGGTGCGGGAGGCTCCGCGAGCACCGCAACAGGTGAAGCTGCTGCGCGGAATGCTGTGCGTGACACTGCGCCATAACAGCCCAAAAAAGGTGCGCGAGCTGTTGTTCGACTGGTACAAGGGGCGCGCACGCGAACAGTTCAACCAGCGTCTAGAGCGGCTGATTCCAAATACACCCTGGGTCACCACCAAACCGGCACTACGTTTGCTGACCATGCAGACGCAGTGGGGAAGCTGCTCGCACTCCGGCACCCTGACGCTCAATCCGCATCTGGTGAAAGCGCCTGCCGAATGCATCGAGTACGTCCTGCTGCATGAGCTTTGCCATATTGCCGAGCACAATCATTCGGAAGCCTTCTGGCGTCTACTCGATCAATCCATGCCAGACTGGCAGCCAATCAAAGCACGTCTGGACGACATGGTTGAACTGTATTTGAACGACGTACGTTGATTGGCTCGTTTTGCATCTGCGCGACAACCATCTGCAGCCAGGCGACACCCTGACCGCAGAGCAAGCCATAGGCCAGCAAACGGCTTGGCGGTCACGGAAACGCTATGCTAGCTTGGCCGCCAGCCAGGACGGCCCGCCGTACGCCGGAGTGCATTCGAAGAAGAAGAGGACACCACCCCATGGCCGAGGCGACGCCCGCGCTGGAAATCCGCAACCTGCACAAACGCTACGGCGACCTTGAAGTGCTCAAGGGTATTTCCCTGACGGCCAAAGACGGCGACGTCATCTCCATTCTCGGCTCTTCCGGCTCCGGCAAGTCCACCTTCCTGCGCTGCATCAATCTGCTGGAAAACCCGCACAAGGGTCAGATTTTCGTCGCTGGCGAGGAGCTCAAGCTCAAGGCCGCGAAGAACGGCGATCTGGTTGCTGCCGACAACAGGCAGATCAACCGCCTGCGCAGCGAGATTGGTTTCGTCTTCCAGAATTTCAACCTGTGGCCGCACATGAGCGTGCTCGACAACATCATCGAGGCGCCGCGTCGCGTACTCGGCCAGAGCAAGGCCGAGGCCATCGAGGTGGCCGAAGCGCTGCTGGCCAAGGTCGGCATCGCCGACAAACGTCATGTTTATCCCAACCAGCTTTCCGGCGGTCAGCAGCAACGCGCGGCCATTGCCCGCACCCTGGCCATGCAGCCGAAGGTGATCCTGTTCGACGAGCCGACTTCGGCGCTCGACCCGGAGATGGTACAAGAAGTGCTTAATGTGATTCGCGCGCTTGCCGACGAGGGTCGCACCATGCTGCTGGTGACCCATGAAATGAGTTTCGCTCGCCAGGTTTCCAGCGAGGTGGTGTTTCTCCACCAGGGCCTGGTCGAGGAACAGGGGCCACCCGCCCAGGTGTTTGACAACCCCAACTCGGCACGCTGTAAACAATTCATGTCCAGCAATCGCTAACACGGAGCAACATGCATGCAGAACTATAAGAAGATCCTGCTGGCCGCAGCCGCTACCCTGGCTTTCGGCACCAGCGCTGTCGCAGCTGACAAACTGAAACTCGGCACCGAAGGCGCCTACCCACCCTTCAACCTGATCGACGCCAGTGGCAAGGTCACCGGCTTCGACGTGGAAATCGGCCAGGCGCTGTGCGCCAAGATGCAGGCCGAGTGCGAAGTGGTCACCTCTGACTGGGATGGCATCATCCCGGCCCTGAACGCCAAGAAATTCGACTTCCTGATCGCTTCGATGTCGATCACCGAAGAGCGTCAGGCAGCGGTCGACTTTACCGAGCCCTACTACACCAACAAGCTGCAGTTCATCGCACCGAAGTCGGCTGACTTCAAGACCGATGCCGGCAGCCTCAAAGGCAAGGTGATCGGTGCGCAGCGCGCTACCATCGCCGGCACCTGGCTGGAAGACAACCTGGACAAGGTGGTCGACATCAAGCTGTATGACACTCAGGAAAACGCCTACCTCGACCTGGCTTCCGGCCGCCTCGACGGCGTACTGGCCGACACCTTCGTCAACTGGGAATGGCTCAAGAGCGACGCCGGCAAAGAGTTCGAATTCAAGGGCGACCCGGTATTCGACAACGACAAGATCGGCATCGCCGTGCGCAAGGGCGACCCGCTGCGCGAGAAGCTGAACACCGCTCTGCAGGCCATCATCGAAGACGGCACCTACAAGCAGATCAACGACAAGTACTTCCCGTTCAGCATCTATTGATGACCTGACGGCATTGCGCCGCCCAATGGGCGGCGCAGTTGCCCGAGCCCTCCGATGATTTTCGAACTCCACGGATTCGGCCCCGCCCTGGCCGCCGGCACCCTGATGACCATCCAACTGGCGCTGTCCGCGTTGGCTGTGGGTCTGGTGCTCGGCCTGCTCGGCGCGCTGGCCAAGACTTCGCCGTACAAGCCGCTGCAGTGGCTCGGCGGTAGCTATTCCACCATCGTGCGCGGCGTACCCGAATTGCTCTGGGTGCTGCTGATCTATTTCGGCACGGTTGGCCTGATGCGCAGCCTGGCCGATCTGCTTGGCGTCGAGAGCCTCGAACTCTCCGCCTTCGCCGCGGGCACCATTGCTCTCGGCCTGTGTTTCGGTGCCTATGCCACCGAAGTGTTCCGCGGCGCCATCCTGGCGATCCCCAAGGGCCACCGCGAAGCCGGCCAGGCACTTGGCATGTCCAAGGCGCGCATTCTCTGGAAGTTGATCCTGCCGCAGATGTGGCGCATCGCCCTGCCCGGCCTGGGCAACCTGTTCATGATTCTGATGAAGGACACCGCGCTGGTATCGGTGATCGGCCTGGAAGAGATCATGCGCCGTTCGCAGATCGCCGTGACCGCCAGCAAGGAGCCCTTCACCTTCTATATGGTTGCAGCCTTCATTTATCTGGGCCTGACCGTTCTAGCCATGATCGGCCTGCATTTCCTCGAGAAGCGCGCTAGCCGCGGCTTCATCCGGAGCGCGTCATGAACTGGGAAGTCATCATCAAGTGGCTGCCGCGCCTGTCCGAAGGTGCGCTGCTGACCCTGGAGCTGGTGGCCATCGCGGTTGTCGCCGGCCTGATCCTCGCACTGCCGATGGGCATCGCCCGCGCATCCAAGCACTGGTACGTGCGCGCCCTGCCCTATGGCTACATCTTCTTCTTCCGCGGCACACCGCTGCTGGTGCAGCTGTTTTTGGTCTACTACGGCCTGGCGCAATTCGACGCCGTGCGCCAGGGCCCACTCTGGCCCTACCTGCGCTCGCCGTACTGGTGCGCGATCATCACCATGACCCTGCACACCGCCGCCTATATCGCCGAAATCCTGCGCGGCGCCATTCAGGCCGTGCCACCCGGTGAAGTGGAAGCCGCGCGCGCCTTGGGCATGTCGCGAGCCAAGACCATGTTCTACATCGTCCTGCCGCGCGCTGCGCGCATCGGCCTGCCGGCCTACAGCAACGAAGTGATCCTGATGCTCAAGGCCAGCGCCCTGGCCAGCACCGTGACGCTGCTGGAGCTGACCGGCATGGCGCGCACGATCATCGCGCGCACCTATCTGCCGGTGGAGATCTTCTTTGCCGCAGGCCTGTTCTACCTGGTCATCGCCTTCGTTCTGGTGCGCGCCTTCCGCCTGCTGGAGCGCTGGCTGCGCGTCGACGCCTGCCAGGGTCGCTAAGCCAACCGGGCGGCCCACTTGGCAGCCCGGTTCAACCAGACGCATGAGCGCCATGTCCGAGCCCATTCTTACCTCAGGCGATCTGCTCGCTCGCTTCCAAGCCCTGGACAGTTTTCTTCTGCAGCATCAGGCGCTCTGGCGCCCAAGGCCGTTTCATCACCTGCAACTGCCTTGGGAAACGGAGCTGGCGGAGCTCGCTACCTGGCTGCGCGGCCGCTCCCTGGAGCAGGCTGAGGCCAGCGACAACAGCCCCTTCGCACTCTCTGCACCAGCGCCCTTTCCCGATCTGGCCCGCCAGGCGCAAGCACTTAGCCAGTTGGGTGAGATTCCAAGTCTGGACAGTCCGCCGCGTGCACATGCCCTCAGCGTCGATGTACCCGGCAGGAAGCTGGCGCAGATCCAGGCCTTTGCCAGCCACCTGCAGTTTCGCCAGCGCCCCGCGCACTGGCTCGACTGGTGTTCCGGCAAGGGCCACCTCGGTCGCTGGCTGACTCAGGATGACCAACGCCTGACCTGCCTGGAGTACGATCCAGCACTGATCGAGTCCGGTAGCGCACTGAGCAAACGCCTGGGACTGGCTGCCGCACACCTACAGCAGGATGTGCTTGCCGATGATTGCGACGAGCGCCTGACGAAAGAACATACCCCGGTGGCTTTGCACGCCTGTGGCGACCTGCACGTCCGCCTGCTGCAACTGGCCAGCCGAAACGGATGCCCACAACTGGCGGTGGCGCCCTGCTGCTACAACCGCATCGCCGGCCTGCAGTACCAAGCGCTCTCGACTGCCGCACAAGCGTCCGCATTGCGGCTTTCACGCGACGATCTCGGCCTGCCATTGAGCGAGACCGTCACGGCAGGTGCCCGTGTACGCCGACAGCGCAATCAGTCGATGGCTTGGCGCCTGGCTTTCGATCTGCTGCAACGCCAGCTACGCGGCATCGATGAATACCTGCCAACGCCATCGCTGCCCAGCGACTGGTTCAGCAAACCTTTCGCCCGCTTCTGTCATGACCTCGCCGCACTGCGTGAAGTGCCAGCGCCTGGTGAGCAGGACTGGCCGGCATTGGAAGCTAGCGGCTGGCAACGCCTGGCCGAAGTGCGCAATCTGGAGTTGCTGCGCAACCTGTTCCGCCGGCCATTGGAACTCTGGCTGCTGCTCGACCGCGCCCTGTATCTGCAGGAACAGGGCTACAGGGTGAAGCTAGGCACCTTCTGCGATTACCAACTGAGCCCGCGCAACCTGCTGCTGCTGGCCGAGCGCGCCTGAGTTGCACACAGAAGCTGTGGATAACTCTGTTGATCCTTTCTGGGCAAACGCTGCAAAGCCACTTGGGAATTGCCTCGTAGACATCTGATCAATTTTCGAACAGCCCTCGAAGCCCTAGCAAAAACAATAACTTGCGAAAAATCGTGATCGAATGCACAGAGCCGGTGCGCCACCGTCGCACGCGCCTTCTCTTTGTGCATAAGCCAGAAGCTGCTGATAGCCGAGCCCGAAAAAACCTGGCTTGAAGGTGACTTTACTCAGGCCGATGAATGGATATAATGGCGGCCCTTCAGTGCCGGTATAGCTCAGCTGGTAGAGCAACTGACTTGTAATCAGTAGGTCCCGGGTTCGACTCCTGGTGCCGGCACCATCTAATATCAGGGCCTGCGTTCATGCAGGCCTTTTTTGTTTTTGCTGCTGCCCACATCCGTCGCTTGTTCATTGCACTTACCGCACTCGGCTCGTGGGTATGGCGAAAGGTTACATAGCGAGGTTATGAGCAGATGCGCATTCTTGTTACCGGCGGCGCCGGCTTCATCGGTTCGGCGCTGATTCGCCATCTGATCCAAAGTACCGAGCATGACGTACTCAACCTCGACAAGTTGACCTACGCCGGCAACCTGGAATCGCTTGCACCCGTTGATGACAACCCGCGCTACCGCTTCGTCCAGGCGGATATCGCCGACAGCCCTGTGGTTGCGCAGACGCTGGCCGAGTTCCAGCCCGACGCCATCATGCACCTGGCGGCCGAGTCTCATGTCGACCGCTCCATCGATGGCCCAGCGGCCTTTATCCAGACCAATATCGTCGGCACCTACAGCCTGCTGGAAAGCACCCGCGCCTATTGGCTTGGCCTGAGCGCAGAACGCAAAGCGGCGTTTCGCTTTCATCACATCTCGACCGACGAGGTGTACGGCGACCTGCACGGTGTCGATGACCTCTTCACCGAAACCACTCCCTACGCGCCAAGCTCGCCTTATTCGGCGAGCAAGGCGGCGTCCGACCATCTGGTGCGTGCCTGGCAGCGCACCTATGGCCTGCCGGTGCTGATCACCAACTGCTCGAACAACTACGGCCCCTATCATTTCCCCGAAAAGCTGATCCCACTGATGATCCTCAACGCCCTGGCGGGCAAACCGCTGCCGGTGTATGGCAACGGTCAGCAGGTGCGCGACTGGCTGTATGTGGAAGACCATGCGCGCGCCCTGCTCAAGGTGGTCAGCGAAGGTCAGGTCGGCGAGACCTACAACATCGGCGGCCATAATGAACAGAAGAACCTGGATGTGGTACGCGCTATCTGCGCGCTGCTGGAGGAGCTGGCACCACAGAAGCCGGCCGGTATCGCGCGCTATGAAGATCTCATCACCTACGTGCAGGATCGCCCTGGCCACGACCTGCGCTACGCCATCGACGCCGGCAAGATCGAGCACGAGTTGGGCTGGGTACCGCAGGAAACATTCGAAACCGGCCTGCGCAAGACCGTGCAGTGGTATCTGGACAATCTCGACTGGTGCCGCCGCGTGCAGGATGGTAGCTATCAGGGTCAGCGACTCGGAGCACTCTAGAGCTCAAGACGTAGGGCGGGTGCAACCCGCCAGCCAGGCAGCGGCGGGTTGCACCCGCCCTACGCATCGACAAGGAACATAGAAAACATGAAAGGCATCATCCTCGCCGGCGGCTCCGGCACCCGCTTGCACCCCATCACCCTCGGCGTGTCCAAGCAACTGCTGCCGATCTATGACAAGCCGATGATCTACTACCCGTTGTCGGTGCTGATGCTGGCCGGTATTCGCGAGATTCTGATCATCTCCACCCCCGAAGATCTGCCCAACTTCCGCAAGATGCTTGGTGACGGCAGCCAGTTCGGCATCGAACTGCAGTATGCCGAGCAACCTTCTCCCGACGGCCTGGCGCAGGCCTTCCTGATCGGCGAGTCGTTCATTGGCAACGACTCGGTATGCCTGATCCTCGGCGACAACATCTTCCATGGTCAGCACTTCACCGAGAAGCTGCTGCGCGCGGCCACTCACAATAGCGGTGCCACGGTCTTCGGCTACTGGGTCAGCGACCCGGAGCGTTTCGGCGTGGTCGAGTTCGACGCCGCCGGCAATGCACTGTCGATCGAGGAAAAGCCGGCAAAACCCAAGTCCAGCTTTGCCGTGACCGGCCTGTATTTCTACGACAATGACGTGGTGCAGATCGCCAAGGCGGTCAAGCCCTCGCCACGCGGCGAGCTGGAAATCACCGATGTGAACAACGCCTATCTGGCCCGTGGCGACCTGCGCGTTGAGCGCTTCGGCCGCGGTTTCGCCTGGCTCGACACCGGCACCCACGACAGCCTGCTCGATGCCTCGCACTACGTGCAGACAGTGGAAAAGCGCCAGGGCCTGAAGGTCGCCTGCCTCGAAGAAATCGCCTATCAGCAGGGCTGGATCGACCGCGACAAACTGCTCGCGTGCGCCAAGGCGCTGGGCAAGACCGGCTACGGCCAGTACCTGTACAAGCTTGCCGAGGAACTCCCATGAAGGTGATTACCACTGCATTGCCGGAAGTGCTGATTCTCGAACCCCAGGTATTCGGTGACGAACGCGGCTTCTTCTACGAGAGTTTCAACGCACGGCGCTTTGCCGAAGCCACTGGGGTAACCCGCGAATTCGTCCAGGACAACCATTCGCGCTCCGCGCGCGGCGTGCTGCGCGGCCTGCACTATCAACTGCAGCAGGCCCAGGGCAAGCTGGTGCGCGTCAGTGCCGGCGAGGTCTATGACGTCGCGGTCGACGTACGCCGCAGCTCGGCGAATTTCGGCAAGTGGGTCGGCGTGCATCTGTCCGCCGAAAACAAACGCCAGCTGTGGGTGCCGGAAGGTTTCGCCCACGGCTTCCTGGTACTCAGCGAATACGCCGAATTCCTCTACAAGACCACCGACTACTACGCCCCCGCCCACGAGCGCTGCATCCGCTGGGACGACCCACAGTTGGCCATCGACTGGCCGCTCGACGGTCTGTCGCCACAACTCTCGGCCAAGGACCAACAGGGCCTGAGCCTGACCGACGCCGAGACCTTCGCATGAAGATCCTGATCAGCGGCCACACCGGCCAGGTCGCTCGCGAACTGCAACTGGCCCTGCACGAGCACGAACTGATCAGTCTCGGCAGGCAGGCATTCGACCTGTCGCGCCCGGACAGCCTGCGCGAAACCATTCTGCGCGAGCGGCCGGCGCTGGTGATCAATGCCGCCGCCTACACTGCCGTCGACCAGGCCGAGCAGGAGCGAGAGCTGGCCTTCGCCATCAATGCCGAGGCGCCAGGCGTCATGGCCGATGCCTGTTTCGAGCTGGACATCCCGCTGATCCACTACTCCACCGACTACGTATTCGACGGCAGCAAGGCCACCCCCTACCGTGAGGCCGATACGCCACACCCGCTCGGCGTCTACGGTGCCAGCAAGGCAGCCGGCGAACAGGCGCTGCGCATCAGCGGCTGCGACCACCTGATCCTGCGCACCAGTTGGGTCTACTCGCAGCACGGGCGCAACTTCCTGCTGACCATGCAGCGCCTGCTGCAGGAGCGCGAAGAGCTCAGCGTGGTCGACGACCAGATCGGCGCGCCGACCTGGGCCGGCAGCATCGCCAGCGCCACCGCCGAACTGATCGACAAGTGGCAGCAGGGGCGCCATCACTGGGGCACCTACCACCTGACCTGCCAGGGCGAGACCAGTTGGTTCGGCTTCGCCAGCGCCATCGCCGAGCGCCTGCGTGCAGCCGGCAAACCCTGCGCCAGGCTGCGTCCCATTCCCAGCAGCGAGTACCCGACGCCGGCGCAGCGCCCACTCAATTCGCGTCTGGATGGCGGGCGCCTGGAGCAAGACTGGCAGGTTCGCCTGCCGGACTGGCGCACGGCACTGGATGCCTGCCTGCAACGCATGAACTGAAGGCCCTGCGTTTCATCGGCGCGGCCGGCGCACATCACCGGCCATGCGCTTAACGTGCATAATGCGCCGATCATTTCTACACGGTTTGCCATGAGCACGAACACCGCCACTCCCCGTCGCCTGCGCTGGCGCAGCCTCGTGCTGTTGGCGCTGCTGCTTGCGCCACTGCTGTGGCCCGTCCACTTCCTGGCCGAGCGCTACTACCGCGAAGTGCTGATCGAGCAGAACCGGCAAACCCTCGATCTGTACGTGGCCAACCTGCTCGGCACGCTGCGCCGCTACGAAGTGTTGCCGCAGATTCTTGGCGATCTGCCGGGCCTGCGCGCCGCCCTGCACGCCCCCGAAGACCCGGTCGCGCTGGACAACGCCAACCGCCTGCTGGCCCGCGTGAAGAGCCAGACCGGCGCCGACGTGATCTATCTGATGAACCCGCGCGGCGTCACCCTGGCCGCCTCCAACTGGGACAAACCCGACAGCTTCGTCGCCGGCAATTTCGCCTTCCGCCCGTATTTTCGCGAAGCTTTGGCCGGGCGTCTGGGACGCTTCTTCGGCCTGGGTACAACGTCCGGCAAGCGCGGTTACTACTTCGCCTACCCGGTGCGCGAGGACGACCACAATATCGGCGCACTGGTGGTCAAGGTCGACCTCGACCACACCGAAACGCTGTGGGGCAACACGCCTGAACAGTTGCTGGTGACCGATACCAACGGCGTGGTCATCCTCACCTCACGGCCGGACTGGCGCTTTCACGCCAGCCGCCCGCTGGACCGCGTCGAGCAATCGGCCATCGCCGCCAACCAGCCCTACCCGACCCAGGCGCCGCCCCTGCTCGATATCGATCCCAACGCCTGGCTGACACAAAGCCGCGCTCTGGAAGAAACCGGCTGGACGGTGAGCATTCTCGCCCCACGCATCCTCCTCGACCGCCCCGTGCGCAGCGCCGTGGCCGTCGGGGCGGCCGCCCTGCTGGCGCTGCTGTTGTTGCTGGGCCTGCTGATCCTGCGTCGCCGTCATTACCTGGAACGCATTGCTCTGGACGCTCGCGCCAAGGCCGAACTGGAGCAGCGCGTCGCCGAACGCACGCAGGATCTGGAACTGCTCAACAGCCGCCTCAAGCAGGAAGTGCTCGAGCGTGAACAGGCTCAGCAGGAGCTGGTGCGCGCTCAGGACGAGCTGGTCCAGGCCGGCAAACTGTCAGCACTCGGCACCATGAGCGCCAGCATCAGCCACGAACTCAACCAGCCGCTGGGGGCGATCCGCAGCTATGCGGAGAACGCCAGCACCCTGCTCGATCACCAGCGCAGCGACGACGCTCGCGCCAACCTCAAGCTGATCAGCGAGCTGACCGAGCGCATGGCCTCGATCATCACCCATTTGCGCGCCTTTGCCCGCCGCGACCGCCACGCGCCGGAGCGGGTTGCCCTGCAGCCAGCGCTGGACGATGCCCTGGCGCTATTGGCCAAGCGCCGCCGGGCCATGGACGTGGAACTGATTCGCGACCTGCCGGACGCCACCCTCTGGGTCCAGGCTGGCGAGACGCGGCTGCGTCAGGTGCTGGGCAATCTGCTCGGCAATGCGCTCGATGCGCTGATCGATAAAGCACCACCTAGACGCATCTGGATCAGCATCGAGCATCAAGCCGAGCACCTCCATCTGCTGCTGCGTGACAATGGCCCCGGCTTCTCGCCCGAATCACTGGCGCGCGCGCGCGAGCCCTTCTTCACCACCAAAACCAGCGCCCAAGGCCTGGGGCTGGGCCTGGCCATCTGCGATAGTCTGGTGCGTGCGCTGGACGGCGAACTGCTGCTGGCCAATCATCCGGCCGGCGGCGCGCTGATCACCCTGCGCCTGCGCCTGGCCAGCCCCGGCGTCAACCTGCAACCCTCAGAGGATCCTTCGCCATGACCAGCGACAGCGCCATCGACAGCCGCATTCAGGTACTGCTGATCGACGACGACGCCCATCTGCGCCAGGCACTCAGCCAGACGCTCGACCTGGCCGGGCTCAAGGTCATCAGCCTGGGCGATGCGCAGGGTCTGGCCGCGCGCATTCCCGCTGGCTGGCCAGGCGTGGTGGTCAGCGATATCCGCATGCCCGGCATCGATGGCCTGCAATTGCTGCAGCAATTGCGCGAGCGTGATGCCGAGCTGCCCGTACTGCTGATCACTGGCCATGGCGACGTGCCGCTGGCCGTACAGGCGATGCGCGCCGGCGCCTACGACTTCCTGGAAAAACCCTTCGCCAACGATGACCTGCTCGACAGCGTACGCCGCGCGCTGGAGCTGCGCCGCCTGGTGCTGGACAACCGCAGCCTGCGTATGGCGCTCAATGACCGCCAGCAACTGTCCAGCCGCCTGGTTGGCCAATCGCCGGCCATGCAGCGCCTGCGCGAACAGATCGGTGCGCTTGCCAGCATCGCCACCGATGTACTGATTCTCGGCGAGACCGGCGCCGGCAAAGAGGTGGTCGCACGCGCCCTGCACGATCTGTCCAACCGCCGCGAAGGGCCCTTCGTCGCCATCAACGCCGGTGCACTGGCCGAGTCGGTGGTGGAAAGCGAGCTGTTCGGCCATGAGGCCGGCGCCTTCACCGGCGCGCAGAAACGGCGTATCGGCAAGTTCGAGTTCGCCAACGGCGGCACCCTGTTCCTCGACGAGATCGAGAGCATGAGCATGGATGTGCAGGTCAAGCTGCTGCGCCTGCTGCAGGAGCGTGTGGTCGAGCGCCTCGGTGGTAATCAGCTGATCCCGCTGGATATCCGCGTGATCGCCGCGACCAAGGAAGATCTGCGTCAGGCCGCCGATGCCGGGCGTTTCCGCGCCGACCTCTACTACCGCCTCAACGTGGCGCCGTTGTCCATCCCGCCGCTGCGCGAGCGCGGCGAGGATGCCCTGCTGCTGTTCCAGCACTTTGCCGATGGGGCGGCCGCCCGCCATGCCCTGGCACCGCGTGAGCTGCAGCCGGGGCAGCGCGCATTGCTGCTGCGCCACCCCTGGCCGGGCAACGTGCGTGAGCTGCAGAACGCCGCCGAACGCTTCGCGCTGGGCCTGGAACTGGCGCTCGACAGCAACGCGCCAAACCTGCCACCGGTCAATGGCGGGCTCAGCGAGCAGGTCGAAGCCTTCGAGCGCGCGCTGATCGCCGCCGAGCTGAGCCGCCCGCACGGTTCGCTACGCAGCCTCGCCGAGGCGCTGGGTGTGCCGCGCAAGACGCTGCACGACAAGCTGCGCAAACATGGGCTGAATTTCTCAGGCGCTGGCGGAAGCTCGCCAGAGGACTTCGACTGACTGGCGACAAACCGCCAATTTCATCCTTCCAGACCTGTCGCAGGCGGGCTCACACGCCCGCCCAGGTCTCGGCAAAAAGCCATCAAAGCCCACAGCCATGGGCCTTTGCACGGCGCACAAGGTGCGCGCATCGCAGACTGGCACAAGGGTTGCTCTAAGCTAGCTCCAAGCGAACCCACAAGTACAAGTCCAGGCCTCGCTAATGCCACCGGCGTTTTTCTCCAAGCCGCCTAGACTTGCTCTTGTCCGTTCGTCAGCTGCGCCCCCGGCGCAAATGCGATAAACACAACAAGAGGAAGCATCCGCATGTTCAAACTGACTGCCAAGGCGCTGGCTTGCGCCCTGTCCCTGTCCATCGCTGGCGTGGTTCACGCTGCCGACCCGATCGTCATCAAGTTCTCCCACGTGGTTGCCGAGCACACTCCGAAAGGTCAGGGTGCCGTGCTGTTCAAGCAACTGGCTGAAGAGCGTCTGGCTGGCAAGGTCAAGGTCGAGGTCTACCCGAACTCCTCGCTGTTCGGCGACGGCAAGGAAATGGAAGCGCTGCTGCTCGGCGACGTCCAGCTCATCGCCCCGTCCCTGGCCAAGTTCGAGCATTACACCAAGCAGCTGCAGGTATTCGACCTGCCGTTCCTGTTCGATGACATGGCTGCAGTCGATCGCTTCCAGAAAGGTCCGGAAGGCCAGAAACTGCTGACCTCCATGACCGACAAGGGCATCACCGGCCTGGCTTACTGGCACAACGGTCTGAAGCAGCTGTCGGCCAACAAGGCGCTGCTGGAGCCGAAAGACGCCCGTGGCCTGAAGTTCCGCGTACAGGCTTCCGCCGTACTGGAAGAGCAGTTCAAGGCCGTGCGCGCCAACCCGCGCAAGATGAGCTTCGCCGAGGTGTATCAGGGTCTGCAGACTGGCGTGGTCAACGGTGCCGAGAACCCCTACTCGAACATCTACAGCCAGAAGATGCACGAAGTTCAGAAGTACATCACCGAGTCCAACCATGGTCTGCTGGACTACATGCTGATCACCAACACCAAGTTCTGGGACGGTCTGCCGGCTGACGTACGCGACGAGCTGAACAAGATCATCGCCGAGGTCACCGTCGAGGTGAACAAGCAGGCTGACGCCCTCAACGAAGGCGACAAGCAGCGCATCGTCGAAGCAGGCACCACCGAGATCCTGACCCTGACTCCTGAGCAGCGCGGCCAATGGCGCGATGCCATGCAGCCGGTATGGAAGAAGTTCGAAGGTGAAATCGGCGCTGACCTGATCAAGGCCGCGCAAGCTGCCAACCAGTAATAAGGCCGGAGAGCCGTAGGGTGGGCAGAGCATCGACGCTCTGACCCACCTCGACGCCCGCGAGGGGCGTCGATCAACGCTGTAATCGGTGGGCCGGCTACCGTCCCACCCTACGCACTTTCCATTCGGGAGAACCGACCATGAACGCCTTGCGGCGCGTCTGGGAGCACTTCGAGGAAGGCTTTATCGCTTTCCTCCTGGCGGCCATGACGCTGATCACTTTCGTCTACGTGATCCTCAACAATTTCTACACCCTGTTCTATTGGCTGGGTGACCATTTCGGCGGTAACGAGTTTCTGCTCGGTATCGGCGATGCCATTCTCGACA